>QWCE01000693.1_pt1 | contig 59939 bp, 55 predicted proteins | sample 1972531 | NCBI WGS metagenome assembly QWCE01 (sample SAMN09866716, study PRJNA288562) | Human gut metagenome isolate term4_stool, whole genome shotgun sequencing...
TTCGACCTTTGTTTTTTCTTCATCGGTCAGTTGGTCTTTGTTTGCAACTTCGGTCTTCGCAGGATCTTGAGCAGGGTTCTTTTCTGCATCCGTCTTTGCATCTTTCCAAACAGCATAAACAGTTTGTCCTTCTGTTACTTTATCTAAGATTCCTGCTTCAGCTTCTTTTGCATCTCGTGTACTTGCCCAACCTACAAACTCTTTTCCATCTTGAGTTGGTGTTGGTGCTTGAACTCCATCATTTATATCATCTGTCTTTGTTGTTGAATCGTCAGCAAATTTACCGCCATTTGCATCGAATGTTACTAGTTTTTCATCTGTGTAAATTGCGTAAACTACTTGATGTGTTGTTACTGGTGTTTCAGCTGTGAATTTCTTATCAGCTGCTAATTTATTGAAGTCTGCTGATTTAACAGTTGTTGCTCCAAGTTCAGTTTTACCTGCTTCAGTAACCCAACCTAAGAAGTTCTTTCCTTCTAGTGTTGGTGCTTCTGGGAATTTGTCGCCGGTGTTTGCTTCAACATTTGCTCCTTCAAAACCGTTAGCAGCGTAGCCATCTTCTCCGTAGAACTTAACGTTGTCCGGTACTATCTTAACAGCTTTCTTTGTATTATCTGCAAATTGACCGTCTGTAGTATCAAACAATACTCTTGCTCTAACTCTTGTTTCGTATAGGTCAGAAGGCAGGGATGAACCGTCAGATGCTGTTGAAACAAACTTCATGTCCTTTAACAGGGTAAGGGGCGTTTCGGTCTTATCATCCGAATGATAAGGAAGCATCTTTGTTAAATCTACCTTGTATTCATAAGCCCTATACTCTTTGTTATCTTCTGCAAATTGGGCGTCGAAGATACTATCCTTAGGAATAGCGATCTTCTTACTGTTATCAGTTTTTAATTCGCCCTTATCAGTATATTCATCTTCAGCAGCTTCAACCTTTGCGTAAAGTTTGCCAACTCTTCCTTCTTCATAAAGTGTTCTAACTTTACCGCCGTCATACTTTGTATAACCAACGAAGCTTGTTGTGTCAGTGTTAAACTTGGCATTATCAGCAGGTAATACTCTTGGCTCCTTATAGAAGTCATCTGTTCCTTCTGCATAATCATTTGTGAATAACAATTGATATGGAGTGTACAGTGACTTGTTGATAGATAGGATTGATGAAGTGTCTGTGTGGTCAACCCAAGTCATGTCTGTGTGCTTACTTACCTTGTTAACTTTAGAATATCTGAAGTAAGAAGTTTTATCTTCTAATTTATTACCTTTTTCGTCATAAGCATCTACGATAATGTCCTTACCTTTTTCCAGCTTAGTAGTATCTATATAGAAGTTACCACCTGTAGGAAGAAGGGAATTGTTCGGTATGCCGGTTAGAACTTTGTCATTATCTTTATATTGCCAGAATGTACCTGCTTTTGGTTTAGTGAAATCCAGTGATTTTTCTTCTGCTTCACCTTTTAGAGTGTATCTTAATTTAAAAGATGCTCCTCTGGGAAGGTCTGTATAAAGGTGCATGTTGATATTTCTATCTTTTTGCAATCTTAATTGGGCAGAACCTTGGTTACGTTCTGTACCGTCATTTGCTTCTAAGAAATTTACTGTATCTGGGTGGTCTCCTACATAAGGTACAAGTATTCTTATCTTTTGTCCTTTTTCAATAGTAGCACCTTCTCTAAGGGTAAACTTATAGACACCTTTAGCAAATTCATCGATTTGGTCAATACCATTTTTGTTAGTAATGTAGCCGTTGTAGTAACCTTGAGGTTTTCTATAGATAGCTCTTGTTTCATCACCGATTTGAATCATGATTTGGTTACTTTCAGGTTTTGATCCTACGTCGATGAGGTAGGATTCTCCTTCAGGTACTTTGTAGTCGTTATCGTATTCTTTTTCAAATACTGTCCAGCCCTTTAGGTTTGGATTCATCCAGCCTGACATCATTGAGTAGTCTAGTTTGTTTGTGCTTCCAAAGTTATCTGCAAATTTAGTCTTGTCTACTAGATAGTCAATAGCAGTAAAGTAAAAACCTTGAAGCATTGTATATTGGTCATGCTTAGAAATTTCTACTTTCTTAACGCCAGTTTTTTGGAAGTCATGTGGAGCTAGTACAATATATGCTAGCTTGCCATCTTTTGAGTAGTTAATGTCAGTCTTTTTAATTTTCACCTTTTTGGCAAATTTTGATACGGTCCTATCTACATTTAATAGGTTTGTATAGGCAATAGTACCATCAGCTTCTTCTTTTAAGAAAGGTACAAGTCTCGCGTCAAAGACTTGAACGAAGGCAATAGGTTCTCCGCCTACTGTAGGCGAATCTGCAGTACCTTTTCTTTGCCCCATATATTGAGTTCTGATTATACCAATATTACTTGTATCAGCATAATCGTCCGGGTTAGCTATAAACTCAGACATAAAGAATTCTTGGTTAGTAGCATTTTCACTGTCGCTTTGTTGGCCACCCTTTATGAAAAGTGAGTCAACCTTGTCTTCTAATGATACAGAAGTAGTCTTTGTGTAGGATGAATAGTCCATAGAAGACTTGCCTGGTGCGTAAGCGTATATCTTCTTCGCGTCGTCACCATTAGTGATACGCATTTGAACTATAAAGTTCTTATCTCCTAGGTCCTTTGTTCTTAAACCTTCATTTAATACTAAGTTTATAGGTAGATTCTTTCTTTGGTTCGTTCTGTCCCCGGTAGCTCTACCAATATCCAGCAGTCTTTCTTTTCTGTCGTTAAATGGTTTTAAGTCATACTTTGTTTCCCCATCTCTACCTACAACATAGGACTTGTCATAGTCGATGTATTGGTCAAGGTCTCCAAAGTTGAACAATGCTCTGTACCAAACGCCGGAAGTAGCAGCTGCCTTTTCCCTGTATATAAGTCTAAGTACAGTCCTACCGTTGGCATCAATAAATGCTCCGTCATAGTTTACATCGTTCATTTCCAGTGGGTCTGATGTGGATACCCTCACAAGTCTTTGATTGTCGCCTACAGGCCAACGTGACTTGTCCTTAATTTTGTTTTCCCAGTTGGCCTTAGTGTAATAGGCTGCACCGGATAATGCATCCGTTGTTCCGGAGGGGGCTCCTACGGGTGTTCCGAATACTACGGGGGCATTTTCCATTAACGGCTGTGTGAATTTGCTTTCAATGGCGCTTTTTCTTAAGTCCTGCGTCGCAAATACATTGTAAGGCACAGAACCCAGTGTCATGGCCAGGGCTAAACCGACAGCCATGCTGTTTCTGAACTTTGTTTTCCGTGGCATATATTTCTCCTTTCCATACTATGCAAAAAAACAGTGCTTTTCTAACCTTACTCTTGGACCATTTGAAATTATGTAGGATAATCATAAATGGTCTGATTCCTATAACAACTACTGTTCACAATATACCCCATCAATAAATAATTATCAACTCAAAAGCACATTTGCTGAAGAAACAAGCACAAGGATTTACAGATCATATATTATTTATGCGCCATAGAGAATTTCTATGATCCCATCGTCTTAACCAAGGCCATTTCCGGTCGACCTTGGAAAAGAGTACGCCCTTTCTCTCGTTGGACGGGCATGTATCCACGGCACAAAAAAAAGGAACCGAGTAAAAACTCGATTCCTTCTTTTTGATTCTTAGCGATTAGCTAAAGCTTCTTTCCAGGTTTGAAGAACGCGTACCCAGGTTTCATCGATCTTACCTTTTTCGGTGCGATAGAATTCGTGGGTGTTGGAAGATTCGACAACTTGGAAGTATGCCCAGTGGCTGCGATTAATATCGTTGAATTCAACTAATTTGCCCTTGACATCGGCCAGGCCGGGTTCGCCGACACTGCGGTCATACAGCTTGTTGAATACCGTAACCGCTTCGGCACGGGTGATGTGGTTATTCGGGCGGAAGGTTCCGTCGGGATAACCGGTGATCCGTTCGTTAGCATAGGCTTGATTAATAGCCGCTTCGGCCCAGTGACCCTTCACGTCGGCGAAGGGTGCCATGCCGGTATTGGCCTTGTCGATGGCCTTGATCATTTGTGCAAATTCAGCACGAGTGATCTTGCCGTTGGGTCTGAACGTTTCGTCGGGATAACCCTTCATATAACCTGCGTTGACAACTGCATTGACGACTGCGTTGTACCAACCGCTATTAACGTCGGCAAAATTCGGTTTTGCCTTGTTGGACAGATCCAGACCTTGCAGACGAGCGATCATCGCTGCCGCTTCGGCGCGGGTCATATTGCCTTCGGGACGGAAGCTGTTGTCTTCATAGCCGTAGATATACAGCTTGTGAATAGCCGTTTCGTGTTTCGGTTTTTCAACAGAGGGAGTCGTCGTGCTTCCCGGAATGAACCAGAATCCGCCGTTGTCTTTACCTTTTACGGTTACCTTAGCTTCTTCCGACGGGGCTTTTCCGTCGACGGTTGCTGTGGCCTTGATGGTTTGACCTTCTCTAGGTTCTTTACCTTCGGGAACTTTTGCTGTCCACTTGCCGTCTTTGTCGGCTGTCGTTTCTACTTTGGTGCCGTCAGGTAGTTCGACGACTACCTTGGCATTCGGTTCGGAGGTACCGCTGATGGTCTTGTCACCGGCCTTCGGTGCCGTAATGCTCGGTTTTGTCGTTTTTTCTAAAACAGTTACGGCGACATCGACGATTTCACTCGAATTGTCGCGATAGGTGACTTTAATTTTGCCTGTGTATTCACCGGGCTTGTTGATGTCAATGGCTCCTTCAGGCGTGACATCTTCGACCTTGGTGCCTTTGGGAAGCTTGTCCAGGTTTGTGACGTTGTCGGTTAAATCCACTTTTTCGCCAACGTTTACTACTTCTTTGGCTACCTCGGGTTTGACGACACTGGCTATAGTTTGCACTACGTTAAATGCATCAAACTGAGCAGGAGTACCTTCTGCAACCACTACCGTTTTCGGAGCAGGCATAACGAATTTCCCTCGAATTTCCTCCGGAACGGATTTAAGCTCAAAGGTGTAGGTACCCGCCGGCACTTTTTTAACGGATTCAAAATTATCAGTGTAGGTTGTAAAGGTGATTACATCCTTTGTATCATTGTTTGTCAACGTGATCGTTGCACCGGCCACGTTCTGGTACGGCGGTCGTGTCGGTTTTTCTAACGACCAGTATGCCAATCCTACGGTAAAATTCGTAAGTTTTTTATTTTCTGCAGCCTCTTGAGCAAATGCACCTTGCGGCAGAATGAATACTGTGAATAACAGTAACGCCATGACACTTGCTGCTATTTTCCTTACTTTCATACATCCTCCTGTATTACATAAATTCCATATCTGTCTGGTATGTTATTATAGACCTAATCATCCATTTGTCAAATATGGCAGCATACTCTTCGCTTAGCCTTTGAGACAAAAAAAGCGCCCCGCGGACGCTCTTTTAAATGGTTTTCTTCTCTTTAAATGGATACGACGTGAACGGGGTTGCCGGCCTCTTCGATAAGTTTAATTAAATCATCGGCTTTGAGCCACACGGTGGCGGTGTTGTCGTTGGGATGGATGCCGATGATGCCGCCGTTTTTGGTAAATTGTCTGTCCAGATAAAAGTGCACGGCGTGTTCGGCATCATTTAAGAGGCCGAAGGGGCTGACGGCGCCGGTTTCCAGATCGAGTTTTTCTTTCAGGTCTTGATCTTTTCCGAAGGACAGGCGGCGGGTGTTGTGTTTTTCTTTAAATTGCTTCAGGTCCACGCGCTTGTCGCCGAAGACGGTGATGAGGTAGTAGTTTTTCTTTTTGTCGTCGCGAACGAAGAGGTTTTTGGCGTCGCGGCCCGGGTAGAGGAGATCCACTTTGCTCAGCTCTTCCATGTTCATGACGGCTTCGTGTTCGGTGACTTCATAAGGGATGTTTTTTTCGTCTAAAAAGTTATAAATATCTTGTTTGTTCATGATGTCCTCCTTTGTTTTTTTATTTATACCCAACGCTCTTTGCCTGCCACCCTTTTTTTCCTCCGTTCGATCCCTTCGCCTTTGGGTATATCTATAAGGGTAGTTACTTGTATGACAGGAGGCATTATGGATAATTTTATTTTTTCGGTACCGACGACGATTTTTTTCGGTGAGGGTCAGGTGCGGGCTTTTGCCGATGCGGTAAAGTCTTACGGGGACAAGGCGCTGATCGTTTTCGGCGGCGGCTCCGTTAAAAAAAACGGCATTTACGACGAGGTCACCACGGCGCTTCACGCCGCCGGTGTCGATACGGTGGATCACGGGGGCATCGAGCCGAATCCGCGGGTTGAAAGCGTGCGGGCGGGGATCGACCGTGTCAAAAAAGAAGGGGTGGATGTGATCCTGGCCATAGGCGGCGGCTCCACCATCGACGCGTCGAAGCTGATAGCAGCGGGGGCGCTGACGCCGGCGGATCCCTGGAAGATCGTAATCGGCGAGGCGAAGGTGACCGACGCTCTGCCTCTGTGTTCGGTGCTCACCCTGGCGGCCACGGGCTCTGAAATGGATCAGGGCTCTGTCATCACGAATCCCGACACGAAGGAAAAGCTTGGCTGGGGCAGCCCGAAGGTGCTTCCCAAGGCGAGCCTGTTGAACCCGGCCTACACGACGACGGTGAACGCTTATCACACGGCGGCGGGGACGGCGGACATTATGAGCCACACCATGGAAAATTATTTTTCCGTGGACGACAGTGCCTATGTTCAAGATTCTATGGCGGAAGGGATTTTGCGCGCCTGCCGCCACGCCGGTCCCGCGGCTTTAAAGGACGGCGAGGATATTGAAGCGAGGGCCAATTTAATGTGGGCCTCCAGCTGGGCCATTAACGGGCTTCTTCGCAAGGGCAAGCCCCAAGCCTGGAGCGTGCACCCGATGGAACACGAGCTTTCGGCGTTTTACGACATTACCCACGGGGTGGGCCTCGCGATTTTAACGCCGCGCTGGCTTCGCCATGTGTTGAGTGCCAAGACGGCGCCGAAGATCGCCCGTTTCGGCCGCCGGGTCTTCGACATTCCCTCGGAAGACGATGTGGATGCGGCGAATGAGGCCATCGAGGCGCTCTATGATTTCTTTGTGCGCATGGGGATTCCCATGACGCTGAAGGAAGTGGGCATCGGCGAGGAACATTTGGCGCAAATGGCCAAGGCTTGTGCCGACCACGCCGGCGGCGTGATCCGCGGCTTTGTGGATCTGAAGGAAGAGGATGTGCTGGCCATCTACAAGGCTTGTTTATAAGCAAAAAAAGAAGCTGCTCGCGTGGGCAGCTTTTTTTGTTGGGGAAATGACGGTAGGGGCTTCGTTTCTATTTTCATTTTTCAAGGGCAGCTTTCAATTCATCCATGGTCCTATAGCCAAGAACATGATCGTCGGCGGCGATTCTCCTTCCCTCTTCCATGGCGGAAAGGGTATCCGGATTCGATCGATTAAATGTCGAATCGCCGATTTTCGAACAAGTTACATTGCACTCGTCGATAGTTGCAGGTGTCTTTTTTCTTTCTTGATTCGTCTGTTTATCCACCATCTTAGTCCTTTCAACTCTTCTTTTATTAATCATATTCGCATTCTCATCTATTTTCAATGCATTACGTTTATGAGAGGAGTTTTTATCGAATCAATCCTACTTTCAATAACATATGTTGAACTATTGCATTTTTTGCAACAGTTGCTTTTCTCGTCTGTGAATGATGGAGTGGTTATTTCCATTTTGGAAACAACCACTTTTCCCACAGAAAAACCGCGGCTTTTTTGCCGCGGCTTTTTATTTTCTATAGCTCTTTGCTTTTTCGATGCGTTTTAAGATTTCGTCTTTGCCCAAGAGGTAGATGATGTTGGACAGATCCGGGCCGTGGACGTTGCCGGTCATGGCGGCACGGGCGGGCATGTAGAGGTTTTTGCCTTTTACGCCGCTCGCCTTTTGCACTTGTTTCATGAGCTTGCCCGCTTCTTCAAGAGAGATGGCATCCATCCCTTTCAGAATTTCTTCCAGGCCTTCCAGCACGGCGGGGGCCGATTCGGAATTGATTTGCTCCAGGGCGTCGTCTTCGGTGACTTCGTATTCGTCGAAGAGGAAGCCGCATTCTTCGGGGACTTGTTCCAGGCGGTCCAGGCCATCTTGTATGGTTTCCATTAAGACGCGGTAGCGCTCGGGATTTTTTTCCACGTCGGCTTTCGTAAAGAGGCCGGCCTTTTCGATATAGGGCATGGCCATTTCGAGAAGCTCGTCGGCGGAGAGCTCTTTCATGTAGTGGCTGTTGATCCAGTCCAGCTTCTTGACATCAAATACGCCACCGGTTCGGGCGATGCGCTTGGTGTCGAAGGCTTGGATGAGTTCGTCCATGGAGAAGATTTCCTGATTGTCTTCCGGGGACCAGCCCACGAGGGCCAGGTAGTTGACCAGGCCTTCAGGCAAGTAGCCGTGGCCTTTAAAGTCTTCCACGGACACGTCGCCTTGGCGCTTGGAGAGTTTTTTGTGGTCTTTGTTTAAGACGCCGGGCAGGTGAATGTAGGTGGGCACCTCCCAACCCAAGGCTTGGTACAGGTACACGTGCTTGGGCGTGGAGGGCAGCCATTCTTCCCCGCGGATGATGTGGGTGATGCCCATGAGGTGATCGTCCACGACGACGGCCATGTGGTAAGTGGGGAAGCCGTCGCTTTTCATCAGGACCTGATCGTCCATTTCGTTGGTGTTGATGGTGATCTTGCCCCGGGCTTCGTCCATAAAGCTGATGTCTTCGTCGTGGGGCAGCTTTAAGCGCACGACGTACTCTTCGCCCTTGGCGATGCGCTCTTTGGCTTCTTCCATGGAAATGGAGCGGCAGAGGCCGTCGTAGCGTGGCACTTGGCCTTTGATTTTTTGGCCTTCCCGCAAATTGTCCAGCCGCTCTTTGGTGCAGAAGCAGTAGTAGGCGTGGCCGGATTCTAAAAGCTGATCCACGTATTTTTTGTAGATGTCCAATCGCTTGGATTGGATGTAGGGGCCCCGGTCCCCTTCTTCTGTAACCTTGCCGTCTTTCATCATGACGCCTTCGTCGATTTCAAGGCCCGCCCAGTTCAGGGAACGGATCAGATTTTCGATGGCGCCTTCCACGAAACGGGTTCGGTCCGTGTCTTCGATGCGGAGCAGAAATTTTCCGCCCTTTTGTCTCGCGTATAGGTAGTTATATACGGCGGTTCTCAGGCCGCCGATGTGCAAATACCCCGTGGGTGATGGGGCAAAGCGCACCCGTACATTGTCCATACTTCCTCCTTATTTGTCCATTAGGGTAAACGCCTGTAGGATCTTCTCCGTGTCCCAGGTGTTTACGATTAGTTCCTCCGGATAGTCTATTTCTTCGATGAGGGCGCGGGCCAAATTGAAATGACCGACGTCTACGTCCATGTGGGCGTCGCTTCCCACGATGATTTTCATCTTTTTCTCTTTTCCCAAAGACAGCAGCTTGAGCAAATTCTCCCTGGCGCCGATCCGCGGCCCGTTGACCTTCAGCGACGAATTGTTCACTTCGCAAAACAGATCCCGCTCCACGATAAAATCGCTGAGTCGCTCGTAGTCCAGCGGATAGCGGGCATCGTCGGGATGACCGATGATCTGAACGGCCGGATGCTTACAGGCGTTGATGATGGCGTCGGTGTTGCTTTTTTCATCCAAGGGCGTAAAGCACTGCTTGTGCAGGCTGACGATGGCGTAATCGACCTTTTGCCGGTCCATGTCGATGTCGATGGTGCCGTCTACGTCGATAATATTGGCTTCGACGCCGCACAAGAGCAGGATGTCGTCCAGCACACGGGGCAGGGCCATGTAGTTGCCGAAGACGGCGTTACTTGCCACGCCGCGCATGGCTTTGGCGTGGTCGCTAGTGCCCATGATGCGCAGGCCGGCGGTCTTTGCGACGGCGATGTTTTCTCTTATGGTCGAATAGGCATGTCCGGAGGCCACGGTATGCGTGTGTAAATCGATTGATAAATCCATATTGCCTCCCTCCTTAACGTTACTATTATAGCATAGGCTTTTGGAGTGAACAAAAAAGTTATGGCCTTTTCGCCTCTTCTCTGTGCGTCGGTACTCCTCCCCACAAAAAAAGAAGCCCGAAGGCTTCCTTTCCTTTGCTCTATTGGGGTTGTCCCGTGGCTTCTAAAATATCGTAGTAGCTCCACATTTTTTTATTGACGTCCTTAAAGGGATTCTTGCCGTAGGTATCCAGGAAGGCTTTGTCCGGCGTGCGGCTCAGGGCCTTGTTCAGTGCCGTGCAGACTTCCTGGCGGGTGATCTTCGCCGAGGGAGCGAAGCGCCCTTTGCCCGTACCGCTCATAAATCCCGCTTCCTGAACGGCGCCGATGTAGCCTTTGGCCCAGTGATTGGACTTCACGTCGGTAAAAGACGTGCCCTCTGTGGGCGTCAAATTGGCGTAGCCGGCGAGGATGCGGGCAAATTCCGCCCGGGTAATGGATTGATGGGGCTTGAAGGTGCCGTTCTTGTAGCCGGAGATCAATCCCCGCTTTTCCATATAGCCCACGGAGGCGGCGAACCATTGGCTGTCGTCCACGTCTTTAAAGGAGGTGAAGCCGGCCAGGTCTTTCTTCCCGCTGGCGACGCGGGCAAAGACCGCCGAAACTTCCGCCCTTGTCATGGCTTTTTTCGGCATGAACTTGCCGTTGGGATAGCCCGAGAAGTAGGGGGGCCGCGCCACCTTCATGGCTTCGGCCAGGGTGTTTTCCGCACCGGCGATTTCGGTGATGCCGGCATTGTCTTTGGCGAGGATAAATTGCCCCGTGGCCACGGCGGCATTGACTTGCAGCTGCGCCAGCTTTTCTTTTCCGCTCATGTTAACGGAGCTGAGGACGCGCAAGTAGTCGTCGATTTTGGTCTTGTTTTGCGCGGTGACAGACGGAGCCGTCGTCGGGTTCTTTCCCACCACGACGCGCACTTCGTCCTCCCCGGCCTTGGTCTTAAAGAGGAAGGTCAGCTCGCTTCCTTCCGGTTGGGGATTGATGACCACGGCGAAGCGGCCGTCTTTTTCGGCGAGGGTGGTGCCGATCAGGGTCTTGCCCCGATAGACGCGGACGCCGGCATTGGAGACGGCTTTGCCCGTCAGGGTATTGTCGCCGGGCTTAATGGGATCCACGGTAAATTTATAGCCCGAGGGCCCTACCGTGGGGTTTTGTCCGGAAGGCGCCGTCGGGTTGTTTTGCCCAGAGGGCACTACCGGTTTCGCCGTTCCCTTGTCGCTTGTCACGTTTTTTTGAATGGTGCGGCTTTTGCCCTTATTGTCCACCAGGGCGATGACGTAGGACATGGACACGTGGTTCACGTTTTTTACGCCTTTTTTAAAATTGCCGCTGAGCTTCAGAGAAAAATTCGGGCGATTCAGGGCCTTAACATCGGAAATGACCAGGGTGACGATTTCTTGCTTGGAGCTGTCGGTTTTCGTGGACATGAGGCGGTAGTCGTTGTCCGCCAAATCACCTGCGAAAATCGCTTTGTCGATATGAATGGTCTTGTCTACGAGAAAGGACAGGGAAAATGTCTTTATATCGGTTTTGTAACTGCTCGGCAAAACGACATTGAGTTCCATGCCGTAGCCGTCCCCTGCTTTTTGATTATGGGCTGGGGGAAGATTCAGCTGCGTTTCAACATCTCCCGCGGCAAAAACTGCCGTGGACACAAATAGCATCAACAGGGCCAAAAGGGTGCATAGGCTTTTCTTCATAGAATCCCTCCTTATACTTATTATAAACCAAGGAAAGGGCGGACGCCGTTACGATTTTATAACAGATTGGCCATTTCTCGGGAAAAGAAAAAACCTCGCCCTCGCGAGGTCTTTTGCTATGCTTTTACTTGTTCCACGATGCGGCGAAGGGCGTCTTCCGCCGGAAGCTTTTCCATGTCGCCGCCGCGACGCTTAAATTCCACGACGCCTTCCGCGGCTTCCTTGCCTACGGTGAGCTGCAGGGGGATGCCTAAAAGGTCGCGGTCTTTAAATTTGACGCCGGCCCGCTCGTTGCGGTCGTCGCAGAGGACGCCGATGCCTTCATTACGAAGGGCGTTGTAAAGCTTATCGGCCAAGGCCACCTGCTCTTCTTTTTTTACATTGACCACGGTAAGGGCCACGTCGAAGGGGCCGATGTGAAGGGGGAAGGCAGGTCCGTCGTCGTCCCGATGGTTTTCCAAGAGGGCCGCCAGAAGGGCGCCGGTGCGCCAGGTAGCTCCGCCTATAATATAGGGGGCTTCCTTGCCTTCGTCGTTTAAGAACCGCACGTTCATGGCTTCGGAAAAAGCCGTGGAGGGCTTTCTGATCCGCGCCACTTCAAAGGCCGTGGTAAATTCATAAGCATTGCCCGAGGGGGACTGATCGCCTTCGCGCACGTCCAAGAGGTCTTCGGCGATTTCGCCTTCGAAATCCCGGCCGTAGTTGACGTTCTTTTTATGGTAGTCTTCCTTGTTGGCGCCCACCACCATATTGTCGATAAAGGTGACGGAGCGGTCCACGATTATCCGCGCCTTATCCCCGAGGCCCACGGGCCCGGTAAAGCCGGGGAAGGTGCCCATTTCAAGAATGGTTTCTTCGTCGAGCATGTCGATTTGATCGCCATCGACGCCTAAGTATTTTTCGAGCTTCTTTTGATTCAGATCCCGATCGCCGGGCACGAAGACAAAGACGGGCTCGCCGCCTGCGCGCAGATCCACGGCTTTCGTGCAGCGGGCAGGTTCCACGCCGATCATGTCGCTTAAGTCTTTAATGGTGCGGGCATCGGGTGTGTGAATGTCCTCCGCCTCTTTCGGCTCCTGTCCTTCGGGAACCGGGTAGCGAATGGGGGCCTCATCCATTAAAAAGGCCGCATCCCCGTCCAGGGCCACCGCATCTTTGTAATTTTCAGCCGTGGCATAATAGATGAGATAGTTGTCCCGATCCACGACGCAGTAGTCGATGCCCAGGTCCTTTAAAATCTTTTCCGCCCGGCTCTTCGCTTCGTCGAAAAAGGCCTGTGCCGCCTCTTCGTCGCCGTCAAAACGCAGGCCGTCCACGACGCGCATGCCGCGCCCGTCGGCGAGGCCCACCGCCGGTTTTTGCACGTCGTTGTAGCGATTGGCTTTTTCGTATAAAAACAGGGGCAGTTGCTTGTAGCTCTTCAGTTCCCCGTCGACGAAGGACAGGAAGGCTTCCTCGGATTCCGGGGCCAGTACCGCCTGGCGATTGGTGCGATCCGCCACTTTATACATGGCGCTGCCGTAGCTGTCCCAACGGCCGCTTCGCTCCCACATGGCGCGGGGTTGAAGGGCGCACAAGGCCACGGGGAGCCCGCCTTTGAAAAATTCGTCTTCTAAGCGCTTTTCGATGGCTTCCGACAAGGCCAGACCGTAGGGCAATAGGGAATAGAGCCCCACGCCTACTTCCCGGGCCATGCCGGAGCGAAGCATCCACTTGTGGGCTTCGGTACGGGCATCGGCCGGAGCTTCCCGCAGGGTAGGTAAGTAATACTGTGAAAGTTTCATTAAGGCCTCCTATTCCGCTTGTCGAATGCAATTTCTTACCGCTTCCATAAAGCCGTAAGATGCTTCCGTGGCACCGGAGACCGTGTCCACATCCGCCGATTGCTTTCGAAGGACATCATCTTCCAAACGATCGAAGGCATCCTCCGAAACGCCGACGTTTTCATTATGTTCGACGACATTGACGCGATCGATATAGCCGTCTCGAACACGCAGCTCCACTTGAATGTCGCCCTGCATGCCCCGCCCGGCGGAGACGTAGCTGCCGTCTTTTAATAAATGTCTGCCCTCTTGCCTCGATTCCACCGCTTGGTTCTGTTTTGCTTCGGCAACCGGCTCCTCGGCGCTGTAGCTGACGGAAGAGCCGCAGCCGGTGAGCGCGAGACAACAGACCAAACCCACAGCGAGTTTTTTCAATGGAAATACTCCTTATCTATATGAATCAATCAATTATCTGCTATTTCCATTATAACCGATTTTCCACCATATGTGGTGGTGTTCTTTCTTTTAACCACTATTTTTTGTGATTTAAATCCACCACGCTTTGTCGCTTGATGATTTCCACAGGCAGAAGGATCATTTCCTCGCCCTTGTCCGTATTTTTCTTATCCAGCATTTTAAAGAGCTTGCGAATGGCCACGGCACCGATGTCGTAATAGGGCTCCTTCACCGTGGTAAGCTTGGGCCGGTAAATATCCGACAGGGCGCTTCCGCCGAAGCCGGCAAAAGACATGTCGTCGGGGATGTTCATGCCGTGATCCCGCATGACGTTCATCAGATGGATGGCCATGAGGTCTTGGCTGCAGAAGAGGACGGAGTACTTGCCGTCTCTCAGCTCTTCCTCGTGTTCTTCAAAGAGCTCCAGGGTATCCTTTTCTTCCAGGCCTTCGGAGTAAAGGATGGAGGGCTTCAGTCCCGCCGCACGCATGGCGTCGCGGTAGCCGCGAATCTTGTATTTTTCGTTGGTGCGGTCCATGTCCTTTCGCATGGCCACATAGCCGATGGATTGGTGACCTAAATTGATCAGGTAGTCGGTCATGTTGTAGGACGCCGCCTTGTTGTTAATGGTTACCGTGGGCGCCTCGTCCACATTGTAGAAGCGATTGATGACGACGCAGGGAATTTTAAATTCGTCCAACTTGTAGAGGAGCTTTTGATTTAAAATCTCCGAAATAATAATGATCCCTTCCACTTGCTTTTGGCTGAAGAGATTGGCAAATTTGATTTCGATTTCGGGATCGTCGTAGGACGAGGACAGGAGAATATCGTAATTATACATGCGTCCGATTTCTTCCACGCCGCGAAGGACCTGGGAGACGTATTGGTTGCCGATATCGGAGACGATGACGCCGATAATATTGCTCTTTTTCGTGACCAGACTCCGCGCCACCTCGTTGGGCTTGTAGTCCAAGACGCCGATGGCGTGCAGCACGCGCCGGCGAGCTTCGGGGCTCACGGGCTTGGAGTCGTTGATCACGCGGGAAACCGTGGAAATGGACACGTCCGCCATTTTTGCTACATCTTTAATGGTCGATGCCATAAAAACCTCCTATTTGGTAATGAGTTGAACGGCGCCCGGCACCACCTCAATGGTTTGTGGCAGGCAGGGACCCTTTTCGCCGTCAATGTCCACGTGCATGGGTTTGTCTGCACGCAGCGTAATCTTTTTTCCGTGGCGATAAATGAAATGATCGTGATCGAGATGCTTTCCTACGCCGATGGTGCTGAACAGCTCAAAGACCTTGGCCATGCTCATTTCTTCGATGACCGCAAGCTCCAGCAAGCCGTCTTTCACATCGGCTTCGGGAGAGATTTTTGAAAAGCCGCCGACGCTGTTGGAGTTGGAGACCATGACCATCAAGGCCTTCGTGTCGATATGCTCGCCGTCACAATCGATATGTACGTCGAAGCCGTTTTTTAAAAAATCCTTCTCGCGAAACATGCGAAAGCCCTCGGCGTAATAGGCGAGCCTGCCCACGACGGATTTCGCTTCGTCGGGAACGCTGTAGCCGATTTCCGAAAATGCGCCGACGGCACAGACGTTAATAAAGGCGCTGTCGCCGCAAAGGCCGATGTCTACCGCACTTTTTTTCCCGTAAACCACCATGGTATAAAAGTCGTAGGGATCCTTGGGGATGCCCATGGACTCGGCAAAGTCGTTGACCGTACCCGCCGGGTAAATGGCCAGGGGCGTGTCTCTTTTGGCGTCGTAAAGCCCGGAGACCACCTCGTTGAGTGTGCCGTCCCCGCCCATGGAGATGATGCAGTCCTCCCCGTCGTCGGTAGCGGCAAATGCCCGTGCATCTCCCGCTTTTTGTGTAAAGTTAAGTAAAACGGATGTGCCCTTTGAGGCAAAGGGAACGATGAGTTTTTTTATGATCTCCACGGCCCCTTCCCTTCCGCTGGAAGGATTGGCGATGATCTTAATCTTTTTCATTAACTACCTCCGTCCTTTCATTATACGCCATGGCGAACGATACCACAAAGAGGAAATCATATTTTTAACGCAAAAACGGTCGGAAAATTTTCCCGGAAAAAGAATACACGGAGGCGAAAGATTCGCCGCCCGCCACGATTTTTCTTCTCCCCGCCTCTTTCCTTTTGCGGTGAAAGGTGGCGCGCGGGAAAAAAGAGCGAGCTTTTCCCGATGCAGTCTATTTATATCCGTCGGCAAGCGTTTGTTTTCCCGCCCGGTGGTTTTTAAGAGATGCTTTTTTACGCGGCTTTAATTTTTTTCTAACGGCCTTCCTTTATACTGAAGGCGTCGTTTCGGGCAATAAAAAAGAAGCGGCCGAAGCCGCCTCTATCTTTTACTACCGCGTGCGCAAGACGTCGCGCAAAGCTTCCAGCACTTCGCGCATAATGTAGAAGTAATCCACTACATTGTTGGCATTGAAGGAAATGGTCTTTGCCGTGTCCGAAATGGAATCGGATACCACATCGGCGGTGTTTTTTAATTTCAAGGACGTTTGGTCCACGGTGCGCGCCACGCTGTCGACGGTGCCCGTGACATCGCCTACGGTGACCGCAATCTTTTCTACCTCCGGCTTTACCACTTCCACCATTTCCGTGGCGTCGGTGGTCAGGCGCGATGCGTTGGACGAGATAATGGTGACATTATCCGTAATCGTCGGAAGCTTTTGCATGGTATCGTCGATGACGGCTTCGTGGGTCTCCAATTTTGTTTTGACGACCTTTAAAATGCCGGCGACGTTTTTCAGGGTGATCATTAAAAAGACCAGTGCCCCGATTCCCGCAAGATAAAGTAAAAAGCGCAAGAGGTCGTGTAAATTAATCATGGTGTCCATTGTGACCTCCGTGTTCTACTTGTTTTTCTTTTCGTCTTTTACTACCTTTTCGGATTTTTTTTCGGCATCCTTTGCTGCTTTAGCGATCTTGTCGGCACTGTCTCCCACTTGATCCTTTGCCTCTTTCGCTTGATCCTTGGCTTCTTCACCTACTTCTTTAGCGGCGTCTCCGATGGCCTTGGCGGAATCTTTTAACTCAGCCTTCACATTGGTGCCTTCTTCGCGGACGATTTCACCGATGGCTTTGGCCTTGGCTTTTGCGATTTCCGCATCGTCGCGAACCTCGTCGGCCTTAATGGCGGCGCGAAGTTTTAAGTCGTCATAGGTGTCTTGAACGGCTTGTTGTGCTTCATAAGCGCGGACGGATAATTCGTCTGCCGTGTCTAATGCCATGTCCTTGGCGTTTTCTGCCAATTCTCTGGAGCGATCGGCAATATCTTCGCGGGTCTTTTTGCCGCTTTGAGGAGCAAATAAAAGACCGGCTGCGGCACCGACGAAGGCACCTAAGGCAAATTTACGAGCCCGTTCTTCTCTTAAATAGCGTTCGCGTTCTCTTCTTACAAAATCAAATATCATAGTCAACCTCCAAAATATAAGTTACTATTGTACGTGTACCCAAGTTTTGGGAAAGTATGCATTATTCATTAAAATTCTCACACGGAAAGGAGAATCCCTTGCTTATCGATTCACACAGCCACTCCCGCTTTTCTTTCGACTCCGTTGCAGACTGCGAAGAAAATATTCTCACGGCCATAGAAAAAGGCCTCGACGGCCTGGCCTTTACGGATCACATCGACCGGGTGGACGGCCCCTTGGACAATACCTTCGACTTCGACGAGTACTTCTCGGCCCTTCTTCCCTTAAAGGAGCGCTACGAAAATAAAATCATGGTTCTTCTCGGCGTGGAGATGGGCTTTAATTTAAAGAAGAAGGATTGGATCGAGAATGCCATGGCAGACGATCGCTTCGATTTTTTCATCGGCTCTCTCCATACACTGGACGATAAAGACGTGGCCGGTACCTTAAGAAGTGGCGCCGTGGACTTGCGGTCCTATTATAAGGCCTACTACGACGCCATGGTGGCCGCCGTGGAACACACGTCGGGCTTTCACGTCTTGGGCCATGTGGATTATTTGGACCGCTACGTGCCCGACAAATCCGCCATCCCGCCCTTTGCCTTTTACCGGGATCAGGTGGCGGCGGTGCTGGAAAATATCATCCGGCGGGATTTGGTTTTGGAATACAACACGGCGGGCAAGTACAAGGGCCTGAGCTACGGCAATCCGAAAAAAGAAATCCTCGAGCTCTATAAAGACCTCGGCGGAAAAAACATCTGCCTCTCCTCCGACGCCCACAGATCGGAGCACATAGGAAGGGATTTTACGTCGGCCAAGGATTATTTGCTGAATCTTGGCTTTACCCACATCCGTTATTTTAATAAGAAGGTGCCCACGGACGCGCCCCTGGCATAATTTAATTTCCTTTTTACAAAAGGGCAACGCGAGAAAAACATCGGGGCCTTATACTGACGTTGGAAATAGGAAAGGATCAAGCGATCCCGTTCAGGTTTTCATTTCTTACTCCCTTATGTAAAAAGGCGGCGCCCTGCGTCGCTTTTTTATTTGCAAAAGTCGGCGATAAAATATACAATCTACTTTCGGAACACTCTACCTTTTTAAAGTAAGAACGGGTATACTGTTAGTAATGACGACTATATGAATTTAAAAACGGCATTGTCGTTTCCTTGACCGCAATGAGGAGGTAGTATGACAAGCATCGCGTACCAATTACTCGAAAGCCATTTATTGGAAGGTGAACTCCGCGCCGGAGAAGAGATCAAATTAAAAATAGATCAGACCCTGACCCAGGACTCCACGGGCACCATGGTGTATTTGCAATTGGAAGCCATGGACATCGACGACATTCAAACGGAGCTTTCCGTCGCCTATATCGATCACAATATGCTGCAGACGGGCTTTGAAAATCCCGACGACCACGAGTTTATTCAATCGGCGGCGGCAAAATACGGGCTGGTCTTTTCCAAACCCGGTGGCGGCATCTGCCACCAAGTGCAGCTGGAACAATTCGCCGCACCGGGCAAGACCTTGGTAGGCAGCGACTCCCACACCCCCACGGCGGGAGGGCTGGGCGCCCTCGCCATCGGCGCCGGCGGCTTGGACGTGGCCGTGGCCATGGCCAGCGGCTTCTACTTTTTGAAGGTTCCCAAGGTGCTCAACGTGCGCCTCAGCGGCAAATTAAAGCCCGGCGTCAACGCCAAGGACGTGATCCTCGCCATCTTAGGTAAAAAGACCGTCAAGGGCGGCACGGGCTACATCGTGGAATATTCCGGCGACGGCGTAAAGAATCTTTCCGTCACGGACCGGGCCACCATTTGCAATATGGGAGCGGAGCTGGGCGCCACTACCTCCGTCTTCCCCTCCGACGAAGTGACCCGCGCCTTCTTGAAGCGCCACGGCCGCGAAGAAGTTTACGTGCCTCTCGCCGCCACGGAGGATGCGGTCTACGACGAGGTACTGGACATCGATCTTTCCGACATCGAGCCCGCCGTGGCCAAGCCCCACTTGCCCGATCAATACGAAAAGGTCAAGGAATTGGGCAAGGTAAAGGTGGATCAAGTGGCCATCGGCAGCTGCACCAATTCTTCTTATACGGACATGATGAAGGTGGCTCAGATCTTAAAGGGCAAGAAGGTTCACGAAGACGTGAGCCTGGTCATCTCCCCCGGCAGTGCCACTATCTTAGAGGCCCTGTCGAAAAACGGCGCCCTGGCTATTATGATCGAAGCCGGCGCCCGCATTTTGGAAAGCGCCTGCGGCCCCTGTATCGGCATGGGGCAGGCACCGAAATCCGGCGCCGTGAGCCTGCGCTCCTTTAACAGAAACTTTAAGGGCCGAAGCGGCACAAAGGACGCGAAGATTTATCTCGCCGGTCCCGAAACCTGCGCCGCCTCCGCCATCGCCGGCTACATTACCACACCCGACGAGGTAACGGCGGTGGAAGAGCCCGATCACTACGATCACGCCACCAATTACCTGATCTATCCCAAGGAAAAAGCCGAGCGGCCGAAGGATGTAAAGATGGGCCCGAATATTAAGCCCTTCCCTATCGCCTGCCCCTTGGAAGATGCCTTTGAAAAAATCATTCTCCTCAAGGCCTCGGACAATGTAACCACCGACGACATCTGCCCCTCCACGGCAAAGCTTCTTCCCTACCGGAGCAACATCCCCGAGCTCTCCAAACACGCTTTCTCCACCTTGGTGGACGACTTTAAGGCCCGGGCGGAAAAACACGACGGCGGCATCGTCGTCGGCGGCGACAACTACGGCCAAGGCTCCAGTCGGGAGCACGCGGCTCTCTTGCCCCTGTATTTAGGCGTGAAGGCCATCGTGGCGAAAAGCTTCGCCCGCATCCACCGCTCCAATCTGATCAATATGGGCATCCTTCCCCTGGTCTTTAAAAATCCCGCCGACTACGATAAATTAGTCGAAGGTGAAAGTATCGCGATGAAGGATTTAAAGGCCTCCGTTGAAAGCGGCGAATTTATCTTAACGGCCGGCGGAAGCGACATCGAACTCGTCGGCGACTTCAGCGAACGTGAAAAGGCCATGCTTTTAGAAGGCGGCTATTTGAACTACACGAAGAACAGGAGGGCCGCGAAATGAAAACCGTGACACTGATTCCCGGCGACGGCATCGGTCCCGAAATCGCCGAAGCGGTAAAGAAGGTCTTCGAAGCCATGAAGGTCCCGGTGATTTTCGAGGAGGTAAACGCGGGCAAGGCGGTCTTTGAAAGAGAAGGCACCTATCTCCCCGACGCTCTCTTCGAATCTCTGGAGAATAATAAAATCGCCTTGAAAGGCCCCATTACCACTCCCATCGGCCACGGCTTCAGAAGCCTGAATGTAGAACTGAGAAAAAAATACGATCTCTACCAAAACATTCGCCCCATAAAGCCTGCGGCGGATCTGCCCATGAAGTTCGACGACGTGGACATGGTTCTCTTCCGGGAAAACACGGAAGATCTCTACGCCGGCGTGGAGGAAGTGATCTCCGAAAACGAGGCCCACTCCATAAAAATCATTACCCGGGACAAATCGGAGCGGATTATTCGCGCGGCCTTCGACTACGCCGAGGCCAATCATCGCCGATCCGTGGCCGTGGTGACCAAGGCCAATATTATGAAGGCCACGGACGGTTTGTTTTTAGACGTGGCCCGGGAGGTGGCCAAGGACTATTCCGTGCCCATGAAGGAAATCCTCGTGGACAATATGGCCATGCAGATGGTCATGAATCCGGCGCAGTTCGATGTTATCGTCACGGAAAACCTTTACGGCGACATCCTCTCCGATTTAGGCGCCGGCCTCATCGGCGGCTTGGGCATGATTCCCGGCGTGAACAAGGGCAGGGACATGGCCATTTACGAATCCGTCCACGGCTCGGCCCCCGACATTCAGGGCAAGGGCATCGCCAATCCCACGGCCATGCTTCTGAGCGCCTGTCTCATGCTCGACGACATAGGCGAAGGCGAATCGGCTGAAAAAATTCGCCGCGCCATTTACGACGTTCTTTCCGATCCCGAGACGCGCACGGCGGATCTCGGCGGCAAGTTAAGTACCGAGGCGTATGTACGCGCCCTAATAGAAAGATAGTAGGTGTGAGATGCTTAATCAAAAAATGGATCCTCGCTTAGACGACTTGGCGGAAATGATCTCCAAGCGAGATACGATCAATCGCCAGCTCTATACCAAGTACGATGTGAAACACGGCTTGCGCGACTCCGACGGCACCGGCGTTCTCGTCGGCATTACCCGCATCGGCTACGTCACCGGTTACGAAAAAATCGACGGCAAAAAAATTCCCATGGAAGGGGATCTCCTCTACCGCGGCTATTCGGTAAAGGACATGGTCAAAGATTTTAAGGAAACCAATCGCTTCGGCTACGAAGAAATCGCCTATACCCTGCTCTTCGGCAATCTGCCCACGAAAAAAGATCTGAGCTTCTTTAAGGGCCTCCTGCGAGAAGAGCGCGAACTGCCGAAAGATTACTTAGAAGATACGATACTGAAGGTTCCGGGACGGGACGTCATGAACAAGATGATGCGCTCCACCCTATGCCTCTATTCCTACGACGCAAATCCCGACAGCACCTCCACGGCCAATGTGCTGCGCCAAAGCGTGAGCCTCATCGCCAAGACGCCTTTGATTATGGCTTACAACTACCAGGCCAAGAAGCACTACATCGACGGGGATAGCTTGGTCATCCACTACCCGGACAAAGACATGTCCACGGCGGAAGTGATTCTGTCCTTGATTCGGAAAAATTCCGATTACACCGACTCCGAAGCCAAGATGCTCGACCTGATGCTGATCCTCCACGCGGAACACGGCGGCGGGAACAACTCCACCTTCGCCACCCACGTAGTCTCCTCCTCGGGCACGGACACCTATAGTGCCATCGGCACGGCCCTGGGCTCCTTAAAGGGACCGCGCCACGGCGGCGCCAACCTCATGTGCTCCGCCATGCTGGACGACATCGCCTCCAATGTGCGGGACATCCACAATGAAAACGACATCGAGGACTACCTGCGCCGCATCTTAGGCGGACAGGCCTTCGACGAAAAGGGCCTGATCTACGGGATCGGACACGCCGTCTATACCTTAAGCGACCCGCGGGCGGAGCTTTTGAAAGAACAGGCTAAGACCCTCGCCGAAGAAAAGGGCTACAGCGATCAATACAATTTCGTTCGCCTGGTCGAAGACATCGGCGGACGGCTCTTGCAAGAGCGAAACGGCACCGGCTATCCCCTCACCGCCAATATCGACTTGTACTCGGGCCTCGTGTATCAAATGCTGGGCATCCCCCGGGATCTCTACACCCCCCTCTTCGCCACGGCGCGCATGGCGGGCTGGTGTGCCCACCGCCTGGAGCAAGTTCAGGACAAGAAGATCATTCGCCCGGCCTACGTCCACTTAAACTCCAGAAAAAAATATTTGTCCATGGGCGACAGAAGTCAATAAACTTATCCCCTCGCAGAGGCGAGGGGATTTTTTCGCACAAAATAAAAATCAAAGTTTATATGAGCCGGCAATAATTTTATAGACAAAGGGAGCTTCCGAGCATAGAATAAATTTGATAGAAGATATCAATCTATGAGGAGGTTCCTATGATTACCGTCGACCATTTACATAAAAGCTACGGCACGAAAGACCAACGGCTCCACGTTTTAAAGGACGTCACCTTTACTCTGCCCGAGGGATGTATGGCATGTCTCTTGGGCCCTTCCGGCTCGGGGAAGTCCACCCTGCTGAATATTTTAGGCGGCATCGAAACCCTGGACCGGGGCGACATTATCGTGGCGGGCAATCGCCTGGCGCCGATGAACAAAAAGCAGCTGGAGCGCTACCGTAGAAAGCAACTGGGCTTCGTCTTCCAATTTTATAATCTGGTGGAAAATTTAACCGTCCGGGAAAATATTCTGACCGGCGCCTACCTTTCCGACGATCCTCTTGACGTAGACACCTTGGCCGAGGAGCTGGGCATCGACGATCAGCTACATAAATTCCCCTCGGAAATTTCCGGCGGCCAGGCCCAGCGAGTGTCCATCGCCCGTGCCATGGCGAAAAAGCCCTCCCTCTTTATTTGCGACGAGCCCACCGGCGCCTTGGACTACGAAAGCGCCAAGGCCGTCTTGCACTTAATCGAGGATCTGAATCGAAAGTACAGGACCACGGTGATTATCGCCACCCACAATGAGGCCATCGCCTCTATGTGCCGAGTGGTTCTCCGCCTTCACGACGGCGCCCTGAAGTCCTATGAAGAAAATGAACACATCCTCTCCGCCGAGGAGGTGCAATGGTAATGAAAAACCCCATTCACCGGCGAATACCTCGGCTGTTTCTTAAAAAGCCCGGCACCTATTTGCCTCTGTTTTTCATCTCTCTTCTCACCGTGGCATTCATCTCGTCCTTTTTCATTAGCCAAAATTCCATTAAGCCCATTTACTACCGTGGCCTTCGGGAAAACAAGGTGGAGGACGGTCAATTTCTTATGGCGGATCCTTTAACAAAAGAGGCGAAGGAGGCCATAGAGAAAAGGGATTTGGATCTCGCGGAAAATTTTTACAAGGACGTCAGCTTCCGCATCTCCGGCGATGACGATTCCCGGGGAAAAACACTTCGTACCTTCGTCAATCGGGACAAGATCAATACCGCCGCCATTCACGCCGGCCGCCTGCCGGAAAAGAAAAACGAGGTGGCCATCGCCGCTAACCTGGCCAAAGCGAGCGAGCTTAAGGTCGGCGACAGGCTTATCCTCGACGGCGACGATTATGTGATTACGGCCCTGGTGGCCACGCCGGATTACTCCACCATTTTAAAAACCCAAGGGGATCTGGCCATGGACACGAAGCATTTTTCCGTGGCCTTCGTCACGAAAGAGGCCTTCGATTCCTTGAAGGGAAAGACCAATTACCTCTACGCCTACAGAAATCACGCTCGCCTGTCGGAGGATGCGGCGCGGGACAAATTCGAAGATATTCTCGCCGATGCACAAAGCTCGGGTCCCCTTCTCGGCGCCACCACCACTTACGACAATCGCTGCATCCAATACTTTATCGACGACATGGGCGGCGATGTGCCAATGATGGTGATCACCATGGTGCTTCTGTTTATTTCCCTGGGCTTTATCAGCGCCCTGCAAACCCGGGGCCTGTTGCGGGAAGAGGCGCCGGTGATCGGTACCCTTCTCTCCATGGGCTACGAGACGAAGGCCCTGATACGCCACTACAGCCTGGTCCCCACCTGCCTCACGATTTTCGCCGGAGTGGCGGGCAATATGATCGCCTATGTGAAGGGCTACGAGCTGTACGCCGGCCTTTACTATACCTCTTATAATCTGCCGCCCTTTGTACCCGTTCTTTCCCTGAAGGCTTTCGCCATCACCACCCTGATTCCCTTGGGCATCGTATGGCTTGTCAACCGCCTGCTTCTTATGCGCTACTTCCGCCTGTCGCCCCTACGCTTTTTGCGGCGGGAATTTTACCACAAAAAAAGAAAGAGCGCGCCGTCTCTGGAGGGCCTTCCCCTTTTGCGCGCCGCCCGTCTGCGGATCCTGGGGGAAAACCGATTAAATATCCTCGCCCTGTTCTTCGGCATGTTCGTAGGCAATGTGCTTCTTCTCTTCTCCATGGCCATGGGCCCGATGTTCGACGACTATGCGGACTCGATAAAACGAGACATGAAGTACAACTACACCTATATGGTAAAGGCACCGGATCCCGACGTTCACGCCGACAAGGGCTTGAGCCTGACCATGGATTATAAAAAGGGCGACGACAAAAGCGATCTGAATCTGCTTGGCCCGGACAAGAATACGGCCTACGACAAGGATCTGCCCACGACCATGAAGGCCGACGAGGTGGTGATCTCTACAGGCCTCGCCAAACGGGACGACCTAAAAATCGGCGACACCATCGAAGTAAAACTTCCCGGCAAAAAGGAATACAGGAAATTAAAAATCGCCGCCATTGCCGGGGACATTCATTCCGTCCAGGCATTGATGCCCATGGAGGCACTGAATAAATTTATCGACAAGGACGCAAAGAATTTCAATCTCTATTGGTCTCAAAAGCCTCTGCACGTGGACGACGACCGACTTCTTACCACCATCGACCGGGCAAAGACCGGCGCATATCTGGAGGCCTTTTTAGAAAATTTCAATGGCGCCCTGCTTACCACCCGTATTTTGGCCATGGTTTTCTATTTTACTCTGGTCTATACCGTAAGCAAGCTGATTTTGGAAAAATCTCAAAAGGATATTTGCTACCTGAAAATTTTCGGCTACGGAGACAAAGAAGTGGCATCCGTCTATCTCTTGGGCATGGGTATCGCCGTGGCGCTCTTTTATCCCCTGAGCCTGCCTCTTTTTGATCCTCTGATGCGCTACCTCTTCGCCCTGTCCATTTCGAAGGTTTCCGTCTACATGGAGCCCCATTTCGCCGCCAAGAGCTATGTTACGATCTACGCCTTGGACCTCGCCGTCTTTGCTGCGGCCCAGGCCTTGGGACGCAGGAAGATTAAGGGCTTGAATATGGTGGAAGAGTTGAAAAAAGTCAGCGGCTAAAGAGTGGTCCCCTGTTTGACATCGCCTTTTAAATTGATTATAATTATCAATAGTAAGATGCAGTTTGATTTTTAGGAAATATAAGGAGAAAATTATGGCTTTAATAGGAAAAACATTACCCGAGTTTAAACTCGACGCTTATAATCCGGCGAAGGATGAATTTATCACAGTATCCAACGAAGACTTGAAGGGCTCTTACACCGTTCTTATCTTCTACCCCGCCGACTTTACCTTTGTCTGCCCCACAGAGCTTGAAGATATGCAGGAATCTTACGACGAATTAAAATCCTTGGGCGCCGAAGTGTATTCGGTTTCCGTGGACACCCACTTCGTTCACAAAGCATGGCACGATCATTCCGAAGCCATCGGCAAGATTCAATACACCATGATCGGCGATTCCAATAAAGAACTGACCGGAGAACTCGGCCTCCTCGACGATTCGGGCAAGGCCCATCGCGCCACCCTGGTTATCGATCCGGACAATGTGATTCAAACCATTGAAATCAACGCCGACGGCATCGGCAGAAAAGCCAATGTCAATATTAACAAGGTCAAGGCGGCCAAATACGTCGCCGAACACCCGGGTGAAGCTTGCCCCGCCAAGTGGGAAAGCGAAGCGGACGCCACCCTTACGCCGGGTCTGGACCTGGTAGGTAAAATCTAATATGTTAGATACAAATCTAAAAAACCAGTTGGCCCAATACTTTGACCTCTTGAAAACGGAGGTCACTATTGGGCTTTCTGCTCATCATGACGACGAAAATTGCAAAAAGGTTCGTGCTTTTGTCGAAGAAGTGGCGGCCTTGTCGGACAAGATCATCTTGATGGAGAAAAATCTGACCTACAGCCCTTCCTTCGAGATCAAGGGAAGCTTCGACCACGGCCGGATCGTCTTCGCCGGCCTTCCCTTGGGCCACGAGTTCGCCTCCTTCGCCCTGGCCATGCTCCAGGCAGGCGGCGTGGCGCCGAAAATAGACGATGCCGACAAGAAGCGAATCCAAGGCCTGGCGCCGGCGGATTTCGAAACCGTCGTGTCCCTTTCTTGCCACAACTGCCCCGACGTGGTTCAGGCCCTGAACATAATGGCTATCCTCAATCCGAAGGTCAACCACACCATGATCGACGGCGGCAGCTTCCAAGACCTGGCGGAGTCCAGAGACGTTCTCGCCGTGCCCGCCATTTTTAAAGACGGGGACTTTTTCGAAGGGGGCAAGCAATCCCTTTCGAGCCTCTTGGCTAAGCTGGGCAGCAAAGCAAACAAGGACGAATTTAAGGACAAGCCCCTCTTCGATACCCTGATTATCGGCGGCGGCCCGGCAGCGGCTACAGCCGCCATCTACGCCGCGAGAAAGGGCATTAAAACCGGCCTCGTCGCCGGCGAATTCGGCGGCCAGGTAAAAGAAACCTTGGCCATCGAAAATATTCCCGGCTTTAAATACACGGAAGGCCCCGACTTTATGGACCAAATGCAGGCCCAGGTCGCATCCTTGGATGTGGACATCATGACCGGCGTCCTCGCCGAAGGCATCGAAGCCCCGGGCGACAAGGTGGAAGTCAGCCTGGATAACGGCGCCAAGCTTTTTGCCAAGACCCTGATCATCGCCACCGGTGCCCGCTGGCGACTCATCGGCATTCCCGGCGAAACGGAATTCAGAAACAAAGGCGTCGCCTATTGTACCCACTGTGACGGTCCCCTCTACAAGGGGAAAAACGTGGCCGTCATCGGCGGAGGCAACTCCGGCATCGAGGCGGCCATCGACCTCGCTGGCCTCGCCAAGCACGTCACCGTCTTGGAATTTTTACCGGATCTCAAGGCGGACGACGCCCTGTTGAAAAAATTAAAGACCCTCTCCAATGTGACGGTCATTACCAATGCCCAAACCACGGGCCTTTACGGCGACGGCAAGGTGGAAAAGCTCGCCTACACGGACAGGATCAGCGGCGATAAAGCGGAGATCGACATTTCAGGCTGCTTTATTCAAGTGGGTCTGGTGCCCAACACGGAGTGGCTGAAAGATTCCGCCGTCGAACTTTCCGACCGAGGCGAAATCCTCACGGCAGGAGACGGATCGACCAATGTGGAAAGAGTGTTTGCCGCAGGCGACGCCTCGGACACCCTCTTTAAGCAAATCGTCATCGCCGCCGGAAGCGGCGCCACCGCCGCCCTCGGCGCCTACAACTACCTTATGGTCAATGAGTAAAAAAAGGCTCTATATTAACCATTGGGGAGCTCGGTAAAAACCGGGCTCCTTTTTTTGTGCGCTTTCGCATGAAACGATCCATTGAGGACTTATTCCCCATGGAAAGTTTAAGCCATTTTATATTTTTCCCACCAAAAAAAGCCCCTGCGGGGGCTTCTTTCGTTCATAAATCCTTCAAAAACTATTCGTCGTAGTCGATGACCTCGTAGCCGTCGAGATCCGGCGCCTCTTTCATGGTCGCTCCGTAGCTTGCGTCCTCTTCGTAAATATAGGAATCAGAAGCAGGCTCCGCTTCTTCGTCGCGCCAGGCTTCGTAGGCCTTTATCTCCCCGTCGAGCTTTCTAAACACATACATTAACACGCCGATGTCGTCGGCAAAGCCCACAGCAAAGAGAAAATCCGGCAAAAGATCCATGGGATTCACGAGATACATGAGCCCGGCCACGATGAGAAAGAGGTTTCGCTTCTTCAGACCCCTGTAGCGCCCGGTGATCGCGTCTTTCACCAGCTTCCACAGGAGCAGACCCTCCCTTCGCACCACGGCCAATTTGCCCTCGCCCTTTAAAAGGGAGAAGCTTTCCTTGGCGAGCTTTTCCATGCGCTCGGGATCGGAGACAATTTTCTTCGCCCGGGGCAGGTACTTAAACAGGATTTTGGCCCAATTCATTACTTATACCAGCTTTCGTCGTAGGGATCTTTACGCCACTGATTGAGGCGGTCTTTTTCCTCTTCGCTTAAATCGCCGCGGGCCACGGCCACTTCCGCCAGTTCGGGGAAGGTGGCGAGGGAGGCGTGTTTATAGCCCGAGGCTTTGAAATTTTCTTCCGCCGCCTTCAGCTCGTAGCTGAAAATGGAAATAATGCCTACCACATCCAGGCCTTCCGCCTCACAGGCCTTGGCGGCATCGATGGAGCTGCCTCCGGTGGAGAAGAGATCTTCCACTACCACGACCTTCTCCCCTTCTTTAAAGGCCCCTTCGATTCGCTTGTTCTTGCCGTGGTCCTTGGCCTTGGAGCGAATAAAGCCCGAAGGCAGATCCAGTATCCATGAAATGTATGAGGCGTGGGGAATGCCCGCCGTCGCCGTGCCGAGGACGGCTTGAGCTTCGGGGAATTCACGCTTCACCAGATCCGCCAGGGCTTCCTCGATGGCCTTCCGCGCCTCGGGATAGGAGAGGATGAGGCGGTTGTCGCAGTAAATGGGGCTCTTAATCCCCGACGCCCAGGTAAAGGGGGCCTTGGGCGACAGGCTTACGGCGCCGATGTCCAATAAATAGTCGCAGACGGCTTTCATTGCGCACCTCCTAAAAATTCTTCTTTAATGGCCTTGTATGCCGCCACGGGATCCGCGGCCCGTGTAATGGGACGGCCCACGACGATGTAATCCACACCGATTTCTCGCGCCTGTGTCGGCGTGACGACCCGCTTTTGATCCCCGACGCTTTCCCCCGCCGGACGAATCCCGGGGCAAACGAGGGGGAAGGATTGACGAATGTGTTTCCTTAAATACTCGCCTTCCATGGCCGATGAGACGATGCCGTCGGCGCCGCCTTGAAGGGCCAGGTAGGCCAGGTGATGAACCGTATCTTCAGACGTGCGATTTTCACCTAAGAGGGCGTCTTTTCTTCCGGCATCGGAGAAAGAAGTGAGCACCGTCACCGCCAAAAGAATAGGCGCATGGTCCATGTCCTTCACCGCTTCCCGGGCACGCATAAACATTTCGCTGCCCCCCGATGCGTGGAGGGTGAGCATATCCACTCCCAAGCCCTTGAGGGAACGCACGGCTCCCGCCACGGTATTGGGGATGTCGTGGAGCTTTAAATCCAAAAAGATCTTGTAGCCCTCGGCCTTCAGCTCCCGCACGAAGTCGGGCCCCGTGGCGTAAAACAATTCCATACCCACCTTCACGAAGGGCTTTTCTTTTTCCCCGTCGAAGCGCGCCAAAAATTCCTTGGCCACAGCCTTCGACGGAAAATCCAAGGCGACGATAACGTCTCTGTCCATAATTTTCTCCATTCTAATCATTCCCGGCAAGTTGTTCTCTGTCAATTAGTATATACCGAAACCGAGATTTGGAAAACCGAGAAAATTCAGAGAAAAAAAACCGTCGCCTCTCGCCGATAAAATTTTAAAAATTTTCCGCATTCTCCCTTAAAATTTCCCATTTTTTCGTAAAAACGATTATAATAAAAGCAACTGAAGAAAGAGAGGGGGCAGTCATGAACTATAAGGATTGTTTAATAAGAGAAATGAAGGTGGCCTTCGGTTGCACGGAGCCCATCGCATTGGCCTACGCCGCCGCCAAGGCTCGGGAGGTGTTGGGGTGTGAGCCTGAAAATATTCAGGTCGAGCTTTCCGGCAATATGGTTAAAAATGCCAACAGCGTCTACGTTCCGGGCACCGAAGGGCGAAAGGGCATCGCCATTTCCATCGCCGCCGGCGCCCTTTTAGGCGACCCGTCCAAGGAGCTGGAGGTCTTGGCCGATATCGACAAGGACGGGCTTTCGGCCTGCGATAAATATATTCGCGAGGGCCGCATCCACGTGTCACTGAAAAAAAACGTGGCCAATCTCTACATCGACGTCACGGCCTACGCCGGCGATTCCTACGCCAAGGTCATTATCGCGGACGGGCACACCAATATCATTCTTATAGAGAAGGATCATAAGGTGCTCTTTGAAAAAAGCGAAGACGCGGAAGAGGAACTGCTCGAAGCTTTCACCTTCGACGACATTTACGATTACGCCAAAACCGCGAATCTAAAAGAGTTCGAAGCCCTTTTGGATCGGGAGATCGAATACAATACCGCCATCGCCAAGGAGGGCATCGACAATCTCTGGGGCTCCGGCATCGGCCGACTGGTTCTGGACGCCCACCCCGACGATCTGCGGGAGAAAATCGTCGCCTACACCGCCGCCGGCAGCGACGCCCGCATGTCCGGTGCGGAAAACCCGGTGGTCATCAATTCCGGATCGGGCAATCAGGGCATTTCTATTTCCGTGCCCCTCATCCTCTATGCCGAGGATAAAAAGCTGCCTCGCGAGACGCTGCTCAGGGGACTCTTATTTTCCAATCTCTTAGGCCTCTACCAAAAGAAAAACAGCGGCAAGCTCTCCGCCTTTTGCGGCGCAGTCTCCGCATCCTCCGCCGCTGCTTGCGGCATCGCCTTTATGAAGGGCGACGATAAAGAAGTGATCAAGGAAACCTTGTCCAACGCCTTGGCCGTCAACGGCGGCATTCTCTGCGACGGTGCCAAGGCCTCCTGTGCCATGAAAATCGCCTCCAGCTTGCGCAACGGCTTTTTGGCCTACGACCAGGCCGTGGCCGGCCGCTCCTTTAATGCCAACGACGGCGTCGTGAAGGAGGATATCGACGAGACCTTGGAGGTCATGGGCAATATCGCCCGCTACGGCATGAAACAAACCGACGAGGTCATTTTAAACGAGGTCCTGGGCAATCGGGAGTATATCAAAGAGTTCGAATAGAGCAATCAAAAAGGCTATGAGAAAAAACTCATAGCCTTTTTTGCGCCTCGAGGGCTTCTTATTTGAATTTTTCGATTTCATCCACGATATGGGCCAAGGTATCCACCTTGTAATCTTCGATGCGACCGGCATCGGCGCATTCCGCCAGCTTGGGATCGATGGGCAGGGCGCCCAAATAGGGGATGCCTTTTTCCTCGGCGACGGCGGCGGTTTTGCTCACGCCGAAAATATCGTAGCGCACGCCGGTATCCGGGGCGATAAAGTACTGCATGTTTTCCACAATGCCGATGACGGGCAGGCCCATCATCTTCGCCATTTTAATGGCCTTTTCCACGATCATGGACACCAAATCCTGGGGCGAGGTGACGATGACGATGCCGTCTACCGTCATGGTTTGAAAGACGGTGAGGGCCACGTCGCCGGTGCCCGGGGGCATGTCGATAAAGAGGTAATCTTTCTTGCCCCAGTTCACATCACTCCAAAAGGTGGTGAGCATATTGCCCACCACCGGCGCCCGCCACAGCACGGGATCCGTGGGGCTTTCCAAAATGGAGTTGACACTCATGAGATCGATGCCCGTGGATGTCCTCAAGGGACGGATGCCCTTTTCCGTTTGAAAGACCTGACCGTCGGTGCCGAAAATTTTCGGAATGGAGGGGCCTAAAATGTCCGCGTCCAAGACGCCGACGGCTTTGTTGCGGCGCTTCATTTCCGATGCCAGAAGGCCCGTGACCATGGATTTACCCACGCCGCCCTTGCCGCTTAAGACGGCGATGGTCTTGCCGATGGATGAATTGGCGTTCAGGGGTTTTTTTAATGATTGTTTCTTTTCCATAGGGCTACACTAATTTCGACATAACGGAGTTCACTTTTTGATCCAGGCTCGCCTTTTTGTCCCGGCGATCGTCGATTTTTACCACGGAATAGACCCGTTCCGCGCCGGCTTCAAAGACGGCTTCCTGCATCTTCCGCACGCAGGCGAAGAGCTCGTCGATGTCCCCTTCCAGGACGGTGCCCATGGGATTGAGGCGGATTTCCACCTTGTCGTTGTCTTTGACCGCATCGTATGCCGCCGCCACGTAGGGGCTGCAGGATGTCTTTTGGGTTCCGATGGGAACCAGAGTTAATTCTACTACTGCCATAATGACCTCCTATTGTCTATTTCTTTAAAAATTTAACGATGTCCCCGATGACGATCTCGCTGGCCTCTTCGTGGAGCAGGTCGTGTTTCATATGGGGATAGATTTTGTTTTCGTACTCTTCATACCCTAATTTGTAAAAAGTTTTCGCCGTGTCGGCCAAGCCTTTCGCCCCGCCGGTTAAGGGATCCTCCGTGCCGTTTAAGACCAAAACCTTCAGCCCCGGATTTTTTACGGCATAGCGGCGGTAATCTTTCAAGCGGGCTGCGCTGTCCCAAATGGCCATGGCGCCGCCGTTCAGGTAGTTGTTCACCAATTTGTCGTCGGCTCCAAAGGCCCGCAGAAATTCCGGATTGTTGCTGATCGTATCCAGTGCCGCCTTGGTCTTTGAGTCCATGAGGCGGACCAGAGCGCCCCGCTTCTTCGGCGTGGTATAGAAGCTTTCCAAATTGCCGAAAAACAGTCCCACATGGGCCGAGGGCGGGTAGCACACCACGCCGGTAAGGATGAGCTTGTCGATGATATCGTCGTGGGCCATGATGTAGTTTCTCGCGATTAAGGAGCCGAAGGAGTGGCCGAACATGGCCAGGGGGAGATCCGGAAAGCGGCTCTTGAAAAACAACGACAGGGCGTATTGATCCGCCACGATATCGTCGATGGATGAGATATAGGCCCGGGGATGCTTCGTCGTGACGGAATCGCCGTGGCCCCGGTTGTCCGACAGGAGCACGGTGTAGCCCGCCCGCGCCAGGCGGTGGGCAAAGGCCTTGTAGTAGCCCTTGTGTTCCTGTGCCCCGTGGACGATTTGCACCAATCCCCGAGGCTCGACCGCCTTGATGATGGTAAAGGCCAGGGGCATGCCGTCGATGGGGGATTTATAGACGCCGTTTACGACGCCGTCGTCGTCGCCGTATATGGCCGCCCGGTGTTCGCAACCCGCCGCCTCCCACAGGGCCAGGGTGCGTGCCGTTCTTCTTTCCCGGGCCCGGGCCGCCAGTTGAGGCATGATCGATGCCCCGCAAATCAGTCCCGCAATCGGTGCCCATTCAGAACGTTTTTTCATAAGAACCTCCTTGATTCTCTACAAACTCTCTGTCGTAAAAAAGGCCGCCATGACGTCGTAAAAATCCATCACGTCGTCTACGTGAACCACTTCCCTCGCCCCGTGCATGGCCCAGGTGGGGATGCCGATGTCGATGGCTTCCATGTCCACGTGGCGCAGGCTCAAGGGCCCGATGGTGGAGCCGCCCCGCTGACCGTGGGGATTGGCGAAAAGCTGTACCTTAAGCCCGGCCCTCTTCATCATGCGCTTAAAGCGGGCGCTGCTGTGGCCCTGGGTGGCGTAGCTGCGACTAGCCGAAAGCTTCACGGCGACGCCGCCGCCTAAAACGGGGGATGCGGAGGGATTGGCCGCATCGCGATAGTTCGGGTGATCGCCGTGGGCCATGTCGCAGGAGAGCAAAAAGCTCCGCGCCAAAATGCGGTAGTAGGCCTCTTCACCTAAGTCGCCGACGATGCGCCGAAGCACATTGGGAAGAAAGCTGCTGTCGCCGCCGCTTTGGGTCAAGCTCCCGATCTCCTCCTGATCTGCGAGATAGACCACTTGGGTCAGATCGTTCTTCTCTTCGTCGAAGAGGGCCATGACCGCGGGATAGGCCGTGGCCAAATTATCCAGTCGCGGCGCTGAGAGCCACTTCTCGTCCACGCCGATAAAGTCGGAGTCCCCGGCGGGATAAAAATAGAGATCATAATCTAAAATATCCTCGGCCTTCACGTCGGCAAGGGCGGCGAGATCTCTTATAAAGCCGCCGCCGTCCCATGCCTTCGATGCCAATGGCACCAAATCCTTTCCCGCCTTAAAGACGTAGCCCGTGTTCACTTCCCTGTGCAGGTGAGGCGCCAAATGGGGAATCGTCGCCACGGCATCCCGAAAGTCCACGGGAATACTTCCCACGCCCGTCTTGCCGTCCGCGATGACTCTGCCCGCCAGAGACAGGGGTCGGTCGAACCAATCGGCATTGATGATGGCGCCGTAGGGCTCCACATCCATCCTCACGCAGTCTTTTTCCCCGCGAATGCCGCCGGGGATCAGGCGCAAAGCCGGACTGTCCGTGTGGCTGATCACCGTGCGAAAAGCCATGGTCTCGGGATCTCTCTTCCCGAGAGAAAAGAGAAGGATCGCCCCGTCTTCATTGACGAGGTAATACTTGCCCCCTTCTTCCAAATGCCAAGCCTCTTCTTTTTCCAGGCGGATAAAGCCCGCCGCCATCATTTTTATATGCTCCGCCACCTGGTAGGAGGTGGGGCTCATGTCCACAAAGGATTTCAAATCGTTAATATCCATAATCGCTCCTTTCCCTCTTCTAAGTATAACAGAATTGAGATCTTCTCCTGTATGATTCTTACCCGTCGGGGTATATACTATTAGTAAAGGAGGAATGAATTTTTATGGATTCCGTTGGGCAGGTTCTGCCTGAATTACTACTTATTATTTTACTCACGGCGATTAACGGTTTTTTTACCGCCACTGAAATCGCCATGGTCTCCGCCAATGGAGAGCAACTTCGCAATTTGGCGGAGGAAGGCGACAGGCGTGCGCAAAAAATTTTAGACTTGACGAAAAATCAGGCCCGCTTTCTTTCCACTATACGAACGGGCACGACTTTGGCGAGCTTTTTTGCCGCCGCCATTGGGGCAAGGGCCTTTGCGCCCCTCCTGGCCCCGCGACTGGCCGAGACCGGCATCGGTTTTTCCGACACCCTGGCCTTTGTTTTGGTGATCTTGATTCTTTCCTACATCAGCCTGGTCTTCGGCGTCCTCGTGCCCAAGCGTACGGCCCTTCAAAAGGCGGACAAGACGGCGCTGAAAAACGCCCGCGCCGCATCGCTGTTTTCCAAGCTCATGACGCCTTACGTGAAATTCCTCGCCCTGTCCACAACCCTGGTTTTAAAGGCCACGGGCAATTACTCCAAGGACGTGGAAAAAAATATCAGCGAAGAAGAAATCAAAAGCTATCTCCGCGTCGGCCAACAACACGGGGTCATTAACGCGTCCGGCGAAGTCATGATGGTGAACATCATGGATTTCGACGACAAGCTGGCCTACGAGATCATGACGCCACGCACCTCCCTGTATATGTTGGATTACGACGAGTTCGATGCGGCAAAAATTCGGGAAATGCTTGAATCCGGCTTCAGCCGCGTCCCCGTCTATCGGGACAGCCCGGACAATATCGTGGGCACCATTTACATTAAAGACCTCTTCGTGGAATACGCCAAGCGCAGCTACCACTCCATCGACATCGACGAGGTCATGAAGGAGCCCTACTTCGTCCCCGAAACGAAAAACATCGACCGCCTCCTGCAGGAACTGCAGTCCACGAAAAATTACCTGGCGATTTTAATCGACGAGTACGGCGGCCTGTCGGGCATGGTCACCATCGAAGACATTGTGGAAGAAATCGTCGGCGAAATCGAAGACGAGTACGACAAAGACTTGAAGCAGATTTTAAAAATCAACGACTACACCTACGTGGCCGACGGCATGACGGAGCTGGATACCATTAACGAAAAGCTGGATTTGAATCTTGAAAGCGAAAACCACGAGACCATTTCCGGCCTCACCATCGAGCTCTTGGGCTTTATTCCCGAAGCCGGCGACACGAAGAAGCACAAGGTCCTTTACGATAATTCCATTAAGCTAACCACCTTGGGGATCACGGACAAGCGCATCGCCCGGGTGGAAATTCAGCTCTTGGATTTAAAGCCGGAAAAACCGGAAAAGGCGGAAAGCAAATAAAAAAGGAGGCGAAGATGAAAAAAAATAGATTCGCGGCTCTGCTTTTGGCGTCTCTCATCGCTGCGCCTCAGGTATGCTTTGCCGAAAATACTCCTTCGCCCAATGAATTAAAGCCTGCGGAAAAAATTGAGCGGCTGCGGGAAGAGGGGCTCGTCGTCGGCGACGAAACCGGCGACCTCGCCCTCGCAAAGCCCATTACACGGGCCCAGTTCGCAAAGGTCGTCGCCTGTGCCCTGGGCGTCAAAGCCGAAGCGGAGGCCCTGAACCAGTCCCCCTCGCCCTTTAAAGACGTACCGGAGGACCATTGGGCCCAGGGCTATATCCGCGCCCTCACCGTACATGAGGCTGCGAGGCCCGTCCCTCTGCTCCGCGGCTACGAGGACGGCAGCTTCCGCCCCGATCGATCGGTCACCGGTGCCGAGGCGTCGAAGGTGGCCACCCTCCTCGTGGACGACAGCCTCACCGCCGAGGAGGCGGCTCTTTTCTCGTGGCCCGACAGCTGGATCTACCGCGCCATGGCCTTCTCCCTTCCCGTGGCCGACGAGCCCGCAAACGTCCCCGCCACCCGGGAAGCTGTCTTTCTCACGCTCTACGACATCCTCTATGCCAAGCCCGCCTATAACGTGGACATGAGCCGCTTTTTCTATCTGGCCAACGGGCTCAATCGCCGCAGCACCTTCGACCACGGGGCCTTTCAAAGGGCTTTTCTAAATAGACTGAATGCCGAGCGCAGAAGGTATCACATCCGCCCTCTTACCTTAAGCAAAAGCATGGAGGCCGGCGCCTACACCCGCGCCAAGGAGCTCGCCCTTTACGGCAATATGCGCGTGAACGGCAAGCGCCACGTGCGCCCGAACGGCGACGGTTACTACACCGCCTACGGCTATCTGAACAAAAGGAATCCGGCCTTTTTCGTCGGAGAAAATCTCATCCAATTCCCTTTAAAGAAAAAGGGCTACAGCAACAGCCAAAGCCTCGCCATCGACCCCGAGGCCCTGGCGGAGGAATGCTTTAAGGCCTGGTCCTTGAGCCCGGGTCACCGAGACAATATGCTGTCTCCTATCTACAAAAATATGAACATACAGGTTTACGCCGGCCCCGTGCTTCGCTACGAGGACAGCTCCGACGAGGGCGTCCTCATCGGAGCCTTGGGGCTGAGCCGGTAACATCCATCGGAGATCCCGATGGATGTTTTATTTCCCGTCAAAAATGCGTACAAAAAAAGAGTGTGGACAAATCCACACTCTTTTTAAGCTTTATGCATTGACAATATCTTGTTGCTTGCTGCCTTCTTTGGAAACGACATAGCCGTAGATCAATGCAGCTGCAATGCCGATGACATTGGCTGCCATATAGGGCAAGCGGAAGCCGATCTTTGCGCCGAAAATGTAAGACGTAATGATGTAGACGTAGAACATTCCCGGAATCAAGGAGATCAGATAAGCTCTGCCGTGGCGTTTCAGGTAGATGGCGATCATGGCAAAGGCAAAGACCGCGATGGTTTGGTTTGCCCATGCAAAGTATTGCCATAAGACGTTGAAGCCGTTGGGGCTGAGCTTTGCGAAGATCAAGATGATCAACACGCCGATGAAGATACCGATGGAAAGGCTCAAACGGTTCTTCATGGATTTTTGAGAAATGTGCAGGTGGTCGGCGATCATAAGACGTGCCGAACGCAAAGCCGTATCGCCGGAAGTGATGGGGAGCACGATAATGCCGACGATGGCGATTAAGCCGCCGATGGTTCCCAGCATATCGTTGGCCACGAGGCCGATAACGGCGGGCTTGCCGATGAGGCCGGCGTCGATGCCTTTATTGTAGATACCCATAGCGGCAGCGGCCCAGATCATGGCGATGAAGCCTTCAAGAATCATCATGTCGTAGAAGACGAAGCGGCCTTCCTTTTCACTCTTGACGGAGCGGCCGATTAAGGTTGCTTGTGTGGAGTGGAAACCCGAGACGATACCGCAGGCGACGGTAACGAAGAATACGGGAAGAAGGGGCGTGCCTTGAGGATGAACGCCGGTGATGTTGCTCATGGTCAGGTTATCCAATTGATAGCCCTTGCCGAAGAGGCCGAAGAAAATACCTACTGCCGACAGAAGCAAGATGCCGCCGAAAATAGGATAGACGCGGCCGATGATCTTGTCGATGGGGAACAGCGTCGCAATAATGTAGTATGCGAAAATGCAGGCATAGACGATCCATACCATGGGGTTGGTGGCGACGGCTTCTTGGTGCAGAACGTTGGCCACGATTAAGTCCCCGGGGGTGTAAATAAATACGGCCCCGACCAAAATCATAAGAACAATAACAAAGATGTTGTAAACGGAGTACACCTTGCCGCCTAAATTACGCTTAATAAGGGCAGGCATTTGTTCCCCTTTCGAGCGAATGGAAATCATCCCGCTCATGTAGTCGTGTACTGCACCGCCTAAGACGCAGCCGATGGGAATTAAAATAAAAGCTAAAGGTCCGAATAAAATCCCTTGGATGGGTCCTAAGATCGGCCCGGTTCCGGCAATGTTCAATAACTCAATGAGTGCGTTTTTCTTTTTGTCCATGGGGACATAATCCACGCCGTCTTGATTAGCGATTGCGGGCGTTTCTCTGTCATCCGGTTGGAAGACTTTCTCGGCGAATCGACCATAGACGATGCCGCCGATGATTAACATGGCGAGACCGATAAGAAATGTAGTCATAAAATACCTCCTAATAAAATTTTTTGAAAACCATTATCTAAGGTTTATCAAAGTTCTACTTAACTATTATACTGCCCACATAAGGAATCGCAATAGGAAATTGAAAGAAATAGACCCGGTTTTAAATTTAATACAGTATTTTGTCCTGTTATATAAATTTATTTATGCTCAGCGGGGCCTCTACTGAAGACACCTTATTTATAAGAACCGAATGGGACATTTGCGACCCTCTCCGGATCAAAACAAACCGCAAAGCTGAGGACGCAAAAAAAGCATTCGCTTTATAAAAAAAGAGCCCTTCGCTACAGAAAGAAGAATTGAAATTCGCCCCCCATCTCCATTCGCCGCCGACAAACTTTTCATCTTTATTTTACAAAAAGCTAAAAATCTCGTCCTCTATATTTCATTTCCCTTTTTTCCCTTTTTTATCCCGTTCTCATTTTCATCGCCTTCTTATTTTCATATTCGCTTTCCGGTATCCGCATTTTCTTCACAGTATACACAGAACTATCCACACGTCATCCCCCTTATTCACGGCATTTCACATAGTTATCCACCTTATCCACAGCCTTATGCACGTTTTCCCGAAGCTTGTCCCATGCCGTGCGTGAATATCTAAGTTTCGTCTATTTCACGGCATTTGCCAACCTTTTGCCTTTTTATGCACCTTCTCTCTCCCTTGGCCATTTATTCTCATTCACGACCTTACATGGAAAAAACAAAAACCGCAGCTTTCTCGCTGCGGCAAAACCGTGTTTGTTTTTTATTCCAGGCCCAGATTCGGATCGGCATAGACCTCGCACTCTTCGCCTTTCAGATGGCTGTAGTAGCCCACAGAGGCGATCATGGCGGCATTATCGGTGCAGAGCACGGGGTCGGGGTAGTAGATGGCTACGCCCTCTCTCTCGCCTCTGCCTTCCATGGCGGCCCTTAAAGCGGAATTGGCGCTGACCCCGCCTGCCAGGACGATGGTCTTCTCGCCCAGCTCTTTCGCCAGGCGGAAGGATTTTTCCACGAGGACGTCGATGACGGCGGCCTGAAAGGATGCGGCCATGTCCGCCACGCGAATGGCCTCGCCCTTTTGCTTCGCCTGATTCAATTCGTTTAAGACGGCGGTCTTGAGCCCGGAAAAGCTGAAGTCGTAGCTGTCCGGCTCCAGCATGACCCGGGGCAGCTCGTAGGTCTCCTTCCCTTCCTTGGCCAGCTTGTCGATGACGGGCCCGCCGGGATAGCCGATGCCCATGGCCCTTGCCACCTTGTCGAAGGCCTCGCCGGCGGCGTCGTCCCTCGTCTTGCCGTAGAGGGTGAAGTCCACGTAGTCGGTGACATGAATCAAATAGCTGTGGCCCCCGGAGACGATGAGCCCGACGAAGGGAGGCTCCAGTTCCTTGTGAGTCAGGTAATTGGCGCAGATGTGACCACGGATGTGGTTGACGCCCACAAAGGGCTTATGATTGGCGAGGGCCAGTCCCCGCGCCGCCGTAAGCCCCACGAGTAGGGCGCCGATAAGCCCCGGGCCCCGCGTGGCACAGATGAGATCCACATCCTCCATAGTGACGCCCGCCTCTTCCAGGGCCAAGTCCAGCATAGGCAAAATGGCGGAGACGTGTTTACGGGATGCAATCTCCGGCACCACGCCGCCGAAGAGCCGGTGTATTTCGATTTGTGATGAAATCATATTGGACAAAATTTCCCTGCCGTCGCGCACCACGGCCACGGATGTTTCGTCGCAGGACGATTCCACGCCCAGTGTCAGCATATTACCACCTCTTCCAATAAATCAGCCCGTCGCGCTTCACGTGGGCGTAGTAATTTTTTCGAACGCCTTCCAATTGAAAGCCCAAGGATTCGTAGAGATTAATGGCGGGGATATTGTCGTCTCTCACTTCCAGTGTGGCGGCCCGCATGCCCTTGTCGTAGACGGCGAAAAGGTAATGGTTCATCATATAGCGGCCGTAGCCGTTGCCGCGAAATTCGCCGCCCACGGCCACATTGCCGATGTGGGCCTGATCTCCCAGAAGCCACGCCCCGACGTAGCCGATGACCACGTCCAAGTATAGGAGCACTTCGTAATAGGTGAGGGGGCTTTTCAGCTCCCGCTCCCAACTGTCTCGAGACCAGGGGGCGGCGAAGCTTTCCTCTTCGATAGCCATGATGTCGTCTAAATCATCAAGCGTCGCTTCCCGCGTCGAGAGATTCTCCATGTTTCCTCCTGTATTCTCGCATGGCCTGAGTGGGCCGTAGGTAATTGGGCTCCAGGGCGTAGGGATTGGACGGGCCTTCCGCTTCATACTGCGCCGCGCCCTCCAAGGCGATGGCGGCCGCCGACACCCGGGAGAGGTGATCGGGATAGAGAATGAAATCCTCCCGCGCCGAAAAGGCCTCCCGGTACTTCTTTAAGCCGTCGCCGATTAAAACGGCACCCTTCGGCGCCTCATCAATCATGGATGCCACGGGATAGGCGTCGTCTTTTTTCAGGCGCATAAGCTCGCCGCCCTTTTTTTCAAAGACGCCGGCATAGACCCGCTCCCTTCTCGCATCGAAGAGGGGGATCACTACGCCGTCGGTGGCCACCTCCCGCGCCAGGGCCTTTAAGGTGGAGACCCCGACCACGGGGATGTTTAAGCTGCGGGCAAAAACTTTGGCCAGCACCACGGAAATCCTCAGCCCCGTAAAGGAGCCGGGGCCCACGCCGGCGGCGATAAGGTCCAAATCCTCCATGGCCCAATCCGCCCGATCCAGCATGTTTTCAATCATATTGATGAGCCCTTCCGAATGGCTCGCCATGCTGTTGACCGAGGCTTCCGCCACGACCTTCTCGTCCTCCACCAGGGCGCAGGTGGTTTCCATGGTCGCCGTGTCAAAGGCGAGAATTTTCATAAGTCGCCACCTCCTCTTCAAGCTCCCTGCCCCGGGGGCCGAAGCCTTTCGCCGTAATTTCCCGGGTGTTTTCGTCGACGCACTTAAATTCCAGTTGCAGCACGTCCTCGGGCAAGCTGTCTTCGATAATATTTGCCCATTCCACGGCACAGACGGCGCCGGAATCCAGGAGATCCTCCCCGCCCATGTCGAAAAATTCGTCCTCGTCTTTCAAACGATAGACGTCGAAATGGTAAAGGGGCAGATCCCCCTCGTATATATTTAAAATGGCGAAGGTGGCGCTGGTCACGTCGCCGGTGAGGCCCATGCCCTTGGCCAGGGCCTTGACAAAGGTGGTCTTTCCCGTGCCCAAATCGCCGATAAGAGCCAGGACGTCGTAGGCCTTTAGCTTTTCGCCTAAATAGAGACCGAAGGCTTCGGTTTCTGCAGTGCTTTTCAGTATCATAGCTTCCTCCTAACTCTTATTATAGTCAAACACAGCGCCGGAGAAAAGCGAACATGAAAAAAGACCTTGCCGAAACAAGGTCTCTTCCTTAATTATTAAAGCCCGGAATCAGTCGACGCAGACCGCCGTCGCCTCGGCCCTGAACCGCGGGCACTTGGTAGTCCGTAAAGGTGAGCTTCAGGGTTTCCTTCTTGCCGTTTCTGGATACCACCACGTCCACGGCATCGCCGGCCTTGTACTTATAGAGTTCGCGGCGCAGCTGACTCATGCTTTGAATGTCCGCATCGCCCATTTTCAGAATGATGTCGTTGACTTGAAGGCCCGCAGCAGCCGCAGGGGATCCCGCTTCCACGCCGCCGACGATGACGCCTTTGCCGCCGGTTCCTAAGTCGTAGCCGCTTCGTTCCACGGCGCTGACGGTGTAGCCGCTCATGCCCAGGGCCACGGATTTAAAGTCGCCGGTCTTCATGACCTGTTCCACGATGGGCTTCGCCGTGTTAATGGGAATGGAAAAGCCCAAGCCTTCCGCCGAAGAGATCTTCACGGAGTTAATGCCGATGACCTGCCCTTCGCTGTTTAAGAGAGGTCCGCCGGAATTGCCCGCGTTAATGGAGGCGTCGGTTTGAATCAAGCCGTCCATGTAATTGCCCTGCACTTCGCCGATGTTTCGGTTCAGACCGGAAATGACCCCGGAGGTGACGGAGCGTTGAAAGTCCAGACCCAGGGGATTTCCGATGGCCACGGCGGTCTCGCCGATATTAATGCCGTCGCTGTCCCCCATGGGCAAGGGCGTCAGGCCCTTTTTCGCGATCTTCACCAGACCCAAATCCAAGGTCTCGTCGGACCAAACCACTTTGCCCTCGGCTTCCGTCTGGTCGTTTAAGAGCACCTTGACCTTGTTGCCCTTGGCGCCCACCACGTGGGCGTTGGAGAGGATATAGCCGTCTTCCGAAATAATAAAGCCGCTGCCGCTGCCTTGAACGGCCATGGGGCCCATTAAGGTGTTTTTCGTCGTAGAGGTGGTAATACCCACCACCGAAGGCATGGCCCGTTGGGCCACGCTTTCTACGACGCCGGCTTCGTGCTTACGCGTCGTATCGGCCGGCAGCTTGGCTTGAGGCGCCTGAGCACCTGCTACGGACTGCGTGGGCATGTATTTATAGGTGACAACACTTCCCACCACGCCGCCGATTAAGGAAAAAATCAGCGCCCAGAGGATGAGAAAGCCGCCGCGGCGTTTCTTCTTCGGCCCGTAGTAATAGGTCGTGGGCCGATTGTCTTGATCATATGGTCTATTCGGTTCCATAGCTTTCCTTTCTATCGAAACAAATTATTTTCTTCTACATAATTAAACTATACCCATCCCAGTTGAACTTCTTGTGAAACCTTTACAAAGATATTTATTGGGTATAAACAAGAAAGATACAAATGTCAAAGGAGGTTTCTATGGATTTTAAAGATATGGTGAAAAAAAGACGGTCGATTCGAAAATACAAGGCCGGAGAAAAAATGGATGATGAGACACTAACTGAGGTGTTGACCTACGCCTCCATGGGTCCCAGCAAGGGCAATACCCACCCGGTGGAATTTCTCGTCGTAGAGGATGAGGAAAAGAAGAAGGCCCTGGCGAGCTTAAAGCGCTTCGGCACCAAGTACCTGGCCGATGCGCCTCAGATCATCGTGGTCATAGGCAACGACACGGAAGAGCCCACCTGGATCGAAGAAGCCACCATCGCCTCCGCCTACCTGGGGCTGTTGCTCCACGCCGAAGGCTACGCCTCGAGCTGGATCAATATTCGGGAGCAAACCGATTCCGAGGGCAGAGACTCCGAGGAAATCGTCAAGGAGCTCTTCGGCATTCCGGAAAACTACGGCATCCTGTGCCTGATTCCCTTCGGCATCGCCGACGAGCGGGTGCCGGCGCGGAAGTATTTCGATATTTCGTCCAAGATCCACAAGGACAGCTATTAAATAGAAAACGGCCGGGAGGCGATTGTCCTCCGGCCGCTTTTTTAATGCCCTTCTTTAAAGGTGATGCTCTGCTTGTCCGAGTCGATGGATTCGATGCGCACGATTGAATAGACGTCGAGGCCCGCCTCTTTCAGCCGCTCGCGCCCCGGCTGAAAGGATTTTTCCACGCAGATGCCGATTCCCGCCACGGTGGCGCCGGCCTGCTTCACGATGTCCACCAGACCCAGGGAGGCTTCCCCGTTGGCGAGAAAGTCGTCGATGATTAAGACGGAGTCCTCCGCCTTTAAATAGGCCTTGTTCACCACCACCTTGGAGGAGGTGTTTTTCGTATAGGAAAAAATATCCGTCACGTAGACGTCATCGGCCTTCAGGGTGGAAGGCCGCGCCTTTTTGGCGAAGAGCATGGGCACGCCGAAGTGAGCCGCCACCATAATGGCCGGCGCGATGCCCGAGGCCTCCACGGTGAGCACCTTCGTCACCTTTCGGTCCTTAAAGTAATCGTAAAACTCCCCTTCGATTTCCTTCATCACCGTGGGATCGATCTGATGATTGAGAAAGGAGTCGATCTTCAACACATTTCCCGGATAGATGACGCCTTCTTTTTTAATTCGTTCTTTTAAGTAACCCATGGCCCCTCCTTTATTTCTAATAAACAGTGTAACACAAATAAAGGAGGGATTTCGCCACGGCACTTTACTTTTCCAAAAAAAAATCGAAGGCCGAAGCCTCCGATCTTTTCTCTTTTATTTGTCGTATTTGTAGAAACCTTCGCCGGTCTTGCGACCCAGCTTGCCGCCGCGAACCATCTTCCGCAGAAGAACGTGAGCGCGGTATTTGCTGTCGTGGTAGTCATTGTAAAGAACGTCCATGATGGCGAGGCAAACGTCCAAACCGATTAAGTCGGCCAGTGCCAAGGGGCCCATGGGGTGGTTGGCGCCCAGTTTCATGGCGGTGTCCACATCTTCTACGGATGCGACGCCGTCGGCGACGATGCCGATGCCTTCGTTGATCATGGGGATCAGGATGCGGTTGACGACAAAGCCCGGAGCTTCTTCCACTTCGACGGGGGTCTTGCCGATTTCCTTCGCCAGCTCGATGACGGTTTTCTTCGTTTCTTCGTCGGTGTTTAAGCCGCAGATGACTTCGACTAATTTCATTGCGGGAACCGGGTTAAAGAAGTGCATACCGATAACTTTGCCGGGGCGCTTGGTAGCGGCGGCGATGTCGGTAATGCTCAAGGATGAGGTGTTGGATGCGAGAATGGTTTTTGCGTCGCAGGTTTCGCAGAGTTCCGTAAAGATGGCTTTTTTGATCTTCGGATTTTCCGTAGCGGCTTCGACGATTAAATCGCAGTCTTTCAAATCCTTAATGTCTTCCGTGGTAGAAATGCGAGCGAAGGCAGCCTTTGCGTCTGCTTCTTCCATGCGGCCTTTTTCCACATTGCGGTTATAGCCTTTTTCGATTTTTTTCTTTGCGCCTTCCAGGGCTTCGGGAATAATGTCTCGAATGACGACGTCGTGATGAAGAGCCATCGTTTGAGCAATGCCGCTTCCCATGGTACCGGAACCGATTACACCAATTTTCATTTTAATTCCTCCTTTTAGGAACTGTCTCAAGAATTGTACTTATTCTCCCTTAAATTCAGGTTTGCGTTTTTCTAAGAAAGCCTTCATGCCTTCTTTTTGATCGGCTGTGGCGAAGCACAGACCGAAGGCGGATTTTTCGATATCCATACCGGTGTGAATGTCGGCTTGAATGCCGTCCACAATAGCGGCCTTGGAGTAGCTGACGGCGACGGTGCCGTTGGATGCGATGGTGCGTGCCATTTTCATGGCGGCTTCATCTAATTCTTCTGCGGGAACGACGGCGTTGACCAGGCCGATTTCATAGGCGCGGTCGGCCTTAATGTTTCTGGCCGTGTAGATCATTTCTTTGGCGATGCCGATGCCTACCGTGCGGGACAGGCGTTGGGTGCCGCCGAAGCCCGGCGTAATGCCGAGGCCTACTTCAGGTTGACCGAAGACGGCTTTTTCAGATGCGATGCGAATGTCACATGCCATGGACAGCTCGCAGCCGCCGCCTAAGGCGAAGCCGTTGACTGCGGCGATGACGGGCTTGGACAGGTGTTCGATTAACATAAAGGTGTCCATGCCTAATTTAGCGAAGCTGTGGGCTTCGGCTGCGGAGAGAGGCGCCATTTCGGAAATGTCGGCGCCGGCGACGAAGGCTTTGCCTTCGCCGGTGATGATGACGACCTTGACTTCGTTATCATCATCCAATGCGAGGAAGCAATCTCTTAACTCTGTTAACAATTCCGTGTTCAGGGCGTTTAAGCTCTTGGGTTTGTTAATGGTGATTTTAGCAATGCCTTCGGCCTTATCAACGATTAAAAACTTAAAATCCATTATCTCTTTCCCCCAATCGTGCACAATTAGCGTTCAACGGTAACGGCCGTGCCTTGACCGCCGCCGATACATAAGGTGGCGAGACCTTTTTTCGCATCTCTCTTAGCCATTTCATAGAGCAAGGTGACGAGAATCCGTGCGCCGGATGCGCCTACCGGGTGACCGATGGCGATGGCGCCGCCGTTGACATTGACCTTATCCATATCCAAGCCCAGGGTCTTGACGACGGCACAGGCTTGTGCGGCAAAGGCTTCGTTGGCTTCGACGAGATCCAATTCGCCGAATTCCCAGCCGGCCTTTTCCATGGCTTTTCTCGAGGAAGGAATGGGGCCCGTACCCATAACCTTGGGATCGACGCCTGCGGATGCGTAGCTGACTACCGTAGCCAGAGGCTTAACGCCTAATTCCTTTGCTTTTTCTTCGCTCATGACGACGAGCATGGCGGCGCCGTCGTTAATGCCCGATGCGTTGGCTGCGGTGACCGTACCGCCGTCTTTTTTGAAGACCGGCTTCAGTCCGCTGATGCTTTCGACGGTAACGCCGTCGCGAATGTATTCGTCTTCATCTACGACGGTGACTTTGCCCTTGCGTCCGTGGATTTCTACGGGGACGATTTCGTCTTTAAAGCGGCCTTCGGCGCGGGCCTTCGATGCCCGTTGTTGGCTGCCTGCTGCCAATTCGTCTTGATCGGCGCGGGAGACATCGTATTCTTCGGCGACGTTTTCTGCGGTCATACCCATGTGGTAGTCGTTAAAGGCGTCCCACAGCGCGTCGTTGATCATGGCGTCGACGAATTTTTTATCGTTCATCCGTGCACCCCAGCGCGCTTCTCTTACGAGGAAGGGAGCGCCGGACATGGATTCCGTACCGCCGGCGAGAACGACGTCGGCATCGCCTGCTTTAATAATTTGTGCGGCCAGGGAAACGGCGCGAAGGCCGGAGCCGCAAACTTTATTAATAGTCATGGCGGGAACGCCTACGGGGCATCCGGCGTGAATGACGATTTGACGAGCGACGTTTTGTCCCAAGCCTGCTTGCAGTACATTACCGATGATGGCTTCGTCAATATCTTCCGGCTTAATACCGGCACGAGCGATGGCTTCCTTAGCGGCGACGACGCCTAGGTCCACGGCGCTGACACTTTTGTAAGCACCGCCGAAGGAACCGACGGGCGTTCTGACCGCACTGGCAATGACGATATTTTTCATAAATGAATCCTCCTCACAGGTTCATAATTTACGGTGCACGTCTTTGAACGGGGCCTTAGCTCCCGTGCATCGCAGTGGTAACCGACTGTGTCGGCGAGATACTCTCTTTCCATCGTTACCCCGAGGTACAATTACTTACACCCCTTGATAGTAAATATTTTAACAATACGGGAATGCATTTTCAAGCCTTGACAGAAATTTTTTTCAGACGTAAAATGAATTTACTTATGCGGGTGTAGCTCAGTGGCAGAGCCTCGGCTTCCCAAGCCGATCGCGAGGGTTCGATTCCCTTCACCCGCTCCACGGCCTTCGGCCGTTTTTTTGTTGCAATTAAGCGGGAAAGTGCATGAGAGAATAGACGGGCACGCCTATTTTTTCCCTGCCGTTTAAGCCGTCCAGCTCGATTAAAACCAAACAGCCCACCACATCGGCACCGGCTGCTTCACAAATTTCCACCGCCGCCTTTCCCGTGCCGCCGGTGGCCAAGAGATCGTCGACGATCAAAACCTTTTCCCCCGGTGCCACGGCGTCGGTATGCATTTCCACCTCGTCGGAGCCGTATTCCAAATCATATTCTGCGGACAGCGTGGCCGCGGGAAGCTTTCCCGGCTTTCGAACGGGCACAAAGCCCACGCCTAATTCGTAGGCCAAGGGCGCGCCCAGTAAAAAGCCACGGGCTTCGATGGCCACAATTTTGTCTATGTCCTCGCCCTTCACCAGCTCCTTCATGGCGTCGATGCAGGCGCGGAAGGCCTCACCGTCTTTCAAAAGGGTGGTGATGTCGCGAAAGGTGATCCCTTCCTTGGGATAGTCTTTCAAGCTTCTGATTTTTTCTTTTAAATCCATGGTCGCCTCTCTTTCTTCATCGTTTATACCCAAAAAGTGGGTATAGAACAACTAAGGAGGAGATCATGGATCAATTATCCCGATTAGAAAAAAATTACTACCGCCTCTTGGCAGAAAAATATCCGTCCCGGGACCGCGCTTTGGCCGAGGCCCTTTTATTGGAAAGCGGCCTGAATCTGCCGAAGCCCACGGAACATTTCGTCAGCGATATACACGGCGAGTACCGGGCCTTTACCCATGTGCTTCGAAACGCATCGGGGGTGTTGCGCCGCTACATCGACGAATTATTTCCCGAAAAGAGCGAGGCCGAGCGCAAGCAATTGGCCACCATTCTCTACTATCCGGAAGAAAAATTAAAGCTGCTGAAAGAAACCATGGCAACCGAAGCTTACGACGCCCTTTTGAAATCCACTTTGGCGGATTTAATCGTCGTGGCAAAGCGGGTGGCGGCGAAGTACGACCACAGCCAGGTGGAAGCCACCTTCCCCGAGGATAGGAGAAAAATTTTGAACCTCCTTCTTTTGGAAGAGGCGAGCCTGCGCCACAAGGCGGGTTACGTCAAGACCCTTCACGAAAAAATCGTGGCCTACGGCGAAGGGGAGGTTTATATTAAGGACCTGGCCGATCTTTCCGTGCGCTACGCTGTGGAAACTCTCCATGTCTTAGGCGACATTTACGACCGGGGGGAAGAGGCGGAGAACATCATGGACCTTCTCATGGCCCTGCCGAAGGTAGACATTCAGTGGGGCAATCACGACATCGCCTGGATCGGCGCCTGCACGGGAAACTTTGCCCTGGCCGCCAATGTGATCCGCATCGCCCTGCGCTACAATGTGGCCCACACCATCGAAGACGGCTACGGCATCAATCTCCTGCCCCTGGTGTCCTACGCGGAAAAGTATAAGGCATCGGCGCCTTTTTATCCGAAAAATCCCGATCCCGAGCCGGCGCGAAACGAAAGTCTGGCGAAGCTGCACAAGGCCATGGCCGTCCTGCAGTTTAAGGCGGAAGGCCAACTCATCGCCGCCCATCCGGAATACGGTATGGACTCCATGCGCCTCTTGCACCGCATCGACTTCGAAAAAAAGACCGTGGAGGTCGGCGGCAAGAGATATCCTCTTCTGGACGCCGACTTTCCCACCGTGGATCCCTCAAATCCCTACGCCTACACGGCGGAGGAAAGGGACGTGGCGGCCCGACTCACGGAAAGCTTTACTTCCTGCGAGCGCTTGAAAAAGCATATTCGCTTTATGATCGAATCGGGGAGCATGTATTTAATTCGAAACGACAATCTCCTCTTCCACGGCTGTCTCCCCACAGGCGAGGATGGCAACTTCGCCCCCACCGATGTCTTAGGTGCGCCTCTGGCCGGGCGGGAGCTCTTCGACGCCTTCGACCGCGTGGTGCGGGACAGCTTCTTCGCCCGAGGTGATAAACGGAAAGCGGCCTCGGACATGCTCTTTTACCTCTGGTGCGGCAAGGGCTCGCCCCTTTTCGGGAAGGAGCGCATCACCACCTTTGAGCGCTACTTTATCGAGGATCCAGTCACCCACATCGAGGAAAAAGATCCCTACTACCGCCTCCGGGAAGAGGCGCCCTTTGCGGAAAAAATCCTTCGCGCCTTCGGCATCGACGAGGCCCGGGGCAAGATCATTAACGGCCACACGCCGGTGAAGCGAAAGACCGGCGAAGACCCCGTAAAGGCCGATGGAAAGGTTCTGGTTATCGACGGCGGCTTCGCCCACGCTTATCGAAAGACCACGGGGACGGCGGGCTACACCCTGATCTCCAATTCCTACGGCGTGCTCCTCGCCACCCACAGTCCTATGAAAGACGAGGAAAAGCGCATCTCAGACGACATCGACATGACCTCATCCCTGGCCTTTGTGACGGAATACGACCGCAGGCGTTTGGTGCGAGACACCGACGGAGGCAAGCAGGCGGAGGAGGCCATGAAAGAGCTCATGACCCTGGCAGCCCTCTACGAAAAGGGCGAGCTCAAAGAGCAAAAACAAGGCGGAAGATAAAGCCCCGCACCGTTTAAAAAACATCCGCCGAAAATTTTCGGCACAAAAAAATTCCCCCGCCACACGGCGAGGGAGTTTTTATTTGCTTATCTTTGGCCCAATTCACGGTCGAAGATGTAAAGACCGTTCCAGGATTCGTTAATGCGTTCGAGGCGTTCGACGATTCCGCGGAAGGTGTCTTCTTCTTCTCTTTGTTCTTCGATAAATTTATTCAAGAATTGTTGGGTGTTGAGGCAGCCCACTTCGATGGCATCCTTGTAGATGGCCTTGATCCGACGGGTCACTTCTTGTTCGTGCTCGTAAGCGGCACGGAAGGTGTCGGTGAAGTTGCCGAATTCCTTCGGCGGCTTCGGAATGGCTTCGTATTCCGGTACGCAGTCTGTTTCTTGCAGGAAGTCATAGAAACCTTTGGCGTGTTCCAATTCTTCTTTCGCTTGTTTGACGAAGAAGTGATCGAAACCGGACATGCCTTGTGCGTCCATGTAGCTTGCCATGGCCATGTAGAGATAGGCCGATTCCATTTCGAAGTTTAATTGTTCGTTCAGCTTCTTGCTTAATTCGTTGGACATACTTTTCCTCCCAGTCTTGTAAATTAAAAATACGGTTCATATACGCCATACACCGGCACGCCCTTTTCTACGAGCAATGCCAGGACAGCGGGGATTTCATCGACTTCCAATCTGAGACGAATGCCGTTATAGCGAAACAGGCAGCGCCCGGCGTATGGGCTTTCGGGACGATTCAACAGGTCCATCAGCTCGCCGGTGTGCGTATCCATATCGCCGATTTGGAAAAATATATTTCGAATACCGGCACTCTCATTGTTAATTTTTTTAATTAAAAGTGTATCGTGCATGAACCCTACCCCCCGAACTCTGTTCGGTAAGTATATACCCGTGGGTTTTTATTTTAATCAGCGGTCTCGATGCGAATGTTGTCGATTTCCGTGAGGCCCTTGGCGGTGATTTCCACGCGGCGCAGGTCTTTGACGGAAAAGGCGGGGTTCGCCTCGGCCATGGCTTCTTTCGAAAGGCGCACCGTCTCCAACGATCGCTTGTACTCCCAGCTTTTCGCCGCGTACTGCCATTTCAAGAGCCCGGTCTCGAGGGCGGCGTGAAGTTTATTTTTGTCGGGATGAAATTCCACGGCCTCTCCGGCGGCGTCGATCAGCTTCACCCTCACATCGGCCCGGCCTCTTTTCGCCGCCACATCCAGGGCGAAGTCGCCATCCGCTCCCTTGTCCGTGGAAAGGATCAAGGTGCCGAAGAGCCGCGCCACGTGATTATTGCCGCCACGGTCCGATGGATTAAAGGCCCCTTCCTCGTAGGTGCTCGCCCCGGTAAAGTCAAGTGATGCGCCCTCGGTGCTCGCCGTGGTCAGATCGCTGTCTTCTTCGAAATCGGCGAGGACATAGCTTTCGGGCTCCGTGGCCAAGACGACACCCGCCTCCGGCACATAGGCTTTAAAATCGTCGAAGATCGCCCGGTCTTTTACAAAGGCGTAGGCCGCCACCTCCAAATAGCGCTGCTGGTCCTCTTTGCGGAGCACATTGCCCGTGTCCAGGGCCAAGGCCTCCAGCCCTTCCCGGTCCAGCCGTCCCCAGTTGGAATTAAATTGGCTGTGATTGGCGTAATCCACCATGAGCTGGCCCCGCCAGGCGCGGGCACGCATGTATTGATCCATGCCCTCCAAGGAAGCCACGTCCTGATCCCACGCCCCGGTGACGAGGAAGTAGGGCACGTCCAAAGCCACGGGACGGTCCCCGGGCTTGTACTGCCCGTCCGTAGGCGCCACGGCCAAGACTCCGGCCACGTTGAGGGTCTTCGTCGCCTCTCCCGTGTCGGGATTGTAGGGGAGCTTCGCAAAGGAGGCCGCAATGGCCGCCGCCTCGCCGCCCCGGCTGTGGCCGCCGAAGTAGATTCTGTCGGCATCGATGCGCTCTTTCAGCCGCGGATCCTCGGCCACCTTCACGGCGTGATCCAGAAGGCTCAGCGCCCTGGCGTCGTTTTCGCCGGAAAGGCCCTTGCCCAAATAGGCGTTAAAGTGGGACTGCTCCACGGACTGAAAGGCCACGCCCCGCGCCGCCAGGTAGCGGCCCAGATACTCGTAGCCTCCCTGATTGTCTTCGATCATATTGTGATTGCCGTGAACGAAGACCACCAGAGGCGCATGCTTGACCCCCACGGGCAGATAGAGATCCCCCTCGTAGGGCACGTGGGCGGGAGTGTAGCCGAAAAACATTTCCCGCAGCCGGTCTTGCCGCTTGGGCAGACTCATGTAGCGGCTGTAGCTTTCCTCGCCGAAGTCGTAGGCCTTCTTGGGGCCGTATGTAATTTTTTCCACTTTGTAAGAAGCGGGGATTTCTTTTTGCGCTGCGGCGAAATCCTTCCGGGTCTTGGGCCCCGGCCAGGCGCAGAGAAAGATCAGTCCCGCCATCAGGAGGGCGCCGAGGACGGTGCCTATGGGAAAGATTTTTCGCGCCCCCATGCCCAGGGCGAAGAGCCAAATCACCGCCACCACCGCCGCCATGGCCCCGTAGGTGTACGCGTCGGAGGAGGGACCTAGTGACGATGTGGATAGGATCACGTCGTTTACCTTATAGGCCAGAAGGCCGAGCATGATGAGCTCCGTGGCCGCCGGTGTCAGGACGGGGCGGGCCCACTTTCCGACTACGAAGAGAAGGGCCGTCAGGGCACAAAAATAGATCCCCCACAGGGCCGCATCGGCCAAAAGGTGGGGAATCTTTGCTTGAAAGTAAAAGCCGGGAAAGGCGTCCAGCAAAAAGAGCGCAAGAAAGGCAGCGAGCCACACCAGTCGCCCGCCGTTAAAGAGGCCTCTATTCAGCTTCTTCCATACTTGCCTCATGGATGCACCCCTTTCCGTGACAGGGCTTTCTCGAAACATCCGATGCGGAAACGACGACGAACTCCACGCCGTCTTCCGTTTCGATCTTCACCTTCACCAGAGAGCGCAAGGTGTCGGTGCTCACGACCACGCCTTGGCCCTCGGAGGTATAGACTGTGCGGCCGACGCGGGGCAGAATCTTTAAATTCTCCTCGTAGCCGTCCTGCTCGTAACGCAGACAGCACAGGAGCCTGCCGCAGACGCCGCTGATGGCGTCGGGATTCAGGGAAAGGCCCTGATCCTTGGCCATGTTAATGGACACAGGGGCAAAGTCCCCGAGGAAAGTGGTACAGCAGCATTCCCTGCCGCAGATGCCGATGCCGCCAACCAACTTCGCCTCGTCTCTCACGCCGATTTGGCGCAGCTCGATGCGCGTGCGGAAGATCGACGCCAAATCCCGTACCAGGCCGCGAAAATCCACCCGGCCGTCGGCGGTAAAGTAAAAAAGCAGCTTGGAATTGTCGAAGGTGTATTCCGCGTTGATCAAATGCATCTTCAACCCGTGCTCGCGGATCTTATCCTCGCACACCGCCATGGCCTCTCTGGCCAAATTTCTGTTTGCGGCGTTGCGCCTTTCGTCGTCCTCCGTGGCCGTACGAATAATGGGCTTCAGCTCGCCGACGATGGATTCTTCCTCCACCGCCTTGCGCTCGATGGCCACATAGCCGTACTCCACGCCGCGAGCCGTCTCCACAATGACCCCTTCGTCCACGGCGGGCGCCGCGTTCTTGGGATCGAAGTAATATATTTTTCCCCGGCGCTTAAAGCGTACGCCGACGACATCTCTCGTTTCTGTCAAGTTCCTTTAGCCTCCCATAGTTAAAAGCAGCCATTCAAAGGCAAAGCTTTTATTTACATTCATGTCTATATAGCGACGCGCCTCGTAGAGGGCGTCGATGATCTCGTAAATTCGCGGACCCACAGGCTGCGCCTGCTCGGCGATCAGCGTGCCGTAGTCCTGATTTTTTACCAGGGACACATCCCCGGTCTCGTACACCACGGCCATATCCCTTAGGTAAGAGAGCATATAATCGAAAATTTCCGGCAAATGCTCCTTCTCCTCCTCGAAAAAATGGCGCGCAAAAAAAACTTCCTCCCGCCGTAAAAACACCTTCTCCATTAATCGGTAGGTGCGGTGGCGCCGCTCGGGATCTCCCGGGGCCTCCTTCGCCTTTAAATCCAAAAAGCCCGCCCGGGAACGAACCGTGGGCAAGATTTTTTCGGGAGACGAAGACAGAAGCAGAAAGCGGGTCTTCGCCGGCGGCTCTTCCAGGACCTTTAAAAGGGCGTTTTGCCCCTCCGCCGTGGTGGCGTCGAAGTCCACGAAGAGAAAGACCTTGCCCCCCTCGCCATAATCGGTCATGGCCGCCTCTTGAAGCACCCCTTCGATGCGCTCCTTCTTAATGGAGGCCTTGAAGGTTTTTTTCGTCGGGGCGATTTCTATATAGTCGGGATGATTTTCTCCCCGACCTTCCCCGGACAAAAAGAGCCGACAGGAAGGGCACGCACCGCAGGGCGCCTCTTCCCCTCGGCACAGATAGCCCATGGCCAGGCGGCGGGCTTCCTTCAGCGCCTCCTCCCCCGCTCCCTTTAAGATATAGGCGTGGAGATGAGATTGAAAGAGTTCCCCGGTCAAATGCGTATGCCCTTGACCAAATCGATGGCGAAGACGTGGGCGCCGGCGTGGATGCTGTCCTTGTCGTCGCGACTGCCGACGACGCGGTCCAAAATTTCTTTTAATTGGTCGTATTGCTCATTGGAGACGCCGATGACCACCGTGGTGTTGCCTTCCTTTAGAAAGCCCCCGGTGGAGGCCATTTCCGTCACGGCAATGTCCGCCTCCAATAATTCGTCGATGACCTCGCCGATAAAGCGGTCGGCGATAATCGCAAACACCATTTTATTCATGATGCCCCCCTTAATAGCGACTGTATTCCGCGACGTCGAGAATAAATATGGTGGCGCCCCCGACGCGTACATTTAAAGGATAAGGCATAAAGGATTCTCCCGGCGACATAGCCAATGTCGACGGCTCCTCTCTCACGGAGCAGTTTTCTTCCATAATGTCGAAAAGCTCGTCCATGTCTTCTTCGTCGACGCCCATTAAAAGGGTCGTGTTGCCGGCTTTCAAAAAGCCCCCGGAGGAGGACAACTTCGTTACCCGAAAGCGCTTTTCCGTCAGGGCGTCGATTAAACCTGCGGCGTCTTGATCTTGCACGATAGCAAATATAAGTTTCATCTGAACCGGTACTCCTTTTCAATGGCTTCTATACAGCTTTTAAGGACCTGATCCGCATCCCGCGATGCGTCGATAAGGGTCAGCTCCTCTTTCAGCTGATTGGCTAAAATTCTGTAATACTCCTCCACCGTGTCCATGATCCGTCGATCGGACTCTAAACGGTCGGCGAGGCGATCCTTCATGCGGCTGTCTCCGGTGCCCTTGGGCACGTCTAAGTAAAGGGTGATATCGGCCTTTAAGCCGTCGGTGGCAAAGGCGTTGACGGCCTCCACGGCTTGTATCCCCAGTCGGCGACACAGGCCCTGATAGACGAGGCTGGAAAAAACATAGCGCTCGCACAGGACGAGCTTCCCCGCCTCCAGTGCCGGGAGGATCACTTCTTCCACATGTTGGGCGCGCGAGGCCGCATACAAGAGGGCCTCGCACCGCGGGTGCATGGCTTTGTTTTCGGGATCCAATAAGATCTTTCGAATGTCTTCCGAGATCGCCGTGCCGCCGGGCTCCCGCGTGTGGAGGACGTCGACGCCTTTTTCTTCAAAATGGTGCCGAATGCCTTCCGCCACCGTGGATTTGCCCGAGCCGTCCGGCCCTTCGATGACGATAAATAATCCCTTCAAAAAAGAAACACCCCCTCGCTCCCATTATAACATAGCTTTTGTCCCTTTAGGCTCAGGGAAAATCCCTTCAACTCCCCCGGGAACCTTCCCCGTTTTTATACCTACAGTATATCACGGCCCCCTCGGTTGAACGTAGTGACAAATTGGAGTATACTGAGGGCAACCGCAGAAACTATAGGAAGTTAGGAGGACACTATGTCATTAAAAGGTACAAAAACCGCAAACAATCTGTTGATCTCTTTCGCAGGAGAATCACAAGCCACTGCACGCTATACCATGTACGCAAAGCAAGCGGACAAAGATGCTTCCGTTCAAATTAAAAATATCTTCTTGGAAACTGCACGCAACGAAGAAGAACACGGCAAGCGCTTCTTTAAATACTTAATCGACGACTTCAACGAAGACGAATTGGAAGTCAAATGGGACTACCCCGTCGCCTTGGGCAGCACGGAATTAAACCTGAAAAACGCCGCCGCCGGCGAAGACGGTGAAGCCACCGATATGTATCCCGAATTTGCGAAAATCGCTCGGGAAGAAGGCTTCGACGAAATCGCCGACAACTGGATCGAAATCGCCGAAGTGGAAGAAGCTCACCGCGATCGCTACCTGAAGCTTTTGGAAAACGTCAAGGAAGGCAAGCTCTTCAAGCGCGACGAAGTCGTTCTTTGGAAATGCAACAACTGCGGCTACATTCACGAAGGCAAGGAAGCGCCGGAAAAATGCCCCGCATGCTTCCATCCGCAAAAATGGTTTGAAATCTTCGTAGAAAACTATTAAAATGAATTGAAACCAAGCACCAAAGCCGCGGCTTCGGTGCTTTTTTCATGAAAGGAGAAGGTATGGACAGAAACGAACGGGTCGCCGCCATGGAAGCCATCTTAAACGATCACAGCCACGCCGTGGCCGAGTTTAAAGAAGCCCTGGCCGCCTTTGAAAAGGCCCAGGAAGCCTTCGACGTCTTGGACAGGTACTACAGCTCCCAGGATTGGTTCGACGACGTGGACGCCTACGACGAGGGCGAGATCACCGTGGACTGCGGCGTCCTCACGGAGGATGCGGTCTACGATTTAATCGGCGAAAATTTCGAAATGGCGAAGGAAATGATTCGCCTGGCCAACGCCATATTACAAAAGCACTAGGCATTGACGCTTAGTGCTTTTTCTTTTAAGAAAATATCCTCACTCTATTTTATTTTTATCCACCGAAAAGATCAGTCTCTGTAGGGCCGCACGTGGTAGGTTTTACCGCGGCTCTTCATGCCGTCCAATTGCTCGATGGCGCTTTTCGCGGCCTTCTTCGGCACCTCGATGACGGTGTGGTGATCGCGAATCAAAATATTGCCTACGATGTCGGCGCCCAGATCCGTTTCCTTTTTAAAGATGGCGAGAACGGCCTTGGGATTGATGCCGTCTTTTCTGCCCTTGTCCATGTAGAGCTTGGCGTTGTTGGAAAAGCGCTTCTTGCCGCCCTTTTCCTTCTTCTCCTTGCCCTTGCGGTCTTTTCTCAGGCCTCGGGCGCGGAATTTCTTGCCGTAGTCCACCTCGTCCAAGGCGTCGTGTTTTTTCGACTGGCTGCTGTCGTCTAAAAGCTTTAGTAGGGCGGCGGAAATTTCCACGGCGCCGTATTCCAACCGGAGCATGCTTTCCACCATGGGCTTGTACTCGGAAAGATCCGCCTCGGCGTCCAGGAGTTCGGCCACCTTGCCCTCCAGGCTTTCACGCTTGTTCACGTCCATTTGCTCCATGGTGGGCAACTCCATGTAGGAGAGATCGGCCTTGGTGTAGCGGACGATGTCTTCCAGCTTGTAAATATCCCGGCCCACGATAAAGGAGAAGGACAGGCCCTTGCGCCCTGCCCGCGCCGTACGGCCGATGCGGTGAACGTAGTACTCCTCGTCCTGAGGCAGGTCGTAGTTCACCACCATGTCCACGTCGCCGACGTCGATGCCCCGCGCCGCCACGTCCGTGGCTACGAGCATGTCGATGGAGGAGTTTCTGAAACGCTTCATCACCGAATCCCGTTGGTTCTGCTTCAAGTCCCCGTGAAGGCCGTCCACGGCATAGCCCCGGGAAGCCATTTCGCTCACCAAGGCGTCGACCCGGCGCTTGGTGTTACAGAAGACGATGGCCAGGGTGGGGTCGTAGATGTCCACGAGGCGGCTTAAAATTTCCGGCTTCATGGAGGCCTTCATTTCCAAATAGTACTGCTCGATGTTTTCCACGGTGAGCTGCTTGTGCTTAATGCGAATGATCTCCGGATCCCGTTGGAATTTCGCGGAGAAATCCATAATGTCCTTTTCCATAGTGGCGGAGAAGAAGCAGGTCTGGCGGTTATCCGGTGTCTCGTCTAAAATGGTGCGCATGTCGTCGCGAAAGCCCATGTCGAACATTTCGTCGGCCTCATCCAAGATGGCGATAGACAGATTATCGAAGCGCAGAGTCTTTCTGCGCATATGGTCCATGACCCGGCCCGGGGTGCCCACGACGATTTGCACGCCGCCTTTTAAGGCGCGGATTTGTCGGTCGATGCTCGTGCCGCCGTAGACGGGCAGAATCTTCACGCCCTTTTTATAGGCGCCTAAATTGGCCAGCTCGTTGGCCACTTGCAGACACAGCTCCCGAGTGGGGCAGAGCACCAGGCCTTGGAGCGGGCCCTTCTTTTCCACCCGCTCCAGCATGGGAATGCCGTAGGCGGCGGTTTTGCCCGTGCCCGTTTGGGCTTGGGCGATGACGTCTTTACCTTCCAAAAGGGGCGCCATGCTTTGAGCCTGAATAGGCGATGCTTCCTCAAAGCCCATGGCCTCGATGCCCTTCAAGATGGCTTCCGACAGATTAAATTCATTAAATTTCAAACGTTCCTCCTCGTTTCAAAAAAAAAGCAGTCCCGCGGACTACTCAGCTTCTTTTATTATCTGATTATTTCACTTCTTTCCATTATGGGGGGTAGAACAAACAATTGCAAGGCTTTCGGCAAAAGAATTAATATTTAAGTCTCGGTAAAGATTTTTTAAAAGGCGAAAAAAAACCCCGCAATTTTTTGTCTTATGCTAAACTTAAAGTAGACTGCTTTGGATGAAAACAAAGCGTGAAAGGAGTTTCGGGATTGAAAGACAAAAATGCCATTGAAAAATTTGTGGACCGCGCCATGGAAGACGACGACTTTCAGGACGTGGCCGATGTCA
>QWCE01001855.1_pt1 | contig 59814 bp, 54 predicted proteins | sample 1972531 | NCBI WGS metagenome assembly QWCE01 (sample SAMN09866716, study PRJNA288562) | Human gut metagenome isolate term4_stool, whole genome shotgun sequencing...
ATAGATGTTGACGCCGCGTGCCTTTGCCGCCACCGCGTACGGGTGGAACTTGCGCATCGGAGACAGGCCGCATTTTTCAACTTTGCTGGAAAATTTCATTGTTCGTACTCCTTATTGGCCGAGGTATGGGGTGAGCTTGATTCCATAAGATGTTCTATGGTTTCAAGCTCACCCCCTAAACGCTTACTTTCCGGTTTCGAGATAGCGAATTAACTGTTCACGGTCCATACCAGCAATGCCGAGCTGTTCCATGGTGCGGGCTTCCTTGTAGAAATCGCGCTTGCAGACGGCGCAGATCACATCGACAAGTGCTTTATGCACGGTATACTCAAAGCCAAACTGCTTGAAGAACTCGACGCTCGGAATCAGGCCAAACGGAACATCCTCTGTGATATAGCGATAATCCATGGTCTTGGGCATCGGGCTGTATCCAAAGTGCGGCAGAGAGTGCTGCAGCTCGGAGATTGTATTACCCTCCGCGCCCTGGTGAGCGTACCAGTCTCGAATAATATCCGTCAGGTGGGGGATATCGGTATCCCCTAACACGTTCAGGTTCCGGCGTTCAGCGTCCAGCGCATCCATCAGGTTGTCCAGCGACTTTGTGCAGCACTCGCGATAGAACAGGCGGTCCTCCTCGTTGTCGATGCATGCGGCATTAAGAAGCATGATTGAGGTGTGCATGGTCGTATTGATGTTTGACAGGCCGGTTTCAAGAACATTGTGATATTCTTTGAGGTGAGGATACAGCGTCTTCAGACGGGGCATGACCACATCTGTGTCGCAGGAGGGGAAGCAGGCTGTTCCCATATTGTGTTTGTAGCCGCGCACCCAAACAGAAGAGGGCGTCTTTTTACGGCAGGCATAAATCATGCAGGAAAGCTCGACGAGAGTTACCTTTGCCGTGCATCCGGCACTGCGCATCACGTTATGGAAGTACAGTGCACCACCGAAGTTAGCCGGCGTAAGCACGATAATCTGCCCATCGCGCAGATGCGGAGCACACAGAGAAGCGATCGTATCCATTGAATATGTGGGAACCACGATGAACACAATGTCTGACTCTGCAAGCGCCTCACCGATATCTGTGGTGATCTTATGCAACTTTGCAAATCCGCCCGTCAGACCGTTATTGGCATAGGCCTCCATCTCAATGCCGCCTTTTTCGATCACCTCACTCAGTCCTGCGGCAAAACGTGGAAGCTCAAAAAGCGTAACCTGATTGCCTCGGATCGTTAAGTCAGCAGCTGTTGCAAATGCACCGTTTCCGCCGCCGATCACTGTTACCTTTTCCATAATAATATCCTCCTTGGTTGAATTTTTATTCTTTTTTTATGAATTTTATTAGATTTTTCTGAATTTTGGGCGCTAAAAAGTCCCCTCTTTTCCAGAATGGATTTAATTCCATTCTGGCAAAGAAAGTATTAGAGGAAATATGAACGCATTATGAGACGTTAAGCGGCCGCCTGCTGTTTCTTTTTCTGCACAATGTAGAGCGATGCGATCAGGGCCACTGCCAATGCAAGCAATGCACCGCGCATCGGCATGGTCAATCCATCAAACATCATGAAATAGATAACGGCAAAAATCGCAAGGCCTGTAAAGCGCTGGATGTTCCCGAGATCGCCCATAAAGTACTTCTCAGTGAAGGTTCCAAGGAAATAGATCGCAATGATGGCAAAGACCGCAATTATGCACTGAACCCACCAAGCACCGTTGATAAGCTGAGAATAGACGAAGAGCACAGGCACGTAATAGAAGGTAAAGCCCATTTTAAGTGCAGTGAAGCCGGTTTTCATCGGCTGCCCCTGAGCAATGCCCGCAGCGGCAAAGGCCGTCATACATACCGGAGGTGTGATCGTCGCAAGCTGAGTAAACCAGAAAATCGTCAGATGGACGACCAGCATATCAACACCAAGCGACACGATGGCCGGCGCGGACAGGGTAGCAAGGATAATGTAGCTCGTACTAATCGGTAGGCCCATACCGAGAATATAGGCAATCAGTGCGACCAAAAGAAGGGTGAGCCAGAGCTTCCCCTGCGAAAAGCTGAGGATGATCGCAGAGGTCTTCATCATCAGACCCGTAATGTTGATCATCGAAACAATCAGCGAAGCGCAGAAGATAACGCCGCCGATGGACATCAAGCTCTTGGCGCAGTCTTCCAGTGCAAAAACGATCTTTTTGGCAGATACGCGCGTGTCCTTTCGGATCTGGCCGATCAACAAGATCAAAAGCGCGCAGCCGACACCGCTGAGGAACGGCGTATAGCCAAGGACCAGCAATACGACGAGGATCAGGATGGGGATAAAGAACACACCGCCAGCGTGCATCGTCTGTTTAAGCGGGCGAATGTCAGATGCGGGAAGTCCGTGCAGATTGCGCTTCCTGGCAATCAAATCGACCAAGAAATAGATTGCAATATAAAACAGAATCGCCGGAATGATGGACACAAAGCAGACATCACTATATGGCACGCCAACGGTTTCTGCGAGGATAAACGCGCCCGTACCCATGATTGGAGGCATGATCTGACCGCCGGTAGACGCGCAGGTCTCAATCGCACCCGCTTCCTCTGCGGTATAACCAGTCTTCTTCATCATCGGGATGGTCAGCGTACCAGTCGTCACAACATTGGCAATAGAACTGCCGGAGATCGTACCCATTGCAGCACTGGAGATGACGGCCACCTTTGCCGGGCCACCGCGGCGGCGTCCTGCGACGGAAATGCAGATGTCCATAAAATACTTGTCGGCGCCCACGCACTGGAGGAATGTGCCAAATGCGAGGAATCCGAAAAGCAGTGTCGCAGCCATACCGGTCAGCGAACCGAACATACCCTCGGTTGTCAGATAGGTCTGTTCTACAAATTTAGCAAGCGTGATTCCTTTATAGCGGAACATCGCCGGGCAGTATGGGCCTAAGAACGCATAGGCAATAAAAGCAAGTGTAATGATTGAGATCGAAATACCAAGCGTACGGCGGCCTACTTCAATGATCATAAAAACCAATGCCAGCGCTACCACATAGTCAAGGGTCTGGATCTCCGAAGCAAACGGGACTCTTGTCATAAAGCGTTCGTTATTGCTGACGGTCCATACGAAGGAAAAAATCGACATTGCGACCATGATCCAATCGTATACGGGGACTTTTGAACGATCAAACTTGCTTTTTTTCGTTGTGGGGCACCAAAGGAAAGTCAGCGCCGACATGGAGCAGATGATAATGCTGCGCTGTACCATCGGTAGAAAAACGCCTGCAAACGCGGTATAGAAAATAATGAGTGTGGTCGCGACAGCGATGCCGAAAGCGAGGTAGCGAGGGAAGCCCTTTAGATCTCTGTATTTTCCGTTGGCCTCTTCCAGCAGCTCTTCAGACACATCCGCTTTCTCAAAGTTTTCGAAATCTGGGGCGGTATCCAGACCGCCCGTATTTGTTTTTTTATCTTCGTTCATATAAAACCTCTCTAATATTTGCTCTTAGGAGTAAAACATTTACATCAGACCGATCTCCTTGTAGAAGCGCTCTGCACCGGGATGAAGCGCGATGGCCGTGCCTTCATTCATCGTATCTGGATCAAACTCTGCAAACGAGCTGTGAACACCCTCGAAATACTCCTTGTTTTCATAAATGCTCTTGGTAAGATTGTAGATCATTTCCTCGTCGGCATCTTCGGTCGTAAAGATAACAATGGGGAGCGCGACCGTTTTAATGTCCTCTGTTTGGCCCTCGTACGTGCCGGCAGGGATGGTATAAGCGGAGAAGCCGTTTTCATTAACAAGCTTTTCGATTACTTCATCATCCAAGCTGAAAAGATGTCCATCGGAGCGGGTAACCAGAGATTCCGTGACAGACGAAGCAGGAACGTTCTGCATCGGCATCATGATCGCAACGTGGCGATCCGACCATGCATCGGAGAGGGAACCGCCGTCAGCGTAATACGCCTTGGCCCCCCAGCTTTCAATTGCAGAGATACTGTCCAGACCATACTGCTTGAAAATAGTCTCAATGACGAAAGTGGACGCATTGCCGACCGGATAGCAGCCCAAGGTGTCCTTGATCTTTCCGTTTACAAACTCACCGAACGTATCGATGTCAAGCGTGGTCAGCGGCTGAATTGCCGTGGGCTGCATTGCGCAGATCGCACGCAGATTGGTGTAAGAGGTTTCAAAAGGCGCCTTGCTGTTCTGCGCCGCAATCAAAAACGGGCCATAGCTCATACCGATCTCGGAATCTCCGGATGCAATAACCGGCACATTACCGATAGAGCCGGGGCCGGGGATAGCGGTCATCGGGAAGCCATCATAGTTGTCATTGAACTTATCTGCGATACCGGCACCGATGGTATACCACGAGCCGGTAGCTGCACCGCTGAGAAGCTCAAGATCATTGATCTTGGGTAGACTGTCGGAAGAATCAGTCTGCCCCTGCTCGCCACAGGCAGTGAGCGACAGTGCTGCTGCAACACACAGCAAAAACGATAAGATCTTTTTTTTCATTTCTTTTCCTCCATTTTATTTTCACCGAATTAGCTCGGTCACGCTTATAACAGCAAATTGCGTGCCAACTACAAGCCACGCTTTTAAACAAATTATTGTCTCTATCGATCGCCACATTCGCTTAGTTTCTGTGTGTTTTATACAAGAAACATTGTTTACTACTCTTCCAGCGGCAAATGTGTCTATTTTTTTAGAATCTACGTATATAATTGTTTACATCAATGCAGACTTTATATATAATAACTATACATGGAAACAACGTGTCTTTCAAGGAGGTGTTCTGCCCGTGCAGAAAATTGCTGTTGTGGGCTCTAGCTATTTTGAAAAATATGTAGAACAAATCAAGACTGCGGATATGTTTCCGCAAGTCGAGCTTTTCTTTATTCCGGATAACGGCGCCCCTGCAAATATTGACATCAACTTTGTATTGAATCTGATCGAAGAAAAAGCGATACAGGCGATTGTCCTTGGCCCGTTTGACTATGAGCGCCTTGCTCCGCTTATCTCGATCCCGTGCTATATCGTTCTGCCCAACCTTCAGGATTTTCTTTTGCTACACAACAGGGTAAAGGATTACAAAAAAACTGCGGTCGTTTTATCGCCGCAGTACGAAATTGATCTATCAAGTCTTGAGCAATGCCTTCATATTAAATACAATCGTTTTTTTTATTCCCAGGATGGGGTCAAAGATCTTATTCGGCAACTGAAAGCGGATGGCTATACCGGGGTGATTGGCAACAGTGTCAGCTTGATGCACGCAGAAAAGCACGGCATGGACGGTTATTACTATTTCAGTCGAAAGTGTATCGAAGACGGTATTAATAACGCGCTTCAGATCATCCGCAATATGGAAAGGGAAAATCAATACGTTTCTGAAGTCCGCTCTCTTCTGGAAAGCACCACTTGTGGTGTGATTTATACGGATTCAAACATGACCATTACCTATGTAAATAAGACAGCATTTGATATTCTCCATTGTTATCGGGACAGCGTTTTGCAAAAGCCTCTAACGGATATTCTTCCCTCCAAAATCATCGAACGCTTGCAACGCAGTGGCGGACAGGAAAGCAACATACAGTTGACCATTTTCGATACTGATGTGATCGGTAATATCTTTCCACTCAAAATCGGTAGCAGCTTTCCGCGCATTTGCTTCATGTTTGAAAAAGCCTCCAGCATTCTGGAATCCGAGGCGATGATCCGGCAGGAAAGTAAGAGAAAAAATTTTTCCACACGCTATTCCTTTGAAGACATTATAGGGACCTCCCCCGCCATCCGAAAAGCCATCGATACTGCAAAGCGGTTTGCTATGAGAAATTCCACAGTGCTGATTAATGCGGAAACTGGGTCCGGCAAAGAGCTCTTCGCCCAAAGCATACACGGGTACAGTCAGCGGCGTCATTACCCGTTCGTTGCAATCAACTGTGCGTCGATTCCAGACACCCTGATAGAAAGCGAACTGTTCGGCTATACTGCAAATTCTTTTACAGGTGCCTCTTCAAAAGGCAAAAGTGGCCTAATCGAACTCGCAAATCACGGAACGGTATTCCTTGATGATATCGATGCGCTTTCGCCTAGCTTCCAGTCCAAACTTCTCCGTGTTATGCAGGAACGTGAGATCGTCAGGATTGGCGGCAGCGCACCCGTCTCTGTCGATGTGCGATTTATCGTTGCGACAAACAGAAATCTTTCAGAAATGGTCGCCCGTGGCGAATTTCGAAACGATCTTTATTATCGTATCAATATTCTCTGCTTGCGAATACCTCCTTTACGTGAGCGTCCGGAAGATATCCCTCTGCTTTATGAGCACTACCTCAATTTCTTCGACAGCGAGCTTGCCATTCGCATTCATCCTTATCTTCACCAAGCATTTTTTAAAGCCTTTTCGTACGGCTATCCGGGCAATGTTCGTGAACTCGTCAGCGTAGCAGAGCGGATCACCGCTCTGGCAGAGCCCGAGCGACTTAATGAAGGCGGTTATCTTTCCGGCCTTGTGTCAGAATGCCTAGATATTCAGGCAACGAAAGAGGTCTGTCCGAATATCCCGCTACTGATCAGTGGCAGCTACCGCGAAGATGTCCGTAACGCTGAGTACGCTATATTAACGCACTACTGCAGTGCAAATAATTGTACAATGTCTGAGCTTGCAAAAAAGCTTGGCATTAGTCGGGCTACTCTTTATAATCGGCTACGCGTACAGGGAAAAAGCGAGATCACATGAAACGTTCTTCTGTAATACTATTCCCTCGTCATGAGCAAAAGGCAAGCACTTACTGCAGTGCTTGCCTTTCGCTTTTATTTATTTGTACAATTCCTGATGTACTCCACCAACGCGGCCCTCGGAATTCGCCATACTCTGCCGTTCCTATAGCCCTTAAGCTTACCTGTATTTAGCAACTCGTACATCGCATTATAGCCGATTTTCAAGGCTTCGCAGGCCTCTTCTACGGTCAGAATATCATCAAAGTTTTCAAACATTTTCAGTTCTCCTTTTTTGCTGTGCACTGTTCCCGAAATGGGCACAATGCCGGATCATTTCCACAGCGGCCACATAAGCAATTCAACTGTCTTGCGGCACGCTGACGCCGTGGATTCTCCTTGCGGTCAAATAGATCGAGCTTTTCAATCTGCTGCATAATTGCCGGTTCACTGCGATGCAATGCGACCGCGATCTCCGAAATACCGGCGCCTTCATTAAATTTTCGAGACAGATCCTCCCGCTCTTCATCGCTCCAGTATTCCCCCTCACGTTCAGGTAATTTTCTATGGCTGCGCAGTTCGCGCAGACTTTGTTGTAAATTGTTGGCCATCATGGTAATTTACCTCGCTTTACTTAATTCTTCTTACCATGATGTTGCTTGATTCCGCTCGTAAAAGCGTATTTTTTCAATTGGATATCATTCCAGTGAAGCAGTCAGAAGCAATTCTGACTGCTATCTTTTTTGGAGGATATTACCATGAGAATTTTATTTGTCGAGCCGAATGCTGAACCCCGCGCCATTGAAATTGATGGCTCTCTCGCATCCATGCAGGCCCCTGTCGGCGGTCTCATCGAAGCTGTCTACCCGTTCGAAGACCCCGTCGCCCTGATCTGCAACGACGAGGGCAAGCTGACAGGCCTGCCGCAGAATCGCCCTTTGAAACACCCCGAAACCGGCGAGATTTATGACACTGTCTGTGGTCCCTTTTTCCTGTGCTCCGCGCCGTCCGACAGCGAGAACTTCGAGTCTCTGTCGGAGGAACTCATCGAAAAATATACCAAGCTCTTTGCCCTGCCGAAGCTCGTCTGCACGAACTGCGGCGAGGAATACTGCAAAGACGAGCTATTTCCGTTTGACGGTGAGCTTCTTTGTCCGGACTGTTTGGAAACCAAAACCGTTCTCTGCTCTCACTGCGGTGAGCGCATCTGGCGGGACGACAACGCCGGAGATGAATCCACGCCGCTCTGTCAGGACTGCTATGACCGTCACTACACAAACTGTCACAGCTGCGGTGATCTCATCCGCATCAGCCAGACCTATTACGCCTGCGAGAGCGATGGCAACGAATATCCGTTCTGCTATGACTGCTACACGAGCCGCACTTCCCGCAAGCCGATCCAGGACTACTATTACAAGCCTGAGCCGCTGTTCCGCGGAGACGGCGACCGCTTCTTCGGCGTAGAGCTGGAAGTGGACGGTGCCGGTGAGGACGATGATAACGCCGCCGAGGTCATGTCCATCGCCAACGGCAGCGGCTTGGAAAACCTCTACTGCAAGCACGATGGCTCACTGGATGATGGCTTCGAGATGGTGACGCACCCCATGACGCTCGCCTACCATCAGGCAGAAATGCCGTGGGCAGCCATCTTGCGAAAGGCCGTGCAGATGGGTTACACGAGCCATCAAGCAGGGACTTGTGGCCTTCATGTTCATGTCAACCGCACCGCGTTTGGCAATACTGAGAGCGCACAAGATGCAGCCATCGCACGCGTTTTGTTCTTCTTTGAGAAATTCTGGAATGAACTTCTCAAGTTCTCCCGCCGCACACAGGGACAGCTGAACCAGTGGGCCGCAAGGTACGGCTACAAAGATCAGCCAAAGGAAATTCTTGACCATGCCAAAAGCGGTCGCCACGCCGGGAGGTATACGGCGGTGAACCTGACAAACACAGACACCGTGGAATTTCGGATGTTCCGCGGCACTCTGAAGTATACCACCTTGATCGCAACTCTTGAACTGCTCGACTGCATCATCGATGCCGCGATTTACCTGACGGATGATGATCTGAAAGCCATGTCTTGGTCAAGTTTTGTGATTGGCTGCACACAGCCTGAGTTGGTGCAGTACTTGAAGGAGCGTCGCTTGTATGTGAACGAGCCGGTAGAAAGCGAGGGTGAGGTCTAATGTGCTGCTTATTCGGGTTCGTTGACTATGCGGGTTCCCTGAGCGTCAAGCAGAAAAACCATCTCATCCGAGAACTCTCTATCGCGGCAGAAGTACGCGGCACCGATGCCACTGGTATCGCCTACAACACATCGCGTGGGCTGCAAATCTACAAGCGTCCGCTGGCGGCGCATCGGCTGCATCTGCGGATTCCTGCGGAGACTCACGTCGTCTTGGGGCATACGAGAATGGCGACACAGGGCAGTGCAAAGAAGAACTATAACAACCACCCCTTCTTCGGCTGTGTAAAGGGGAAGTCCTTTGCACTGGCGCATAATGGCATTGTTTGGAACGACCTTGAGATGCGCCGCACAAAACATCTGCCGAGAACAAAGGTACAAACAGATAGCTATGTTTCCGTCCAACTCATTGAGCAGCAAAAAGCCCTCGACTTTGACAGCCTCCGCTATATGGCAGAGCAGGTCGAGGGTTCTTTTACATTTACAGTGCTGGATGAGCAGAATGCGCTGTGGATCGTCAAGGGGGACAATCCTCTCAGCATTGCTCACTTTCCGGAGCTTGGCGTTTACGTTTACGCATCGACTGCCGAGATCCTAAACAAAGCGTTGACCCGCTGCAGCAACTGGCTCGGGCGCGGAGAGAAGGTTGATATCGAGATGGGGGATATTGTAAGAATTGACCGCAACGGTCGCATCACCCGCGGCACGTTCGATACCTCCAAATTCTATCGCTCGTCGTGGGGATATTGGGATACGCCACTATACCCAAGATTACCGCATTCCGAGGAGGAACATCTTTCACTTTTGAAGTCGGTCGCAAAGGCGTTCGGCTTTACAGGCGAGATGATTGACCGGCTGTTGGATCAGGGGTTCACGACTGACGATATCGAAGAAATTTTGTACGAAGGGACATGGTGACTATGAAGCAAAAAATCAAAGCAAAGAGTAACTACAAAGCGCGTGGCAGCAGCGTCGACCTGTATTGTTCCGTGCACGTACACCGCGCCAAAGGCCGCAGCAAGTCGAGCTGCAAGGTCAGTACACGCGGCAAAAGGCGCTGAGGAGGTGGTACTATGAACTTAAACTTCGTAATGGCCGGAATGATGCTCACACTCTTCGTCCTGTTTCTGGCTGAGGGCATTTGCGCCTCAATTCAGAAAGAGCGGTGATTTCATGCCTGTCTTTTTTGCTGTCATCGGCACGCCGCTCTATGACTTCGCCGCTGGCTGTGTGCTGGCAGCCAACGTATATTTGATGATCCGTGGTGGAAAGAATTACCTCAAGGGGTGGAAGAAGTGAGTCTTTTTTGATGTAGGGGAAAAAGGAGAAGGGGACGTTCCGTAGGCCCAAAGCCAACGCGTTGCGTGGCTTCGAGCCTCGTCCCCTCTCCTTCGCGCTGCGGCGCTCATCCTCACCCCTCACGGTGAGATTCTATTTTTCTGTTCCACTGTTCCGGTTATTTTTCGCTTCTTTTATATTAGATTCGGTCCCCCTATTAGAGAAGGATAGTGTGAATTATTGTCTGTTAAAACACTGGAACAGTGGCACAGCGGAACATCAAAAGCGATTGGAGTATCATTATACGACTGCCAATTACTCAAAAGATTCGATGACCAATCTGTTCGAAATTCCAGACCGTTAGAAATCATAAAAGTATCCATGATAATGTTTTTTCGCATTTCATCTGCGCTTTTCGATTGCTTTTGAGATGAAAATTCTTTTTGGACTGTAGTAGCCTCGGCGGTTGATTGGAGAAGTTTGATTTTTATTAGTCGTTCATATCTGCTTTTGCCACCGAGTTTTCTTGAAAAGCTGTCTTCAATGGCAGCAAAAATATCTCTAATATTATTGAAATATACTTTGACTAAGTGTAAGAAGTACTCTTCTAAAACGGGTAAGCCGATTCGATTCCATTGAGCAAAATAACAATTTAATATTGAACGTCGTTCCATTACAGCGGGACGGTCTATCAGATAATTTAGAAACTCCGCATGAAGCAACGGTGCTCTTAAACGAAGCGGAGATAAAAGGCAAGCAGTCCATTCCGGGAAATATGTATCACTGTTCAAGCGTAACTGATGAATGCGTTCTGCACACGCTATCGTGAATATATGGAAGTTACGTTCCAAAAGGTAAGCGTTGAAAACTAATTGCATATCTGTAGAGATTGTGATTTTTTTGCTTACGGTTTCGGATTTGTTATCTGTATAGTCTTTTAAATAGTACTCTTGATCAGGGAGTGGTGAGGCAAGACAATCTTTTTTATCAATAGGGATTCCTGCAAAAGACACATTACTTTTTGTGACAGGATAAATCCAAATACAAGAAGAACGCGCCTCCTTAGGCATAGTATTAAATGCCTGATCGCAGTCTTCGACAGGGAAAAGTGCACTGACGATGTCGTATTTATGAATATCAAGGGAACCCCTTTGCTCTGAAATTGGACGAAACAGGTTAGATATTTTATCGTAGTTTTCAGATGAACTGCGAAGGGCTGAAATATACTTAACTTTTCTGCTCGCGCAGAAAAGCAAAAACCATGCATCGGGAGGTGCAATGCTATTCATGTCGAGCTTTTTCGAAATTTTACTTGATAGGTCTAATGGCTCTTTTATATCACGCCAGTGCAGATTTGTAAAAGCATCCAGTACTGTCGCTTGTTTTTCTTTTCCTTTGCATGTAGTGTTTTCCGAAGGATTATCAGCAGGACCAGCTTGAGGGTTATTACTACATTCGCCTCCGCTTTCGCTGGTAGTAAGGGTGAATTGTTCGCAAAAGTTGCGGTATTTGTTTCGGAAATCTTTCCGAAAATCTCTTCGGTAATTCTTCCTTATTTCGGCAAGATCGATAGGATTAGCAGTTTTATCAAACTCTGCTATATAATCAAACAGAGTGTTAACGTAGTCGTCAAAACTTCTTGGCTCCAAGTTATCGCAGCAGAAGCGATATGCAAAGGTTACAATTAGATGATCACGAAGGGCCAATTCAAAGTGATGAGGCATATCACGTCTAATACGCCTCGGGAGATCATCAGGAGCTGTAAGAACATCGTTAAATACATTAGAGACATCTTTAACGGGGGTTAACGAGAACAGGTAATTCTGACAACTGCAAATGCAAAGCTCGGCCAACTGGTCAAGAACGGGCATATCTTTCTTTTGCGCTTCGGATTTAAGAAGCTTTTCTGGCTCCTCTAGCCCGTAGACAGATGAGAGTTTTTCCCAGTGTGCCTTGTGAGACGCTTCTAGCATGTTCCACCTTAGGCTTTGAAAATTGCCATCACGGTACATAATATTGCCTCCATTCGTTATCAGATATGCTAAAGGGTGGAATTTCTTCCTCGTGTGCCATAATCTTTCCACCTGTGTTTCACCTTTTTTTTGCTTTATACTTGAACCATCCAGACGAAAAGGAGAAAACGGAATGGACACGACAATGCAATTTTTTAAACCGGACGATGAATTAAACAATCTAATTCACTTCGCCACGGAAAACTACAAACGCGCTGTCAAGGAGTCGCCTAATGTTTCTGCTCGCGAGCTGTTCCCAGCTCTGTTTGGAGCAGTCGAGCAGATGACTGGCGAGCTGACTGACCCGCTGCAATTTTCGGCAGACGCGGTTCAATATCAGTGGAATCAAATTGACCTGGTCAAAACTTGTATCACCTATATTCACAAAAGAGCGCCTCACATGCTGCGTTCACTGGTCACAACACCTTCTGTCCCGACCCAAGCAAAATTAACGGGGAAAAAGTTGTCGGACCTTGATGTGGCGCTGGTCTATGCAAAGAAGAATGAAAATTCTCCGGCAACTGTTGCCAAACCTGTGAAGGAACTTCTGCCTGTGGACCCTCTAATGGCAGAGAAGACGGTCGCGGCAAGTCCGGCCCCCAAAAAAGCCACGGCCTATGATGTTGCGCAAGAGCTGCTAAGGCAGTGCAGGATCCGCGTTATCGGGGAGCAGCCTTTCTATTTCAGTGGGCTCTTTTACAAGGCGCTGACGACAAATGACTTGAAGCGTCTCGTCGTTCTCAATTCCCGTGATGCCGTTCGTGTTGCAGGAACCCCTCGGTTTATTGACGACGTAGACCGCCACATCCTGTTGGAGCCCAGCATTTTTGAAAAGGAAGTGCTGCCGGATCAAAATCTTGTGGCCTTTGAGAATGGCCTGCTGGATTTGCGCAGCGGCAACTTAATTCCGCCGTCTCCTCGCTACGAGGTGTTCTATCAGTTGCGCACAATTTACGTGGAAAATCACCGCCATCCTCGCTTTGACGCATTTCTGCAGAGCGTGACCCACGGCGATAACTTGCTTGCGCAGCGCATTTTTGAGGTGATCGGATATCTTCTTGTTTCCGACTCTTCGAAGAAGTACTTTTTCCTGTTTCAGGGCGCTGCCGACTCGGGAAAATCGATCCTGGCCAATTTTATCCGCGGATGCTTTAACCCTGAGGCGACCGTATCTCTCAACTTTGATGAATTGACTAGACACTTTGCCCCTGCAAATCTGGTAGGAAAACAATTCTGTCTGTCCATGGATCTGCCGTCGTCGCCGATCAAGGCAAAGAGCGCGAGCGTGTTCAAGGGAGTTACTGGCGGTGACTACCTGAGCGCAGATGTGAAATATAAAGATTACATCACCTTTCTCAACCACGCAAAATTTTTGTTTGGTTCGAATCACCCGCTGCTCACGCAGGACTATGATCCGGCCTTCTTCAAGCGTGCGATTACGGTTCCGTTCCAGTACGGTGTTGCACTCGAAGCACAGGACCCGTATCTTTTGCAGAAGCTCAACGGCGAACGCAACGCCATTGTCTTTGATGCGGTACAGGCTTATTTTGCACTGCGTGCTCGTGGTTATCGTTTCAGTGGCAATTTCCCCATCAACGGCGTCTTCGTGAATGAGCTGACGCAGGGAAAGTCCGACGCCAGCGATTTGGAGTTGGTTGCCATTTTTCTGAAGGATTATTGTACGCCCGTGGGTAACGCAAGGCTGCACGTTGAAGTTTTGTTCAACGCGTTTTGCGGGCGCTTTCCTGAAGCAGACATCGACTTGGAACGCTTCAGCCCGCTTGTGCTGCAGGGGTGCAGTCTGTTGAATTGGCAGGGCGTACATCGCGGAGGGAAGAAGCGCTTGGAAAAGGGCAAAAACCCGCAGGCCACGCTGCTCGGAATTGCTTTCAAGGGGGCGAATGATGGTGGAATGTAATTTTTCACACGATGAGCTTCCTTTGACTCTCACTGTCACTGAGGCGGCATCGGTGCTTAGAATCGGGCGTACTGCGGCTTACAATTTAGTCCGCTGCGGAAAGCTCCGCAGCGTCCGCGTCGGTAAAGTAATCAGGATTCCGCGGGATGCGATTTATGCTTTTTTAGGTACTTAAAGCAAAGGAGAGGGAGCTTCCCTCTCCTTTTATAATAATATTATTTGAAAAAACTGCAAGGAGGGTTTTATGTCCAGAACAAAAAATTCCCGCGCCGCGCAGGGGGCGGGTACGATTCGAAAAAAGACCGTCACGCGTGGCGGTCAAACGTACACCTATTGGGAAGCCCGCATCACGACGGGGTATGATCCCGGCACTGGCAGGCAGATCCAGCGGTCCTTCTCGGGCAAAACCCAAAAAGAGGTACGAGAAAAGATGCAGGCCGCGGCTGTAGAGCTCAATAGTGGGACTTACAAGGAACCACTCAAAATGACCGTCAGCGAATGGCTTGATATCTGGCTCAGGGAGTATTTGGGCGGCGTGAAGCCGATGACGGTGCTGAACTACACGCAGCACGTCAAGAACCATATCAAGCCTGCACTCGGCGCGATCAAACTGGAAGCGCTCAACACACACGAAATTCAAAGCTTTTATAACGACCTGCAAAAGCCGCACGGCGACAAGGCGGGACTGTCTGCAAAGACCATCAAGTGCGTGAACGGCGTGCTGCACAAGGCGCTGCAGCAGGCGGTGGCAGTCGGTTATCTGCGTTTCAATCCTGCCGATGCCTGCAAGCTGCCTCGTGTGGAGCGTAAGGAGATCAAGCCGCTGGACAGTGAGGCAATCACGGTTTTTATGAAAGCGGTAGAGGGTTCGCGCTATGAAACACTTTATTTACTGACGCTGTTTACCGGAATGCGGCGCGGCGAGGTCTGCGGCTTACAATGGGAATGTGTCGATTTGGAAAAAGGCACGATTCTCATTAACAAGCAACTGCAAAACATTCCCGGACAGCCGGGGAAGTATCGGCTTATTTCGTCTAAGAACGGAAAAGGCCGCAGCATCACTGCTGCACCTTTTATCGTCTCACTGCTGAAAAAGCATAAGGCGCAGCAAAGCGCAGAACGGATCCGTGCGGGCAGCGCATGGGAAGACAGCGGCTTTGTCTTTACGGACGAGCTGGGCCGTCATGTTTCACCGCACAATGTGTATCACAGCTATAAGCGCATTGTCACATCAATCGGCATGCCCGAGGCTCGTTTCCATGATCTTCGCCACAGCTATGCAGTTGCCGCGATCCATGCCGGTGATGATATCAAGACGGTGCAAGGGAACCTTGGACACGCGACATCTTCTTTTACGCTGGATGTCTATGGACATGTGACGGATGAGATGAAAAAGAGCAGCGCTGACCACATGGAAAAGTTTATCGAAAAAGTGTCTGGCGGTTGAGCCGTCAGACACCTTTTTTGACCTGTAAAGGGAAAACTAAAGGGAAAACGCCCTGTAAAAGTGCAAGAAAAGAGCCTGTAACCATTGCAGTTACAGGCTTTTTAACTGGTCCCCCGACCGATTGTAAATCCGAACTTTCAATATCGGCAAAATCAATCCTCGTCTCGCCCTCTTTGTAGTTGAATGTAATAAGAATATAATCGTCAAAAATGGTAACGGCGTTTACAAAGCTGTCAATCAGCCTCCTGCGGGCGTCCAGCTTGCTTGTGTCCAGCGAACGGAAACGGCAGACGAAATAAATGACATCCTCACGGCTCACAGCCGGGTGCTTCATTTCCTCTTGAATGATTTGAAGCTCGATATCCTTTTTGCGTTCTTCCAGTTCATCAAGCCGCTGCTTGGTGGAGGCATTGATAATCCCCATCTGAATAGCGTTGAGCATATTGGTGATGCCGCTCTCGGCTTCTTCCAGCTGCTTGCGGAGGGCGGGGAGTACACTGCTTTCCCGGCTCTGAATGTCCATCACGGCATCCGCCACATACTCTACAAAATTATCGTCCATGATTTTCGCCATGACCGCATTGACAACGGCGTTTTCCAACGGCAGCTTTCGGACGGTCTTGTGCTTGGCGTCACAGGCACGGTGTTTCTTGGTATTCACACAGCGGTAATAATGGTACTTCCGGCCCTTGCTGGAGCTTGTTCCGCTTTCGCCTACCATCATAGCCCCACAAGTGCCGCAAAACAGCTTTGTTGTCAAAAGATAATCGTCCTCGGCCTTGTGCCGCGCTGGGGCTTTCCGGTTTACTGCAAGCCGCTGCTGTACCCGGTCAAACAGGTCTTGCGGGACAATGGCGGGAATCCCATCGGGTGTGACGATATGGCGGTAGCTGTACTCTCCGATGTACTTCCGGTTTTTCAGTAGGCGGGCCATAAAATTAAGGTCGATTTTCTTTCCCCGCACCGTGGTAACGCCTCGTTCGCTCATATATGCAACGATTTCTTTCATCGTTGCGCCCTTGTCATACATGGTGAACATTTCCAGCACAGCAGGGGCGGTGCGTGGGTCGATCTGATACTGCATATCTTTGTCGATGATATAGCCGAAAGTCGGCGTACCGCCGTTGTACTTGCACTTTAGGGCATTTTCCGTATGGCCCCGTATGACCTTTTCGGACAGCTCGGCAGAGTAGTATTCCGCCATGCCCTCTAACATACTTTCGAGGATAATTCCCTCCGGCCCGTCTGAAATATTCTCGGTGGCGGACAGTACCTTGACGCCGTACTTGCGAAGCTGGGCCTTATAGTGGGCGCTGTCATAGCGGTTACGGGCGAAGCGGTCTAACTTCCAGACGATGATAACATCGAAAAGGCCCTTTGCGCTGTCCTTAATCATTCGCTGGAAGTCCGGGCGGTGGTCTGTCTTGGCAGACATGGCACGGTCAATATATGTCCGCAGAACGGTAATATCATTTTTCTTGCAATAGGCCATACACTCCCGAAGCTGGCCCTCTATGCTTTCTTCCCGCTGGTTGTCGCTGGAATAGCGGGCATAAATCACGGCTTTCATGTCGTTTCCTGTCCCTCCTCCATGATGCGGAATAACGCCTCTTTCAGACGCTTATTGACTGGTGCTTGTGGGTCAAAGCACATTTCGATAAAATCCCGCAACTCTTGATTCTGAATGTTCTTGCCTTTCAGCCGCTCCGGCTGGTAATCATACAGCTTGCCCCGCGGCTCATCTGTGCGGCAATAGAGATAATCCATCGACACATCGAAGTAATCAGCATATTTCAAAAAGACCTCCGGTGAAGGTGTGGATTGTCCGGTTTCAAATCGGTTGATACGGGATTGCTGGACGCCTAAAATCTGCGCCATTTGCACCTGTGTCAGCCGGATGCCCTCTCGCAAGGAACGCAGCCGCTTTCCGATTTGCTCCATATAAAATCACTCTCCTTGCAGATAAAATATCACAAATAAGCATAGAAGTAAATACTGATTTTGAAATTAATAATTACTGTGCAGCGTCAGCACTTTGTGGCTGACGCTGCTTGATAACTGAAAAAGCACGCCCTCCGACTCCTGTCAATGGCGGCTTGCCGTTCATCTCAACCATTGACAGGGGACAGAGGGCGTGCATGGTAAAAATTTTTTCGGCATGAGATAACACGGAATAATGCGATATAACTGCATATAACGTCATATAACACAACATAGCCCATTCGTTCATAAACTGTTTACTTTTCGGCGTATTGACAAACTTTTTTGCATAAATTATACTGTAATTGCCGCAGAGCTATTTTATAACATGAATGAGAACAACTAACAACTCAAGAGGAACGCTGCTTTCAAGCAGCAAAGTAAAGGACATGGGCGGTGCTATGAGCCGCCCAAATTGGCAGGGCATGGGAAAGTGGTTGCTGTACGCAATCCCATTAAATGCCCGAAAGACGGAGATGGAATACGGCTCCAATTCTGTATTCCGATATAACATTGAATTATCGTGAACGGGTTTTGCGCGTCGGAGGTGGATAGCAACAACTATTCACCCAAGGCGTATTTCACGATAAGGAGGTGGTCGCTATGGTATATGTTCTTTTTTCGCATACCCTTTCGCACCGATACCATAGTCCCCAGCGACGCAATTTCCAATGCGCCACCTCCGGCGTCAAACCCAACTAAATTGTAATCTGTAATCCGAGGACCGAGCTTTGGCTATTTATCTGCCAAAGCAAAACCCGGATTATAGAGTCGAATTAGCAGAGCTGATAAACGGATACTTAGCCGAACGGGAATGGAGTCCCGCACGGCTGGCAAGAGAATCCGGTCAGTCCAAAGCGACTATCAGCAGAATTACAAATTACAAGAACGGAAACCCCAAATACCAGCCATTGTTGAGGACGATACAGGCAATCGCCCTGGCGCTGAAGCTCTCCCGCGAACAAAGGAAAGAACTGTTTGACACGGCTTTCCCGGAGTTCCGCGTATGGGAGGAGGCGGCAGAGCAAGGCTATACTGTGGACGAAACCAACGATATTCTGTATGAGAAAGGTCTCCCATTACTGACAACTGAACGATAAACCGAAAGCCGACGCCCTATACAGCACATGGGCATCGGCTTTTTTGCGCTCTTTTTAAGTGTTTCACGCATGAAACAACATTTGAAAGTTTCTTTGCTATGATAGGCACAACACAAGGCCGCGTGTTATGTACCTGTCAACCGATGGATGGCGCATTGCGCCGTAAGAAAGGATTTACTAAGAGCCTTGGGGACAAGCTGTGGCTGGTGGATGTCTCTCCGGCCTACGAGTACAAGGATGGTAAGCGTACCGATACCGTCCTCGGCTATCGCTACTCTGTTGCCCTGCCCGAAAAGGGCTTGGATAAAGTCGATGTACGCATTGACGGACAGCAGCAGACAGAGGCCCCGAATGGCTATGTGGAAGTGCGCTTTGATGGGCTGGAAGTGTTTATTTACTGGTCCAAGGGTGACTACCATGTGGGGGCAAAGGCAACCGGAATCCATATCGTGAATCCGAAGCCCTGACCCATTGGGCGGCGCTGGGGCGCAGACGGGGAACAGATATTTTTCCTCAAGAAAAATATCCCCCGGCGGCAGCGCCAGCGCCGCCCGCTTGCCATAAGGGTTAGTATTACCCTTATGGCAACCATGTAGCATGTAGCAATCACAAAGGAGCCTGACATGGAAAACAATACACAAGCCCGCAAGTGGACGCTGGTCATCAATAACCCATTGGAGGCCGGACTCGACCACGCCGCTATCCGGGAAATCCTACATCGCTTCGCTCCGTCCTATTTCTGTATGGCGGATGAGATAGCGACAACCGGAACCTATCACACGCATATCTTCCTGCTTGCTCCCTCGCCTATACGCTTTTCCACCATCAAAAACCGCTTCCCCACGGCGCATATTGAGAAAGCATACGGGAGCGCAAAGGCAAACCGCGCCTACATTCTCAAAGAGGGGCATTGGGCCGATACCGACAAGGCGGAAACTTCGGTTTCCGGCACCTTTGAGGAATGGGGAGACCTCCCCGCCGAAAAGGAGGAAGCGGCCCCGGAAATGTTCAAGCTCATTCAAGACCTCCGGGCCGGAAAGTCCGTTATGGAAATCATCGAGGATAATCCCAAACTCGCTTTCCGTATTCGGGAGATTGAAACCCTCCGTCAAGCCATTTTGGAGGAAAAGTACAGTGCCGAGAATCGGGCGCTGGAAGTGACCTACCTCTACGGCGCAAGCGGAACGGGAAAAACACGGGGCATTTTCGAAACGCATGACAGGAAAAGCATTTGCCGTATCACCGACTACGGCGGCAGGAACGGCGTCCGCTTCGACGCCTATCATTGTCAAGATGTACTGGTGCTGGAGGAATTTCATTCGCAAATCCCCATCAGCGCCATGCTCAATTATCTGGACATCTATCCGCTGACACTTCCCGCACGATACACCGACAGAATCGCTTGCTATACCAAAGTCTATATCACCAGCAATATCCCCTTAGAGGAACAGTACCGGGATATTCAGCGGTATCAGATGGAGACATGGCGGGCGTTCCTCCGGCGGGTGCAGAATGTCATTGAGTATCTGCGGGACGGCTCCACCGTCCAGCACAAGAAAGGGGGCTTTCCCTGTGACACAAAATGAAAAGTTTCAAATTCAGAGAAGAAATACACTCCGTAACCTGTGGCAGAAATTGAGCGGAACGCCGGATTTCCCCGTAAAGCTGGTGCTGGCTGCGCTGTACCTCATGGGTGCTGCGTATGTCTGCATCAAGCAAGCGGCGTGGCGCACGCTGGCGGGCAATATCCCTCTGCTCTCTCCGCTGCTCAAGGCCGCGATGGAACACGCCTTGCTTGCCTATCTGCTGGCGGGCGCTGCGGCGCTGCTGGCGCTCCTGCTCTATCCCTTTGGCAGGCGGGCGGCAAAAGACCAGCTTCAATGCATCGGGTTGGTAAACCACGCGGGAGTGCCGCCCGACCTGCTCCGCAAACGCCGTGATAAGGATAATCCCCGCGTTACGGTGTGGGAGTTTCGGAACAACAGTATTCCCTTGCAGGAGTGGGAGAAGCGACAAGCGGCCATTGAAACGGCGCTGGGGCTTACCATCGTGAAGCTGGCCTACGCCAAGGGCAAGAGCCGTGTGCTGGTGTATGCTGTCTCTGCTGGTGACGATTTGCCGGAAGTCCTGAAATGGAAAGACAGTTATCTTTCCCCTAAGAGCTTTGTGCTGGTGCTGGGGGAAAGCTATACCGGCCCTGTGACGGTCAACCTCGCGCACATTCCGCATATCCTCTTGGGCGGCTCCACGGGCAGCGGAAAAAGCGTCCTGCTGAAACTACTGCTTATGCAGGCGCTCCATAAGGGCGCAGAGGTCTACATTACCGATTTCAAGGGCGGCGTGGATTTTCCCAAGGTCTGGCACGAGAAATGCCGGATGTGCTTCACGGAGGAAAATTTGCGCTATACCCTCGATCAACTTGTAGCGGTGCTGGAATACCGCAAGAACGCGTTTAAGGCGCTGGGCTGTCCAAACATTGACGCCTACAACGAGACTACGGAGCAGCCGCTCCCACGGCTCATATTCGCTTGTGACGAGGTGGCGGAGATGTTGGACAAGACCGGAGCCGACAACGAGCGGAAGAAGCTGCTGGCGCAAATTGAAAACAAGCTGTCCACTATCGCACGGCAGGGACGGGCGTTCGGCATACACCTTATTCTTGCCACGCAGAGGCCGGACGCAATGATCATCCCCGGCCAGATACGCAATAACATGGATTTCCGTGTTTGCGGCAGGGCGGACAGCGTACTTTCGCAAATCATTCTCGACAACACCAGCGCCGCCGAACAGATTCCAAAGGATGCGCGAGGCCGTTTCATTACCGGAGACGGTACGGTGTTTCAAGGCTACCTGTTCGACGAGGGGCAGCTTTAACGGGGTGATACCATGCCGCGCAGAAAGAAGCCCAATGACTACGGCACAGGGATTCCCTATCACGAGGTAGAGGCCCTTGCCCGTGTCCTGCTCCCGGAAATCCAAGCGTTCTTTGAGAGCGAGGACGGGCAGCGGGAATATGCCGAGTGGAAAGCAAAGCAGCAGGCCGAACAAGAGAACAAGGTATAACAGAGGCGGGAACATCTTAACCGATGCTCCCGCCTTGTTATACTTTTAACTGCTCTCATTCTATACCTAAGAATCAACAATGTCAAAAGGAAAGTAAAAAAAGTCATTACTATGAGCTAAGCCGAAAATAATTCGGTATTTACCAACAGATAGTTGGTCATAGTCCGTCAGAAAAAAATCTACACTCATTGTCTCTCCTGATGGGATGTAAAGAAGATTATCTGTATCTCTTATATGAGGGGATTTTTTTACAATAACCCATGTTTCATTAATATTTTGTTCGAGATATGGCAGATAGAGTTCCGGGCTATTATCGCTATGATTTGTTATGCAAAGAGATATCTGCTTAGTATCAATAGTGTATTGTGCTTGCACAGTCTGAATAGAGAATCCGCTTACCGGGGTCAAATTTTGATAAGGGGATTTGGGGGATTGAGAGGTTTTAATTAAATAGAACAAAAGAATACACAAGATGACTGTTGGGACAATGGCAAAGACTCTTTTTTTCATGGTATACTCCTTCCTTTTTCCTCCGTCCATCACCGTTTACTTCTTCACTTTTAGAATATTCCAAACTGTTGATATTGTTAGTTACACCTATATAGACGCTAAAATTTTTATAATGTTCCCATTTTTATCATCATAGCGAAAAATATAAGCAAAGGCAAGGACAAGAATTGTCCCTGCCTTTGCTTACTATAGTACATTTTCAATAGAAATGATAAATCCGAACACATTACCAACTTGGATAATGTAGTTCGGATTATCATTACTTGGTCCGAGTGGCGAGATTCGAACTCACGGCCTCATGGTCCCGAAAGTGCGGAACGGGGTCATGGTCTATCACGTCCTCCCTCATCTGCTCACAGCAAAGCCCTTGTGTTTTCAAGGGTTTGAGCGCTTTTCTATTTGAAAATCCTTAGAACGTCCTGAATTCCTCAAAAATGAAAAATTCAGAAACTGTTAGAAAAAATGTTAGAACTCATCTGCTGTTATCGTAAAGACTGGCATGGTGCGCCATTTTAAGGCGCACCATGCCAGTTGTCTATTGAGCGTCGATGCCGATAATTTCACGCTCTAACAGCTTTTCATCAAAACTGTCCATATGCAGGATAGTATAGCCCGTGCTCATTAAGACTTCATCAACAAAGGTATCTCTTTCCGCACGATCTGCGCGCCGGTGGCTTGTGTCGTCAAGTTCGATGACCCATCTTGCAACAAGCTTTGCATCACAAAGGACAAAATCAACGTGCTTTGCCTGAATCTTATAGAAATATGTTTTGTATTTTTGCTGTCCGCGTCGTGGTTCTACTAAATCGAGAAGGCGAACTTTCGCAAAAAGGAAAAGCCCATTCCGGTCAGCAAAGGTTTTTAACTTGTGATAAAACGCCTTTTCGTTATAAGAGAAAAGCCACTTGGGTTGGTAAGCTTTGGAATAGTCGATATACTCCGACGTGTACGCTTCATTTTTGCCGTATTCGTCAAGGTTATTTTCATAAAAATAATCGGATTCTCTGCGATAATCAGTTCTTTTTACCAACTTCAACACGCACAACGCAAGCATAACAAGCACACATAATATCATCGCCGCCATCGTTTATTCCTCCTAAAATTCCACTTCCGTCTCGTGACAGGACAACCTATAGACAATATACCGATAAGATCGTCCTATGTCAAGACAAGCGAGGGACAGCAAATGGCAAGGATTATAGATGGCGCTGAAATGAATCTGATAGGCAGCAATCTAAAAAGGCTGCGTCAGGAACGCGGTTGGAGTCAGCAGCTGCTTTCCAACAAACTGGAAACAGTCGCGGTCTATATTTGCCGCGGTTCAATTTCCAGAATCGAAGACAAACAAAGAACTGTCACTGATATTGAGCTTTACGGGCTGGCCAATGTTTTGGGCGTTGCCATTACAGACTTATTTGAATAAAAAATGCAGCGCAGCTTTTCTGTTCCGGCTGCGCTGTAATTCTTGTATTTTGGAGTTACTCCAAAATACTCCTTGACTTTTTGCGTTGTTTTGTGGTACGTTATTGTCAAGAAAAGAGGTGAATGAAATGCCATCGGATAAGAAGCGCATCAATTTGACAATTCCCGATGAAATTTATGAACGGCTACAGGCTTATAAAAACGAAACTGGCATTGTCAACGATGCAACAGCCTGCTTGCAGCTCATTGTACAACAGTTGAACGCACATGCAAATAATAAAGCAGTCTTGCACTTTTTGCAGAATTCAACACTGGAACAGTTACAGCAGGCTGCTAACGAAGGCGCGGCACAATTTCAGGAACTGCGAGAGAAAGGCATTACCTGATTTATGCAGAAATCCGCAAGAGAAACGGGTGTTCCTGCGCGAAAATGCGAGAGCGCAGCGGCTCGCATCCCGTCCGACCGAGTGGCAGGCTTTGCCGACAAGCAACGGTTTACGATGTCAAGTAAGGCGATAGCCTACCGCTGCACCACCAGCAAAAGAGAGCGAAGTATCGCTTTCTATAACCGCGTCCCGTAAGGGACATGAAACACAGGGGTTAGTATTACCCCCTGTGCAACGATGAAATTTGAGTACATTCCGTTGAAGGGAGGATTGACGCAGCAAAAGAAAGGAGTATTTATTATGCCTCGTGAAACCTCGTCCCGTAAATATCTGCTAACGATCAATAACCCCAAAGAGCATGGCTTTGACCATGCACTTATTCGGCAGAACCTTGGACAGCTCAAAGGCTGTATCTATTGGTGCATGTGCGACGAGGTTGGTGAAGAAGGCACGCCGCATACACATATCTATGCGGCATTTAAGAACCAAGTCATGTTTTCGACAATGAAGCAGCGCTTCTATGCTGCGCACATTGATGCCGCACGCGGAAGTCATAGTGAAAATCGTGCTTATGTTCGCAAAGAGGGGAAATGGCTTGATTCAAAGAAGGCGGAAACAAATCTGCCTGAAACGTTTGAGGAATCATGTGAGCTGCCCGCAGAAAGCAACCGCCGCGTAAAGCAGTCCGAAGCGATTCTCGACATGCTTCAGGATGGTGCAAGCAACGCCGAAATTCTACGAGCCTATCCGTCCGCTATGAATCATCTCCCAAGGATTGAGCAGGCCCGTCAAACGCTTCAAGAGGAAGCTCACAGCGAGGAATGGCGCGATTTGCATACCGAATACATTTGGGGTGCTCCCGGCGTTGGAAAAACGCGCACAGTAATGGAGAAGCACGGCTACAGAAATGTCTACCGTGTGACCAACTATGCCCATCCATTTGATGGTTATAAGGGGCAGTCTGTCATTCTGTTTGACGAGTTCCGTAGCAGTATCCCGCTGACGGAAATGCTCTCTTATCTGGATGGCTACCCCATTTCGCTGCCGTGTCGATATGCAGACAAAACAGCTTGCTATACAGCGGTCTACATCGTCAGCAATATTCCGTTAGAGAAGCAATATCCTAATGTACAGCTTTTAGAGCCTTCGAGTTGGCAGGCGTTTCTGCGTCGCATTGACTGCCAATACGAGATGCTGCCCCCAAGCAGCAGCGATATGCCGTTTTGAGGGGGGTGGGATAATGTTGAATGATTACCCCGATGTTCTTACGGTGGAGCAGCTTTCCGAAATTCTCGGAATCGGCATCAACGCCGCTTATAGGCTCGTCAACGATGGCACGATTGGCTGCCGACGTATCGGCAAAACGATTCGTATTCCCAAAGTATGTGTAACGGACTATATCAATGCAGCCCGTTTCACAGTAAAACGATAACAGCAGACGAACTGTTGAAAGGAGAACAACATGACAGGAAGTCTGCAAACTAAAAACGGAAAATTTTATATGGTGCTGAATTGCACCGAAAATGGAAAACGCAAGCAAAAGTGGCTTGCAACTGGGCTACCCGAAAAGGGCAATAAACGCAAAGCCGAGCAGATGCTACATGAAAAGCTTGCTGCATTGGAACACACCGCGCCATCCGTTAATGCCCCCGATATCCTGTTCACGGACTACATACGCCACTGGCTCACCCTTGCCGAACATCGTGTGGATGCCGTCACAATGCAGAGTTATCGTGCCATCACGGAGCGGCACATTCTGCCGTGGTTTTCCAACTGCGGATTAACACTTGCCGCCGTTAATAGAAAGTCGATACAGGCATTTCTCGACGAAAAGGGGCGTTGTGGCCGACTTGACGGAAAAGGCGGTCTTTCCCCAAAAAGCATACACGAGCTAAAAAACATCATCAATCAAGTGTTGAACGAAGCCATTCGTGAAGAGCTATTGACGGTCAATCCCTGTTCCCTGCTGCGTTTGCCCCCAAAAGCTCGTTCACAGGCGCAATTTTACACAGCGGAACAGCTCAACATATTGCTGCAAGAAGCTCAACAGGAGCAGCTATACCCTATCATCAAAACCGCTATTATCTACGGTCTGCGGCGTAGTGAGCTATTGGGACTAAAGTGGGATAGTATCGACTTTGAAAACAATGTGCTGACCATCAAGCACACCGTTGTCAAAATCTATGAAACAGTGGAAAAAGATAAGGCCAAATCGAAAAGCAGTTATCGCAGCTTTCCACTGCTACCGGAAATGCGAGATCTCTTTCTTGAGTTGAAACAGGAACAGCGGGAAAACAAGCGTTTGTTTGGCAAATACTACATTGAAAATGACTATGTTTTTTGCTGGCCTGATGGCCACCCTGTTACTCCCGATTATGTCAGTCACCGATTCGGAAAGATTCTCAAAAATCACAACTTGCCGCACATTCGTTTTCACGAACTTCGTCATAGCTGCGCGAGCTTGCTTATCAATAACGGTTGTGGGTTGAAAGAAGTACAGGAATGGCTCGGTCATTCGGATATCAGCACGACCGCAAACATTTATGGCCATTTGGAAACGCAGCGGAAACAGGCCATGGCACAAAAGTTGTCAAACTGCATCAACATCTAACAGTGTTAGAAAAGTGTTAGATGCAGCGCACTTTTTCCGCTGTCAATGCAAAATAAAAAATCCTCAAAGCCTTACGGCTTCAAGGATTTTTCTTGGTCCGAGTGGCGAGATTCGAACTCACGGCCTCATGGTCCCGAACCATGCGCGCTACCAACTGCGCTACACCCGGATATGAAGTTGTACGGCTCACGCCGCGAACAGTAGTATTATATGAGCTTCCCTCCGTTCTGTCAAGAGGGAAATCCACATTTTTCAAAAAGCCCCGCGGCACACGGCCGCGAGGCTCTGGCGGGAGCATGTGAGAATCGAACTCACCCGAGAGGCTCTTCACCCCTCTCACCGGTTTTGAAGACCGGGGGGCACACCAGCACCCATCTACTCCCATGTGAGAGGCGACAAAAGCCGCCTCATTTTTCTATCTCGCCAAACTGCGCGCCCGGCCTGCGGACATCACCCTCGCGGCGAAGAATCCCTCGCCGGTCGTAATACTCCAGCACCAGCAGCGCGTGGTCGCGCGAGGTGCCGAGCGCGTCGCGGAATTCTCCCAGCGTGAGCGTGTCGTGCGTTTCGAACCACGCCTTCACCCTTGCGTCGACCGCATCCAAAACGCCTTTTTCGACGCAGAGCTCTGGCGCGAGCAGCACAAGCTCGCCGGTAGATAAAAGACTCTCAAGCACGCGCGCGCACTCCATGCGGTCTTTTTTGTCGAACAGCGCACAGAGCGCGTCCTGCTTTTTGCCAAGAATTCCCGCCGCGCGGCAGGTGCGCAGCAGCTCTTCCCGGATGGCGCTCTGACGCTTGGTCAGATGCACGGAAAAGTCCGCAAGCGCGCAGTGCACCGCCGTCAGCGTGAGTTTTCCCTCGCGCGCAAAGCAGGCGAGGATCGCGTCCGCATTTTCCCGTGCTTTGCCGCGCAGAAGCCGCTGCCGCGCCTCGGCGAGGCGCATGCCCGCGTACAGCGGATGCTCGCGGTGGTACTTTGTCAGCATCGTCTCACAGTCTGTCCACAGCCTGTCCAGCGTCGACGATGTAAGATAGCGCGACGGCGCGATCTCGACGAGCTTTCCCCGCGCACAGAGCACGGCGAGCATTTCCACCAGTTTTTCTTCCGGTTCATCGAAGCACGCGGCAAGGTCCGCAAGCGTCATGCCATCCGCGCCGCGCTCGCCGACGGCCTGCACGAGCTTTGCCTCGTCCGATCCGCTCTCGCGCACGGCGAGCGAGGCGATCACGCGCGCGTCGTTTCGCTTGTGCCGGTACGGATGCTCGTCCAGGATCACCCCGCCGCCGACGGTCTCGAGCGGTGAGTAGAAGCGCACGACAAAGCGGTCGCCCTGCCGCGCGGCGAGCGCTTCGCTCAGCCGCAGCTGGGCATAGCAGCTCTCGCCCGGACGCAGCGCGTCGCGGTCCAGCAGCACCGCCTTTGCAAGGCGCACCGCCGCGCCGTGGTAGAGGTGCAGGCGCGAGCCGCTCTCGATGATCCGCTTAGAATCCGGCAGATTTTGCAGTTTCACGTCCAGCATCAGCGACGGCTGCATCGAATCCGTCCTGCACAGCACATCGCCGCGGCTGATGCTCTCTTTTTTGATGCCCGCTAAGTTGACCGCCGCGCGCTGTCCGGCGTACACCGCCGACACGTCGCGCCCGTGCACCTGCAAATTGCGCACGCGGCACTGATTCCCGAGCGGCATGAGCTGCGCCTCGTCGCCGACGGCGATGTGCCCGTCGATGAGCGTGCCGGTGACGATCGTGCCGAAGCCGTCGACGGAAAACACGCGGTCGATGGGCAGGCGGAACGGCGTGCGCGCGCTCTTTTCCTCCGCGTGCAGTGCCAAGTCGTGCAGTGCTTCGCGCAGTGCCCCAATGCCTTCGCCCGTGCGAACAGACGTGCGCAGGATCGGCTTATCCTCTAAAAACGTGCCCTTGACGCGGCTTTTGACGTCCTCTTCGAGCATGTTCAGCCAGTCCTCGTCGACTAAGTCGGTCTTTGTCAGCACGATGAGTCCGTCCTTCACACCGAGCAGCTGCAGGATGTCCAGATGCTCGACTGTCTGCGGCATGAAGCCCTCGTCCGCCGCCACGACAAGCATCGCAAGGTCGACACCGCCCGCGCCGGCGAGCATGTTCTTGATGAACCTCTCGTGCCCCGGCACATCGACGATGCTCGCACAGCTCCCGTCCGGAAAGTCGAGGCGCGCAAAGCCGAGGTCGATCGTGATGCCGCGCTTTTTCTCCTCGGCCAGCCGGTCGGTGTCCACGCCCGTGAGCGCCTTGACGAGCTCGGTCTTGCCGTGGTCGACATGACCCGCCATGCCGATGATAACATGCTTCATCGGATGGCCTCCGCAGCCGCCGCGGCGATCTCGGCAAAGTCTTCCTCTCGAATCGTGCGCACGCACAGCAAATATTGCCTGCGGTGGATACGCGCGACGATGGGCTTGGCGCGAAGGCGCAGCTTCTCTTCCAGTTCATCCACGCTGAGCCTCCCCGGCTCGATCGCGACGGCCCAGCCGGTGAGCTCCTGCGCCGGAGCGCTGCCGCCGCCGACAGCGTCGCCCGTCCGCACGAGCTGCGAGGAAACGCCCGTGTCCGCAAGCAGCTTTTGCAGCCGCAGCGCCTTGGCGTGCAGCTTATTCTCGCTTGCCGACAGCATCGCGAGCGTCGGGATCTCTCGCACGGCGATCTCGGCATCCAGATAGGCGCTGAGCGTCGCGTGCAGCGCGGCAAGCGTCATCTTGTCGAGCCGCAGCGCCCGCGCAAGCGGGTGCTTTTTGATCCGTTCGATGTACTCCCTTCTGCCGACGATCAGCCCCGCCTGCGGCCCGCCGAGCAGCTTGTCGCCCGAAAACGACGCAACGTCCACACCAGCGTGCAGACTTCTCTGCACCGTCGGCTCGCCGCGGATGCCAAACGGTTCGAGGTCGACGATCGCCCCGCTGCCGAGGTCTTCAATGAGCGGCAGGCCGTGCCCATGCGCGATCTCCGCCAGCTCCTCCCGCGGTACGGATTCGGTAAAGCCCACGATGCGGTAGTTGCTTGTATGCACCTTCAAAAGCGCTCTCGTCTGCTCGCCGATGGCGGCTTCATAGTCGCGCCGGTGCGTCTTGTTCGTCGCGCCGACCTCGCACAGCGTGCAGCCGCACTGCGTCACGATCTCCGGAATGCGGAACGAGCCGCCGATCTCGACGAGCTCGCCGCGCGAGGCGATGACCTCTCCCCCGCCCGCGAGCGCGGACAGGATGAGCAGCACCGCCGCGGCGTTGTTGTTCACGGCCATCGCCGCCTCCGCACCCGTCAGGCGGCACAAAAGCGCCTCCACGTGCTGATAGCGCGAGCCGCGGCAGCCGTTTTCCACATCGTATTCAAGCGTCGAATAATCTCTCGCCGCCTCTGCCGCGGCGTTCGCCGCGCGCTCGCTCAGACAGGCGCGGCCAAGGTTCGTGTGCAGCGTCACGCCGGTCGCGTTGATGACCGAGCGCAGCGTCGGCAGCTGCTTTTCCTCTGCACGTGCCAGAATGCGCGCGCAGAGTATGCCTGTCTCCGGCAGCGCGGAAAGGCCGCCGCGCACTTCGTCTCGCAGCGCGTCCAGCTCCTCGCGCACGCTCTCGCGCAGCAGCACCGGCGGCAGCGCCGACACCTTGAGCTCGTCCCGACCGAGCAGCTCGTCCACCCGCGGGATGGAGCGAAACAGATCTTCTTCCACGCTTTTCCCTCCCCGCGCCCGACACGCAGTGCGTCGGGCGCCAGTTCTCCAGTTTGCCTTTACCCTATCAGAAAGGCCTTCGCCCGTCAAGAAAAACCAGAACCGTTCGCTGAATCAGCCATGCAGTTCTGGTTTTTCTATTGTTCACAAGAGCGCGGATCGTCCCGTGGCCGCAAATTTTCAATTCTTGAAAATTTCTGTCTCTTTGGGACAGCTTCCTGTCGGGGCGTGCCCGCCTCAAGCCCTGTTGGGATCAAGTACGGCAAACTGGAAGTTATGTCAATGCGAACTCAATCTCATCAAGTTTATTTGTTGCGTTCTTTCTCCCTGTCTCCTTAAAACCTATTCGACGATAGAGTCTCTCAGCATTTATATTATTCTCAAGAATCCACAGCGTAGGGGTATCCGTACATTGGCCTACTGCGTATAGTAACAATTTCGTTCCATGACCCATGTTTTGCATATCTGGAAGAATATAAAGATCCTCTATTAAACCCTTTGTTACAGAAACAACCCCTATTGGTTTTTCTTCTACAAGCATATAGAGCTTTGTTCCGTTGTTCATCTTGTTTCTCAAATACTCCCATTCTTATATACGAGAACCTGACCGTTTTACTGCGTACAGAACCCCGATCTGCAAAAAGCCCCATGCGCGACACCTTGACGGCGCGAACATGGGGCTTGATATTTCCTTGACCTATCCGCTTTTTTATTTTACCGCGCTGAGCAATTTATCCTCTTTCCGCTTTTTGAGCATGATTGGCACGTCCATCAGCGCGAACACCGCCACGAGCAGCACGGGGAAGCCGATCCAGTGGTAGCCGACATGGTCGCGGAACCACGCGAGCGGATTGCCGTCCGGCGCGTACATCAGAAACATGAAATTCGTATCGAGCAGCAGGTTGACGCAATAAATCGGCACCGCCATCGCCAGCAGCAGCAAGAAGCACTTGCCCATGTACCTGACGCTCGGTCGGATATCACCGCCCGAAAACAGCATGATGGGATAGGCCGCAAGCAGAATGTGCACGCTCGTCGAATGCCAGAACATGAAGTTCGCCGCCGGAAGCGACGTCCACGTCGGGAACAGCAGTGCCGCCGTCGCCGCAGGGATACAGATAAAATAGAGAAAATTGTCGAGCAGCCTGCTCGGCTTCCATGCGTACAGCGCGATAAGGAAAATGTTGATCGAGCACAGGTGCAGCGGCAGATAGTCCCAGTTGAAATTCCCGCCGATCTGCAAACCGATCTGTTTGAACGCCTCGTCCGCGAGCAGGAGAACGGCAAAGAGCCCCCGCAGCTGCGCCCGCTTCTTCTCGTCCGCCGCCTTGTAGAGCTTGCAGCTCAGCGCGGCAAAGCCGATATACAGCGCAAGCGTCACTAAGTGCCGCGCGCCGAAGAGCGAAAAGCCAAAGCCCTCGCCGATCGTATCCACCGTATCCCAAAAGTGCTCCACTTGATCCAGCCTCCGCAAATTTGTTGTCCCTGCCAGCATATCATACGGCGGCGAAAATACACCTGAAAATTTCTTTAAGATTTCAGTATCCCATCCGCGCTCCCAACATCTCGCCGCTGCTGCCGCCGCGGTACACGCCGTTTTCGATCACGCGCTCGCCGAGCACGAATACCTCGTCAAAGCCTGTCGCAGGCAGGTTGGGCCGTGCGTACGTGCCCTGCTCATGGATATTTTCGGGCGAGAAGAGCAAAAGGTCCGCGTCCATGCCCGCCGCGATGACGCCCTTTTTCTCAAAGCCGAAGCGGTCCGCCGCATGCCCCGTCACCTTGTGCACAGCCTGCTCGAGCGTGAGCACGCGCTCCTGCACGACGTATTTTTCAATGAGCCGCGCGAATGTGCCGTACACGCGCGGGTGGACACGCCCGCCGCTGGGGTACGTCGCATCCGAAATGACGCCCGAGAACGGCGCGCGCAGGATATCTTTCACGTCTTCTTCGTCCGAGATGTAGTCGATCATCCCCGTATTGCACTGTTCCGCCGCCAGCAGGTCAAAGAGCGTATCGAACGGGTCTTTTTGAAGCGTCTGCGCGATCTCGGCGACGGATTTTCCCTCAAAGCGGCGGTATTCGTCCATCTGAAGCCCGATGGCGATCACATTGTCAAAGCCGACGAGCAGCGTGATGTTCTCAAAGTCGCTGCCCGCCTCCATCCGCGCGCGCATTTCCTTTCGCGCAGCATCGTCGAGCAGGCGCTTGGTCAGCGCCTCCGTGCCGCCCTCCTGGAATTCCGGCGGCAGCACGTGGATAAGCTGTGTCGAGCCCGCAGTGTAGGGGTACACGTCGCACATGACGTCAAGTCCGTCCTCCCGCGCCTTTTCAATAAGCGAGAGCATTTCCGGCACGGCTTTTCGCGTGTTGCGCCCTCCGATGGCCTTGAGATGACTGACCTCCAGCGGCGTTTGCAGCGCGCGGGCGACCTCGATCATCTCGCGCAGCGCATCGACCACGCCGTCGCCCTCCTGCCTCATGTGGACACAGATGGGCACGCCGCTCCGGTGCAGCGGCGCGAGCGCGCGGATGAGCCCGTCGGTCGAGTAAAAGATCTCCGGCGCGTAGCCAAGGCCGAGCGATACGCCGCACGCGCCGTCGGCCAGCGCCGCTTCCATGTGATAGTGCAGATCGCGCAGCTCGAGCGGTGACAAATCTCCCGTCGTGAAGCCCGCGGCAAGCGTGCGCAGCGTGCCCATGCCGATGAGTTCCGCGCACGAGAGCGGCAGTCCCCGCCCCTGCGCCGCCTTGAAATAGCTGTCAATGGACGCAAAGCGCAGCTCCGGCGGGATGTTCCCCGTGATGGGCGCGAGGTATTTCGCGCACTCGTCCGCGTGCGCGCCCGAGAGCGGCGCGAGCGACATGCCGCAGTTGCCGTTCACAAGCGTCGTGAGGCCCTGGCAGAGCTCCGCCTCGCCAAAGCCTTCGCGAAACAGCGCCGCGTCGGCGTGGCGGTGCATGTCGATAAAGCCCGGCGTCAGGACGCGGCCCGCGGCCTCGATGGTCTCGAACGCCTGCGCACCTGATAAATTTCCGACCGCTTCGATCATGCCGTCTAAAATGCCGACGTCCGCCGTGAACGCCGCCTTTCCCGTGCCGTCGACGATCTTCGCGCCGCGGATCAACGTATCCAGCATGTATATCACCTCTTTTTTGCAGTCTACCACACCCCACGCCCGCTTGGCAAGGTCATTTCCCCTTGCAATCTGCCGTGCCGCAGGGTATACTGTGGAAAACGCAAAAAAGGAGCGCTTCCATGAATAAGAAAGACCGCATCCACGACTGGCGCAAGCTCAAGTGGCCGTTCACCGCCACGTTTTTATATTACTCTCTCCTCTCGCTCTACACCGGCACCGCCGAGCAGAGCGAGCAGGGCTTTCTCGTCATGTTCCTCACGGTTTTGATCGTGGACGCCGTGGCGTATTTTTCCTACTGCTATTTCCTCTGCAAAAAAGAGGAGAACATGCAGAAGCTCTGGTTCGTCTTCATTCTGGCCTATGTGCTCATCTCCACACAGCAGCTCTCCGTCCTCTGGCAGATGATGACGGCGCATGTGATCGGCGCGTAAGCGTATTTTTCTTCTAAATATCGTCTATTTGAACGTCCTTTCCACCGGAAAAGGACGTTTTCTTATATTTTGTCTTCTGTGACATTTGCGTGCCACTGTCTGAAAATCTGATATGCGGCTCCTTTTGTCCATAGTTTTCGGCAGTTTTCTTTGTTAAGTTGGTGTTAACGAGGGGAGCGCCCCCTTCTCGCGCCGTGAACAAAAAAGTTTACACCCTGCCCATTGAAAGCGCGGCGCTTCTTTGCTATGCTTTTCCTGCAAGCCCGCATTTTTCCGTGCGGGACAAGAAATGCTAAGTACAAAGGAGCTGATGACAGTGCCGATCCGTCCGCTTGTCGATCGCACTTATCTTGAACAGGTGCTGCTCTCCCGTTTTTCCCACGGTGAGGTACAGCAGTGGGTCCAGAAATACTTCCAGCCCTACCGTGAGCTGATGAGCTATTACCGCTGCGCGATCATGGAGGTCGAGACGAAGTTCAACGTGCTCAACGAGGAGCTCTCGCTGCAATACGACCGCAACCCCATCGAGACGATCAAGACCCGCCTCAAGTCCCCCGAGAGCATCATGGAAAAGCTCAGCCGCCGCGGATATCCGCTCACGGTGGAGAGCATCGAAAAGAATTTGAACGACATCGCCGGTGTGCGCGTGATCTGCTCGCACCCTGCCGACATCTACAAACTCTCCGAGGCATTTTTGCGCCAGGACGACATCACACTCTTAGAGCGCAAGGACTACATCGCAAACCCTAAGCCCAACGGCTACCGCAGCCTCCACCTCATCGTCGAAACCCCTATCTTCCTGCACGACCAGAAGCGGCTCATGAAAGTCGAGGTGCAGTTCCGCACGATCTCGATGGATTGGTGGGCCAGCCTTGAGCATAAGATCCGCTACAAGAAAAATCTCCCCGAAATGGAATACGTGGAGCGCGAGCTCTATGAGTGCGCCGAGATCAGCGCACAGCTCGATGCGCGCATGGAAAAGCTCCAGAAAATCGCCGCACAGGCAACGGAGGGAAAGGATCGCGCCCTTTCCTCCTGAATTTTTAGGATGCCCGCACCGCGGGCAGGGAAAGGAATCGTGACACTATGAACGCAGCAGAAAAAATCGCCCACGCAGCAGAGCGCAAGGCCTTTGAGACCATGCTCGACTCGCTCATCAGAAAAAGCCAGACGAAGGACGTCTGCACCGTCGCAAACGACTTTGTCAACATGGTCCAGAAGATCCACTCCAGCGTCTGGACGCCGGAGACCTTCGAGATGCTGCACCAGATTGCAAACGCCCCCGACAGCAAATGGGCACACTACGCCGAGCGCCTGCTGCGCGAGTGCGACCCCTACCTTCTCAGGACCTTCCTGACGGCCGCTGCCTACGAAGGCGGCTTCCGCGGCTTCCAGCAGGCGCGGGCAAACTCCGAGAAGTATGACTGCAATATCCCGTGGATCGTCCTCATGGACCCGACGAGCGCCTGCAATATGCGCTGCGCGGGCTGCTGGGCGGCGGAGTACGGCCACAAGCAGAACCTCACCTTTGAGGAGATGGACCGCGTGCTGACCGAGGGCGCAGAGCTCGGCATCCACGCCTGCCTCTTCACCGGCGGCGAACCGCTCATGCGTAAGGCGGACATCTTCCGCCTGTGCGAAAAGCACCGCGACATCGCTTTCCACGCCTTCACCAACGGCACGCTCATCGACCAGGCCTTCTGCGACGAGCTCAAGCGCGTGGGCAACTTCATCGTCTCGGTCAGCATCGAGGGCTTTGAGGACGCCAACGACGGCCGCCGCGGCACGGGACATTTTGAAAAGGCGCTCGCCGCGATGGACCTCATGCACAAAAACCACATCCCGTTCGGCGTGTCCATCTGCTACACGAGCAAGAACTACAAGGTCGTCACGAGCAATGAGTTCCTCGACCTGCTCATCTCCAAGGGCTGCTTCTTCGCCTGGTACTTCCACTACATGCCCGTCGGCATGGGCGCGACGACCGACCTGCTGCTTAATCCCGAGCAGCGCGCCTATATGAAAGACCGCGTGCGCGAGATCCGCGGTCTCACCGGCGGCAAGGAGATCTTCGCCATCGACTTCCAGAATGACGGCGAGTTCACAGGCGGCTGCATCGCCGGCGGCAAGCTCTACTGCCACATCAACGCCGCGGGCGACGTCGAGCCCTGCGTGTTTATCCACTATTCCGGCGCGAACATCCGCGAAAAGAGCTTCCTCGAATGTCTCCAGCAGCCGCTTTTTAAGGAGTACCGCAAGGGCCAGCCGTTCAACAACAACCACCTGCGCCCCTGCCCGATGCTGGAAAATCCCGAATATCTGCCACAGATGGTCGCGCGCAGCGGCGCGCATTCGACCGACTTGGAAGCGCCCGAGAGCGTGGAGCACCTGTGCAACAAGTGCGAGTCCTACGCCGCCTGCTGGCGTCCCGAGGCCGAAAAGCTCTGGGACGAGGAGCACCACGACTGATCGATCCCGCCCATATAGGAAAACAGCGCCAGCCCGCTTTCGCGGGTCGGCGCTGTTTTTATCAAATGGTCTCACAGAGTTTCGTGCCGCGCACGGCACGAAATAAATTTGAATCGGTTTTCTGCCGCGACATGCGCGTGGCAGAAAACACTTTGCGCGGAGTGGAAAACGGTGAAGCGCCGCCTGCGGCGGAAACAGCAAGCCGTTTTCGAGGAAGCGGCACGATTGGCGCGCCCGAAAGGGTGCGGGAATCGTAATGCCGCGACGGTGCAATGTCGCAGCCGCCCTGCGGGTGGCAAGGCGCAAAACGCAGCGAAACTTTTTCGAAGACGGGGCTTTGCCCCGTCTTCGATTGCTCTTACTTCAGCGCGGCGAGCAGGGCGTCAACGCGGTCGGTCTTTTCCCAGGCAACGCCGAGATCTTCGCGGCCCATGTGGCCATAAGCGGCGAGCTGGCGGTAGATGGGGCGGCGCAGATCGAGGTCGCGGATGATGGCGGTCGGGCGCAGGTCGAAGACCTTCTCGACGGCCTCTTCGAGCTTACCGTCATCGACCTTGCCAGTGCCGAACGTCTCAACGAGCACGCTCACGGGATGCGCAACGCCGATAGCGTAGGCGAGCTGAACCTGGCACTTGTCGGCAAGGCCCGCGGCCACAATGTTCTTAGCGACATAGCGCGCGGCGTAAGCGGCACTGCGGTCGACCTTCGTCGGGTCCTTGCCGGAGAATGCGCCGCCGCCGTGCGGGGCACTGCCGCCGTAGGTGTCGACGATGATCTTGCGGCCGGTCAGGCCGCTGTCGCCCTGCGGGCCGCCGATGACGAAGCGGCCGGTCGGGTTGACATAAATCTTGGTGTTCTCGTCCATCAGCTCCGCGGGAACGGTCGGCTTGATGACAAGCTCGATCATGTCCTTGCGGATCTGCTCAAGCGTCGCCTCCGGCGCGTGCTGGGTGGAGAGGACGACCGTGTCGACGCGGACGGGCTTGCCGCTCTCGTCGTACTCGACCGTCACCTGCGTCTTGCCGTCGGGACGGAGATAGTCGACAAGGCCCTGCTTGCGCACGTCGGTCAGCTTCTTTGCCATCTTATGGGAAAGGGAGATCGCGAGCGGCATGAGCTCAGGGGTCTCGGTGCAGGCGTAGCCGAACATCATGCCCTGGTCGCCTGCGCCGTTGTCGAGCTCGCTCGCGCCGCTTTCCTTATTTTCAAAGGAGTTGTCGACGCCCATCGCGATATCGCCGCTCTGCTCGTCGATGTTCGTGATAACGCCGCAGGTGTCACAGTCAAAGCCGTACTTCGCGCGGTCGTAGCCGATGTCGCGGATGACGTCGCGCGCGATCTTCGGGATGTCGACATAGCAGCTCGTGGTGATCTCGCCCATGATGTGAACAAGGCCGGTGGAGACGGTCGTCTCGCAGGCCACGCGGCCGTTGGGGTCTTTTTCAAGGATCGCGTCGAGCACCGCATCGGAGATCTGGTCGCAGATCTTGTCGGGATGCCCCTCGGTGACGGATTCGGAGGTGAATAAACGTTTTGCCATGGTTCTTTTTCTTCCTTTCTCATTGTTGGGAAAAACAAAAAATACTCTGTCGAACCGACAGAGTATCGCGCTTTCTGCTCTTCCTCATCTTTCGATTCGTTCGTCGGATTTGGCACCTTGCCTCTTCGGGCAGGTTGTCGTGGTGTCATAGGGCCGATCCCTCAACCACTCTCGATGAAGTATTCACTTGTTGCTTTCGCCGAATCGTATTCTACCATGTTTGTGCGTTTTGTCAATCAGTTTTTGAAGATTTTGTGCAAATACTTGACTTTGTCCGGATTTATGCTACAATATTGTTCACAAATTGAATGTCATCGGGGACTTGCGGCCGCAGCCGCAGCGGTCGAGAGATGTCGGATGCGTCCGGTCAAGCAGTGACCGGACTTTTTTTATATTTTTTGAAACAATCGGAGGCTCTTCCATGCAGATTTCCCTTTCCGATCATTTTACGTATCAAAAGCTGCTGCGCTTTGTCGCGCCCAGCATTTTGATGATGATCATCACCTCTATTTACAGCATTGTCGACGGCTTTTTCGTCTCGAACTTCGTCGGCAAAAATTCGTTTGCCGCGCTGAACCTCATTTTTCCCGTCATCATGGCGCTCGCCGCCGTCGGCTTTATGATCGGCACAGGCGGCAGCGCGCTCATCGCCAAAACGCTCGGGGAGGGTAAGCCCAGGAAAGCGAACGAGATCTTCTCCATGCTCGTCATCGTGCTTGCCGCCGGCGGCGCGATTTTAAGCGGCGTGTGCATCGTTTTCCTGCGCCCCATCTCGTTCGCCGTCGGCGCGACGGACCTGACGATCGATGACTGCGTGCTCTACGGGCGCGTGCTGCTGGCTGCTCTCCCTTTTTTCATGCTGCAAAACAGCTTCCAGAGCTTTTTGGCGACGGCGGAAAAGCCGCACTTCGGCCTGCGCGTGACGGTGTTCGCGGGGCTGACGAACATGGTACTCGATTTTCTGCTCGTCTACGTGTTCCCGTTCGGGCTTCTCGGTGCGGCGCTCGCCACGGCGTTTTCGCAGATTGTCGGCGCGCTCATCCCGCTTGTCTACTTTCTCCGCCCGAACGATTCGCTGCTGCGCCTCACGCGTCCGCGCTTTGACTTCCGCGCCCTCGGCAAGGCCTGCTACAACGGTTCGAGCGAGATGGTCAGCAACCTTTCGACCTCTCTCGTCGGCGTACTCTATAACGTGCAGCTCATGGCGATTGCCAAGGAAAACGGCGTGAATGCCTACGGTGTTCTGATGTACGTGAGCTTCATCTTCATGGCGTTTTTCTTCGGCTATTCCATCGCTGTCACACCCGTCGTCGGCTATCACTACGGCGCGAAGAATCACGCCGAGCTCAAGAGCCTCCTCAAAAAGAGCCTGACCGTCACGCTCATCACGAGCCTTGCGATGACGGCCTCGTCCATCCTGCTGGCAAACCCCATCGCACATCTTTTCGTCGGCTACGACGCGGAGCTGTGCGACATGACGGTTAACGCGCTGCGCATCTACGCGCTCTCATTCCTCGTCTGCGGTTTCAATATCTTCGGTTCGGCGTTTTTCACGGGGCTCAACAATGGCACAGCCAGCGCGCTCATTTCGTTCCTGCGCACGCTCGTCATTCAGGTCGCCGCGGTACTTCTTTTGCCAAAACTTCTTGGCATCAACGGCATCTGGCTCGCCATCACCGTGGCCGAAGCGCTCACACTGATCGTCACAGAAACGCTCTTCCTCCTCGGACGGAAAAAATACCACTACGCATAAAGCAGATCATCCAAACAGCCGCGGTGGCTCGAACCACCGCGGCTGTGCTTGCGCTTTCTGACGGGCTGTGGCATAATAATTCTGTCAAATTCTACTTTTGGAGGTGAATGTTATGTGCTTTTGGTGGTTTATGTTACTATGCGATTTGATCATTCCCATTGTTATGGTCATTGCAGGAAGAATGATGTGGAAGCATTGCCCAAAACATATAAACAGCATGTTAGGATACAGAACAACTCGTTCAATGAAAAATATGGATACATGGAAATTTGCTCATAACTATTGTGGAAAACTTTGGTGGAAAATAGGATGGGTAATGGTTATACCATCTGCCTTGATACATATTCCGTTATACCATAGTGATAAGAATACGATTGGATTTGCAGGGATAATTCTTGTAACAATCCAATGTTTTATTATGATTCTATCAATTTACCCGACAGAAAAAGCTTTGAAAAAACATTTTAATGATGATGGAATACCCAGATAGATTCCAGTTTGTCATTGCCACATAATTGATTTTTCACCGACCGGTGCAATCACCGGTCGTTTTTTTGCATTTTCCTCTTGACACCTCATATTGTTATGATATTATTTTGATATCAAGTTTGGAGGTGCTTTTTATGGAAGAAAAGATCATCACCGGTCACAAAAACGGCATGCTCGTGCTGCTGCTCGAGCTTGTTCTCTACATCGCCGCGGTCGTTTTTCTGATCGTCAGCATCAATGCGGGCTTTCTGCCCCTTGTTGTCCTTTGCGTCATCCTGCTGTTGCTCGGCTGGATCCCACTGTGCGGCCTGCGCGTTCTGAAGCCGCAGGAGGCGCTGGTGCTGACGCTGTTCGGCAAGTACATCGGCACGCTCAAGGGCGAGGGCTTCTACTGGGTCAATCCCTTCTGCTCGTCGTTCAACCCCGCCGCCAAGACGAAGCTCAACCAGTCCGGCGATGTGGACGGCGGCCACAAGGGCACGGACCTTCTCGCTGCCATGCAGGGCGCGTCCGCCGCGGTCGAGGTGGGCGGCAGCAAGAAGATCTCGCTCAAGATCATGACGCTCAACAACGCCCGCCAGAAGATCAACGACTGTCTCGGTAACCCCGTGGAGATCGGCATCGCTGTCATGTGGCGCGTGACCGACACGGCCAAGGCTGTGTTCAACGTGGACAACTATAAGGAATACCTGTCCCTCCAGTGCGACGCGGCGCTGCGCAACATCGTCCGCCTCTATCCCTACGATGTCGCTCCGAATGTCGACACCACGGGCGACGGTCAGGCCGACGAGGGGAGCCTGCGTGGGTCCAGCGAGGTCGTCGCCGCGCGCATCCGCGATGAAATTCAGGCCAAGGTCGCCGACGCGGGCCTTGAGATCATCGAAGCGCGCATCACCTACCTCGCCTATGCGCCCGAGATTGCGGCCGTCATGCTCCAGCGCCAGCAGGCCAGCGCCATCATCGACGCGCGCAAGATGATCGTTGACGGCGCGGTCGGCATGGTCGAAATGGCGCTTGAGCGTCTGGCGGAAAAGGGCACGGTCGAGCTCGACGAGGAGCGCAAGGCGGCCATGGTCTCGAACCTGCTCGTGGTGCTGTGCGGCAACCACGACGCCCAGCCCGTCGTCAACTCCGGCAGCCTGTATTAAGCGCGCCGCGCTACTTTTTGGGAGGCTGCCATGAACGACAACGCCAAAAAGCAGGTGCCCCTGCGCCTGTCCCCCAAGCTCTACGCCGCCATCGCCGCCTGGGCAGAGGACGATTTCCGCTCCGTCAACGGCCAAATCGAGTATCTTTTGACCGAGTGCGTGCGCCAGCGGAAAAAGAACGGCAAATACGTTGGCGAGGAGATCGACGTTCCGCCCGAGCTCGATCTCAAGTGAACAAGTGTTAAGAATGTGGAAAGAATTCGTTTCTTTCCGCATTCTTGCTCTTCATTCCATTCAGGAATAGTCATTTGTTCAAACTTTATTGATGACTTTTCCCCGCCGCTGTGTAATAATGTTTATAAATGTTATTTGATCGAAACGAGGTATCCCGCATTGAAAAAACTCAACCAGGCGATCGACCGCTTTTGTATCCTGCACCCGAATTTTGGCATCCCCAACCTGATGCTCTATGTTGTCATCGGCAACGTGGTGCTGGGGCTTTTGTCCAACTTCTCGAACGGCAACTTTCTGAGCTTCTTCTCCTACACGCTCTCGGGTCTTCTCCATGGGCAGGTCTGGCGGCTCGTCACCTTTGTCCTCATCCCTGAGAGCACGAGTCCGTTTTACCTTCTCATCACCTGCTATTTCTACTACTGGATCGGCTCGACGCTCGAGCGGCAGTGGGGCACAGCCAAGTTTACGACGTATTACCTGAGCGGCATGCTGCTCACCGTCCTCGGCGCGAGCATCGTCAGCCTGATCACGGGCTACAGCATCCCCGTCTACGGTGCAAATTATGTCAACTTTGCCATGTTCATGGCCTTCGCGCTCCTCTATCCCGATGCGCAGGTGCTGCTGTTTTTCGTCTTCCCCATCCGCATGAAGTGGCTCGCGTATATTGACGTATTCTACTTCTTCTTCGACATTGTGCGCTACATTGCCGCCGGCAGATGGTACTATTCCATCATGCCCATTGTGGCGCTTTTGAATTTCGTCATTTTCTTCTGGCCCGAGCTTACACGGTTTTGGGGACTCGAACGCCACCAGAGCAAGCAGGCCACGCACTTCCATAACACCGTGCGCGCCCAGCAGCGTCAGGAGCAGTATCAGCAGCAGACGCAGGGCTTCCGCCACAAATGCGCCGTGTGCGGCCGCACGGACGTGACAAATCCTGAACTGCAGTTCCGCTATTGCAGCAAGTGCGCAGGGTACCACTGCTTCTGCTCTGACCACATTTTCAATCACGTCCACTTTACGGACGAGCAGCCATAAGCAAAGAGAGGCAATCATTATGGCATATACGAAAGAACAGGCGTGGGAGCTGCTCACGCAGTACAACAAGGGTGAATTCCACTTAAAGCACGCCAACACCGTCGCCGACGTGATGCGCTGGTACGCGGAAAAGCTCGGCTACGGCGACGAGGCGGACTTCTGGGAGATCGTCGGCCTTCTCCACGACCTTGATTTTGAGATGTATCCCGACGAGCACTGCATCAAGTCGCAGGAGATCATGCGTGAAAACGGTCTCGACGAGCGCCTGATCCGCGCCACCGCCAGCCACGGCTATGGCCTGCACTTTGACGGCCTTCCCGAGCCGCAGCACGAGATGGAAAAGATCCTCTTTGCCACCGACGAGCTCACAGGCCTGATCGGCGCGGTCGCGCTCATGCGCCCGAGTAAGAGCGTCAGCGATCTTGAGGTCAAGTCCGTCAAGAAAAAGTACAAGGACAAGAAGTTTGCCGCCGGCTGCTCGCGCGAGGTCATCGAGCGCGGCGCGGAAATGCTCGGCTGGGATCTTGACACGCTCATTGAGCAGACGATCCTCGCCATGCGTGCAAGCATTCATGTCGAATAATTTCCCTGCATAACATTTTACCGGTCATCTATTACCTGCGGAAAGGAAGGTGTTTTTATGAGCGATTTTACCCCTACGCCCACGCCGAGTTACAGCGGAAAGCTCCGCAACCATATGCTGATGGTACCCGAGTGCATCAACGAGTGCAGCGGCATCCGCATCTTCGGCAGAACGATCAAGTCCTTTGTCTTTTCCACTGACGTTGCCACCATCGCAAGCGTCAATGCCGATGCGGTGATTGCCGTTTATCCCTTTACCCCGCAGCCGCGCATCGTGCGCGCCGTCATCAGCGTGGCGGATATGCCCGTGTTCTGCGGCGTCGGCGGCGGCTTCACGTCTGGCGCGCGCTCTGTCGCCCAGGCGATGGAGGCTGAGCACTGCGGCGCTTACGGCGTTGTGCTCAACGCGCCCGTTTCGGCGGATATTCTGCGCGACATCAAGTCGCACATCGACATTCCGGTCGTGGCGACCATCGTCTCCGCCACGCAGGACACTGAGGCTCGTATCGCCGCGGGCGTCGACATTTTGAACGTCTCTGCCGCGTCGGAAACGCCGCAGCTCGTCGCCGCGCTCCGCGAGCGCCATCCCGAGATCCCCATCATCGCCACCGGCGGCCCGAAGGATGAGACTATTCGCAAGACCATCGCGGCAGGCGCGAACGCCATCACCTACACCCCGCCCGACAACGGTGTGCTGCTGGCTGAGATCATGCACGCACACCGCGAGCGCTACCGGTAAGCTACATATAAAAAATGCTGGCTCTTATGAGCCAGCATTTTTCTTTTATCTTCACGCTTCCTTGTTCGACACAAACTGGTAGCTGCCTTTGCTGCCCTTCAGCGTGACGATCCCCTTTTCACCGCTCTCCTGCTCATAGGTGAGCGTGATAGTCCCGTCCTCGTTCTGCTCGAGCGAGGTGACCGTGCAGCGCTGGAAATTCGTATCGCCGTGGAGCAGATAATAGGCGTCGTACTCCTCGAGATAGATGAACTGGTCGAGATTCTTTTTGTTCGTCTCGTCCAGTGCCACGCCCAAATACTCCTGCAAAAAGGCGTCCATTTCCGTTCTCTGCGTTTTGATGGGATAATGCTCAAACGCCACCGGGCCGATTGCTGTCTGTTCTGCCTCAGTGACCTCTTCCTGTATTCCTGTCGGGCCATTATAGAAGAGCTCGTAGAGGTCGATGTCCGCGGCGGTGTCGTAATAGCTGCTGAGCAGCATATTCGTCATGCACACGCCACTGCCCACATTGAAAAATTCCGTGTTGAACCATTCGATGTCCACCGCAGACGTCTCATCATCCGGCGGCGGTACGTCGTCCGCGGGCTTTGTGCCGCAAGCGGTCAGTGCGCAGCACAGGGTAAAAAGCAGCAGAAAGATTTTTACTCTCTTCATTTCTCTCATCCTCCGTAAAAGTGGTCCTATTATGATCGCTTCTGCGGCGCAGCCGCACTTTTTACGCCATGGGACTCTCCTCCCTCTCTCCTATTCTCTCAGTACGGGCACGGGAATGCGGAGAACACCGCGTGGCCGTCGACGAGGGTAAATGGATATTCGTAGGCTTCCGTTTTGCCGGTATCCGCCCACGCCTGCGCGGTGTCGTCCCACGCAAGCAGCGTGACCGTCTGCGTCAGCACGCCGCTGTCGCCGTCGAGCGCAGCCGTGCACGTGTATCCGCCCAGGCTCTCGTTGCCGCCGCGGCCTGCGGACATGACATAGAGTCTGCCGTCAATATCACGGTAACGCTGCTCAGTGCTGCCCAGCCATTCGTCGGCAAGCTCCGGTGTGACATACCGCAGCAGCAGCGCACGGAGGCCCTCCAGCGTTTCCACGCCCTTGATGTCCGCCAGATCATAAAGATTGCCGTCGACCTCGGCTGTCACATTGTAATCCATCGGCGGATCGTCCATATAAAACCACGACCACAGCGTCGCCGCCGCCTTGAAATCCGCTGTCACGGTCTGCTCCTGCGAGACGTCTAAAATCGTCTTCGCGTGCTCGCTCAGCGCGTTGTAGAATTCGCTGTACGGCACCGAGAACACCTGCGGCCCCGCCGCATACGGCGCGATGACGTACTGGTCGAACGTGACCGTCAGGCCGTTTTCCGTAAAGTTCAGCGTCGCGAGCGTGGGGAAATCCTGCAAATAAGAGTCATAATCGTCAAAATATCCTTCGCTGAGGCCCTTTTGCGCGATCTGCTCGTAGATATTCCAATAAATGCTCTCCTGCAGCGAGTTTCCCTGCAAATCGCCCTCCTCCGAGGCCAGCGCGTCCAGCGTCAGGAATTCGCCCGTCGTCAGATCAAAGCTCCACGCGCGGGTGGCGGAATTCGGATGCACGCCGCCGTAGTAGGTGTAGTTCTCCGCCGCGATGCTCAGGAGCTTCCCCTCGGTCATGTAGGTCTGCGTCAGGCTCAGCTCGTTCGTCCAGTAGCTTCCGTTCAAAAAGACCGATGTGCCGTTTTCCGCATAGAGCTCCTTGGCCTCCGCGGCCATCTGCGCCGCCTCGGACTCAAGACCCGCGAGCACGTTGTTCATCTCCGTGTTGAAGGCGTTCTGCGCCGTGAACTGCGCGGGGTTGCCCGTGCCGCCGTTCGCCGTCACGTTCTCCGCCAGCGTGTAGAGCTCGCCGTCCTCCGTGCGCAGCTCGAGCACCGGCAGTTCGTAGCGCTCCGCCAGAAGCACCGTGCCGTCGTCGGCCTTGTACTCGTTTTCGTAAACTTGCGTCGCGACTTCAAAGTGCAGCGCGCTCGCCTGCGGCGGCGCGTTGTCCTCCGGCCCGCCGGACGCTCCTGCGCCGCAGGCGGTCAAATTCAGCGCCAGCACGCAGCAAAGCAGCAGCGTCATCCATTTTTTCATTCTGTTCTCCTTTCGAGGTCTCGGTTCCTTGCTCAAACGATCACAGGCCCCTCCGTCCACGCGCTGCTGCCTCTGGCCGCGCGCAGCTTGGGATAGGCGAGCACGTATTGATCCGCCGCGCGCGCCGTCAGAGCGAAGAGCTTCTGCGCCTCCTCGCTCAACGCGCGCACATCGGCGCTCTTGGTCAGCACCGGTGCGCTTCCCGTTTTTTTGATCGTTTTGAGCAGCTTTCGTCCCCGCTCATTGCACGCCAGCACGCGCAGATAGGGGACCTCCGGCGGCACATCCGCCGCCGTCACGTCCAGATACGCCGCAAGCAGCATCCGCCGCAGCCGCGCATAGGCATAGCGCTTCGTCTTCACCGCGGAGAGCAGCTCGTCGACGGACGCTGCCGTCCGCGCTGCGTCATAAAACCGGCGATAAAGGCCTTCATTCCCGCTGTCATAGCGGGCGAAGTCCTCCTCGCACATCGCGCGCAGCCGGGAAAGCACCGCTCGCTCCGCATTCTGCATCGTCACCGGCGCGCGGCCCGCTGCGCATTCGCGCGCATAGATGGCGGCGCTCTCCGCCGTCAGATACGCGGAGGCGTCCTCTCCGTTCGTGAGCAGCTCGCGGATGTGGCTCGCCGAGGCGAAGCCCTTCGCCGCACCCCCGTTGTGCCCGACGACCTTTCGCAATATTGCCAGCGGCGCGATGGTACTGCCGCTTTGCAGCAGCGCCTTGCAGTATTCTACGCCGAGGATATCGTTCGGCTCCCGGAGCACCGCGGCATCCTCGCCGATGAGCGCCCTCGCAGCGCTCTCCCTCGCCGCGGCAAAGGACAGGCCCTTGGCAAGCTCCTCTCGCAGCGCGTCGGGAAAATCCGCCCGCAGCAGTGCCTTTGCCGCGCGCTGCAATTTCGCCGCGTTACCGCATTCGCTGCCAAAGGCCAGCGTGTCGACCACGCCCGTCGCCGCCAAAATGCTCACGCCGCCGCGGGCAAAGCCCTCCGCCGATGAAATGGCCCACGGCAGCGGCAGCTCAAGGACTAAATCTGCCCCGCCGCGCACGGCAGCCTCGGCGCGCGCATGCGCGCGTTCAATGGCAAAATCGCCCCGCTGGACAAAATCGCCGCTCATCGCGCACACGACCGCGCACTCTTCCCCGCCTGCCAGACGGCGCAATTCATCAATTTGCCACTTGTGGCCGCGGTGGAAGGGATTATATTCGCATATTATACCAAATACCCTCATGGAAGTCCTCTCAAAGCGGTTACAAAAGAGTTACGTTTTGTTAAATTTACTTGTCTTTGCGAAAAAAGTTGTTATAATATATTCTGTATTGAATTGTACATCCGATCAATTTGATTCTTATTTTATCGGAAATTCGGGCGCAATGCAAGCGCCCTCGGAAAAAGGAGTATACTTATGAATGTTCTGGTCATCAACGCAGGTTCTTCTTCCCTGAAGTATCAGCTGCTCAACCCCACCACGGGCGAGCTGCTGGCGAAGGGTCTGTGCGAGCGCATCGGCATCGACGGTCTGTTCACCTATAAGCCCCAGCTTCCCGGCAAGGAAGCCATCAAGGCCGCTTCCGTCTCCATGCCCACCCACAACGAGGCCATCCAGGCCGTGCTGAACGCGCTCGTCGACGAGAAGAACGGCGTCATCGGCTCCATGAAGGAGATCGACGCTGTCGGCCACCGCGTCGTCCACGGCGGCGAAAAGTTTGCCAAGTCCGTCGTCATCACCGACGAGGTCATGCAGGCAATCGAGGAGTGCACTCCCCTCGCCCCGCTCCACAACCCCGCCAACATCATCGGCATCAAGGCCTGCCAGGAGCTCATGCCCGGCGTGCCCATGGTTGCCGTGTTCGACACTGCCTTCCACCAGACCATGCCTCCCGTGGCTTACACCTATGCTCTTCCCTATGAGTACTATGAGAAGGACAAGGTCCGCCGCTACGGCTTCCACGGCACCTCTCACAAGTATGTTTCCCAGCGCGCGGCCGATATGCTCGGCAAGCCCATCGAGCAGCTCAAGCTGATCTCCTGCCACCTCGGCAACGGCTCCTCCGTCACCGCGATCGACGGCGGCAAGAGCGTCGACACCTCCATGGGCTTCACCCCGCTCGCCGGTCTTCCCATGGGTACCCGCTCCGGCGACATTGACGCCGGTATCCTCGAGTACCTGATGAACAAGTACGGCATGGACATCAAGGAGATGGTCAATGTCCTCAACAAGAAGTCCGGCGTCATGGGCGTCAGCGGCGTCAGCTCCGACTTCCGCGATCTCGAAGAGGCCTTCGAGCAGGGCAATGAGCGCGCCGGCCTTGCCGTCGATATGTTCAACTACGGCGTGAAGAAGCTCATCGGTGCGTATGCCGCCGCGATGGGCGGCGTGGACGCCATCATCTTCACTGCAGGTGTCGGCGAGAACAGCGCTTCCCAGCGCATGGCCATCGCCTCCGGCCTCGAGTTCATGGGCGTCAAGATGGACGAGGACGCCAACAAGGTCCGCGGCGAAGAACGCGTCATCTCCGCGCCCGACTCCAAGGTCACCGTCCTCCTCATCCCCACGAACGAGGAGCTCATGATCGCCATGGATACCGAGGCGCTCGTCGGCTAAGTCATCGACAATCGATTATAAAAAATCCGCTTACGAAATTCGTAAGCGGATTTTTTTATTGCCGGTCTTCGAGCCACTGCATCGCGCCATAGGCGAGCAGTGCGCTCCCGCGCGGTAAAATGTTCTCGTTGAAGACGACGCTCTCGTTGTGCATGGGCTTTCCGTAGCGCGCGTCCTCCTGCGCCGTACCCGCGCCGAGCAACAGATACGCGCACGGCAGCTCGTAGGTGTAGGACGCAAAGTCCTCCGAGCCCATCCCGCCCTCACGCAGGCGGTAGACGCTCTTCTCGCCGAACAGCATTTCGGCGCAGCGTGCCATCTGCTCGGTCAGCGCCTCGTCGTTTTTGAGCGGCGGCGCACTCGCGAGCTCTTCGACGCTCGCACTGCCGCGGAAGGCCCTGGCCGTCGCGTCCGCGATCTCGCCGATGCGGCGCAGGATCAGCGCGGTCACGTCGCGGTCGAACGTGCGGATCGTGCCCTCGATCACGGCCTCCTGCGGGATGATATTCGGCGCGTGCCCCGCGCTGAATTTGCCCATTGTCACGATGGCGGGCGTCTTCGCGGGCAGCTCGCGCGCCGTGATCTCCTGAAGCGCAAGGTAGATGTGCGCGGCAATGTTGATTGGGTCGACGCCCGTCTCCGGCATTGCCCCGTGACAGCCAACACCCTTGACCGTGATGCGAAACAGCGTGCAACCCGCCATAAACGTTCCCATGCCGCAGAGCACCAGGCCCGACGGCGTCCCGGAGTTCACGTGCAGCGCCATCGCCGCCTGCGGCTCCGGTGCCTCCAGCACACCGGCCTTAAGCATCGCTTTCGCGCCCGTGAAGCCTTCCTCGTCGGGCTGGAAGACGAGCTTCACCGTGCCCTTGAGTTCGCTTTGATGCGCCTTGAGCAGCCTTGCAGCGCCCAGCAGCATCGCGGCATGCATATCGTGTCCGCAGGCGTGCATGCTGCCGTTTTCCGAACGGAACGGCAGGTCGGTCTTCTCCCGCACCTTGAGCGCGTCCATGTCGGCGCGCAGCAGGATACAGCGCCCCACGTCTTCGCCCGTGAGCTCCGCGACCACGCCGCCGCCCAGCTCGCGCGGCTCATAGCCGAGCAATCGCAGCTTTTCTTCGACAAATTGAACCGTCTGCGGCAGGTGCGCGCCGACCTCCGGCGCGCGGTGGATCGCTCTCCGGTTCTCGACGATCTCGTCTTTCATTTCGATGGCTTCCGCCAGTAAAGTCTCTCCGTTCATGCAAACTTCCTTTCTCATTTCTGCGCGGCGGCTTTTTTCGCCGCGCGCTGCTGCGCTGTCCGCCGCACGAGCTCGCACAGCGGCAGGATGTATAAAAAGCACGCAAACGCCATGCCTGTCATCGGCGCGCCGACGGTCGAGAGCGGCGTCGCCCCCGCGATCGACCACGGGATCAGCGGCGCGACGACGACGGCGCTGTTTTCAAGGTTGATGGCAAATTCTTCTTTATCCTTCTGCGACGGCGCGCAGAGCTGGTGTGTCAGGATGATCGTCAGCGTCTGGTTGCAGGCGAGAAGGCTCGCCAGAACCGCCGTCAGCAGCATCGAGGCATAGGGCGACGTTTTGTCGCGCAGCGCCGTCACACGCCCGCACAGCCCGTCGAGCAGCCCCGTCCTGCGGAAAATGCCGGAATACGCCGACGAGATCATCACGATCAGCGCCACGCGCACCATTGAAATGATGCCGCCGCCGTTGAGCATCGCGCCGACCTCGGCGTCCGACGCCGTGTAGCCTAAGATTGCGGTCTTGAGGATCGTCACCGCGTCCAGACGCCGCAGGAAAATGCACAGCACGACCGCCGCCAGAATGCTGACCGACATCGCCTTTTTCACGTTCACGCGTAGGACCGACAGGATCAAAATGAGCACCGCCGGCAGGCACATGACCCAGTGAAGCGTCATCTCGCGCCCGTAGAGCGACCACAGCTCGCCCGCCGCGCCGCTGCCGCTTTTCACCATGCCGAGTGCCGCATAGACGCCGCAGCTCAGAAGAAACGGCACGAGCGCCGTCTTGAGCATGTGCTTGATGTTGTCGTAAATGTTCGTCTCCGTCAGCTCGCTCACGAGCAGCGCGCTCGTCGAGACCGGCGAGCAGCGGTCGCCGAAGTATACGCCCGAAAGCATCGCGCCGCCGAGCAGCACGGGGTCCATGCCCATCGAAATGCCGACGCTCACGCAGATGGTGCCCATCGTCGCCGCCGTGCCGAACGCCGTGCCTGTCAGCATTGAGACGCCGCAGTTTAGGAGAAACGTCATCAGCAGCAAGATCTCCGGCCGGATGAGGTCAACGGCGCAGCAGATGATGAACGGCAGCGTGCCGCACGCGCGCCAGAACGCCGTCAGAATGCCGATGAGCGGAAAGACGAGCAGCACGCTTGCCGACGTCTTCACGCCCGAGCAGATCATCTTCCCGAGTTCTTTCCACGAAAAGCCCTGCTTTTTGCCGTACAGCGCGAAGATCACAAGTCCCGCCAGGAGCGCGTAGAGGATGTTCGTCCCCAGCACGATGCACACGAGCAGCGCAAGGCAGAATAAAACGATCGCAGCCATCCCAATCCTCCCTATCCTTTTTAACACAGTATCGCTATCTTAGCACGCACGGCGGAAAAAGGGAATCTTTTTCCTGCCGTCCGCACCCACTGCCCACAGTATAATTGCCGCCTTCGCGCTTGTAAAACTGTTAAAATTGATATATTCTACAAGAAACAACTGTAAAAGGAGCGTTCCCATGAATTTCCATTCTCTTGACTATTTTCTCGTGCTCGCGCGGGAGAAAAACTTCACCCGCGCCGCTGAAGCGCTGCACATCACGCAGCAGTCGCTCTCGTCCCACATTGCGGGACTTGAAAAGGAGCTTGGCTGCACGCTTCTTGTGCGCCGCACGCCGCTTGAGCTCACCTACGCAGGCCGGACGTTTCTGCGCTATGCCGAATCCATCGGCCAGACGCGCCAGGCCATGGAGCGCGAATTCTGCGACATCTCCGAAAATCAGAAAGGCGAGCTGCGCGTCGGCATCGCCTATACGCGCGGCCGCGCCATCATGCCGCACCTGATCCCCGTCTTTCAGCGCAGATACCCGAATGTCGAGATCACGCTGCTTGAGGGCTCGAACGACGCGATCCAGAAGGCGCTGCTCAGCGGCGGCATTGACCTCGCCATCGCCGGCTTTCCACACCCGCTCCCCGGCGTGGTGCTTGAGGATTACTATCTGGAGCACATCGTGCTGTGCCTGTCCGATGGGCTGCTCGCGCAGTGCGGCATCGACCTTGACACGCACCGCGGCGAGATCGCCGCGGGAAATTTGAGCTCCCTGCGCGGCTGCCCCTTTGTCCTCGGCTCCGCGGAGGACATCGGCGGGCGCATCGGGCGCGGACTTTTGCGCTCCTCGGGCGTCTCGCCCGTCAGCAAAGCGACGTCGGAAAACGTCGAAACGCTGCTCGCGCTCTGCGAGCAGGGCGTCGGCGCATGCTTCTGCCCGGAAAATCTGCTGCACACGGCGCTCTCGCCCGCGCAGCTTGCGCACCTGCATATTCTCCCGCTCTGCCCCGAGGCTTCCTATCCCATCTGCTTTGGGTACTTGAGCCGCTCGTATCCGTGGAGCGTGCTCTCGGAATTCATCCGCATCGCCCGCGAGCAAACTGCATAAGCACCATAAAAACGCCGCCCGTACATTTATTGCACGGACGGCGCTCTTTCTACTTCTTCACCGCAGGCTGCTGCTGGGTGATGCAGTGGATATTGCCGCCGCCGAAGGCGACCTCCTTCGTCTGCACGCCCACGACCTCGCGGTCGGGGAACATTTTCTGCACCTGTTCGATGGCGACTGCGTCGTTTTCGTCGCCGTACTGCGGCAAGATGACCGCGCCATTGACGACCAGGAAGTTCATATACGACGCGATGCTGACCTCGCCGTCCTCGCGGGGGATAGTGCCCTCCACGGCGTCGATGGTATCCGCGCCCTCGAGTAAGCACGGCTTTTTTGTCAGGCAGAGCTTGTGGACCTTTAATTTGCGGCCCTTGGCGTCCGTCGCCTCGCTCAGGAATCTGTACGCCGCCTGCGCCTGCTCGTAGAACGGATGATCCTTGTCCTCCGTCCAGATACACGCGACCTCGCCGGGCGCGATGAAACACGCCACGTCGTCGATGTGCCCGTTCGTCTCGTCAGGGTCGATGCCGTCCTTGATCCACAGCACCTTCTCGCAGCCGAGGTAGTCGCAGATCATCTGCTCGATCTCTTCTTTGCTCTTATCGGGGTTGCGGCCCTCGGAGAGCAGGCACATTTCAGTCGTCAGCACTGTGCCCTCTCCGTCGACGTGGATGGAGCCGCCCTCGAGCACGAAGCCCTCTGTGCGGTAGCTGTCCACGTCCGCGATCTCGCAGATCTTGCGCGCGATCTGGTCGTCCTTGTCCCAGGGGAAATACAGCCCGTCGACGAGCCCGCCCCAGGCGTTGAACTCCCAGTCCACCGCGCGAAGACCGCCCTTGTCGTTCACAAGGAACGTCGGCCCGCAGTCGCGCACCCACGCGTCGTCGCTCTCGAGCTCCACGACGCGGATATTTTCGGGGAGCTTGGCGCGCGCGTTCTGATACTGGCGCACGGATGCGCCGACCGTGACCTTTTCAAATTTTGCGATGGCCTTGGCAACATCCGCAAAGGCCTTCTGCGCGGGCTTGCCGCCGTCGCGCCAGTTGTCGTTTCGCTCGGGCCAGAGCATCCACACGCCCTGCTGGGGCTCAAATTCGGCGGGCATGCGATACCCGTCCTGCTTCGGCGTTGTGCCGATGATTCGTTTTGCCATAACCTTGTCTCCTTATGATGAAACCACACTTAGCTGCGCGCGTTTTTTCCGCGCAGCGCGATCAGCACCTCGCCGATCGCCACGCTGAGGATCGACCCGATCGTAATGGGCAGAAAGTTCGCAAGCGTCTCTGCGTCAAACGAGAGCGGGACCGCAGTGAAAATGATCGAAATGACGATGAGCACCATCGGCACGTAGGCGATCCATTTGAGCGCCGTGTCAGACCCCGGCACGCGGAACGGGCGCGGCGTCTTCGCATCCTCGCGCCGCAGCTTCAAAAACGCCGGAAACACGGGAAGATAGCTCAAAAGCAGCATCACGAGATTCAGCGCGAAAAAGCTCCAGAAGAGTGACGAGTCCGGCGACGCCATCTCGATGAGCACGCCCAAAACACACACGCACGAGGCGACGACGCCCGACGTGACCGCCGCGCCGACGGGCATGTCGTTCTTTGCCCAGCGCTTGGCGAACACCCGCGGCATGTCGTTGTGGTCCGCCGCCAGCGCCGCCGTCGAATTGACGCCCATCGACCACGAGATCATATTGCCGAACAGCGTCACGAGGAACAAAAGCGCCACCACGCCCACGAGCACGCCGCCGCTGCCGCCCAGAATGAGCGACACCGCGTCGATAAGCCCCGAATCCACGCTGATCTCACGCACATCCACTGCCGCGCCGATGCCGAACGCCGAGAAGAGGTAGATGGCCGCGATGACGATGCCGCCGGTCACGATGGACTGCGGGATCTGCTTTTTCGGGTCGCTCATGTTGTTTGCGTACGTGCACACGACCTCAAAGCCGAGGAAGTTGAAGATGATGACGGAGATATACGAGAGGCTGTTTAAGTCGAACGACGGCAGAAATGTCCGCGCCGACATGTCGTTGACAAAGCCGTAACGGCTGATATACCACACGCCGAGCCCGCCGACCAGCAGCGCCAGCACGATCTTGATGACAGCGCTCACGTTCAGGATAATGATGCTGTCGCACACGGGATAGCACGCGATGAGCGTGACGATCCAGATGAACAGCAGCTCGACCACGAGCGAGCCGAACGTCCCGAGGCTCCGCCCCGTGATGAACGTGATGAGCTCGGGACACATCACCGCAAGCGATGCCATCCACAGTGGAAAATTGATCCAGTAGTACCACGAGGCACGCGCCGCCCACTTGCCGTTCGGATACGCCGCGTGGATCCAGTCATAGAGCCCGCCGTCGCCCGCGTAGGCTGTGCCGAGCTCGGCGGCGATGAGGCCGTAGGGCAGCAGAAACGCCAATATCATAAAGATCCACCAGAAATACTGGCTGTTGCCGATCGACGCGACCGGCGCCGCCGCCTCGGCGACAAACACCACGCAGATGACCGACAAAATGACGTCTGCGAGCCGGAATTGATTTTTCTCCATGACTTATCTCAGCTCTTTTCCGCTTTCGAAACGCCGCAGTAGGCCTCGACGCAGCCGAGCTTGTCGCAGAGCACTTTGTCAAGCTCCTCTTTCGCCGCCGCGATCTGAAGACCGCTCGGCTCCTTGCGGCAGCGTGTAAAGTAGACAAGAAGGCCGCGCATGGCCGTCAGGCGGTTGCCCGCCTCCTCCCAGCAGAGGGAGGCGTCGCTGTCGGCGACCTCGTCGGTCACGTCCTCGCCGCGCGTCGCGGGCAGGCAGTGCATGAATTTGCAGCCAAGGTTCCCCAGCTGCATCAGCTCGCGGTTGACCTGATAGTCGTGGAAGACGCGCACGCGCTCTTCCTTCGGCATCTCGTTTTCGTAGAGGCCGTACCACACATCGGTATAGATGAAGTCCGCGCCGCGTACGCTCTCGCGGTCATCGGTGACAAGGTAGCTGCCGCCGGAGAGCGCGCAGTTCCTCTTCATGATCTCCTTGTGCTGCTCATTCAGCTGGTGGCCCTGGGGGCCGTACTGGACAAAGTGCATGCCGAGCTTCGTCGTGATAAAGCCGAGCGACGCGCACACCTGCGTCGCGTCGCCCACGAACACGACCTTGCAGTCCTCTAACTTTTTCCCCTGCGGAAGGTTCTCCACGATCGTGCAGAGGTCGCCGATCTCCTGCGTGGGGTGGTTGTAGTCCGACATGCCGTTGATGACGGGGATGGTGCAGCTTTTTGCGAGCTCTTCGATCGTCTTGTGCTCGATGACGCGCGCCATCACGACATCGACAAGCTTTGAGAGTACCTTGCCCGTGTCGCCGATGGTCTCATGCCCGCCGAGCTGGATCATACCGGGGCCTAAATACTGCGCGTGCCCGCCCATCTGACTCATCGCGGTCTCAAACGAGACGCGCGTGCGCGTAGAGGACTGCTGGAAGATCATGCCGAGCGTCATGTTGCGCATCAGGGGCGGATAGTAGCCCGCCTTAATGGCCTTTTTGATGGCGAGCGACAAGTCGATGATGTCGAGCAGTTCCTGCTTTGTGAATTCATTGGTGTCGATAAAGTCTTTTTTCATACGATTCCTCCGACATTTCAAGTTGCTTTTTGCCGCGGAGGCAGACGCCGCGGCGAATGCTGCGCTTAGTGTCTGCACTTTTTTCCAGTTCATGCGGAAAAAAACTGTGCAACATGACACAAATCACGCCGTATTCCGTCGCTGTTGTGTATTTTACATAGATTTTACAATTCTCCTCTGGCAGTTTTGACATTTCTCGCGTAAACTGTATTTTGGTTATAGATAGAGTCTCAAAAAAGAAAAAAGGAAAGATAGAAAATATGGATATTTTCAATGTGCTCACGATGATCGGCGGGCTGTGCCTGTTCCTCTTCGGCATGAACCTGATGGGCCAGGCACTCGAGCGCCGCGCGGGCGGCAAGCTCCGCTCTCTTCTCGACAAGATGACCGGCAGCGTATTCGCCGGATTTTTAACGGGCCTTGGCATCACGGCCATCATCCAGAGCTCGTCCGCCACCACGGTCATGGTGGTCGGCTTTGTCAACTCGGGCCTGATGACGCTGCGTCAGGCCATCAACGTCATCATGGGCGCCAACGTCGGCACGACCGTCACGGCCTGGCTTTTGAGCCTTGGCGGCATCGACTCCGGCAACTTCTGGATCAAGCTCTTAAAGCCCTCATCCTTCACTCCCGTCCTTGCGCTCATCGGCATCATCTACTACATGTTCTGCAAGGACAACAAGAAAAAGGACACCGGCATGATCCTGCTCGGCTTTGCCACGCTCATGTTCGGCATGGAGACGATGAGCGGCGCGGTCGCGGGCCTCAAGGACGTCCCCGCGTTCACGAATCTCTTTGTTGCCTTTCAGAATCCCCTCCTCGGCGTGCTCGCCGGCGCGCTGCTCACGGCCATCATCCAGTCGAGTTCCGCGTCCGTCGGTATTTTGCAGGCGCTCGCCGTCACGGGCTCGGTGAGCTATGCCGCGGCCATTCCCATCATCATGGGCCAGAACATCGGCACGACCGTCACGGCCATGCTGTCGTCCATCGGCACGAACAAAAACGCCCGCCGCGCCGCGGTCGTTCACCTTCTCTTCAATGTCATCGGCGTTGTCGTGCTGCTGACGGTCTTCTGCATTGTGCGCGTGGCTTTTGCGCCCGCGCTGCTGGATGAATCCGCCACCATGGCGGGCATCGCCGTCACACACTCGGTCTTCAACGTCCTCTGCACCGCCATGCTCCTGCCCGCGGGCGGCCTTCTTGAAAAGCTCGCCCGCCGCATCGTCCCCGACGATCCCCAGACGCAGGGCGAAAAGACGACCGAGCTCGACGAGCGTCTTCTCCCCACCCCGTCCCTCGCCCTTCGCCAGAGCCGCGCCGTCGCCCGCGAAATGGCGGACTGCGCCGTGCGCGCGCTGAACAACGCTCTCACCGCCCTTGACCACAACACGCCCGAGCTCGCCCAGAGCATCCGCGACGATGAGGAGCTTTGCGACCACTATGAAGATATCCTCGGCACCTACCTCGTCAAGCTCAGCACGCAGAAAATGGGCCGCGACGAGAGCGAGGAGGCGACCGAGTTACTCAAGACCATCGGCGACTTTGAGCGCATTTCTGACCACGCGGTCAACATTCTCTCCTCCGCTGAGGAGATGGAGCAAAAGGGCCTCACGTTCTCCGGCAGCGCCCTCAACGAGCTCGCCATTCTCACCTCCGCCATCCGCGAGATCCTTTCGCTCTCGCTCAAGTCCTTCTCCTCGCAGGACGTCGCGCTCGCCCAACAGGTCGAGCCGCTCGAGCAGGTCATCGACACGCTCAAAGAGCAGATGCGCACGCGCCACATCCTGCGCATGCAGCAGGGCCATTGCAGCATTGAGGCTGGCTTTGTCCTCTCCGATCTTCTGACCGACCTTGAGCGCACATCCGACCACTGCTCCAACATCGCCGGCTGCGTCATCGACGCCCGTGCGCATAACCTCAACCTGCACGAAACGCTGCGCCAGGCCAAGACTGCCGACGGCAGCTTCCAGCAGACGTACGAATCCTACGTGGAAAAGTACCAGCTTCCTGTTCCGTCGTCAAACGTGTAAAAAGCGGGGCGCTTGCGAGCGCCCCATTTTTGCTATTTTCTTGCTTGTAAAGCGCCCGCTTCCCTGCTATACTACGGTCGTTAGATGATTTCCGCGCAAACTGTCAATTTTGCGCGGTAGGAAAGGATGATACCATGGACCCGATTTATGAGATCGAATTGCAGGACTGCCCCTACTGCCGCGGCACCGGTACGGTGGAGGATGAGCAGGGCTGGTGCGTTTATGTCACCTGTGTCGACTGCGGCGCGCAGACCGCGCACGCAAGCTACGAGTCCCCCGAGGAACGTCTGGCCGCCGCGCAGCAGGTCGCGCACCTGTGGAACGTCGGCAAGGTTCTGAACCCCGGCGTCGGCGACTGATTCGACTGGAACTGCATAAAAAGGACGGGAGAAAAGCATCTTCCGTCCTTTTTGCGCTCAACCGCCGTTTGAGCGCGCGAAACTCCCCCTCCATTGCGCGTTTTCCTGCAATCGGCTATACTGAACTCATCAAGGACGTCCGCACTTTATAGAAACGGAGTTTTGCCTTTATGAACATCGACATCGGCAGCAAGATCAAAACGCTGCGCCTCTCCAAAAGCATGACGCAGGAGCAGCTTGCAAAAGCCCTCCACGTGAGCGCGCAAGCCGTGAGCAAGTGGGAAAACGGCAGCTCGCTTCCCGATATTCAGCTTTTGCCCGCGCTGTCCGTCACGCTGGGAACGAGCATCGACTCGCTCTTCTCCCTCACGGACGAGAGCCGCTTTGCCCGCATCGACAATATGCTCTGGGACAAGCGCTTTCTCACACAGCAGGAATTTGACGAAGAGAAGCACTTTTTGCAGGAAAAGTGCCGCGAGGAGGAAACGCGCCCGTGCGCGACGCTGCTGCTCGCAGAGCTTTACTGCAAGCGCGCACGAGAATACAATGACCTCGCCTCCCCCCTCGCGCGTCAGGCGCTCGCACTGAATCTCGACTGCAAGGAGGCGCACAATGCCATCTTCGACGCCGAGCACGGCGCGTACCTCGACTGGAACGCGACGAACCACTACCGCACGATTGCCTTCTATCAGGAGTTTCTCTCCGCGCATCCGGAGAACCACAGCGCGCACCTGTGGCTTCTGGACCTTCTCACCGCCGACCGCCGCTGCGCGGAGGCGCGCGAGGTCTTGGACAAAATGCACCGCCTGAAGCCGACCTACAACGACGACTTTTACCTCGGCTGTATCCTTTTGCAGGATGGGCACACCGACGACGCGCTCGCGCAGTGGGAGGCCATGTGCGCAAAGTATCCCGACACGTGGGAGGTCTACGTTATGCGCGCGAGCGAGCTCGCCAAGCTCGCTCACTACGACGAGGCCATCGCGGACTATGAAAAGGCGATGGCGCTCATGCCGCCGCCCCGCTTCGTCGACCCTGCCGAGGCCATCGCGCAGATCTGCGAAATTCGCGGTGACTATGAAACGGCGATCACCTACTACGAAAAGGTCATCGCCATCGAAAAGGCCGACTGGCACGAAACGCAGGGCGAAGCCATCGACGCCCCGCAGCGAAGCATCGCAAGGCTGCGCGAAAAGCTGGCAAGCCGCTGATATCGGGGCGAAAAGGCGCTTGTCAAAATCTTTTGACAAGCAATTTTTCCTCATGTAAAGCAGCTTTGCTCGACAAACTTTCCCGTTTTGGCTACCCTTGGGGCAGATCGAACGAAACGCACAGGAGGCACTTATGGAACTCGGTAATCAGATCAAGGCACATCGCGCCGCGCTCTCGCTTTCGCAGGAGGAGCTGGCGGAAAAGGTCTACGTCACGCGCCAGACCGTTTCCAACTGGGAAACCGGAGTTTCCCATAGTTAAAGATACCACACCAAATATGATGAACCCACGCTTATACACTACCAGCTATAATAAACCGCAAGGACAGCAATT
>QWCE01000702.1_pt1 | contig 59632 bp, 78 predicted proteins | sample 1972531 | NCBI WGS metagenome assembly QWCE01 (sample SAMN09866716, study PRJNA288562) | Human gut metagenome isolate term4_stool, whole genome shotgun sequencing...
TCAGGTGTCCCCGGACGGCTCACGGCCACCGGACGGACAGCCGACCCCCTTTGCGGTGTCAGGTGTCCCCGGACGGCTCACGGCCACCGGACGGACAGCTGACCCCCTTTGCGGTGTCAGGTGTCCCCGGACGGCTCACGGCCACCGGACGGACAGCCGACCCCCTTTGCGGTGTCAGGTGTCCCCGGACGGTAACTCAACCAACCTAAAAGGTAGAGCGTTCGAGTATTCCGAGAAAAATAGGGTACTTGTGGAGTAGGCGTTGCTACTCATAGTCTGACTGAGAGACTATAAGCCACAGTTTACTCGATAAATTCGAGCGTCGCCGGTGCATGAGAGTTAGGCTCATGGTACGAGATTGTGAAAATCCCCGGAGGTTTAGCTACTGATCCTAAGCTCGGCTTGAGTAACGAAAGCCGTGTCATCCCCTGACTACGACAACAATCGGGGTATGCCCGAACGAATCAAACGCAACCGGACGACAATCATGGCATGATCCACCCAAGGGTGGATTTTACCGTTCGGATACTGTTCCAAGGAACAGTCCGGATTGTCAAAGCAAGCAGATGATTCTATTAGTGTGAATTGTTCGATTACATTCGCTTCATGCGAATAAACCTATATATCAAGCACACCGTCGAACGGGATGTTTGTCGGTGTGCTTTCATATGGGCTTATCAGCACATAAATTCAAAAATTGAAGGGAAGATCGTTATGACTAAGGAAGAGAAAGTTGCCAAGATGGCCGAACTCGATGCCAAGCTGAGAGAACAGGTGAAGCAGTTCAACGATGCTATGCTGGACGGTCGGTTCAACGATGCAACCAAGCTGAACACTGAGATGGAAGAGACTGTCGGCGAATATGCCGGCATCGCCCGTGGCATTTGCTTCGACGAATGCGCCGCCACGGAAGACCCCATGATGGCAGCTATCAAGCGTCTGTCCTATACGGTTATCGCCGTCAAGGACGTGAAGAAGGACAAGGAAGCAGCCGTCGCCACCCGTGAGGTTATCGAGAAGGATCGACAGATCGATCTGCTCAAGCTCCATAAGTACATTGAGGGCGGTATCGGCCACGACAAGAGCTGGAACCACTATGTGGAGAAGTTCAATTTCCTGATGACTGCCCAGAAGGCCGTCGATCTGGGAATCGACCCCAAGGCAATCAACGACTCCTATGCCATGAGTGACATCTCCAAGCAGATCGACATGGGCAAGACCCCCACCAGCAAGACCAACATCCTGAGGACCCTGACCACCGTGGTTCAGGCCATGGTAGGCGAGGAATACAAGCCCGTCAGCCATGACGTGGCATTCCTGATGAGCGTCTATTCCCGCAAGTCCCGCAAGGCTCTGACCGTCACCTGCGCCAACCATAAGTACATGCGCGGCTACCTGATGGAAATCTGCCATCGTATCGTGACCGGCAAGGCTTACGAACTGGAGTTCAAGGCCACCAAGCAGTAACAGGGGTATCCTCTATCATGCGGAATTTCCTTACCATTCCGAGGAAATTCCGCCCCATATTGGGAATTACATAAGGAAATGGAGCGTCCATGGGTGCTGATCACATGGGGCAAAGAGCGGAAGCGGCCAAGGCTTCTGGGCCGAGCAGCCGGAACAAGAGCTGCGCCCGGAAACGGGGAATCCAAGCGGCATTCTATCATAGAACGCGGACTGTATCGGCGGAACTCCATACCGCCGAATAAGCCAACTCATCGAAAAAAGAATACCGTAAGGAATCATCCCCGCCGGACGAATCGGCGGGGAAATTTTTTTGAAAGTGAGGAACCCACTATGACCTACACATCCTTCCAGGAATTCGCCGCATCTCGCGGCATTTTCCCTCCCGCTCCCACCCACAAAGACCAGACCTGCCGCCGCTGCGGCGCTGTCCTGCGGGAAATCCCCGGTACCAACGTCATGGTTTGCGATGGGGAAGTCGAGAACAAGGAAACCAAGAAGATGGAACCCTGCGGAAACAAAATTCTCCGCAGCCGTGTAAACCCCGCATAAATCCGTAACCAGAGCGCTCAGAGGAATTTCTTCTGAGCGTTTTATTATGGACTTATGTTCAGAAATCAGGAATTTATTCTGAAATCCTAATAACGGAGGTATCAACAATGAGTTACGAAAAATTCCAGCAGTTGATCGGCTCGCTGGTCAAGAAATCCGGAGGCGGTATCTCCGTAGACTTCCGCCACACGGAGGAGGGGAAATACATAGCCCGGGTATCCGACGGAACGATCATCACCGGAAATCCGGCCTCTATGCGTGTTACCGTTCGCTGGAACGGCAAAAATCACCAGGGCATGGCAGTCATCGCTTAACCGGAGGCGGGAACCGTGGAACTACATGAAGGGCAAGTTGTTCATATCGTAACCGAAAGGGTCGAAGTTGACCCTGGATGGGTCTCAGATATGGATCAGTATTTCGGAATGGAAGCCAGAGTTGACTATCTCCACGACGAGGAAGAGTGGGCAAAGCTTGATATCGACGATGGAAACTTCTGGTGGAGCAGTGAAATGTTCCAGGAATACTATGACCACGGGCCTATCCCGGATGAAGCGGAAGTCGCTTCCATCGTGGAATCCCTACTCGGGGAATTCAAGTGTGTATAAAACAGTCATTTGGAGGATTCGTAACATTGCCTATCTTCGGAAACTGCAAATCTAAAAAGAAGGAAAATCGTCTCCTTATTCAAGTAGCTGGGAATCACTACTGTGGGGAAATGTTTGTAAACCCCGAAGACACACTGAACGGCATTCTTGGTAAAAGGGAAATCGGTAGCTATTCCGGAATCACGTCTCTGAACGGAGAGCCTCTGAAACCGGAAGACCTGGACAAGCCATTAGCGGCTCTGTTATCAGAGCGGAATTTATTTGTGAAAGGTGGAAAAATAATGAAGAAACGCAGACGTGACCAGGAAATCGTCCACATGATCATCTGCATTCTCGCTGTGGCGGCGGGAATTCTCGCATTCATTATGATGTTTTTCGCCTTTTGCTGAGGTGTCGTCATGTTCAAAGTTACATATCGTATCCGGGGATCTGGTGTGACCGTTACAAAATCCTTTGATTCTCCGTTCCTTTGCAGAAAAACCGTGGAGAAATTAAAGCGAAGTCGGAAATGCGAGCTGATTTCCTATCCGATATTCGCTTAGACCTGGAGGAATCATGAAAGTGTTTTTGATTTTACTACTCATTGCCTGGCTTGCGGTGAATTGCATCACCAGCAAGTACAAATCTTCCCACCAGCTCGCTTCCATGATCCTGAGCGGGCATTGCTTCGTAGGAAAGGCATCGGCAATGGTATTCTACACTCCGGCGTGGTTTTTGAAAGCCATCCGGGAAATCGTCTTGGCAACCATCAAATGACCAAGAAGGAATTGATCAGGATCGTAGCTGATGAAACCGGGCTTCAAAAGAAAGATGTCCGTGCGGTTTTTAACTCCATTTTCTCCAATATCGAGGAGGAAATGGGTAACGGCGGGAAAATCCTGATTACAGGATTCGGAACCTTTGAAACCGCAGCCCGGAAATACCGTTCTTTGAATGACGAGATTTGTCAGTTTACCGCTCCGGTGTTTCGTGCCGGAGAAAACCTCAAAAGAATTTGCAGGAGGGAATGAGAAAACATGGATGCAAAAATTATCCTGAAGCCGGAAGATGTGTGGCAGTATTACACTGACCATACAGACTGGCTTCGGGAACATATGAAGCTGATTGCGTTCAGCCCGGATTTCAATACGGAAATCCAAATCAGCGAAGATGGTGATCTCCTGACGGCGCATGTTTACCTGGACGACCAGGAAATTGCCGCCGAGGAGATGATCAACGCCTTTGATGCGAAGTCCTCCATTGAAAGGATGTATAAGGAATACATCTACAATGCCGAGGAATTCGTGGAGCAGTGGAAACTCCAGCAGGATGATGACGAAGAAGAAGACCTGATCGAAACCAGAGAGCTGGAGCTGGATGACGCAGCATACGAGTTCCTGGTATCCATCTTGGGTGAGGCATTCGATGTCCATTCCAAAGAAACCCAGGAAATACTGGAGGATGTAAAGGATTGCGTCCTGCCAATGCTGTACGAAAAGCACGGCATTGAGGTATATCGTCCCATGTACATTGCCGATGACGACGGCAATGAGGAATTTTGCCTGTATCCATATTCGGAAATCACGGAGGAGTAATCATGACTGTAAAGGAACTGATCGAACAATTGAAGAAAGTTGACGGAAATCTTGTTGTCGCCGGGTATTCTTATCTGGACGAAGGAGATTTCCCCATTGAGATGGTTCGTGTCGCTGAGGTGAATGAGTATGGGATAGATGGCTGCTATTGCCAGGCTGATTCGCATTTCAGTAAGCAGTACGGCGAACCCATGCTTCGAGATCAGAAGGAGGTATGCGTTCTGTCTCGGCGGCATGACTGAGTAAAAAACGAGAGAGGATTCCTCTCTCGATATGCCGGAACGTGGGTTCCATCCAAAAGATTCCCGGTGCGCACACACGAGGCTGACAGGGTTCACAGAATTGTGAACGAGCAGCAAAAATGAAACGATTCATGCGCATCATGGAAACTCAAAACGGTGGAGTTGGTTCGAGTCCAACATCTGGCAAACTGTATCGGCTGTAGGCTCTTCCCGTCAGTGGAAGCCGATAGTGTGGCCGCCATACCACATCGAAAAGAGTACGTTTTTTAGAATTGAAGGAGTACATAATTATGGCAAAGGTTACTATCGCAGGTAAGGCTCTGGTGATCACCTCCAATCTGAAGCTGACCGATCTGGAAACTGTCAAGAAGTATCAGCCCAAGGCTCTGATCCTGATGGGCGGCGAGGATGGCAAGGAGCCTGTTTTCGCCATCGGTGCCGTTCGTGGCAGCACTGGCAAGATCGGCACCATCGGCGTGGAATTCGGCGAGGAAACCCATGACGACCAGAAGCTCGCCACCATGACCCTGATGGTTCCCGGTGATGTGAAGGACATGAAGGAGTACGTTGCCGACAAGTACGGTGCTGCTCTGGTGAATCTGAAGAAGCTGGAAGACACTCTGCCCGCTGTCGTTGAGGCCATTGCAGCCAGCAAGAAGTCCATCATGGACAACATCAACGTCGCCCAGTAAAAAAACAGCGAACGCATTCCCCGGCGCTATAAGCGCCGGGCTTTTATCCCGGCCTGATTTCAGAGCCGGGGATTTTCACAAGAATAATTCAGGCGGGGGTCCCGCCCGTTTTATAAAACATCAAAAAAAACGAATGAATTAAAGGAGAAATTGAATATGGTTAAGGTTATGGTTGGTAATAACGTAAATCGGAACGCCGTTATCGTTGATTCCACTGCCACTCTGCGTGATGTACTGAAGAAGGCAGGTATCGACTACACCCGCGGAACTATGCACCTGGACGGTGCCCCTCTGGCTCCCGGCGATCTGGACAAGACCTTTGAAGACTTCGGTGTCAAGGAAGAGTGCTGGCTGTTGAACGTAGTCAAGGCGGACAACGCCTGCTGATTACATATTCCATCGGCGGCGGGGAAGTTCCCCGCCGCCGAACAGGAATCTGTTTCGTGTGAACGCAAGATTGGCGGAAATGGTTAGACGCGCCGCAGAAATAGTAGCGGTAGGGTATGCGCAGCTCTGTTGATGGTTCGAGCCCATCATCTTGCACCTCGTGCTTGGCTATCCAGGTACAAACCGCTTCATACGAACGAAATGAGGCGGTATAGAAAACCTATCCATACGGGAATGAGAGCCGGTGGAGGCGATGTATGGACTTTTAACTGTGGGAAATGCGGTACGCAGTTGGAAGGTGAAGCTCACGCATCCTTCACCGTGGGAGTTGCGTTCTGCCTAAACTAACTATTGCAGGCAGACGCGGTAAAACGGTACATATGCCGGAATGGCTAAACAGGTAAAGGCATCGGACTTAAAATCCGTGGACGAAAGTCGTTACGGGTTCGACTCCCGTTTCCGGCACCATTATTTGAAGTAAAGGAAAGGAGAAATCCGGAAAATGTTCAGAAATGCAATCAATGACACACCGTTTCTTGGCACACTTCCTGATTCAGTATTCAGCAGGGTGTGTGGGCAAGCGTTCAGAGGGGATTATTCCTTCGTTTCCACACTCCGTGCCCTGGTTTTCCCGAGAATGCCGGAAGAGGATGGCATCTCCTTCAGCTATAAGGAGATCACACTTTCCAAAGCGGATGTGGAGCGGAATCACAAAGATGTTATCATGCAACATATCCTCTCAGTGCGAAGAGGCGGATATATGATGGCTGGTACGATTCAGCTGTATAACACGTGCAATAGCAACTCTGAATCCAACAAAGCAACATTGGACGCGGTGGAAAAGAATTTCCCCGGATTTGTAGGTGGAAACTTTGTAAAAGTGGAGAGGCTGACGGAATATTATAAGAAGATATTCCGCGTTCTTTGCTACATCAACCAGGAGACCAAAACAACCGTGGTTTTCACGGACAATATCGATCTGCGAAGATTCCATCTCCTCCAGGTTGCGATTCCGGTCATGCTTCCCTGGTATTTCCCCCCGGAGGCGGGCGTTACAGACCAGGAAAAAGCAATTTTGGAATCCTTTAATGAGAAAACGCCGGATAGCTACATGGCGGCATTGAACGCTGCTGCGGAAAAATATGATTTCCGTACCATGAAAATCAAAAATGAACTCGGCAATTTCGAGAACCGTTTCCTGGAGCTGGAAGCGCAGAATGCCCGAAACAATCTGGATCAGTATTTGTCTGCCGTCAGGGAACTCGAGGACATGATCGCGTCCAAGATGAAGCTGTATTATGACGAGGACATTCGTCTGGCGGGTATTCAGGCAAAAATTGCGGCTGGCGATGGTACTTCTGAAATCGTGAGCTATTTCATTCGCAATAAAAACCTGTCCTTGATTTCCGTAAACCGTAGTCAGCTTGTTTTTGAGTGCAAGGGTTACTTGTCCTATTTCGATGAAGAGGGCGTCAAACGGAATCTCAACAACAGAAACAGTGTAGTTTACTACGCAAGCAACGGAATCCCTGCCGATGACATCGCAATGCTGATGAAGGCGATCTTCCTGGATCAGAAGCTTCGTATGAAATTCTGCGCAAGCTATGTTTTTGATCTGTCCGGATATGTAAGAGCCAACTCTCGTGCGACCTACGGTTCGGAATTTGATGACTGTATGCCGAACCCGCACATTGACGCGTATAGCTGCCTCGGCAATTACGAGCGTGTGATCAACGGATACCTCCGTAAGCATGATTATGTAGGGGCGATTGAACAGTGTATCAGCTCCTGCATGAGTTTGAATTTTGCGGATTCTACGGTGATCAGTGAGTTTATGCGCCGGATTTCCGGAAGCTCTGACGGGCATGTCAATTCCCGTTGCATTGAACTCCCGGATGGAAGCATTGTATCGTCCAGAGAGGCAATTCAGTGGTTGAAGGATCAGAATGAGCAAAAGAAAGCGAAGGAAGCAGCGGCGGAAACAGCCGGGGAGGGAACCAATGAGTAAGCGAATCCATCTCACTCCAGAGGATATCGAGGGGATCAAAGCGGATTTTGAGAAAGCGCTCACCGGCGCGATCTCGGATGGGCGAATCAATTTCCAAAAGACCTTTGGGACGATCCAGAGAAAAGCGGAACTGTTCTTTACGGAAATCGCCTGGTATAAAATGCAGACGCTGATCCGGGAGTGCGACAAGGAAGTCGGCTGGCATGGCGTGGCAAAACGTGTGGACGACCCGGAAAAGGATGCCTATATCATTGAGGATATCCTCGTATATCCCCAGGAAGTAACGGGAACAACTGTGAATCCCGACCAGAATCAGTATCAGATGTGGCTTATGTCCCATTCGGATGAGATTTTCAACAACATCCGTATGCAGGGGCATTCCCATGTCAACATGAGCGTGAGTCCGTCAGGCGTGGACACCACGTTCTATGAGCAGATTCTCCGGCAGCTGGATGACACGATGTTCTACATCTTTATGATCTGGAACAAGCGGAATGAACGCCATATCAAAATCTATGACATGGCGAAGAACGTCCTCTTTGAAACCTCTGATGTGACCGTTTCGGTAATCCCGGACGAGAACGGAATTGAGAAATTCCTCTCCGAAGCAAAGAAAATGATCACAGAGCGGAAGCCGCCTGTTTACCAACCTGGAAGTTATTCCAGCGGGTATAGCGCCCCTAATAATTATGGCGGTTACGGCGGAAGCTACGGGAGCTATAAGCCGAACGAACCAACGCATACGCCCGTAACGGCAACGCCTCCGGCGACTTCTCCGGCAAAGGCAGCAGAGTCCGCTGCCAAAACCGTTCTTTACAGCGGTAAGGAAAACGCTGATGATTCAAAAAAAAAGAAGGGGAAGAAGCACAGAGTAGGGGACGGGCGGAAGAAAACGACCGGCGCTTCTCTCAAAAATATCTATACGGGTAGGTCAGAGAGTCCGGAATGGGGGAGTAATCATTGCGACGACGATGATCCCTACGGCCCTTTTGGTTATCGGGAATATTACGGCTACGAAGATTAAGCCGTAAAGTCAGGCATAGGGGGTGAAGCAACTTGACAAGACAGGAATTTATTGATGATGTCGAGAATATCGACCAATTGTTGAGCGTTGCGGCCGATTTTGATTATGAGTTCGATGATGTATATTCTGAGGATCAATACGATGACGAAATCAATGACCAGCTCAGGAACGATGATAGATATTGGAAAGATGTGAGAGACTGGTTAAACAACCTCCCGGATGGCTCCGACTTTTATGTTCGAGACCGATGGGGTGAGTGGGAAGGCAGAGGCTACGAAGAAATCGACGATCTGAAGGAACAGTTCCTAAACTGGGCGGATGAAGATGGCGAAGTCTTCGAGGAAGAAGACGACGAGGAATACGATGAAGAAGAATATGACGATTCGGAGCCGGAATCTGAAGACCCTGAACCGGAATCCGACCTCACGTTAGACGACATCTTGTCCATTCTCTGGGATGGCACTCAGGAAACCGCGTAGAAAGGAAGATACATACATGGATTTATCGAAAAGCTATGACTTTTTCCAACCCGAGAAAGATGAGGCCAGAATCCACATCATCGGCTGCGGTAGCGTCGGCTCTACCCTGGCAGAGAATCTTGCCCGTTGCGGCGTTACAAAAATGACCCTCTGGGACTTCGACGATGTGGAAGCTCATAACATCGTCAATCAGATGTTCCGGCAGCAGGACATCCATAAGAAAAAGGTGGAAGCTCTGCGGGATATTCTGGTGGATATTAACCCGGATATCGAACAGGAGCTGGAATTGAAGCCGGAAGGCTGGCAGGGAAAGCTCCTCTCTGGTTACATTTTTCTGTGCGTTGACAATATTGAACTTCGCAGAACTATCGTGGAGCGGCATTTCGATTCTCCCTTTGTCAAAGCAATGTTCGACTTCCGCACGCTGCTGGAATCCGCCCAGCATTATGCCGCGGATTGGAGCGATACCAATATGAAAAAGAATTTCCTCGCCACCATGCAGTTTTCTCATGAGGAAGCTTCTCAGGAAACGCCGGTATCTGCCTGCGGTGTAACGCTTGGCGTAGCAACCACAGTTCGGCTTGTCTGCGCCCTCGGCGTGGATAATTTCATCAATTTCACCAAGGGACTTGGGCTGAAAAAGATGATCATGATTGATGGCTTCCACTTTATTCTGGACGCCTTCTAAGCCTGTGCCTCCGGGTTCTTCCGGAGGCTTTACGATGTAATGAAATATATCTTTCTGAGAAAGATAGCTCTTCGCCGTCGGCAGGAGTAACAACTTGACCCGAAGTGAAATGCACGAGGTGCGCGATAGCTCGGCAATGCATCATCGCATCGCAGCCCGAACATTACCGTGACAACAGCACGCCAAAGCAGGAAATATCCGAAATAGGCATAAGAGTTCTGATAGCAATCAAAGGAGCGCAATTATCCTCAGAACCAAACCCGAAAACAAGACAGCTGAAGGCGCCGGTGAGGATCCGACGATCATGAAACTCGAGTCACATCCCATACGAGATTACATCAAAGAGGTATTAAAATATGTACTATATTACAGTCAGACAGTCTCCGAGATATCACCAGATGTCCTTGGAAGAATTTTGGTTTGGTACAGATAGCATTCCGAGAGAAAGCAGCGGAAATGTTTCTGATACACGGACATATTGTGTAGAGGAAATCAGCGAGCGCTTCCAAAGCCGTGCGGATGTTCCAGCTATCATCCGTAAACTTGAAGACTTCAATGAAAGGACGAAAGACTTACGGGAAGCGGATAGGCACTCATTGTACAAGGAGTTTTACATTCCAAAGAAAAGTCGTGGTCTTCGGAAAATTGATGCGCCGAACGACGAGCTGATGAATTCACTTCGGGAATTGAAACTGATTTTCGAAAATGACTGCCACGCCCTTTACCACACGTCTGCGTTCGCCTATATCAAAAACAGATGCACCGTCGATTGCGTGAAGCGTCATCAGCAGAACGAAAGCAAGTGGTTCGGGAAATACGACCTTAGTAATTTCTTTGGAAGTACAACGCTGGAGTTCGTCATGTCCATGTTCTCTATGGTATTCCCATTTTCTGAAGTCGTTAAAAATACTGCTGGAAGAACGGCGTTGGAAACGGCGTTGTCACTGGCGTTCCTGGACGGTGGTCTGCCACAGGGAACGCCGATTTCTCCATCCATTACCAATATTATGATGATTCCGGTAGATTTTACCCTGGCAAACAGGCTCCGGGATTATAACGGGCAGCGATATGTGTTTACAAGATACGCTGACGATTTCCACATCTCATCCAAGTATACATTCAAGTACCGTGAGATCGAAGCCATGATTCAGGAAGTTTTGGCAAGTTTCCACGCTCCGTTCCGTATCAACGAATCCAAAACTCGGTATGGATCCTCTGCAGGCCGGAATTGGATGCTTGGAGTGATGCTTAACAAGGACAACAATGTCACCGTTGGCTATCAGAACAAGAAGCGATTCCAGAGAATGCTTGAAAACTTCATCATGGATTCGAAGAACAATATCTCGTGGGATGTTTCCGATGTTCAGGTAATGGAAGGACTTCGCAGCTATTACAAAATGGTGGAGGGAGAAACAATTGACAGAATTGTAGCCCATGTAAATCAGAAATTTGAAGTTCATATTGAATCCATGATAAAAGAAGCCTTGAGATAATCAGGGCTTTCACAATGAAATGATATTTCTTCTTGAAATATACTCCTCACCGTTGGTAGGAGTAACAACTTGACCGGGAAATGAAGGCGAGTCAGGCAGAGAGCTGCCTGAAGGCGATATCGGTTGGCCACATCAAAAGCAAAATGTCAATAGTGAAATCACAGAGATTAACGCTGTAATATTTCGCTCCGGAGCAATACCTCTCACAAGCACTACCAAGAGCAAGGTGAATTGCTCATCAGAACAGAGGTCTCACGCGTTACGAGCTCATCTCCAGTCTTCACATTTCCCCACCAGATTGTGATCATGGAATTACCCATCGCCGCACATTTCGTGCGGCAATACGGAGAGGTGTCCGAGTGGCCAATGGAGTCGGTCCTGAAAACCGATGAGGGTAACACCTCCGTGGGTTCGAATCCCACTCTCTCCGCCATATTGAAATAAGAAAATGAAATGATATCTGAACAAGATATGCTCCTCGCCGTCGGCGGGAGTAACCATTTGATCCGAAAATGAATGGCTGCCGCAGAAGATGCTGACGCGTGCAGGCGCCATAGAGTCTGGTGCGAACGAGCTGAGAAAGGTCATCCGAAAGCATTGGATAAGTAAATTAACTGCATTCCTATCCATGTAAACCCGTATATCGGAGAATAATAATTCAAGAACCTCAGCAATTGACCGACGAAGAGATCGCCCTCAGGATCAAGATCCAAAAGCATTCCCTACAAGATTTCCTTATTTCAACAATAAATACTTTGGAGGAATTAGAATGAATGTAATCATGAGCGGTAATGACGCAAGAATTTGCGGAGATGACATCCAGACATATAAAAAGATTCCGGCTGGAACATATGATATTTGTTTCGCTAAAGGGGCTGGCTATTGGCTTCAGCGCCGTGAAGACCTTGTCCCCAACGAGCAGAAGATATATGGGGATAGTTTGTATAAGGTTGAGAAGGTTCTGAAAACATTCGGGGCTGTCAACCGTAATCTCGGAGTCATCCTCAGTGGCAAGAAAGGATGCGGAAAATCCATGTTTGTCCGAATTCTTGCCCAGGAGGCAATTGCAAAATATGGGCTTCCTGTTATCGTTGTCTCCAACCGTATTGATGGAGTTCAGGCTTTCATATCTTCCATTCAGCAGGAGTGCCTGGTCGTCTTCGATGAATTTGAGAAGATTTTCAGTCACACGGAGGATGAGCACGATCCACAGGACGCGCTGCTTCCAATGTTCGACGGAATGGATAACGGTAAGAAGCTGTTCGTAATCACCTGCAACAAAGTGGATCTGCTGAACGACTGCCTCCTCAACCGTCCAGGTAGATTCCATTATCATTTTGAAATTACAAATCCATCCCCTGACGAAATCCGAGGATATATGCAGGACAACCTGAATCCGGAATTTCATGATTCAATCGAGCTGATTGTAAAGATTTCTTCTTTTGCAGACGTTACTTACGATTTTCTCAGGGCAATTGTGTTTGAACTCAATCAGGGATACAGCGTTCAGGAATCCATGCGCGATTTGAATATTGCCTGTGAGGATTACGAGAACTTCGATGTGGAAGTCATGTCGAGCGAAGATGTGTCTTTCCGATGCCACAATATGCGGTTAAACTTCAATGCGTCCGATCGAGGTAAAATTTACAGCACTCGTCTGCATTGCAATATGGCTACGGAATATGACAAGAGGCTTGAGCTGGAAATTTGGTTCGATTTGAAAGATGTCGTCAACAAGGACGGTACGCTTTCTATTGAGCCCAAGCTTTTGAAGAAAGTTGTTCTTTGGAATTATGGCAAACGTGACGATGATTGGGAGCCGACTGAAACGGAATTCGGCGCAGACAACTTGAAGTCTGTCATCTTCAAGCGTTCCAATTTCGTCAGTGTGAATCGGTACAATGTTTAATATCGTATAACTACTTCGCAAGAAGTATTTATAAACCAACAATGTAAATGAAGGCATTAGAATTTCCACAGGATACATACTCGTGCCTTGCTCCTCGCCGTCGGCAGGAGTAACGAATCGCCATCTTCGCTTTTTATTCCCAGTAATTGATCCCAAATTTCAATTAACGGGGTTAATTGAAATTTGAGGATAAATTACAGAAAATAAAAAGCGTCGCTTCTGGCATAGACAATTGGTGAGAGAACTACACACCATCTGTCTATGGATTGTTGGGCGGGCAGGAAACTGCCCATATCCGGGTGTAGCGAAGAAGGGATCGCGCTTGATTTGGGATCAAGAGACCGCAGGTTCGAATCCTGTCACTCGGACCAGCGCCGAAAGGCGCATCACCCCCTTTCCAAAACCCCGTCTTGAAGTATACAAACGGGGTTTTGTATACGGTTCTTTAGCTCAATTGGCAGAGCACCTGGCTCATAACCGGGAGGATTTGGGTTCGATCCCCAGAGGAACCACCAAACAAAAATATAATTCAGGAGGAATTACAATGGATGATATGTTTGATTTATTGAGCGGTGAAGCCATGGAAGATACATATGAACCGGCAAATCCTGATCTCCACCTGTTGGATATCCCGGACGGTGGAGAATTTATGGTTGGAGATTATTGCTTCGTAAAGCTCGGGTTTGAGCAAGGAGGAATCCTGGCAATTCTGAAAGAGTCATTCTTCAGGCAGACGTTCAATGAGAACAGAAATAATAATTATTGCAGTTCCGAAGTGCGCACCAGATTGAATACGGAATTCCTGCCAATTTTGGAGGCGGAAGGCGTGGAGCTGCTTCCGTATACCATGGATTTGCGTGCGGAAAACGGCCAGACGGACTACGGCAGCTGTACAGATAACGTGGGGCTTCTGACTGCTGACCTGTACCGGAAATATTATTATCAGATTCCGAAGCTGGGAAGAGATGAATGGCTGGCCACACCGTTCTCTTGCCTGGAAGATTACAAGTACGTTATGTACGTCAACGCCTCCGGCATTGTCAGCAACAGCAGCGCGTATAACGCGTCTAGGTGCCGTCCCGCCTGCATTTTTGCCATCTAAGAATCCAAATCATTATCCGCCATCTGAAATGGCGGATAGAAGAAAGGAAACGAACAGTGCGTATCAAACAGGATATTGAAATTGACGATTTTTTGAGAACGGTTGATCAGTGCAGCGGAGATGTCTATTTGGTATCCAGTCAGGGAGATAGACTGAATCTGAAATCTACGCTGTCCTCTATGTATATTTCTATGGGTAGACTCCTATCAGAAGAAGGAGACAGCCTGGAGCTTTTTTGTGATAAGCGGGAGGACGAACAGAAATTCTTCTCGTTTTTCAATACACACCCGGAAGTTATCAAGAATACATGAAAGGAAACTAAGTATGAAGTTTTACAGTGAAACCCTTAACAAGCTTTTTGACACCGAAGAAGCCCTGAAGCAGGCAGAAGCGGCACTCCAGAATAAGGAGCAGGAAAAGAAGCGTAGGACGGAGGAGCTTGACGAAGCAAGAGCCGTTGCGAAGAGCGCCCAGAAGAAGTACATTGATTTACTGGCAAGGTATTGCAAGGACTACGGCCAGTATTCCTACCCCGCTTCCTGCGGCAACATTGGCAAATCCAACCTTGCCGATATTCTGGAGCAGATCGGGTTCAAGCTGCTGTGATTGCATCTACCCTCGCATATAGCGAGGGTATTTTTATGGAGCCATAAGCCTAATTGGTAAGGCAGGAGTTTGCTAAACTCTGAGTAAGGGCGCAAGTCCTGTTTCGGTTCGAGTCCGAATGGCTCCGCCAACGACCTCATCACGCCTCTACTGCACCGTAAGCGCAAATCGATGGGGCTTTTAAGAAGCGGGAAATCCGCCGCTTTGTACGGGGCGAGTCAAAGAGATGGACGCTTTGGTTTGATCTTCGTTTCAGGTTGTGGTGTAGCTGCGGCCATATTGATATTTGTGTCCGAGTTTCAATTTGGCAGCAGCGTAAAACGCTGGTTTTATACCTCATCGCCGGTGCGTTAAGCCGGGCGGAATTCCAAATGCCCAGATGACGGAATTGGCAGACGTGCTGGATTTAGGTTCCAGTGCTGAAAAGCGTGCGGGTTCAAATCCCGTTCTGGGTACCAATGCCGGTATAGCTCAGTTGGAAGAGCAGCGTCTTTGTAAGTCGAAGGTCGTCGGTTCGAGTCCGGCTACCGGCTCCAAAAGTTATAAGATGTGCGGAGGAAGTAATGGCAGCAATTGCGGATTTAGAGGATTACGTTTCCGGGATGCGAAAATCCATGGATGATAAGCTATGGTTCCTGGATTTTATCGGTACGGATGTTACGTCCGTATATGATTACGGATGTGCGGACGGAACGCTCCTTCGGCGTGTACAGGATGAACGGCCCGACGTCTGTTTATATGGGTATGATAATAACTGTGAGATGTTGAAGATTGCCAGGAATCGACTGCAAAATAGCGCAGTCTCAAGCCACAGAATGGAGACGGCCAGACCTGGGCAAGTCACAGTGGTATCTTCCGTATTTCACGAGATCCATTCCTATGGGACGAATGACAGCATTTTGTCGGATTATCGGCACATTTTCGGAATTGGCTCTGACTATATTGCAATCCGGGACATGTTTTACTCATTTTGTATGCCGGAAAATGCAAGCGCAAAAGTTGCTCAGGCCGTAAGAATGGCATCTGATAAAGAGCGTCTTCGTGAATTTGAGAGTGTTTACGGTTCTATCGACAGGAATAAGAATCTGATGCATTGGCTCTTAAAGTATAGATACGTGGAAAACTGGCAGCGGGAGCTTACCGAAAATTATTTGCCCAATAGTTTTGAGGAGTTTTTGAACGCAACACCAAAAGAATACGACTGTGTTTACGCAGAGATGTATACCCTGCCGTTCTTGCATGACAGAATACTACAAGACTACGGTATTGATTGGAAATATCCAACACACGGAAAGATTTTATTGAAGAAGAGAGGATGATTCAATGAGCTGTAAAATGAATTCAATTCCGTTTATTCGTTCTTATGATGATATACGCAAGGAGATGGAGGCAGATCTGCAATACCGCCTGAAACACAGAACGGATAAAACATCCCTTGGTCGTCCTCTGTACTATAGAATCAATATTCAGATGATTACGACTGAGGAATGCCCGTTCTCCTGCCCGTTCTGTCTGGAACGTCAGAACCCAATGTCCGGGAATAATGACTTCATAGCGCAGATCGAATCATTGAGGCGAGTGCTGGAAGAACATCCGAACGCCAGATTGACGATCACAGGAGGAGAACCCGGATTGTATCCTGACCATATCGCCGATGTGGTTAATACCTTCAAGCAACATGGCAACAATGTATTTTGTACTATCAATACCTCTGGCTTTAATACGGATTTGAACGGACTGGCGAAAATCAACCTGTCCAGAAATGAGTATGTCCACGAGGATCCGGCAAAGTTCCCTGGCTGTACGGTTCAGACGATTATGGAAGTGCCCACTGTGGAGGCAATTAAGAAGTATATGAAACTGGATGCTAAGAACTACTCATTCCGGTTTCTCAGCGGCTTGGAAAAGAAGGACTACCCGGTGGATGTCTGGAACGGATTGCAAAATGACAGCGAAATTGATGTACATACGTTCCGAATTGGCGACTTCTTTACCTATGCGACGTTCGATTATATGGGAAAACACGCCCGTGTGACGCTGGGAGACATGTGGCAGCAGCAACACAACGATTACGGAGACGGATATTCTAACATCATAATCCATCCTGACGGTAGAATATCCACGAATTGGAGGTGATTGCCACGGATATTCTTGATTTTATCTCCGGTATTATGGATGGTGTGAGTGAAGAGGACATCCAGAACTTGCTGGAAAAGTCCGGTGCGTCAAATTTGGCAGGCACAGTTCCGGATGGAGGCGAGTTTATGTTCTGCGGAGTTCCGTTCATACGCCTCGGCGAGGAACAAGGCGGTATTTTGTGTATTACAAAGCAGGATATCTTTCGCTCCAGGTTTCATGATACGGATAATAATGATTACCGGGAATCCATTGTCCGTCATAGACTTCTCGAAGAATTCTTACCGCTGTTGGACTGTGAAGAGCTTCTTCCGTTTGAAATGAATCTTGCCTCGGCGGTTGAGAGTTCGCAAGGATATGGGGTATGTGCGGACTATGTTGGAATTCTAACGGAGGAATTATACAGGAAGTACAGACGGTATATTCGTATGGATGGTTACATGTGGCTTTGTACGCCGTTTTCACTGGACAGAAGATATCCGTATGTAAGGTACGTCAACGCCTCCGGCAATGTCAGCTCCAGCAACGCGTATAGCGCGCTTAGGTGCCGTCCCGCCTGCATATTCAAAAAATCATCCTGATAATCGAAACAATCATCCGCCACCTGAAGTGGCGGATATATGCGGATGTAGTGTAGTGGTAACACCTCAGACTTCCACTCTGATATTGCGGGTTCAACTCCCGTCATCCGTTCCAGCGCCTTTGTGCGCACGCTATTGCAGTGCCGTCCTGTGCTGCAACAGTTGTTTATACATGGGCATTTTGATCGCTTACAAAAGCGGTCGAGGTTTCCCCAGCAGAAAGGGGCGCTCAGGCGAGGGGCGTGCGCGCATGACAAACTACTCGCCACTTTATGCTCCGTTAGCTCAGCGGGAAAGAGCAACTGTCTCCTAAACAGTGGGTCGCTGGTTCGAGTCCAGTGCGGAGCGCCATTTATATTGAGTCGTCGCCAAGGGGTAAGGCATGGGATTTTGGTCCCCATATTTCATCAGTTCAAATCTGATCGACTCAGCCAAAAATCTTTTTTATGGGAGGTGTACGCTGTGTGAATGTTGTGTTCTGGTTGCTGGTGATCGCCGCATTTGTTCTGATCTGGTTTCTGCTCGCTTTTGCGTTTCGTGGGGTCGGGAAGTTCTGGTTCAGGATTTATGACGATGCGGCAAAGGAAATCAAAAGAAAAGACTGAAAAATGAAAGGAAGACTATATGTTCGGAAAAATTGGAGCAGTTGTTCTTGCGGTAATTCTGGTGTTTGCCCTGTTTTGTGGCATCACCTGTATGGAAAAGGTTCCCGCCGGCTACGTAGGTGTTGTGTACAATATGAACGGCGGTGTGGACGGGGAAGTGCTCACCCAGGGCTGGCATCTGGTTGCGCCGACGAAAAAGGTAACTACATATTCCATTGGCATCGAGCAGTCCTATCTGACATCTGACAATAAGGGGGATTCCAAGCAGGACGAGAGCTTCAGCATCCCAACTTCTGACGGCAAGACGGTTCGTGTGAATCTGGAATTCTCCTATCGGTTCGATGAGGAACGTGTTGCAAATACCTTTGTGATGTTCAAGGGTAAGTCCGGCGAGACAATCAAGGATACCTTTATTAAGCCGAAAATTGTTGCCTGGACCCAGGAAGTTTCTGCAAATTACCCCGTTACGGATATTTTTGGTGATAAGCGTACCGCAATCAATGCGGAATTGGATGTGTACCTCCGGCAGAAATTCGACCCCTACGGTATTATTATCGATACTGTAAACTTTACAGATATTTCTGTTGATGAGGAAACCGCCGCTGCGATCCAGAAGAAGGTAACTGCACAGCAGGAGATGGAACTTGCCAATATCGAGGCACAGACTGCAAAAATCCAGGCAGAAAAGGACAAGCAGGTTGCGGAGGTAACTGCCCAGCAGAAGATTATCGAAGAGAACGCAAAGGCAGAAGCCATGCGTATCAATGCGGAAGCGGAGGCCAACGCAATGCGTATCAAGGCAGAGGCCGAGGCAGACGCCAATAAGATGGTGGCTGGCTCTCTGACACCCAGTCTGATCGAGAAGATCAAGTATGAACAGTGGAACGGCCAGTTGCCCAAGGTAACAGGCAGCGGTGCTTCCATCGTGGATATCGAACCCTGATTATAAGCCGGATTCTATTACGGATCCGGCTTTCTTATGCCGCAGTAACTCAGCCAGGTAGAGTAGCGGACTTTTAATCCGTCTGTCGGAGGTTCAAATCCTCTCTGCGGTACCATATTAAAAACGGAGGTATCACTATGAGTCTGTCATATTGGATGATTGAGGGAATTGGTTTATGCACGAATGATATCGAACCACATCTTGATAATAAGAAGGTAGTAAGATGTATTTCTGAAGTACATCCGGATGATTTGGAACTGAAAACGATGATTCTTAGAAATGATTACAGCAACTTTGACATTCACGACTATATAGACAACGGTTTATTCGATAATGTTGGAGACCTGTTGTGCTTCTGCGACGAGACGGATTCTTTGACGTTCTGCAATGATGGAGATGGGAACACATATTTCTATTATCCGCCGTCTATGCCTTGGGAGCGGAGTGAAAACGACCCCAAGAGCGAAGAAGAGGTAATACAGCGAATTATTTCTGCGGTAAAAGGCCTTACGGACTTACAGGGGCATGAGATTCGTGAAATGATTGACCGAGAACTGCATGTTGTCGGTGCTGGCTAACGGAATCGTGGAGGAGAAGCTATGAATAAAGAATGGATTTTGACAATGAAGGCGGAGCAAGAAAAAGCAATTGAAAAATCAGTGAGCGATCTCAAGTCGCTTATTTCGGAACTTTCGTGTTACACGGATGATGTGAAACAGAAGCTTTACAGTATTGTAGACAGCTGGCGCTGCAATTACAGGGCATCCGCACATGACTTGCTGTTAGAAATGATCACAAGTGCGAAACCGCATATGGATGTCTTTGGTTTTGCGCACGATCATGATATCTACAGTATGTGCAATTTTATTTCAAACCCCGGGAACTTGGAACAGTATCTCGATTCGGAGCCAGTCGAGTTTGACGGAGATGTTATCATTACAGACCCATGCTATATCGTTAAGCATGATGATAAGGATACCGATGAGGATGATTGGGATCGGTGCGATTATGGGTATAGCATGGAAGAACTTGGAATCTCGCACTACATGGCAAGAAATACCATGTATGGTGACTGGGGCTGTACTCTGCTTAACTCGGATACCAAGGAGCCCATTGGAGAGTTCTGTGCTGATGCCGGAATGGTAGCGGTGTTCCTTCTTGATGAAGTCCTGAAATATAATCCGGAATTTGATTACCATATCAACCGTCCGTGGACGACAGCTTTCGTTAAGAACTTCAAGGGAACCATTCAGTTCATCGTTACCGAAGAGACCGGAGAATATGAAAATGACTCTGAATGGCATAAGAAGGGAGACAAATGGAGAGATTACCAAGTCCAGGTTGTAGGCCATGGTATTGACAAGACAACAGGGAAACCTCTGAACTTTGTCAGTTTTCAAACTGGGCTATAACGTATCAAAGGCCGGGACTGATGAGGAGAATTGTGACGATGAATAGAGTCTATTATGAGACTGGTAACGAAGTACCTGAAATCCTCGGTTCCGGTTCTTCGTTCTCCAGTGTTGTAACGACCACTGACGAGAGTGAGGCTTTTCAAGCGTATCATAAAGGCGGTCGAAACTATCTGCTGAAAGTCACACATGGCACTGGCGAACCTCGAAAGATTGAATGGTGGGACGAAGAGCAGAAGAGCTGGAGAAAATGAAAGGTTAATCTTATGACCTACTTTTAGAGGATGACATGCCAGAGTGGTGGAATTGGTATACACGGCGGTCTCAAGTACCGCTGCTTTACGCCTGTGGGTTCGAGTCCCATCTCTGGCACCACTTCTATTGGAGGAAATAAGGAATGTTTTTTTCTGACGCAATTGCAACAGTATTGCTTTTACTATAAGCGAAACTTTCGATAACTCGTATCATTTGAGATGAGGTGGTTGGTATGAAAAAGATCTGGTAATTCTCTGATACTGAATACATAAGAATGAAAGGAATGCTGTATGAAAAATGGATTAACAATGTCGGAAGTTCAGGAGAGCCGTGAGAAGTACGGTTCTAATAAGCTTCCCGAAAAGAAATTGAAGACACCTCTCCAGTTCTTTATGGAGACATTCGAAGACCGTCTGAACCAGATTCTTCTAGGAATGATAGTCGTTTTTGCTGCTCTGGCAGTTTTTGGACAGGGATCATATTCTGAGCCAATCGGTGTCGGTGTTGTTCTGCTTGCGATTGCGTTCATTGGAATGAAAACTGGCCTGAAGAGCCAGAAGAGTGCCAAGGAACTGAAAGATCGAACCTCGATTCGGTTCTGCAATGTAATTCGAGATGGTAAGGTCGAACATATCAATACGGACGATGTAGTCGTTGGCGACTTAGTTATTATTCAGTCTGGTGAGGCTATTCCGGCTGATGGTTGTTTAGTTGAGGGCTATCTGAAGGTCGATAACTCTGTTCTGAACGGAGAATCTGAGGACTGTAAGAAGACCCCAATCACAGAATGTCGAGATGATCTCTGGATTGAAAAGAACGTAACGTGTAAAGTCGGCGGCACAAAAATCGCTAAGTCTACTGATTTCGTTGATCCCTATTCCCTGTTCTCTGGCACTACTGTTACTGACGGTGAGGGTAAGATGGTTGTTACTCATGTCGGCGTCGGTACTGTGAACGGTCAGACGATCATGACAATCGATGAAATCGAGGAGCAGAAGACTTCTTTGGATATTCAGCTTGAGGATCTAGCTGGACAAATCAGTAAGTTCGGATACATTGGGGCAATTGGAATCCTGGTAGTTCTGGTGATCGCGAATATCATTCAGTACGGCGGAGTCGCTGAATACTTCGGCATTGGTTGGATTCCTGTCCTTAAGAATATCCTCACAATTGCCGTGACTTCTCTGACGATTATCGTCGCCGCAGTTCCCGAGGGTCTCCCCCTGATTATCAATCTGATTACCGCGCAGAACGCTAAGGTTATGATCAAGCACAATGTCCTCGCGAAGCATACGAACAAGATCCCTGAGGCTGGCAACATTCAATTACTCTGTACTGATAAGACCGGAACCCTTACTGTTGGTAAACTTGTCCCGGTTTCGAATACCATTGGAGACGGCGTCGGGAATGCTTTTGAGTGTAAGAATGTTCGGGATATCTTTAAGCTGAACGTTGTCATGAACAGCAGCGCCATGTATGACGAGAATCAACAAATTGTTGGAGGAAACGCGACAGAGCGCGCACTGCTGTCTATGGTAACTCCTGAGGAGTATGAAGAAATCGCTTCTAAAACCCAAGTAGTCAAGAAGCAGAACTTCAATAGCGCGAACAAATACTCCGCAGTAGAAGTGAAGAGAGATTCTGATACAACTTTCACACTTTATAAAGGAGCCCCAGAAAAGCTCCTCGCGAAAGCTACCGGCTACGAAGATGCCACTGGAACGCATAAGATCGATAAGGACTATATTCAAAAGACGGCGATTGATAAATACACGCAGCAGGCAATGCGGGTTATTGCGACGGCTTACAGTCCCTCTCCTCTCGCCGAGAATGAACTTCCCAATGACCTCGTAATCATTTCGTTTGTCGCAATTCGTGATGATGTTCGTCCCGAGGTTCCTGTAGCTGTTCATAAGATGCACAGAGCCGGGGTTCAAGTTATGATGGTGACCGGAGATGTGCTATCTACTGCAAAGGCTATCGCCGGCGACGCCGGATTGCTAACTTCCTCGGAAGATTTGTGTATGTCGGCAGATGAGTTCGATGCTTTGTCTGACGACGAGGCAAAAAGCATCCTCAGTCGAATCAAGGTAATTGCACGAGCAACTCCTAACACAAAGCTCCGTATCGTGAAACTCGCCCAAGAACTTGGGCTTTGCGTCGGTATGACAGGTGATGGGACGAATGACGCTCCCGCTTTGAAGGCAGCGGATGTTGGTTTCTCTATGGGTTCCGGCACTGACGTGTGTAAAGAAGCAGGAGATATCATTATCACTGACGATAACTTCGTTTCTATCACAGACGCTGTTCTGCTTGGCAGGACCTTTATGCACAATGTCTTGAAATTCCTGAAGTTCCAGCTTCCGATCAATGTTGGTTTAGTTATTCTGAGCATTGTGTATCCCTTGTTCTTTGGTATTGAAGCTATTGCCGCTGTTCAGATTTTGGTGATCAATATCGTGATGGACAGCCTGAATTCCCTGTCTTTTGGCGGAGAGCCTGCCAAGAGTGAATATATGAATGAGAAGCCAATCCCGAAGGGCTCGAAGCTACTCTCTCGCGATACCACAACTCAGATCATGATGTCAGTCATTACCTTCCTGACACTGTTTGCAATCACTACGACCCCTGCTTTTCAGAAGATTTTCGATTCTGAAGCTGTATATGCGACAGCTCGATTTGCATTGTTGATTTTTGCTGCCACTATCAACGGATTTAACATCCGCACGGACGGGTTGAATCTGTTCCGAGGAATTGGCAAGAATAAACTGTTTGTCAAGATTGCAGCCGCTATTTTTGCCATGACGTTCTTGCTGGCACAGTTTGGCGGAGATTTTATGGGATGCCATGCAATGAGTCTGACGCAGTGGGTTACAGTAATTGGTCTGTCGTTGCTTGTTATCCCCGTCGATCTGACCAGAAAGCATATTGTAATCTCCCGCAAGTGCTCCCACAAGTGTCCGACGGTCGGCAAAGAGGTCGGCGGAGGGAGGCTATTCCCTTCTAATATGAGGTGATTAGAATGAAAAATAGAAATCTCAGAAATAAGATTGAATTTGTCGTTATCTCATGTTACTTAGCGGGATTTCTCCTCGCTTGCTGGACGAAAAATCCGTTGTTTATGGGAACTGTCTTATTGGCGGTTCCCATTTCAAAATATATCAAAGAATAAAAGGAGAAATTACAAATGGTAAATCTGGTAAAGGGTCAGAAAGTTGAACTTACCAAAGGCGACTCCGGCTTAAAGAAGCTGGTCGTCGGTCTGGGATGGGACGTCAGTCGTTTTGACAGTGATAATTTCGATCTGGACGCTGCGGCATTCTTGCTTGGGGAAGATGGTAAGGTACATGCTACAGCGAACTTCGTATTCTTCAACAACCTTCACGATGTACATAACAGCGTCACTTTGCTGGGAGATAACCTCACCGGCGAGGGCGATGGTGATGATGAACAGATTGTCATTGATCTGGAAAAGGTTCGCGATGACGTTGCGAAGATCGATTTCACCGTTACTATCTACGATGCCTCTGCTCGTAAGCAGAACTTTGGTATGATTTCAAACGCATATGTTCGTATCGTTAACAAGGACACCGGCGAAGAACTGGTTCGCTACGATCTGAGCGAGGATTACAGCGTTGAGACCGCGATGGTCATGGGATCTTTGTACCGCCACAATGGCGAGTGGAAGTTCAGCGCAGTTGGATCTGGATTTGCAGGTGGTTTGAATGAACTGTGCCGCAATTATGGCGTTTAAGGAGGAAAAATAGTGGCTGTCAATCTGTCTAAGGGTGAGTATGTAAACCTGACCAAGTCTGTTCCCTGTCTGTCTAAGGTGACTGTTGGTCTCGGTTGGGATATGGCGGAGAGAGGATATTCAATCGACTGCGATTCTTCTGTATTCCTGCTGCGGAGTGTTAAATCTCGTCTGTTCGGAAAGGAAACTTCTCTGAAATTAGTAAATGGCGGAGACATCATCTACTTTGGGAATAAGCACCATGACAGTGGATGTGTTGTTCATCATGGTGATAACCTTACCGGTGAAGGTGATGGCGATGACGAGCAGATTTCCATCGATCTGGCTCATATGCCTGCCGACATTAAGAGCGCGGTTGTGGCAATCAATATCTACGATTGCGTCCATCGTCGTCAGCATTTCGGTATGATTCGCAATTGTTATGCGAGGATTGTTGACGATAACACTCATAAGGAGATCTGCCGATATAATCTGACCAATAACTATGCAGACCGCACTGCGGTAATTATTGGAGAGCTGAATAGAACTGATGATGGCTGGGAGTTCAAAGCAGTTGGCGAAGGCAGCAATGCTGATAACATTGATGCTTTGGCTCGCAAGTACCGCTAAGGAGGGTCTTTAATGTCTGTAAATTTGAAGAAGGGCGATCGTGTTGCGTTATCTAAAGATAGCAAGGTGGATCGGGTTTCCGTTTGTCTCGGTTGGGATACGGCAAAGTATGATGAGTCAGGTGACTTTGATCTTGATGCTTCTGCCTTTATCCTGACCAAAGCGGGAATGACCAGATGTGATGATGACTTCATCTTCTACAACAATCTGAGGCATCCTACTGATAGCGTCATCCATAGTGGAGATAACCTGACTGGCGTCGGAGATGGAGACGACGAAGTGATTAAGGTCAATCTAAATAAGCTCCCCAAGTATGCTGAGAAAATTGTATTCTGCGTTACAATTCACGAAGCTGTGCGCAGGATGCAGAATTTCGGAATGATCGAGAATTCTTTCATCAGGATCGTAGATGACAGAACTCAGAATGAGATTCTGCGGTACGATCTGAAGGAGCGATTCGGTGATAAGACTTCTATTATCGCCGGTGAGATCTATAAGGACGGAAGTGACTGGAAGTTTCATGCCGTTGGCGAGGGATACTCAGGTGATCTGATGTTCTTATGTGAGAAATTTGGAATTGAGGTGGCGTAAATGACAGTTGGTACAAGTAACTTCGCAATCGCAGTCATGTTTGTTCTGATTCTGCTCGTCATCGTGGCTTTGATCTTAAATAAGCGTCTGTTTAAGCAGCTCTTGATGAAGTTCAGAGGGAGGACTGATGAGGTCATAACTCGAAACGCTGGGACTCCTGATGGCGCTGCTGATTTCTACAACGCAGCGATCCGGGAAAAGGAAGCACTATACGCAAGAGCCGATCAGTCTTTCCGCGAAATTTCCGGAAAGCTGGATATGGCCGAAAAGAACCTCTTCTCTCTGAAGAAAGAGGCTTTCCAGATTGACAGAGACATTGAGTCTTGCTTGGATGCCGGACGTGAGGCGGATGCTAAACAGTATGCAAACCGTCGAATTACTGTCGATCAGAAGATGAAGGCTCTCTCTGAGACGATTGAAGAATTCAAGAAGGCAAAGAGCCAGCAGGAAGAGATCCGTGCAGCGATCAAGCAGGAACTGGACGAGCTGAAAGAAGAAAAAGAACGTACTGTTTATCAACTTGAATCAGATCAGCAGATCATTGCGCTGCACGAGAGTATGAATGCAAGCGCAAGTACCAGTGAAAGCGACCACATGCTTGAGCGTGTCCGTGAGGGCGCAAAGAAGCAGCGTGAGCGGGCTGCTGGTGCTCAGATTGCCTACGACTCTAGCGCTGAAGCCATGAATCGTCGTATGGAGAATCGTACTCGCGAACAAGAAGCGGACAATTTGCTGGTAGAGATCCGCCGTCGGAGAGGTAACACATGATTGTTCTGAATATCGGTGTATTCCTGGCGTGCATCTGTTTATCAGCGCTCGGCGGATTTATCTGGGGTTTCTCCCGGAGAGCCAAGAAAGATCAAACTTAATATAGGGGGTATATTGTCCAAGCCGCGGAGCGCGAATGTATGACAAAAAGAGTAATGAGGTGAAATGATTGGTTGCATTTGAAAAAATGTATGCACTCCAGGAGCGCACTGGCCTGAAGGAAAAGAAGAAGTTCATCTGTGACAATGCATCAGATGCAGATTTTCAAAAGCTCCTTTTTTATGCTTTGAATCCAATGCTTACATATAAAATTTCTGAGGAGCGCCTTAGAAGAGAAATCCAAAAATGCACAATGGGGGACCGGCCTGGAAGTGTCTCCGAATATCCGTTCTCTAATATTGTGGAATGTTTGGATTATCTGTCAGGCTTGCGAGGTATGGATGATTCTACTGTGCGTCAGGTAGCGGCATTCTTGTGTTTCTTTTTCGAGAAGCGCGCTCGTGAGCTTTATGTTCGCATCATCTCGAAAACCCTGCGGCTTGGAGTCACAGCGAAAACCGTTAATGAAGTCATCCCGAATTTACTTCCGGAGTGGGAAGTTCAGCAAAGCTATCCAATCGAAAAGCATCCTGTACAGAATGGAACAGAATTCTGGCTGACGCAAAAACTCAATGGGGTTCGTGCTACATTCCTGGATGGACGACTCATTTCCAGAAGCGGGAATCCGTATACCGGCTTAGAGCATATCACAGATGCCCTTGTCGAAACCTTTGGCCTTGATTATGTATTTGACGGAGAACTGACGCTACGGGACAAGGGAAGCCTGAGCGATAACGAGGCGTTTCGCACTTCAACGGGTATTTTGAACTCCGATGACGGTGATAAAACTGCCGTTTTATATACCATATTTGATATAATTCCAAGAGAGGAATTCGTGAATGGCCGACAGAACACCGCATATGCAGTCCGCCGTGAGCTGCTGGACGCTATGTTTGAGAAGCTAAACAGCGACAGTGTAAAAATTCTCCCAGTGCTATATCATGGGAATGATACTTCTGTAATCCCCTCTTATCTAGACCAAATGGTTCGAGAAGATAAAGAAGGTTTGATTCTAAATACAAATGTACCATATAAACGGACGCGCCATAAAGGCATCCTGAAAATCAAGCGTTTCTATACCATGGATTTGCAAATCACTGCTGTTGAAGAAGGAAGCGGGCGCCTTGCCGGAACGCTTGGCGCATTCGTTCTGGATTTCAAAGGAAATTCAGTACGCGTCGGAACAGGCTTTACAGATTCCGAGCGAACCGAGTATTGGAATTCACGAGAGAATCTTATCGGAACGCTCTGTGAAGTAAAGTACAAGGAAATTTCCTGGGATAAGACAACAGGGGCAGAGAGCCTGCAATTCCCTGTATTCGTTACACTTAGAAAAGACAAAACAGAAGTGAGCTATTGCTAGGAGAATGTTATGAATAAGTACAAGATAAGCTGCCTTATTGCATTGTGCCTGGTCGGAATTTTATCCTTTGCAACCGTATCGCAGTTCGGGAGCGTCTTGCTCTCGGTAGCCGTGGCAGTTTTGTTTGCAGTTATCCTATTGATGTACGCCTGTATATGCGTAAACGACAGCGAATCAGAATAGTGAGGTAGACCGTATGCGGATTATTATTTATTCGATACTAAGCGCTATTAGTGCTGGATGGTATTACGGAGACCGTAGAAAACGAGGGAGTCGTGAGGTAGATCATGATTGTGACGGTATCGCCGCTGTGCTGGTTGGCGTATTTTTTCCATTGACGATGCCATTCTGTCTGGCGTTTTCGTATGTCAGGTATAGAGAAAGAGGAGGAAACGAGAAATGAGAGTTCTTTTACTGTTAAGAGGCTCCCCCGGCTGCGGGAAAACCACTTGGATTCGCCAGAATGGCTTGGAAAACTACGCCGTATCTGCGGATGACATCCGGATGCTGTCCTCCGCCCCGGTTATGTGCCCGGACGGTTCCGTAAAAATCAATCTGGACAGTGACAAATTTGTTTGGAAGACGCTCTTTGACATTCTGGAAAATCGGATGCGCCGAGGAGATTTTACGGTCATCGATGCGACCAATTCCAAGACCACGGAAATGAATCGGTATAAAAAGCTCTGTGATAACTACCGGTATCGAATGTACTGTGTGGACTTTACGTCTGTCCCTATCGAAACTGCGAAGCGTCAGAACGCTCAGCGCCCGGGCTATAAGGTGGTTCCCAATGAGGCAATCGATAAGATGTATGCCAGGTTTGAAACTCAGAAGATTCCATCCGGTATTACGGTGATCAAGCCGAATGAGCTGGATAAGGTGTGGCGGCGAAAGCTGGATATGTCCAAGTACAAAAAAATGCACATTATCGGAGACATTCATGGCTGTTATACGGCGCTCAATACATATCTGGAACAGAACGGCGGTATGAAAGATGATGAATTCTATCTTTTCTGTGGCGACTATCTGGATAGAGGAATTGAAAATGCGCAAGTCCTGAGCTTCCTTCTGCGCGTTTACAACCGAGAAAATGTCGGCCTGCTGGAAGGAAATCACGAGCGCCATATCTGGAGTTGGGCGAACGACGAAACGACGCGCTCTAAGGAATTTGAGCTGTATACGAAGTGGCAGCTAAAGGATGCTGGGATTGATAAAAAAGAATGCCGGAAGATGTATCGCAGAATGGTACAGTGTGCCTGGTTCGACTTTGCCGGGAAAGAAGTCTTTGTCTGCCATGGCGGGCTGAGCAAGCTGCCGGATAATCTGACACTGGTCGGAACGGAGCAGATGATTAAGGGTGTCGGCTCTTATAACGACTTTGAAACAGTATCCGATACATTTGCAAGAGAATCCGCAGCAAACTCTATCATGGTGCATGGTCATCGGAATACGAAGGATGTTCCGATTCGTGTAAACGAAAAAGTGCGAAACCTGGAAGGTCATGTGGAATTCGGCGGCTGTTTGCGTGTTGTTCAGTTCTGCCAGGACGGTACGGAGCAGGACATTGAAATTCAGAATACTGTCTTCAAGGAGCGGAAGTTGGAGGAGTCTTCCACAGAGGAGGCGAAGACCGTTGAGGATCTGATTCTCCAGATGCAGCAGAACAAATACATCGTAAAGAAGCGTTTTGGAAATATTGCCTCTTTTAATTTCACGCCAAGCGCTTTCTTTGAAAAGGCGTGGGACGCACAGACGATGAAGGCCCGCGGGCTCTATATCAATATGGATACACAGAAAATCGTAGCCAGGGCTTATGATAAGTTCTTTAATATCGGAGAGCGAGAAGAGCTAAAGTTTGATGTGCTGCAGCGATATCTTACATTCCCGGTAAAAGCGTATGTAAAGGAAAACGGCTTCCTTGGGATTGTTTCTTACAATTCTGACACGGACGAGCTGTTTATCACCACGAAGTCGAATCCTGACGGAGAGTATGCCCAGTATCTCAAAGATATGGTTTTCAGAAAACTCAGTGCGGAAGCGCTTGCCGGTATTAAGGAATACGCAAAAGAGAATAATGTATCCTTTGTGTTCGAATGTGTTGACATGAAAAATGATCCACATGTAATCGCCTACCCAGAGGATGCCCTGGTGCTTCTGGATATCGTATCCAATATGCTTTGTTTTCAGAAGCTCCCGTATGAGCAGCTATGCGTCATTGCAGACAGCCTAGGGATCCATCATAAGGAACTGGCATTTACAATTCCTACCTGGCAGGAGTTTTACGATTGGTATCACCTGGTTATCGCAGATGATTACACCTATAATGACAGGTTAATCGAGGGTTTTGTCATTGAAGACGCAGACGGAAAAATGGTGAAGCTAAAACTGGCGTACTATAAATTCTGGAAATTTATGCGTTCTATTGCGGCTGAGGTTTTCAAGAAAGGGTATTCCACGAGAACATCCACCCTGACATCAGATATTGCCAACAAATTCTACGGTTGGTGCAGAGGCATTTATCAAAAGTACAAAGATGAATGCAGAGAATATGACGGGCCGAAGGATATTTGTACATTGCGAGACGCATTTTGCATGACCTGCGACAAATGAAACAGGAGGAAAGAATATGAACTTAAAAGAGGCTTTTCGGTATCAGAGTTTTCTTGATAAGGCAATGGCGGCTGTCCAGATGCATCTGTCAGATAAAGATCACGCCATGAAAACAACGGAAATACACCATTGCTCTGCAACAAACCCTGACGCACCAGACAGAACAGAGCAGGTAGATAAGGGTGAGTTCTTCCTCAATGACGATGTAATCCGTCTCGGTGTGAAGCTCATTGAGGAAAAGAGTAAGCTTTCAGCTGCAATCACTACGGCAAAGGCTGCTTCTGGCATCAACATTGATGCGGAAATTGAAACCAATAAATTACGCCAGAAGCTTACAGGCAGCATGACGCAGATGCTGAAGATGAAGCCAGGAAAGAGAAAGACACAGGCGCGTGGCTATAAGTTTGATGTGAATCAAACACAGGTTTCGTATATCTACGATATGGAAGTTGTAGATGAGGATAACTTTGATCGGGAGCAGGCAAAGAAAACTGTGCGGCATCTTGTAGAGGAATCCGATACTGTGTCCACTATGGTGGAAATGGTACTCGTAAATACGAAGGTTGACTATGACCCGCCGTTTAATGTCAACGATGGGTTTGAAGATGTAATGCAGGAATTTATCTCTTGCTGATGGGCTGAATGTTCAGCCCTTTGCTTTAGGCAGAGAAACAAAATTGATAACCGACATCCGCCGGTATGTTACCGGACTTGCGCAGCGATGCGCTCGTATCTTATTCTGAATAACGGAATAAAAAAGATGAACTGGCTTTTTAACGCCGTCTTGGACTCATAATCCTTCAATCCGAGAGGCATCTCCGTAATCGTCAGTTTCGTAATTTCATAAGCCGTTATGTCTCTAATTTCGCAAAAATACAGGACGCCGAAAACCGATACGACAAACGTAAATAGTACGCTCCAAAATAAAGGCTTTTAACCTTTGAAACTTGATGATTTTAATGCAAATATAAATTGACAAACGGATTTCGTACAACAGCAGCTTCTGCTTGCGTTCGAAATGCGATCTGTCAACCTCTTTTCTATTCGGTTTATCAAGGATGCAACTCTGCCTAAAGCAGAGGGCTGAAAGGAGTAAATATGGTATATATAACAGGCGACTGCCATGCTGATTATTGCAGATTTAGCCTCGAAAACTTTCCAGACCAACTGGAAATGACAATGGAAGATTTCGTAATTGTATGCGGAGATTTCGGTCTCTGGCATAACAATGCGGAGGAACAGTGGAACCTCGACTGGCTGTCACAAAAAAGCTTCACACTTTTGTTTGTAGACGGAAATCACGAGAACTTCGATAGGCTGTACGGAGACGAGTTCCCAGTGGTGGATTTTCATGGCGGAAAAGCGCACAAAATACGGAAAAACATCTTTCATCTGATGCGTGGTTATGTATATGAACTATGCGGAAAGAAGTTTTTTGCGTTTGGCGGAGCAAGCAGCCATGACATTCAGGACGGCATCCTTGATCCGGCTGACTATGAAAGCACGGAGGCATTAAATCGGGCATACAAAGAGTGGGAAAGTCAGGGGAAAATGTTCCGCGTTAACCATCTCTCTTGGTGGAAGGAAGAACTTCCCGGTGAAGAGGAGATGGCATTTGGTCTGCAAGCACTTGCGGAACACGGGAATTCCGTTGATTATATTATTTCTCATTGCTGCCCGCAGAATCTTGCCTCCTATTTCTCAAGAGGAATGTACAAGCCGGATTCTCTCACGAAGTTCTTTGATGGTATTGCGGAGAGTATTGAGTTCAAGCATTGGTACTTCGGGCATTACCACCGTGACGAACAGTATTTTGGAAAATATACTTGTCTATATGACGACATAGAAAGGGTGTTGTAAATGGAATGCGACTATCGTAACTGCGGGCCATATAGGCCTGTAGCTTATAAGAAGAAGAACTGCTGCAATCACAATGAGTTGAGAAATGAGATGGCGAGAGGCGCATTTGTACAGGCTCGCTCTGTTCAGCCCGCTTACCTGGAACTGGGAAAAAGCGCCGTTTTTATTTTGTACGGAGACAGTGACAACGCCAGTGTGATTAGTACGTCGGCTGTGGAGGATATTGCCGAACGGGACGGCACACTTCAAATCACAACGAAGAACAGCGTATATGTGGTGGCGCTGTCAGACACTTTACAGGAATCCAAGGATGGAAATTGAACAGATTTCTCGGTTGCTCTGCGAATCAGAGTATGATTTCCTGAGAGATAACGAGCACTTGAAAGACAGAATCGTGCTCCTGACACTTGGCGGAAGCCATGCCTACGGAACGAATATTGAAACATCGGACGTTGACATCAGAGGATGTGCCCTCAATTCTCCATCGGATATTCTTGGAATGACGAACTTTGAGCAGGCTGTAAACACTGCAACAGACACAACAGTCTACAGCTTCAATCGGCTCATTAGCCTGTTGGTATCCTGCAATCCTAACACAATTGAAATGCTCGGGTGTAAGCCTGAGCATTATTTTGTAAAGACGGAAATTGGGAAGGCAATGATAGACAACCGAAAGATGTTTCTCTCTCAAAAGGCAGCGGATTCATTTGGAGGCTATGCTACACAGCAGTTAAGAAGGCTGGAAAACGCTCTTGCGAGAGATCGGCTGCCGCAGGAAAGGCAGGAAGAACATATGCTCCACGCCATGCAGTCATCCATGAAGTCATTTCAGGATAGGTACGCGGAATTTGAGGATGGGGCGATTCGTTTGTATGTTGCGGATAGCGAAAGAGAAGAATTTGATTCCGAAATCTTTGCGGACATTTCGCTTCAAAAGTTTCCGGCGAGAGAATTCAGCAGTATGCTCAATGAGCTTGGAAATGTTCTTACTTCCTATGGGAGGCTGAATCATAGGAACCACAAAAAGGATGACGCACACCTGAATAAGCACGCTATGCACCTGATTCGGCTGTACCTTATGTGCCTGGATATCCTGGAGAAAGAGAACATTATTACATACCGTGAAAAGGACATCCCGCTCCTATTGGATATTCGGGGCGGAGCTTTTATGAAAGAGGACGGAACCTACCGTCAAGAATTTTTTGATATGGTTGCGGACTATGAGAAGAGATTGCGGTATGCCAAGGCAAATACCAGCCTTCCGCCACGACCGAACATGAAAAGAATCCAGGAATTTGTGATGGACGTGAATAGAAAGTCCCTCACTTAATTTTTTTCAGCGAGGAGGTTATGTATGGCGGTCATTCAGTTTCCGGACGGAAAGTCTGGTGCAATTGATTTCTCGCAGCTTCAGAAGAACAGCAGGAAACTTGCGGCAGGAATGATTGCTCCGGCTTCCGAGCAGGTGAGTTGTGAAATTGCACCGGAACACGCAGCGGAACCAATCAAAAGTATTGATGACATCAATCGAATTACGAAGTTTCTCATGGAAAACAAGCGCTACCGGGACAATATGTTGTTTATTGTCGGGATCAACTTTGGTCTTCGGGCAAGTGATTTGCGAATGCTCCGGTTCTCCAATTTGATTAACGACAATCTAGTGTTCAAAACCAGTTTTCCAGTGTTCGAGCAGAAGACCAGAAACACCAGAAAGAGAAAGAAAAACCGCTACATTACTGTGAACAACGCAGTGATGGAAGCGGTCTCTTTATATTTGCAGCATACAGATGGTGTATCACTGAGTGACTATATGTTCCGGAGCGAATCCAACCGTGGTGGCAGCGAGAACAAGCCGTTGAGCGTAAAATCGATTGACAGAATCCTAAAAGGAATTGCGGCGGACTTGTCCCTGAGTACAAAGGTATCAACCCATACGCTGCGGAAAACATTCTGCTATCATCAAATGCTTTTGAGCCATAACGACAGTAGGAAACTTTTGCTATTACAGAAAATGTTGAACCATTCTTCTCCAGCACAAACGCTTGATTATATCGGAATTACTTCGGAGGAAATTGAGGACGCTTACAAAAAATTGAATCTTGGTAGTCAGGGATACTGCTACGTTCTGGACAGTGGCATTGAAGAGAAAGATGAGCCAATTTCGATAGGAGGATAACATGGGGTATTATACAGATTATAGTTTGAGTGCGGAATGGTACGGAAATACCTCCGAACCATCAAAGGAGGAAGTTCAAAAACTTCAGGACGAAATCAAAAAGATGGACGTATTTGATTCTGAAGGAGAAATTACTTTTGCTTGGTGGGCAAATGCAAAATGGTACGACTGGGAAGAAGACATGGAAATGCTGTCAAGGCGTTGTCATAATTTCCTATTTTACTTACAGGGAGACGGCGAAGATTCTGACGATGTGTGGGGAGTCTATTTTTTGAATGGATACGTTATGTACGAAGCGAGGAAAATCATAACCGTTCCATTTGATGACAAGATGCTAACGCCAGCAAGAAGAGGCAAGAGAAATTACTATAGCTACCAGGACGCATAGTTTTTCGAGGCACTCATAATGGATAAGGAAAAATCAGAAAGAGAGGATGATTGCTGCATGACTGCAACTCATCCTAAAGGTATTTATATTGTATCTTTGCGGGAAGACAGAGAACCTATTACAAGTAAAGTAAACTTGCGTCGCATTGAACAGGCCATTCGCAATACAGCAGCGTATAAGGAGGAGTAAGGATATGAGCCATTTTGCAGTCGCTGTTTTTACAAACAAGCGCACAACAGTCGAGGAACTTTTGGAGCCATACGATGAAGGGCTTGCAGTTGATAAATACTTGAAGTATACGAAAGCGCAGCTCATTGAAAACGCAAGACGGGAATTGGAGGAAACTCGCACGACAACATATGCGGAATATCTACAAAATCCTACAGCGTATTTGGAGAAGGTATGCCACGGAGATGCGCAGAACAAGCACTATCAATTCCTCTCATCTGAGTTTATGAAGCGATATAACGAAACGGATGAGCAGATTCTGCAACGTGAGCTTAGCTACTACGAGGATGATATGCAAGATCAGGACGGAAATGTATATTCTACATATAATCCGGATTCCAAGTGGGACTGGTATGTATGTGGAGGCCGCTTCTCTGATATGCTAATCGACTTGGATAGTGGAGGAAAGGCTGACGAACTCCCTATAAGGAAAGTGAATTTCATTGAGATGAACCGAACGGAGCGAGAATCCATGGCTCCGTATGAAAAGGCAATCAATGATGGATTCTACAGGCCGGAATATCTGAAGCGTATGTATCCGACTAAGGAAATCTATGAGAAAATTCAGACGACATTCTGGACTCGGGCAGTTGTTACGCCGGACGGAGAATGGCACGAAGTTGGTGAGATGGGGTGGTTTGGCTGTTCTTCAGAGGAACCGGAGGAAATCATCAAGTGGGTGGACGCCTACTACGATAAGTTTCTGGCAAAGGCAATTGAAAATGATTGGGACATCCATATTATTGACTGTCATATTTGACGGAGGACAAGGAGAATGATTTCATGTCTATACGAACGGTTCCGGGAGTGGTCTTATTCCGGGGCTGTTTATATCATCTCAGATACACATTTTGAAGATCCACAGTGCAAAGAAATTGACCCACAGTGGCCATCTCCAGAGGAGCATATTGCGCTCCTGAAAAAGTTCATCACGGACAATGATACAATTATCCACCTCGGAGATGTTGGGGACGCAAGCTATATGGATATGCTTCCAGGTCGCAAGGTTCTCATTATGGGGAATCACGACTGTCGAAGCGAATGTGAGCAACATTTCCATGAGATTTATAACGGCCCGCTGTATATCGGGAAAAAGATTTTGCTATCACACGAGCCAATCTTTATTCCAGGTGCGGTCAACATCCACGGGCATATTCATTATGACAGGGTGAGTCATGGTGAAGTCACAAGATCCCAGCTTTGGCAAACTAGCAGCATGAACCGTGCCGCAAATGTGTGCGGATATTTCCCTTTGAATCTCGGAAGCGCAATCAGGCAGGGGTTGCTGTCTGGTATCAAGGACATCCATAGAATTACGATCAATGCGGCTATTGAAAGGAACAAAAATGTTTGACGAATTTGGAAACAGAATGAAGGGGTACGAGAACAAGGCCCGCATCTATCTGGAGCCTAAGACGCCCGTCATCATTCGTATTGACGGAAAGGCGTTTCACACATTTACTCGCGGGTTTCAGAAGCCATTCGACGAGATTTTTATGGAAGCCATGCGGGAAACAATGAAGTATCTGTGTGAGAACATTCAGGGGTGTGTCTTTGGCTATACGCAAAGTGATGAAATCACTCTTGTCCTGATCGATTACCAAAACGAGAATACCTCTCCCTGGTTTAACTACAATATCCAAAAGTGTTGCAGTGTTGCTGCCAGTATGGCAACCATGAAGTTCAACACAGTGTTTGAGTCATTGACGATGATGGAGCCATTCCGAGACCAGTCCGAAATAGGTATTAAGACTAACAGCGCCAGACTGAAAGCGATTAAGAGAGGCGCAATGTTTGACGCTCGCGCATTCAATATGCCGAAGAATGAGGTCGCCAATTGCATCCTCTGGCGGCAAGCTGATGCGGCACGGAACTCAACGCTGATGGTTGGGCTCCATATGTTTTCACAGAAAGAGGTCCTGGGAAGAAGCTGCAACGAAATTCGGGAAATGCTGATTGCCGAAAAGGGTATTGATTGGAGCAAGCTTCCGTCGTACAAGCGACATGGTTGCTGCTGTACGAAGAAGCAGGTAGATGTGAACGGAGCAAACAGAAATAAGTGGGAAATTGACCTGGAAATGCCAATGCTTTACCGCTCAGATCGAAAGCTTGTCAACGATTTAATTGGCTACACAGAAGAAATGGAGGAATCAAAATGATTTTCTTTGAAGACATTCCCAGTTGCATACATAATAACATGGTTGAGTGCCCGGAGAACAGTCGTGATTGTAGAAAATGCGGTTGGAATCCGGAAGTTTCGCAGAAGAGATTGCAGACGTTTGCGCAGAAACACCCGGAATTTACAGATGAGCTTATTCAGATGGGAAAGATTCCTTCTGAGGAGAGCGAACCATGCTTGTAAAAATTTCTCCCGGGAATGCGAAGATGGGTGCAGTACCAAGCGTTTCTCTGCCTGCGTACTACACATGTCGGCATGATTGCGAGTGTTGCAAGAAATGCTATGCCAGAAAACTGGAGAGAATTCGGAAGTCAGTACGGGAAGCGTATCAGTCAAACTATCAGCTCCTGGAGGAGAACCCGGATGTATATTGGAGAGAGGTCGAGGCATCTGTAATGATGACTCGATTTTTTCGTTTCCATGTCTCTGGGGATATCCCAAATGAAGACTATCTTCTTCATATGATTTCTATCGCACAGAGAAATCCACACTGCGAGATACTCTGTTTTACCAAGAAGTTCTCCATCGTCAATCAATATCTGGATTCTTCCGGAGGAGTTCTGCCTGGTAATCTCCATATGGTATTTTCAGGTTGGAGAAATTTGCGGATGGAAAATCCATACGCTCTGCCGGAAGCGCATGTCCTTTACCGTGATGGAACGACAACAGCTGCCCCTGGATATATTCCGTGCGGCGGAAACTGCGCAAGCTGCGCCACAACGGGCGCCGGTTGCTGGACACTGAGGCGAGGTCAACAGATTGTGTTCAAAGAACACTAGGAGGTGAGAGAATGAACAGAGAGCAGAAGCGTAACTTTGTAAAGAAAGCGAGGAAGCACGGGATGTCCAAAGAAAACGCTGAGAAGTTTGTGAAGATTGCGGATCAGAACGGCAATCACTACACGCCAATGCAGGAAATTCATACTGGCGACAAGGTTATCTTGAGGGTAGATGAACTGAAGGCAAAGAAAAATTACAGCATTATGAATCCTGAGTATAGGGCATTCGTTGAAAATTCTGATGGCGTTATTTATACGGCAGTCTGTGAACGGGCGGAGCTAATCCACATGGAGGAACAGCCTAGGTGGCTATTCTGGTGTGGAGATATGGACGTTGTAGAACATGTAGAATCTGAGGAGGCGAGCGGAAGAAGTGATTTATCTTGATAACGCAGCGACAACGCAGATGAGTCCTGGTGTTTTAGAGGCAGTTACGAATGCCATGCTGGAAGATTACGGGAATCCTGGAACACTCTACGATATTGGGAAAAGAGCAAACGACCTTGTATTACATGCCAGGGAACAGGTGGCGGACTGTATTGGTGCGCGGAAGGATCAAATCATTTTCACATCCGGCGGCAGTGAGTCAAACGCAACCGCGATCTTTGGCGTTGCTGATTGGATGAAGGATAATGAGAAAAATACGGTGGTTGTGTCTGCAATTGAGCATGAGTCTGTGCTCAAGTCGGCAGAAGCAATGTGTATGAAACACGGATTTCACTTGCATATTTTAAGCGTTGACGGAGCAGGTCATATCAATCCTGCGGAGTTGCAGGAGGTTTTGCATACAAAAAATGTCGGCCTTGTGTCCATCATGTATGTGAACAACGAAATAGGCTCCATGCAGCATGACATGCGTAAAATTTCCAACCTGTGCCATAACAACGGTGCGCTGCTTCACACCGATTGTGTACAGGCACTTGGCAGCGTCCATATTGACGTTGCGGAAATGCAGTGCGATTTTCTTTCCATGTCTGCGCACAAGATCCACGGCCCGAAAGGAGTCGGTGGCTTGTATGTATCTGACCTTGTAAGGTATTTGCGCGCAATCGATCCGATTGTCTACGGAGGAAATAACCAGGAGTTTGGTTTGCGTGGCGGAACGGAGAATGTGCCTGGTATCGTAGGTTTCGGGGAAGCATGTCTCGAGGTCGATGATAGCGACGTGATGTTTAATCGTATGGTCTATAATCTTCTGTATCCATTCGTCGATTCCTTAAAGAAAGCCGCAAATAAGAATGGTATTTCAGATAAGCTGATTGTAAATGGAGTATTTGAGACATGGAAGATTGTCCGGGTTACGATTCGTGACGTTGATAATGAGGCTCTGGCAATGCTGTTGAACAAGAGGGGAATTTGCGTAGGTATCGGTTCTGCCTGCAATAGCCGCAGCGTTGAAGCGAGCCATGTTCTTAAAGCAATTGGAATGAGCAAAGATGATGCTATGAGCACCATTCGTATTTCCTTCTCAAAGTACAACTCAACGGAGGAAGTAGAGACTGCCGCAAACGAGATTACGTTATGCAGTGCGTTGCTGCTTGGTATGTCCTCTGCAAATACCGGAAACTGATGGAGAAGATTTCCAAGATACCTGCATCGGGAACAGTTAAGGTCACTTGCCGCAAAAACGGAGCGGATAGGTATATCATTACATCCAAACTTATGGGCGGCGGAATTGTGTATACGCTCTATGAGGTGGTTAAGAACGGATATTGCAGGCTCGGCAAAGGGCCGTCACCGCTGGAGCTGGAAAATAAGTTTCATGTCTGGTAAACCTTTCCTGGATTAAGGTTGATTGAATTCTCGTTTTATGATATTCTATTATGGAAAGGACGTGAAATTATGGTAAGTGACTTGAATAGTGAACAGTTCATGAACGAAGAGGAAGCTGCGGAAGCAGCCGAAGAAGCTTTGCGTTTCATTGCGGAAGCAGTCCAGCAGGATGAAGAAGGAACGCATATCACAAATATCAAAAGGCTGAAAGATGTGAAGCTTGTATATAAACTTCTGAAGTATATTACATCCGGGAAGCAGCTTCAGATTCTTTATGAACTGAATAAGCCCTTTACATCTATGGCCTATATCTCTGTAGTCGGTAGAGAGCTGAGATTTGACCATCCAGAGTGGTTTGTACTATGTTCCAACATGGCGTCGAATGTGGAAATCTATGCGCGTATGGACGGCTGCGCACAGGTGAACTTCACATTCAATGGCTTTACAAATAAAATAGATTGATCGGAGGTGATTGTGTAATGAAAAGTTATGATATTGTAGAGTCTGTAACGGACGAGGCAACGAAGCAATTTCTCGGTATGCGCGAGATTCCCACGAGGAAGGAATTTCTGAAAAATGTATGCGAGGATATCGATGCACTGATCGAGCGAACGGAGGCCGAAAGCTTTTCTGTAGATATCGACGAGGCAACAATGGACATTATTCTATGTGTAACATGCCCGGAGGTGATTGCGGAAGAGAGAGACCACCCGCTTCACCAAGTCCTGGTGAATACAAAGTCATTTGCGGTAAGAAAATCGCAGGATGTTGAGGAAGGGATTGAGTTCCAATTCCGTGTGCAGGGAATTTGGGGAGCAAGGCTGTAAGGGGGGGTGTCCCATGAACGACAACCGCAGAAAAAATTTGAAGCGTGCGTTATCTATGCTGGAATCTGCGAACCAGATTATCAGTCAGGCAGCAGATCAGGAGCAGGATAGTCTGGACAATCTTCCGGAGAGCTTGCAGAGTAGCGAGCGATACGAGAAGATGGAAGATGCGGTATCGCTACTGGAGTCTGCAATAGAAGATATTGACAGCGCGTCGGATAAGCTCCGGGACGCAACAGGATAATAAGAAGAGGGAAGTATATGGAAGTTGTACTGCTAATGCTGATGGGGCTGGCGTGGGTTCTGGTGTACATCGGGAAAGGAGCCCGATGGCTTTTTGAATCCCACAAAGAGGGAATCTACAATCTGACCGCAAAGGATATTGTTGCGACAGATGATGAAGTGTTCGCCGTTACACGAATGCTCCAAAGCCCACAGAACCGCAGGGGCGGGTTTGCGGAAATACAGGATGTTCTTGATGATATCTTCGGGGATGAATGGTATTACTGGACAGGACTGAGCGGCACAGCGTGGGATAAACTGCCTGGTGAGGCCGCTGCTCAGCCATACAGGGAATTCAAAAACGTGTGCTTCCATTTACTTCTTGCAAAAATCGGCAAGGTGTATAAAGGGTTTGGCGGTCGTGTGGCAAGCTGCCCACAATTTAGCTACTTCTCAGAGGAGGAGTCCATGGAAATTTTCAAGAAGATATCCTTCACTATCGAAAAGATGCTCGTTGAGAAACACCCGGATCATGCTTACGACCTTGAAATGATGACAAAAAAGGAATACTCTAGGTACAGGACAACAACTTATATAGCGCTGCGCTTTTATGTGAACTCCTGTGGCGGCGCATCTGCCTGGAAAAGGTTGGAGCCGTAAATGTCCAATATATTTCACATTTAGACTGCTGGAAATATTTACATGTTGACACCCATTTCTTTTTGTGCTATTATTTTAGAACAAAAGTTCGCCAAACGGTAACAAATAGAAGGAGCTGGTAATATGCAAAGATTGTCCATGCTAAGATTCAAGAGGATGTGTGAGGACGCGTCCCCTGTGGAATTTTCATTTTCTATTTGTAACCAACCGGTACAAGAGTTTCATAGTGTAGAACTAACTTCTACTTACCCGGAAATGTCAATGATGTTCAACCCCAACCGTATTTGTTTTCGGAACGAAGCGGGAACGATTTGTTTCAACCGTGTGAAAGCAGTAAACTATTACGACGAATCGCAAGCGTTTGGTATGGTTTTTGGGATTGTATGCGGCAATGGTCTGGATGATGGCGGAGAAGTCGTCTACAAGATCATTGTCGATAAAAATGCTAGATGTAAACAATAAAATCACCTTGACATTCCTAAGCATTTGTGATATAATCCGGCCATACGAAAGCTACAAAGGAGTGTGGTATCGTTATGACAGGTAGGTATCCAAGAATTGGCGATGTATATTTAATGCGGTTTACCGGCTCTGGGAATGAGCAGACCGGCTGGAGGCCGGGACTCGTATTCCAGAACAATACCGGGAATATTTACAGCCCCAATATCATCGCCCTCCCGTTCACATCATCCATCAAGAAATCCGAACAGCCGACACACGTATTGGTTCCATCCAGCGGAACTGGGTTGCGTAAGGATAGCATGGTCTTGTGCGAGAATCCTGAACGCATGTCTAAGGATCGTCTTGGAGCCTATATCACAACACTTCCCGATGAGTACATGGAGAAAATTGCTATTGCAAATCTATTTGCTTCATCTGCAATTTCGTATATCAACCCAGAATCATTGCAAAGAATATGGGAGCAAGCATCGTCTTTTAACGCTCCCACATTCCCAATGTAATCCGCAGGAGGTATACTCTATGTACAATCATGAGCTGAAAGAGCAGTTCGCATCCGCCTATTCCAAAAATGAATCTAAGCGAAAATCATTATATAGTATATTTGAGGCACTTGGAAAGTACGAAGAAAAGCTGTCAAAAGACTTCTGCCAGATGAATGAGGAGGAACTCAGCCATGTGCTCCAGGAGTTCATGGGGTATCGTGCGAGAAGTAAGAGTACAAGAGGTTCCTCGCTTCGTGCCTATGCCAGATGGTGCTTTGATAATCAGATTCCGGGAGCAACACGGGCAATGGAGTCTATCGACTTTGACCGTGTTGGCTTGGATAAAATGCGCCGCCAATCTGTTGCAAACCCACAGCACCTGCAGAGATACTTGGATAGCGTTTTCGAAAAGGAATCTGAGGAAACCGTGGATGTTGTGTACCGTTGCTTCTTTTGGCTTGCTTACATGGGAATTATGAAAGAGGAGGACGCTTTGTCCATTGACATCTCTGATGTTGATTTCGAGGACATGGCGATCCACTTCAACGGTAATGACTATCCGTTCTATAGAGAGGCAATCCTGTCCATCAAAAAATGCGCAACTCTGGGTTCGTTCCGCTATTTGCATCCGAACTACGAGCCGGTTGTTCGGGAACGTGCTCCCGGGACGAAACTTTTGCGCGGATTTAAGGATGTACCTTCTATCTCTGCGTTCCGTAACACAATATGCAAGAAAGAAAGAGAACGAAAGTTTTGCACAGCCGCAATGAAGGACGATAAGTCGCTGGATTTGTCTCTCTCTTTTGATAGAGTGTGGCTATCCGGGAGATTCTTTGTCATGTTGGAGAATGAGCGCTCCGGTATGAGCGTAGATTTTACCTACCTGGCGGAAGAGTTTATGGAAGGAAGGGAATACAATCTTTCCCACTCGAGGAATTTGATTGGTGCAAAGAAAAGGCAGGTTGCAAGAGATTATCTGCGGGATTATGAGCAGTGGAAACTGGCGTACTCTGTGTGATCTGTTTCGTGTTGGACATTTAGACTGGACGATTTGTCCCCACTGGTGTCCATTTTCGAAGCCCTTGATACAGCACTTATAATGAATACAACATTGGCACCCGTTTATCGGGTGCCTTTTTGTATACAATCAACACTTTACATAACACAATAGGAGGATTTGAATGCAGGAAAAATTAAATCTTGTTCAGAAGCTGGCGAAGATACGATCTATGTCAGATGCGGTAGCAAAGTCGAAGCGGGGTTACAACTATTCCTATGAAGACATCACGGAGATCCTTGCGAACGTGACCGCCGGTATGAAGAAATATGGCGTGACGCTCGTTCCGACGATCATCCCGGGTTCGTCTGAGGTATCCCAGAATGTTGTCCGGAAAACCAAAATCGACAAAACGGGAAAGCCGTATGAGTGTGTGACAACGGAAATGCTTTATTCTGCGGATATGCTGTTTCGATGGGTCAATGATGAGAATCCGGGAGAGACGATTGAAGTGCCCTGGTTTGTTACAGGATCTCAGGAAGATCCGTCTCAGGCATTTGGCTCCGGCTTGACCTATTGTACTAGGTATTTCCTGACAAGCTACTTCCAGATTGCCCGTTCTGACAACGATGTAGATGGATACCGCAGCAGGCAAAAGGCAGCAAGTGAGGCGGAGGACAAGGCATTGGCAAGTGAGATCATTACTTCCTTTGACACACTGTTAAGAGAATACCTTGCGACCAACACTGACAAGGTAGAAGAGACGAAGAAATTCATTTCCAAGTATGTAAAGAACGCTAACTATTTGCAAATCAAAGAACCGGCTTTGGCCGCTAAGCTAAAGGACGACTTTGAAAATACATATCTGAAGGAGCAGTAAGATGGGATTCAGAAAAGACGCATACGCAACGATTTGGGAAGTTAAACGAATTACGGATACGTTCGTGAAGGCGAGGGTGTCCGTCAGCAGGAAAAATAGGGAGACCGGGAAGTACGAACCTGAGTTTGAAGATTTCATTGCCTTTTCAGGAACGGTGGCCGCAAACAAGGCAATGGCGCTACGGGAGAAGGATCGCATCAAGATCGGTGACTGCGATGTCAAAAATAAGTACGATCCGGAAAAGAAGGTGAAATACTACAATTTCCTTGTTTACTCTTTTGAGCTTGCCAACGGTACACAAAATCCAGCGCAGCAGGAACCTGCCAGTCCGCAGCCAGATGTGGATGATGGAGAGGTAGACGACTCTAAGCTGCCGTTCTAAAGAGGCTGACAATCAATGGGCGATATGATTTATCGCCCTCTGATTGAGGGCATGAGATGGTCGTATAGTAGGCTGCATTCTTTTGAGCAGTGCAGATATGGCTGGTTTTTGAAGTACATCCATGGTACTAAAAAGGAAGAGAAGTTTTACGCCTCTTACGGTTCCTTTATCCACAAATTGATCGAACTGTATTACAGAGGATTCTTTACTGCGATGGAATTGAAAGGCGCGTTTGTTACCGGCTTCTCAGACAGTGTTTTGGGATTAAGACCAAACGACAGTATCGTTACAAAATACATTGCAGCAGGAATTCGGTATTTCAAGGACTTCCGGCCAGTCCCATTTCATGTGCTGGAAGTTGAGAAGAAAATCCGATTCGAGATGGACGGAATCCCAATGGTTGCGATTATTGACATTCTCGGCGAGGAAAACGGAGAACTCATTATTGTTGATAATAAGTCGAGAGATTTGAAGCTAAGAAGTCATAGGGAGAAGCCTACTGTAAATGACAAGGTGCTGGATGAAATGCTTCGGCAGCTATATATCTATGCCTGCGCAGTTAAGGCAGAGTATGGGAGATTCCCGTCGGCACTCTGCTTCAATTGTTTTAAGGCCGGTGTCTTTATCCGGGAACCATTTCAAAAAGAAAAGTACGACGAGGCGATACAGTGGGCAAAGGATAGAATTGAAGAGATAAAATCCGAGGAGGACTTTAATCCGAATCCGGAATATTTTTTCTGCAAATTCCTTTGTGATGTCAGTTATGACTGTATCTACAAGGACATGAGTTAGAGAGGAGGATGTATTTTGATTGAGAGCTGACGATATCAACAGTTTGGAAAGTGAGTCCGGTGTGATTGCAACGTTGTTTCATCACCCGGATTTTTATTTCTACTCAGAGCATTTGCTTCCGAACCATTTTACAAACAAGGAAAACCAGTGCGTTTATACTGCGATTGCCGGACTTGTAAAGAGCGGAATCTTTACGATTGATTCCTATAACATCATTGAGTTTCTGAATTCCAATGAGGCAACCAGGAAATTTGCCAGTGAGCTTTCCATTGATAAGCTCAACGAGCTGATGGACATGAGTGATGTTCTGGCTAGGCACACGGTAGAAGAATATAAAATGCTCGTTTCAAACGTAGTGAATGCTGCTTTTCGTAGGGACGCATTCCGTGTTTTGGAAGAGTGCCAGGTGATGTGCTACCGTGGTGGTGAGGATAACATTGAGCAGAAGGTTTACGACCTGATCGATGATGTGATGACCGATTACAGCTCATCCAACGACATCCCGGAATATCGTGAGGTGATCGATGCTTGCTGGGAGGAAATTCAGTCCCGCCAGGGAAATGGATATGCCGGCATTCCGTTTAAGTTTCCAACGCTGAATGAGTTTGCGACGATTGAGCCGGGTGAACTATTCATCTTTGCGGCAGAAGCCAAGCAGGGAAAGTCCATGATGCTGCTGAACTGCGCGATTGACCTTCTGAAGAAGGATCTTGCAGTCCTATATTTGGACAGTGAGTTAAATACAAGGTTATTTACAGCGCGTGTTCTTGCACACCTGTCTGGTGTAGAGTACAAGCGGCTTGTGTCCGGTAATTATTCTCCGGAAGAGTTCGGGAAAATCCAGGCAGCAAAGGAGTGGATGAAAACCCGCAAGTTTACCCATATCTATATTCCTATGTTTGACCAGCAGAGCATTTACACCGCCGTCAAAAAGGTGAAGCACACGCAGGGGCTGGATGTCCTGATTGTGGATTACTTCAAAGGCAGCGGCGATGGCGACGCTTTTGATTCTTACCAGGAGCTAGGTCGTTTTGTAGACATGGTAAAGAATAAGATTTGCGGAGAAATGCAGATTTGCGGAATCGGAGCTGCTCAGGCTACCATCAATGGTAAGGTAGCGGACTCTGCCAAGATCGGAAGAAATGCCAGTACCATAGCGATGATTCAGGACAAGACACCTGATGAGCTTGCGGCGGACGGGCCGGAATGCGGGAATAAAAAGCTGCGTGTTGTTTTGAATCGTAACGGAATGCAGCACGCCAGTGGAGAATACATAGACATGGCGTTTGACGGGAATCACATTTCCTACGAGGAAGCGAAGCAGCACATTCCAGTACAACCATATTAAGGAGAAACGAAATTGAAAGTCGGAGAAATTGTTATTAGGCACCCAATTACGATTTACCCACGCCCACATCGATACGATGAGGCAGAGCCAATGGAGGGGAGAGTCGTATACGTCCATCCGGAAAACAGGTACCACACCGTGGAATTCACAGCGGGAAAGAACACCTTTAAGGAAAGCTTTTCTATGTTTGACCTGGTGCCAGGAGATACATATTACAACCCGCAGATGTGCTATCACTTTGACGAGTAACTGCGGCTTGTCGAGTTGATTATACGAACTGCAAGGAGATATCTGTGGAAATTGAGGAACTGATTCAATCGATAGACATTGTTGAGTATATTTCCCAGTATGTCGAACTCACGCAGAAGGGAGATGAATGGTGGGGGCTCAGCTGCTTTAAGTCGGAAAACACCCCATCATTCTCCGTCCGAAAAGATCCCCCGTTCTTTTATGACTACAGTTCCGGAATCGGTGGAAATCTCTACCGCTTTATTATGGAAATCAAGCATTGTACTCCTGCAGAAGCGGTAGAGGAAATGGTTCGGTTTTCTGGGGTGGATACAGAGTCTGTGAAACCGCGAGAGAAGATGGCAGCAACCATTGATTGCAAGCGGTACATGCGAAAGAAATCAACAGAGAAGCCTTCCAAAGCAACCATCCTTCCGGATAATTTCATGGAGCGCTACTCTGTGAACCTGGAAAAGCTATCTGTGTGGGAAGCGGAGGGAATCTCGAAGGAAGCGTTGGAGAAATTCCAGGTTCGCTACGACGAGTTTTCAGATCGGCTTGTCTATCCAATACGGAATCTCTCCGGTCAGATTGTTAACATCGGCGGTAGAACGCTCGACCAGGAGTGGAAGAGAAAGGAACTCCGGAAGTATTGCTATTTTTACTCCTGGGGAACGATGGATACGATTTATGGCCTGGCTGAAAACATGGAATCCATTCTTGAAAAGAAGGAAATCATCCTGTTTGAAGGCTGCAAAAGTGTTCTGATTGCTTCTTCATGGGGGATTCATAACGCCGGGGCGTTACTGACAAGCCACCTTAACGTGAACCAGATGAAGATACTTGCAAGACTTGGCTGTCGAGTTGTGTTCGCATTGGACAAGGAGATTGATATCCGGAAAGATAAGAATATCCAAAGGCTTAAACAGTTTGTAAATGTAGAGACTGTTTTCGATGCTGAAAATCTCCTCGCAGAAAAGGACGCTCCTGTGGATAAGGGAATCGATGTATTCAGAAAGGTTTATATGGGAAGAAAGAAATTGAGGTAAAGGAGGAATTCTTTGAGTTCATATGTAATGTACCACTGCCATACGGAAGACAGTCTGCTGGATAGCTGCACACGATATCAGGATTATGTGGATCTTGCTGTCAGGGATGGTATGAAAGCATTGTCTATCTCGGAGCACGGAAAACCCCTTCAGTGGACAGAGAAATGGAATGCTTGCACCAAGGCCGGAATCAAATACATACATTCAGTAGAAATCTACCTGACGGAAAGCCTTGAAGAACGAGTGCGTGACAATTATCACACGGTTTTAATGGCACGCAACATGGATGGGCTAAGAGAGTTGAACGCGCTGGTGAGCAGGTCGTGTGACGAGAAACACTTCTACTATACCAACCGTATTTCATTTGAGGAGTTCCTTGGAATATCGCCAAACATTATTTCAACGAGTGCCTGTTTGGCATCGCCATTAAATAAGCTTCCGGACTCACACCCGATGTACGACCGTTTGGCAATGAAGTATGACTTCCTGGAAATACAGCCGCACGATCATCCTGACCAGATTGCGTATAACAAAAGATTGTATGAGCTGTCAAAGAGGATCGGGAAGCCTCTGATTGCCGGAACAGATACCCATAGCTCATCGCCTTATAAAGCTGAATGCAGGAAAGTTCTGCTGGAAGCAAAGCACAAGTCCTATGGTGACGAAGACGCTTTTGATCTTACATATAAGACATACGATCAATTGGTGGCGGCATTTGAAAAGCAGAGAGCTTTACCTGTAGATGTTTATCTTGAGGCAATTGAGAATACCAACCGTCTGGCGGATATGACGGAGGAAATCGTTCTCGATACGTCCATCAAGTACCCAATCCTGTACGGTTCACGAAAAGCTGACTCACAGAAATTCCTGGAAACGATTGATAGAAAGCTCGAAGAAAAGCTAAGCACTGGCGTTATTCCAAAATCTCAGGAGCCGGCATTCCGAGAAGCTATCAAAGAGGAAGTTCGTGTTTTCCAAAAGCTTCAGATGGACGGATTTATGCTCAGTATGTCAGAATTGATTAGCTGGTGCAAAGAGCAGGGAATGGCAATCGGTACCGCTCGTGGAAGCGTTGGAGGTTCTCGTGTCGCCTATGTAACGGATATCATCGATCTGAATCCTGAAACATGGCACACTGTGTTCTCACGTTTTTGTAACGAAGACCGGAAAGAAATCGGCGACATCGATATCGACTGTGTTGAATCTGACCGTCCGGCAATTTTCAAGTATATCGTTGGCAGGTTCGGATACGATAAGACAGCTCGTGTCGCTTCATTTGGAACATTACAAAACAAGGGCGTAATCGACGAAGTTGGCAGAGTCTTGTCGCAGCGTTGGCAGAAGATTCATCCAAACGAAACAAACAACCCGTGGTCGCTGCCTAATATCGCAAGAATCAAGAGCGAAATCAGTTCTTGCGATGAAGCCTCCAAAAAGGAAAACAGGTCAATTTGGGAATATGAAGAGTTCCGGAAGGCAGAGAAAAAATATCCGGACTTGTTCTATTACTTCCGTGGCCTGGTCGGAACGAAGATTTCACAGTCTGTCCATCCGGCAGGAATGGTTATCAGTCCCATCACGTTGAATGATAACTACGGTACGTTCGATAAAGACGGCGAAACCTGCCTCATGCTGGACATGGAAAATATCCATGACTTCACTGGGCTTGCCAAGTACGACTTCCTGATTCTGAAGACGGTGCAGGTAATTCGGGATACCTGCAAGTATCTCGGTAGGCCGTATCCAAAGTCCCATGAAATCGACTGGAACGATCCGGAAGTCTGGGAGGATATGATTAAGAATCCGGCGGGACTTTTCCAGTTTGAAAGTAAATTCGCCTTTGACAGTCTGAAGAAATTCAAGCCCCACAGCCTGTTCGATATGTCGATTGTGACGGCCTGTATTCGTCCGTCCGGGCAGTCTTACAGAGATGAATTGTTGTCTAGGAAAGTACATAAAAACCCGTCAGAAATCATTGACGAGCTTTTGAGTGATAACCTGGGATACTTGATTTACCAGGAGGACACAATCAAATTCCTCCAGCAAATCTGCGGGCTGTCTGGCAGCGAAGCTGATAACATTCGGCGTGCAATCGGTCGAAAGCAAAAAGAAAGGCTTGATAAGGCTATGCCATCTATCCTGGAGGGATACTGCACAAAGTCGCCAGAGCCACGGGAAAAGGCGGAGGAAGAGGCAAAGGAATTTTTACAGATTATTGAAGATAGCGCAAGCTATCAGTTTGGCTATAATCATTCGATTGCATATTGTATGCTCGGTTATCTCTGCGCCTACTTCCGTCATTACCATCCGCTGGAGTTTATCACGTCATTCCTTAACAACGCCGCCAATGAGGACGATATTCGCAACGGTACAGCCTATGCCAATAAGGTTGGAATCAAAATCACTATGCCAAAGTGGGGGCTTTCCAAAGGTGAGTATTTCTTCAATACTGAGGAACGAATCATTGCCAAGGGATTATCATCCATCAAGTATATGAGTTCCGGTATTGCTGAGGAGCTTTTTAATCTATCCAGGGCAAAGCTGTATTCGCACTTTGTAGATGTTCTTTTGGAGTTGCCAAAGACATCTGTGGATACGAGGCAACTGGAAATCTTAATCAAGATAGATTTCTTCTCAGCCTTTGGAAATCAGCGGGAGCTTCTTAGAATCAGCGATCTTTTCTTTGAGACGTTCAAGAAGGGGCAAGCAAAGCAGATTCAAAAAGCGAAGATTGATGGTTCGCCTCTTGGGAAAATCGTGGAGAAGTACGCTGTCGGGGTTACAAAGTCAGGCGTAAGCTCAAAAAGCTATACGATTCTGGATATGCACTCCATTCTCACAGAGTCGGAGGACACCATTCTCTCGCTTGGTATGGATGATTTGGGAGATGTACTGAAAGTAAAAAACTTTGCGGATGTCATGGGGTACGCAGGGTATGTATCCGGGAAAGAAGAGGATAGGCGGAAGCTGTATGTGATGGATGTCTACCCGCTTATGCGTAAGCGTGACGGAAAACAGTTTGGTTACTCAGTCGTGACAAAATCAATTGGAAGTGGAATCGAGTCCAGGTTCACAGTTCTCAATAAAATTTATGATGCGCTTCCAATTAACAAGGGTGACATTATATATTGTACTGCCTATACGAAAGAAGGCGAGTATTTCAAACTGACCGGCTATTCAAGAGTGGTCTAATAAGGAGGAAATCGTTCGTGAAGAGAGTTTTCTGTAATTGTTGTGGCAGGGAAATGAATGAGATTGATAAATGCGGGATTGTGTCTATCAGTCAGCTGCTTGGCTATGGCTCGAAGCATGACGGTGTACATGTAGAGGTTGATATCTGTGCAGAGTGTTTTGACAACTTTATAGAAGGAATGAGAATCAAGCCGGCACTCAATGACAGAATTTTTTGATCTTATCAATATTATTATATAATTTACATAAAGGAGAACAAACGATATGGCATTTCAGAGGGATAATATGAAAGTTGAGATTCTGAAACACCCGACAGAAGAAGATTGGCTACTGTGCAAGAAATGCACGTTGGTGACAGTCTCAAAGGATTCTGATACTCCACCGACGGAAGCGTGGAAGGTAAAGCTTTTGAAAGCAAATCACTCGCCAGTCAGGACGCTGGAATTCTGCTTCCGGCTTACAGATATTCCGTACTGGGTCTCTGTTCATCTCGTCCGCCATGTCCATGCCACCCCGTTCGTGTCTACACAGAGAAATGACCGGCAGGACAAGTACGACAGGGGAGAAGCACCGCAGAATGTGCCTGTGACTATGTGCTGGTTTATGAACGCTGAGGAGCTGATTACCATCGCCCACAAGCGTCTTTGCACAATGGCATCCAAGGAAACACGGGAGCTTGTTCAGATGATCTGTGACGAAGTAGTGAAAACAAATCCTGAATTTAAGGAGCTACTTGTTCCGTTATGTGCCTACCGTGGCGGATTGTGTGATGAATTTAACTGCTGTGGGAGAAATAAGCAGTACCGGCACACAGAGGAAACCGCATGAAAGTAATTCTGATTTCCGGCCACGCACAGAACGGGAAGGACACCTGCGCAGGAATTCTGAAAACGAAGCTCATGCACAATGGTTACAGAGTTCTCATATGCCACTATGGAGACCTTGTGAAATACATATGCACCACATTCTTTGGGTGGAATGGCCTCAAAGATCACCAAGGGCGCTCTCTTTTACAGCGGATCGGCACAGATGTCATCCGTGAGAAACAGCCTGATTACTGGGTAAATTTCATCATCGATATTCTGATGTTCTTTCAAAATGAATGGGATTACGTAATTATTCCTGACACCAGATTTCCAAATGAAGTCGATAGGATTTCAGAGAAATTCAGTTCGGTTCATTTGCGTGTGGAACGAAAGCATTTCAAAAGCCCTCTGTCCATTGAGCAGCAGAACCATCCATCGGAAACGGCACTTGATAACTGTGAACCGGATGTGTGGATTCATAATAACGGTGGTTTAGAGGATTTACGAAATAAAATTGAACAAGTAATTTGGGAGGTACTGTAACTATGGGCAAAAAAAACGGATACTACGATTTTGATTTCTGCTTTGAAGAGGTTGTAAACGACCGGGCAACTGTTGAGGAGCTTCTGTATGTAAAGGACATTCAGCAGCGCAAGTTCTTCTTGACCACGGAAATTGCGCAGGAGACAGTCGTAGATATCGTGCGCCATATCATGCAGATTAACAAAGAAGATAAGGGAATTCCTTATGAGCAGCGTGTGCCTATTCTTATCTATGTAGCCTCCAACGGCGGAGAAGTTGATGCCGGGTTCGAGTTGATTGACGTTATCCTTACCAGTAAAACGCCAGTGTATACCATTAACATGGGGTACCAGTACAGCATGGGATTCCTGATTGGTCTGGCAGGGCATAAGCGGTTTGCGGCGAAAAACGCCAAGTTCCTGATGCACGATGGTAGCAATTTCGTGTATGGAAATAGTTCCAAAGTTCAGGACAGAGTTCGGTTTGACGCCAGGGTGGAAGAGCGTGTTCGCGACTATGTGCTTGCCAGAAGCAACATTACGCCGGAAGAGTACGATAGTAAGTTCCGTGTGGAGTGGTATATGTTTGCGGACGAAGCAAAAGAGAAGGGGTTTACTGACTATATCATCGGCATTGACTGCGACCTGGACGAAATCATTTAATGGAGGCTATCTATGACCGCGAAGAAGAGACAGATTCCTGATACATATTATAACCCACCTCAGACGCTTGAGAACCAGCCTTTCTACGGGCTGGTTCTTGACGATGAACAAAAAGCTTTCCGGGATTCAATCTGGTCTCCAGATATTGACATCGTCTTTTGCAATGCCAAGGCAGGCACAGGCAAGACGACCGTTGCCACCGGAACGGCGAAGCTCTTGGTTGACTATGGGAAATATGACAAGATTATTTATATCATGTCTCCATGCAGCGACAGACGGCAAGGCTGGCTCCCTGGAACCATTACGGAGAAAAGCTCCGTCTATTTTGAGGCGTTCTACCAGGCTTGCGTCACATGCAACATCAATCCAAACCAGGATTTCAATGCGGAAAGCATTGCAAACCAGAAGAACGGAGCGGGATATGTTACCTGCATTACGGATACCTATCTGAGAGGCTCAACGCTAGACAATGCGGTTGTCATTATTGATGAGGCACAGAATTACACGGTCGCTCAGTTGAAAACAACCCTAACCAGAATCAAGGATAGTTCCAAAGTGATTGTCATCGGCCATGATAAGCAATGCGATCTGGAAAACACGAACACAAGTGGGTTCCTAAAATATCTGGAGCACTTCAAAGGACGGCAGCGTACTGCTGTATGCAACCTGACGACCAATCACCGTGGCTGGATCAGCCAGTGGGCCGATGAGCTGGAGGAATAAGGTGAAGAAACTCACAATTTTGGTGGATATGGATGATACGATCGAGAATCTGTCTGAGGCTTGGGTATCTTATCTCAACAGCAGATATGGCACAAATGTCTCCGTGTCCGACATTTCATCCTGGGATATTTCTCAAGCATTCCCAACGTTGAGCAAGGCCGAAGTTTACGGAGCATTGAAAGAAGTGGAACTATGGGGAGCGGTAAAGCCGCTCCCTGGCGCTGTGAAGTATCTCCAAAAGCTGATTGAGGATGGCAACGAAGTGTTTATTGTAACTGCGTCTCATCCTGATACGGTTGAAGCAAAGATGAATTTGGTCTTGTTTCGGTATTTCCCATTTATCCCATACCAAAACGTAATTATCTCCAGCAAGAAGCAGATGATTTCCGGAGATATCCTTATTGACGACGGTGTTCACAACCTTGGCGGGAAATACATGGGAATGCTGTTCACCGCAAATCATAATCGAACTGTTCCCGATGATGAACTATCGGCTTTGAATGCGGTCAGAGTTGGTAGCTGGAAAGAAGTATACTCTCTGATCCACAATTTTCAGACACATAGCATAGAGGAGGAATTGAATGCAGGTTGAAAAAAGAGATGGAACGATTGTTGCGTTTGATAAGTGCAAAATTCGTGACGCAATTTTGAAAGCATTCTGTGAAATTGACCCGGATGATCAAACTGCATCCGAAACAGCAACGCAAATCGCAGATGACATTGCTGCTTTAGGCAAGGATCTGACTGTTGAGGAAATTCAGGATGAAGTCGAGATTCGTCTGATGAACAAAAGAAAATACAGTGTTGCAAGAGGCTATACGAATTATCGCTATCTGCATAACATTGTCAGGAACCAATATAGCGACATTATGCAGGCGGTTGAAGAGAAGCTCACAGCATCTAATGTTGTAAATCAGAATGCCAATGTGGACGAGCGGTCTTTCGGTGGACGCTTGGGTGAGGCTACTGGTGTCGTTGCAAAAAAGTTTGCACTGGAACGTTGTGTCTCAAAAATGGCAAGAGAAAATCACGAAAAAAACATGATATACATACATGATTTGGACTCTTATGCGGTTGGCTCACATAATTGCCTGAGTGTGCCATTCGATGATTTGCTTGCAAACGGCTTTAACACCAGGCAAACAGATGTCAGGCCGGCGCAGTCTGTGAATACGGCGTTCCAGCTTGTGGCGGTTATTTTCCAATTGCAAAGCCTACAGCAGTTCGGCGGTGTTTCGGCAACGCACCTTGACTGGACGATGGTTCCATATGTAAGAAAGAGTTTCTTCAAGCATTACCGTGACGGCGTGAAGTATATAGAGAAGGGAGAGCTGGATTCTAGCTTCTATCCTGGTATGCCCATCGATGAGTCTGACTATCAGATATGTTCTCCAGAAGCATACCGGTACGCAATGGAAATGACAGAACGGGAAATCATGCAGGCGGTCGAGGCTATGTATCACAATCTGAATACACTTCAAAGCCGCTCTGGAAATCAGCTTCCATTTACTTCCATCAATTACGGCACCTGCACGCTTCCGGAGGGGAGAATGATTACAAAGGCGCTGTTGGATGTTTCCATCAAGGGAATTGGGCGACTACACAAGACCTCAATTTTTCCATGCGGTATTTTCCAGTGTATGGCTGGTGTCAATCGCAGACCCGGCGATCCAAACTATGATCTGTTTCGCCTTGCTCTGAAGTCTACATCCACAAGGCTCTATCCAAACTACGCTAATGTGGATTGGAGCGGAAACGCAGGTTATGACAGAAACGATCCGAAGACGTTTTTCAGTACCATGGGGTGCAGAACTGCAAATGGATTTGACGTTAACGGTTTCGGTCAGATGAAAGACGGGAGAGGAAACATTTGCCCGGTTACAATTATCCTACCAACGCTTGCGATGATGGCAAAAGAAACGGTAGATGCGGGGCATCATCCGTATTCGTCAATCACTTATGTGGTGGAATTTATGAAACTACTCGATCGAAAGATCCACGAAGCAGGGGCGATGCTATTGGAACGTTTTGAGTGGATTTGTTCGCAGTCTCCTGACTCTGCAAAATTTATGTACGAGAACGGACTTATGGCAGGGTACATCCCGGAGGAAGGAATCCGTTCTGCGCTGAAACATGGAACCCTTGCACTTGGTCAGCTTGGCCTTGCGGAAACACTGCAAATTCTTATTGGATGCGATCATACCACGCAAGAAGGAATGGAATTAGCAAAGCGTATTGAGCACTTGTTCAAAGAGCGGTGTGCAGAATTTAAGAAAAAGTACGGACTGAATTTTGGTGTGTATTACACGCCGGCAGAGAATTTGTGCTATACCGCCATGAAACGTTTCCGGGAAGCCTACGGCGTGATTCCCAACGTCAGCGATAAGGAGTTCTTCACGAACAGTATGCACATCCCTGTCTGGCATAATATGGATGCCTTTACAAAAATTGATCTGGAATCCCAGTTGACCGGTTTTTCCAGCGCTGGCTGCATTACATACGTGGAACTCGATTCCTCTGTGAAGCACAATATTGACGGCCTTGAAGCTCTGGTAAACTATGCGATGGACAAGGACGTCCCTTACTTTGCAATCAACGTTCCCAATGATATGTGCATGGACTGCGGCTTTACAGATGAGATAAAGGACATGTGCCCATCTTGCGGAGGCTCCCGTATTCAAAGGCTCCGCAGGGTGACAGGATATCTTACCGGGAATTACACAACCGCGTTCAATAAAGGAAAGCAGTGTGAGGTGGCAATGCGGATAAAGCATGATGGGAGGCAGGACGTATGAACTATTCAGGTATTATCAAAGCAGACTTCGCGAACGGGCTTGGTGTGCGAGTCACATTGTTTGTGAGCGGCTGCGACCTTCGGTGCCATGGCTGCCATAGTCCAAAGCTGTGGGACTACGAAAATGGTGTTCTATTTGACAATGTGGCAAAAGAAGAAGTTATGTATGCGGCTCTGGATGCTGCAATATCAGCCGAAAAGCAGCAGATGAAACTGTACTGCAAGATCGGGAAGGCTGTATGCCAGCGGTGTGAGAAGGGGGCAGCTGTTGCGGCGGCTGCGTATCTGCGCAAGCAATACCCAGATGCGCAAGGTTTCTCTCCGCGAAACCTTCGTCGAATGCGGGATTTCTACCGCACTTATGAGGATCGTCCAGATTTGTTAACTCTGACTTTGCAGATTGGATGGACACAGAACGTTGTGATTCTTGAAACGGATTTGTCCATGGAACTGCGTGAGTGGTATCTCCGAGCTGTAAACCAGTTTCACTGGTCCAAGGCTGAGCTCATTGAGAGGATCGTGACAAATGCGCATGAAATGATCGATCTCGCTATAAATGCAGAAGTGTGCTATATTGGGGAAGAGAAAAAAGCGGCCGATCAGAAAAAGTCTGGCAGTTTCCTGTGTAGGGACAATAAAATCCGGCACCTGACTGATAAAGACAGATGCCGAATGCAATCAAAGAAAGATAACGGACGACAATGGATCGTTGCGTCATATCCCATATTCATAGCAAAGCAGATCATTTTCATGCGATGTTAGAGAAAAAGGGATTTGCGGAGTATGGTTACCGATTCAGATACCAGACACCGAGGTTCAGGTATGCGGCAAAGGAAAGCCAGAGCAGATATGGGATTTGAAGTTTCGCAGAAAGCGGATCGACCTTGAGAAACGACAGAATCATCCATAAAACTAAGAACAAAAGTATTAGCAGCCAGAAAAAAGCGAAAAGATATGCTTGCGCGTTGAAGAAAATCAGACTCCAGAAGAAATTGAAAATCAGCTGTGTGATATAAACGTTCAAAGCCATGCTTCGCTCTGTTGACTGCGGGGACAGATAGATTCTTGCGGCGCCGATTCCCATCAGCGCATACAGAACGCCCCAGACAATCGGAAAAAGGAAAGCTGGAGGAGACAGAGGCGGCTGCGAGATACTTGCGCTGAAAATCTGCATGCCATCCCTTGACAACCAACCCGAGAGGGCGCCAATGGATTGCGTCAGAAGAATCCCTAATGCATACTGTTTCCATGTTTTCGTTTTCACTGACAATCACCCTGAGATAGGATATGATAAAACAAGGCAGGGTATCCCTGCGAAGCCAGAGCAATTCCAGCTGGAATGATGTAGTTACATATTTGGCTGTTCTGCCAAAGCCATAAATACTTGCATCCCAAAATCGTTGCAGCAGAGCCTAAAGTGTGATATAATAAACAAAATGGATGAGGGGGTGTGCGTCATGCGTGACGTTGAAACAATTGTACGGGAGGTTGACAGCTCCATGACAATGGTAGGTATGCCGCTGTACTCCGAGGACAAAGACAGAATCCGGAAATACCTGTTAAATCCCGGCAGTTTGGAGAAGATCGTGAGTTCCCTGGTTGAAAAGCATACAGTTCCGATTCATCAGAGGAAGACGGTATGATGCGGGATTACAGCTATGCTTACGAGTGGGATCAGGAATATTGCTACGAGAGCATAAACAGGATGTTTGCGCGAATCACGACACCGATTTCGGAAGAGGAACAGAAAGAGAATATACGATTGTTTTTTGGAAACAGGGGAAAGCCGCTTGTATGGCTGCGGGAAGCAAACCCGTGACGTGTCGAAACTTGCGAAAGATTATCTTACTTTTTTCTGTTTTTTTGAACCATAAAACAGCCCGAAAAATGTGCATCTAAAGTGTTGCAAAGACACAAGTGTCCTGTACGATTCCTATTTCGTGCAGGACTTTTTCTTTTCGTTTTTGCGTGAAATTTAGGTTAAGCCCACAAAATTCCTGACAATTTCTTTCGCTTTACTTTTCTACACGATTATGGTATCATTGTAAGATATCCGAACAAGTGTTTACAAATGTGACAGTCCGTGACGCTTAGTGATACATAGCGCCAGAAAACAGATTAACAAATAAGTTAACAGATTAAGGCGCTGTTAATCTATCCGGATTAGGAGGCAGAATCATGCAAAGGCGAGAGAAAGGTACCGGTACAGTTTACCGGCGAGACAATGGAACCTGGGTAGGGCGAATGAATTTAGGCAGGGGAGAGGACGGGAAGATAAAATACATGTGCGTTCCAGGGAAATCGGAAGCCGAGGTATCAGGTGATTGATGTGCCGGCTGCTGGAAGTTATCGTGTAACGTTTAAGGCAAAAGCGTCTATGAATAGAGAAATCCGGTTGGCTCTGGAAAAAGATGGCCAATCGCCTTTGATGGACGAAACTATGTCTGTGAGTGGTGATTGGACGAATTATTCCTATGATTTCACCGTGAGTTCTGCTGCTTCGGGCGTAAAGCTTGTTTTCATGCTGGGCAATGTTGGCACAACAGAAAACATGGCCCATACGATATCCATCGACGACATTTCCTTGTATAAAGTTTCCTGAAAATTACCGGAGGGGATCAAGAATCCTCTCCGGTTTTTGTTCACTGATAGACCCGAATATAGTCTATTT
>QWCE01002937.1_pt1 | contig 59518 bp, 46 predicted proteins | sample 1972531 | NCBI WGS metagenome assembly QWCE01 (sample SAMN09866716, study PRJNA288562) | Human gut metagenome isolate term4_stool, whole genome shotgun sequencing...
GCGACGACCGCCCACATTCCGTCAATGTCCTCGCCGAGGTTCTTGATGAACTCGGGCGCGTTGGTCAGAGGGGTGTTGTCCTTCCGGGTATCAACAACGCCGGTAAGGGCGACGAGCTGTCCGTGGTGGGCAGTCGAGGCTGCGGTGGTGATGGTGCCCTGCGCTCCGTGGGAGAGGATGTCCCGGCCGGCGAGAAGCAGGCTGGAGTGGAGGAAGGACAGGATGTCTTGGCTGGAGGGTATATGGCTGGCTGGCTGGGCCGGGGCATTGAGCTGCATACGTGCATCCCGTCCGGGGCTGGATGTTAGCGCGCTGCCGAGGTTGTTCGGCGCAGTCACCTGGACGTCACTGGTGGTGACGATGTCGTGTGCACTGCTGGGGAGTGATGGGGTGGGTGCTTCTGCCGCTTGGGCGGCTCCTACTCCTAGTCCACAGGCCAGTGCTAAGAAACTGGCTGCGACTCCCAAAGCGTGTTTCAACATATCATTTCAATTCTGACTAGTTGACTTATGTTTAGTGGTCACATCACATGTTCCAGTGATGCTAGAAAAGACAATAGGAGGACAAATGTCCAAAAGCCAGGTTCTTTCCTAAGTTTTTTTAAGGATGAGAGAGAAATTTGTTACCAATCCGCCCTGTCCTGCATGTTTTTTATTTTCTCACTCATTAAAAAACACTCAGTAGCGGAGTTTTTGTTGCCATTATTTATTGTCGTTTCCACCCCGACTTGCACTCCTATATTTGTTAAGTTTATGCTGATTTCGCACAAGACAAAGGGCGCTTTCCTGCTGCGGGAAAGTGCCCTCTAACTATGTCGTGAACAATGTGGCGAGTCTCTCACCATACAAATTGTAGAGAGTTCCTCATATCTATAGTGTAGGCAACATTTTGGGGGACACTGCACACAGGTAATGTAGAGATACACGCAAAAAGGCCCCGGTGATAACACCGGGGCTCTCATTCTTCAGTCAGCTCACAAACGTCGCGCAGGACACCTCATCTAGCCGCGCGGATCGAGCAACCCCGACCCCTCCGGCACACCAGCAGGATCGGAGCCCTCCTCCAGAATCTGGTTCTTCTCATCCACAAAGATGACCTTCGGCTGGTAACTCCGCGCTTCCTCCTCATCCATCAGCCCGTAGCCAATGAGGATCACCATGTCCCCCGGGTGGATAAGGTGGGCGGCAGCACCATTGATAGAGATAATGCCGGAACCCCGCTCCCCCGCAATGCAGTAGGTGGAGAGGCGGTTCCCGTTGGTGATGTCAACGATGTCCACCTTCTCGCCTTCCCACAGGTCAGCGGCCTCCAGGAGGGCAACGTCAATCGTGCAGGACCCCACATAGTGCAGGTCCGCCTGGGTGACGGTGGCGCGGTGGATCTTGGATTTCAGCATGGTTCGGAACATGGTAGTGGCACATCCTTAGTAGTCCCAGGGCTGGAGCATTAGTCCTATGTTGTCGATCAGTCGAGTAGTGCCAACCCGGGCAGCCAGCAGCAGGCGGGCCGCAACGGTGGCATCGGCGTAGTCGCCCAAAGGTTGCAGGCCGGCGTCGCGAATCTCCACATAGTCGACGTCGATCTGCGGATACTGGGCAAGGTGGGCGCGGGTAGCGTCAACCACCTCGCGGGGGGTGGCTCCGTTGTCGGCGGCGGTGGCACCGGCGCGCAGGCTAGCGGAGAGCTGCTGGGTCAGCGCGTGTTCCTCGGCGGAGAGGTAACGGTTGCGGGAGCTGAGGGCGAGGCCGCTCTCCTCCCGGCGGATGGGCACGGGGTGCAGGGTAATGGGCAGGTTGAGGTCCTCCACCATCTGCTTGAGGAGGACGAGCTGCTGGTAGTCCTTTTCCCCGAAGAAGGCGTGGTTGGCGCGGGAGATACCGAAGAGTTTGGCGCACACGGTGAGGGCTCCAGCGAAGTGGCCGGGACGGGTGGCGCCTTCTAGTTCGGTAGCGAGGGGGCCGGGGTTGACGGTGCTGCGGTACCCGTGCGGGTACATGTCGTTAGCGGTGGGGGCGAAGGCGACATCGACGCCTTCGGCGGCCAGGAGGTCGAGGTCCGCGGAGAGGGTGCGGGGGTAGGAGTCGAGGTCTTCGGTGGGCCCGAATTGGAGGGGGTTGACGAAGATGCTGACGATGACAGTGGCGTTGGGAAGCTTTTTCGCGGCACGGACGAGCTGCATATGTCCATCGTGGAGGGCACCCATGGTTGGGACCAACGCGATGGAGCGGCCGTCGGCGCGGAGCTGGTCCGTGAGGGCGCTGAGGTCGCTAGGGGTGGTACATACTTGCAGGGACGTGTTGTCGCTAGTCACTCTTTAATTATGGGCTCACCTTTGCGGAAAGCCAATTGGCGAAGTATGCCCAGCCTGCCTTCTCTTCTCTTAGGACTCGCGGGTGACCAGGAGGGTGCTCAGTTGGTCGAGGATGCGCATGGCGACGCCGCGTTTAGACATGCGCGGGATGGGGGTTTCGGCGCCGTCACGCCCCAACAGCCAGCCGGCGTTGGTGGGCTGGCCGAAGGTGGTGTCGAACCCCACCTCGTTGACCATGAGCAGGTGGCAGCCTTTGCGGGCGAATTTCTCGCGGCCCAGCTGGAGCACCGAGTGGTCGGGGTCGCCGGTTTCGGCGGCGAAGCCGACGGTGGTGAGCTGCGGGTAGCGGGTAACGATGTCCGCCAGAATGTCGGGATTGCGGGTGAGGGCGATGCTGCTGGGTTCGCTGCTGGTGCCCTTTTTGAGTTTGGTGTCTGCGGCGGTGGTGGGGCGGAAGTCGGCGACGGCGGCGGCCATGATGACGGCATCGACGGACTGGGTGTCGAGGAGGCCAGTGAGGGTGTGGTGGAGGTCGAGGGCGCTGGTGACGGGTTCCACGTGCACGCCGGCGGGGAGGTAGGGGAGGTCGTGGGCGCCCAGGAGGAGGGTGACGTGGGCGCCGCGTTGGGCGGCGCAGGCGGCGAGGGCGGCGCCTTGTTGGCCGGAGGAGTTGTTGCCCAGGTAGCGCACCGGGTCGAGGGCTTCGCGAGTGCCGCCGGCGGTGACGATGAGGTGACGACCGGTGAGGTCGCGGGGCATGGCGGTGGCAGCCTGGGGCGCGGCGGCGGGTGAGCCTGCGGCGGCCAACTCTTGTTCTTCGAGGAGGGCGATGGCCATGTCGGCAATCTCTTGGGGTTCGGGTAGGCGCCCGGCGCCGGAGTCGGGGCCCGTCAACCTCCCCACTGCTGGCTCCATCACCGTGTAGCCGTGCTCACGGAGGGTGGCGACATTGTGCTGGACGAGGCTGTTCTCCCACATTTGGGTGTGCATGGCGGGGGCGAGCAGTACCGGGCAGGTGGCCATGAGGAGGGTGGTGGTGAGCATGTCGTTGGCGGCCCCGGCGGCAATGCGGGAGAGCAGGTCCGCGGTGGTGGGGACGACGACCACCAGGTCCGCGGTGGCGCCGACGGAGACGTGCCGCACCTGGGGGATGCCGGTGAAGACGCTGGACGTTACGGGCTGCCCGGTGAGGGCTTCTAGGGTGGCGGTGCCGATGAACTTTTCGGCGGCGGCGGTGGGGATGGCGGTGACGGTGTGCCCGGCTTTGGTGAACTCGCGGATGACCATGCAGGCTTTGTAGGCGGCAATGCCGCCGCCGACGCCCACCACAATGTTTTTCCCTGCTTGTGCCATAACGCCTATTCTAGGCTGCTTGCCGCCTGCCTCCTGGGTTGTTGCGTATTTGTGAGGTCTCAGCTGCCCTTTGTGGGGGGAGGTGGCAGACTTGTCAGTATGCAGACACGCGTTTTGGACCTTGCTCAATGGAAGATGGATGGCCACAAGTGGGCCATGTTGACTGCTTACGACTACTCCACTGCCCGCGCTTTCGCCGCCGCCGACATTCCGGTGTTGTTGGTGGGGGATTCGGCCGCGAATGTGGTGTACGGCTACGACACCACCACCCAGGTGAGTTTGGATGAGATGATCTTTTTGACGCGCGGCGTGGTGCGGGGTGCGCCGAAGGCTCTGGTGGTGGCTGATATGCCCTTCGGTACCTATGAGGCGTCCGACGAACAGGCTATCCTCTCCGCCACCCGCATGATGCGCGAGTCGGGGGCACAGATGGTGAAGCTTGAAGGCGGCGTGCGGATAGCGAGCCGGATCCGCGCGCTGGTGAACGCGGGTATTCCGGTGATGGCCCATATTGGGTTTACGCCGCAGTCCGTGCATGCCCTGGGCGGGTTTAAGGTACAGGGGCGGGGTGACGCTGCCGCCCGATTGTTGGCGGATGCGCGTGCCGTGCAGGAGGCGGGGGCCAGCGCGGTGGTGTTGGAGATGGTGCCGGCGGAGGTGGCGAAGGAGGCAACGGAGACGCTGGCTATTCCGACGGTGGGGATTGGGGCTGGCCCGGATACGGATGCGCAGGTATTGGTGTGGTATGACGCTATGGCGGTGCCACAGGATGGCCGTCGCCCTCGTTTTGTGAAGGTATTTGCTGAGGTGGGAGCAGAGATGACGGCAGCTGCTCGCGCCTACCGGGAAGAGGTGGAGGCGGGCACGTTCCCGGCGGCGGAGCACTGCTTCAACGGTTAGCCTCGGTCGTTGGCGGTGGCCATACGGTCGCCGGGGAGGGAGGAAACGGCGCGCGGTGCGGCGACGGGGGAATGCAGGGCGACGCCTTCCCGGAAGCTCTTGCGTTCCTTCTGCTCGGACTGCTTGCCTTTATTGAAGGATTTCACGGGGCGGAAGTAACCCATGACGCGAGTCCACACTTCACACTCCACCGGTTCCCATTCGGCTTCTAGCTGCTCGGCGGTCTTCTTCACTGGCTTGCCGGCGGCTTCGGCGGCGCGGGCGGCGGCCACTTCGGCGTCGTGGTCTGCCTGGCACTTGGGGCAGTACTGGTGTTCGCCGGAGATGTAGCCGTACTTGGGGCTGATGGAGAAGGTGGGGGTGATGGTGATGTAGGGGACGTGGAAGGCGGTGAGGCTGCGGCGGACGAGTTCGCGGCAGGTCTTGGCATCGCTCACGCGCTCGCCCATGTAGAGGTGGAGGACGGTGCCGCCGGTGTACATGGACTGGAGGTCCTCTTGCTGTTCGAGGGCTTCGAAGGGGTCATCGGTATAGCCGACGGGCAGCATGGAGGAGTTGGTGTAGTAGGGGGCGTCCTCGAAGCCGGCTTGCAGGATGCCGGGGAAGCGCTTCTTGTCTTCGCGGGCGAAGCGGTAGCAGGCGCCTTCGGCGGGGGTGGCCTCCAGGTTGTAGAGGTGGCCGGTTTCTTCTTGGAAGTCGACGAGGCGGGCGCGCACGTGATCGAGGAGGAGGACGGCCATTTCGTGGCCGGCGGGGGTGGCGATGTCCTCTTTGTCGTCGGTGAAGTTGCGCACCATTTCGTTGATGCCGTTGACGCCGATGGTGGAGAAGTGGTTGTCGAGGCTGGCGAGGTAGCGCTTGGTGTAGGGGTAGAGGCCACGGTCGATGAGTTCGTTAACCTTGACGCGCTTCTTTTCCAGGGTGTCTTTGCCCAGTTCCATCAGTTCGTCGACGCGGGCGAGGAGGCCTTTCCAGTCGCCTTTGTGCTGGTAGCCCAGGCGGGCGCAGTTGAGGGTGACGACGCCGATAGAGCCGGTTTGCTCAGCAGAGCCGAAGAGGCCGTTGCCGCGCTTCAGCAGTTCGCGGAGGTCGAGTTGGAGGCGGCAGCACATGGAGCGGATCATGCCGGGGTCGAGGTCGGAGTTGATGAAGTTTTGGAAGTAGGGCAGGCCGTATTTGGCGGTCATTTCGAAGAGGGGCTCCATGATGGGGGCTTCCCAGTCGAAGTCTTTGCCGATGTTGTAGGTGGGGATGGGGAAGGTGAAGACGCGTCCGTCTGCGTCACCTTCTGTCATGACCTCGATGAAGGCTTGGTTGATGAGGGTCATTTCCTCGTGGAGGTCGCCGTAGGTGAAGTCGACGGGTTCGCCGCCGATGAACGGGACCTGCTTGGCGAGGTCTTCGGGGCATTGGAGGTCGAAGGTGAGGTTGGTGAAGGGGGTTTGGGTGCCCCAGCGGCTGGGGACGTTGAGGTTGAAGATGAGTTCCTGCATCTGCTGCTTGACCTCGTCGAAGGAGAGGTTGTCGAGGCGGACGAAGGGGGCCATGTAGGTGTCGAAGGAGCTGAAGGCCTGCGCACCGGCCCATTCATTTTGGAGGGTTCCCAGGAAGTTGACGATTTGCCCGCAGGCGGTGGAGAAGTGCTTGGGTGGGAGGGAGGCGACGGTGCCGGGGACGCCGTTGAAGCCTTCTTCGAGGAGTTGACGGAGGGACCAGCCGGCGCAGTAGCCGGCGAGCATGTCGAGGTCGTGGATGTGGATGGAGCCGTCGCGGTGGGCGGCGCCGGCTTCGGGGCTGAAGACGTTGCTGAGCCAGTAGTTGGCGACGACCTTACCGGAGGTATTGAGCATCATTCCGCCCAGGGAGTAGTCCTGGTTGGCGTTGGCGTTGACGCGCCAGTCGCTGCGGTCGAGGTATTCGTCGATGGTGGAGGTGACGTCGACGATGGGCCTGGTGGTGGCGCCATGGTGGTGTCCTTCTGTGTCCTGCGGTGTGTCATCTTCGGGGGTCTCACCCGGGGGAGGGCGCTAAGGATGCCCTTACATTCCCTGGTGGATGCGCATGTCTAAAGCTACTAGGAAGGTGTAACACTTTTTTGCAGCATATTGCGGCACTATATTTCCTAACCACTAGATGTAGTGGCTTAATGGCGATTTTCTCAGGTTTTTCACAAAAACCGAGGACACTCGTTGTGGTGCGAAAAATCACAATCTCATTTTTTGTTTGGGCGTGTCGTGCGCGCACTACATGGGGTCAGTTCGCTAAGGACACTCGTGGCATTTCTCGGTACATATGGCTTAGCTCATCACCTCTTGTGAAAAGCCCGTAAAAAATATGAACAGGATCACTTATTTATGGCGAAAAGATGACAGCATATACACCATGAACGTTGCACACCACCACCCACTGCGCCGCACCGGCGTGCTCATCGCCGCCACTGCCCTCCTCGCCAGCACCACCACTGCCCTCACTCCCACCGCCTCCGCAGCACCCCAGCCCATCTGGGACGACTCCCCCACCCCCGCCTTCTACCAAACCACCCAAGCCCAACGAGGCATGAAGCACGGCACCCTCATCCGCTCCCAGCGGGTCTACGGCAACCCCGTACTGGGCAGCCACCGCGCCTACCGCACCGTCTTCGCCTCCCGCAACACCTTCAATAAACCCATCACTGGCTCCGCCGCCGTCGTCCTCCCCACCAAGGTCAAGGCCGGCACCCCCATCGTCGTCATCAACGACATGATTAACTCCCTCGGCCGATCCTGCCAGCCCAGCTTCGCCCTCGACGCCAAGCGCGGCAACGTCTACGCCAAACAAAACGAACGCGCCTACAAAGAAGCCCTCGGCTACCTGAAGCGCGGATGGGCCGTCATCCTCCCCGACTTCCTCGGCATGAACGGCGAATACGGCGCCAACATCATGAGCGGGCGCGTCATCCTGGACGCTGTTGACGCCGCCACCAACTCCAACATCTTCGGCCTCCGCACCTCCAAGGCCGTCCTCACCGGCTACTCCGGCGGAGGCATGGCCACCATGTACGCGGCCGCCCAGCAGCCCTTCTACTCCCCCCGCAGCCACATCATCGCGGCAGCAGCCGGCGGCACCCCCGTCGACCTGCCCTGGATGGTCGGCCTCTTCCAGAAACTCGGCAACATCCCCAACCCCGCCTTCGGCTATGCCACCGGCGTCCTCATCGGCATGGAACGCGAATACGGCTCCCGCCGCATGAACGTCTACGGGCGCATGACCCCCCTCGGAAAGAGCATCGTCCGCAAATCCCGCACCCTCTGCCATGACGAAATGCTGAAACTCTCCGAAAACCAAACCCCCAAAACCATGTTCGGTGTGACGGACCTACTCTCTATGCAAGACCTAGTGAAGGTTGGCCGGGAGAACTCCCTCACCTACTACAGGCCCATCCCCACGATGCCCCTGTTCATCTACGGCGCCTACACCGACATCGGTGTACCGCTCAGCCTGATGCAGCGCGTCGTCATCCGCTACAAGAAAGCACGCCCCCAGCTTCCCATCGTGTTCGCACCCCAGATTGGCCCCAACCACATGGATGCCTTCCACCAAGCCCAGCCGCTGGTCCAACGGTGGATGGCCGACCGCTTCGCAGGTAAACCCGCCCCCAACACAGCCATCGCCTTCCCAGAAGGGTGACGGGTCCCAGCACGCTCAGCCGCCTGCTGCGGGGGTTCCTTCACCTAACCAGCACCTAACCAGCCGGCACCACCGTCGCCTGAGCCTTCAACTTCGCACGCTCCTTCACCACCCACGAAGGGGTGCGGAACAGCAGACTTTGGTAATGAAATCCCCATTGCGGATCCATAATTAGCGGGAATGGGACTGGCGTAGTTGACCATGGCGCTTTATCCCCATAGCGCGCCTCGTCCCACCAGTAGATGGAGCACACTACCCCTTTCGGTAGTTTCACCCGTGGATTATCACACTGCACCCGCGGCTCAACCCTCAGTGAGAGGGGCAATGTGTCCGACTGTCGCAACAGACGTATCCCGACCGCTGATCGATTGGACGCCAGTGCCCGAACACGTACTGGGCCGGTCAGGCTGGTTGGATAGTCCGGTTTCAGTCTTACTCTATTGTCCTTGAGGTTCCGCCATGTCACCTGGTCGGGTATGAAATTCAGCAGAATCCTTTGATTGAGAAAAGGGTTCCTAAACAAGGTGGGATGAGGATCGTGTTCATCCTTAGTCCAGTAGAGAAAAGCTTCCTGCGGGTCAGGAGAAAGCACTGACAATGCATCCTCTAACTGATAGAAAACGGGTTCTCCATGATCCTCCTGTAGGTCCTCAATAATCGTGTACCCAGGAATAGGTTCGATGCTGAGAAACCTACTATCAACTGAATTGATAGCCCAATACGGGTCACACCGTTCTGCTTCACTGAACTCTTCACCGTCATCCCCCATCTTCCCGCATTTCATAAGCTGCTGAAGGAAACTCTTTTTGTGGGGATAGATCGACGGCCCATCAGAATGAATCGAAGGATCCCACACCGCAGGGAAATACCCTTCAGGAATCCGAGGCTGGGGACTATTCACTGTCGGAGTCGATGTCGGCACAGTAAAGTCATACATCGGCCCAGCAGAACACGCCGTAAGGCCAGGTATACAGAGGGATAGGACCACAACAGTCCAGAGTGATTTACTCATTCGAGTTCCTCAATATTTTGTGATCTCACTGTTGAAAGGACATCGGTGTACATGAGGGGAGCGTGTCCGGGGACATGCAGAGTGTATTCCGCTGATGACGTTACCCGTATAGCGTGTGACTATAGTTGGCGTGGGCGAGGTAGACACTGCCTACCAGGGGGATACTGAGCAGGTTTTTTCGCCACTTTCCTCTAGGATTGTCCAATAAGGAAAGAAAGGACGATCAGCATGCTCCGTAAGGCCTCTAGTCTAGCCCTCGGTTCTCTGCTGGCGGTGGGCCTCACAGTGGCTATTTCGCCGGCAGGTTTTGCCGACTCTGCACTCGCTGCTGCCCCCTCAGCTTCTCAGCCGGCGGTGCCTGCTGCCCTGCTTGCTGCTGCGCACCAGCGCCCTGCGGCTGATGATGCGCAGGCTCCGGGTGGTAATGCGCTGGATATTGACTTCGATGCTTTTACGAAGCCGCTTGATGAGCCGAACTATGTGGCTATTGGGGATTCGTATTCCATCGCATCCTTTGCCCTCACCACCATCTGGGAGCCGTGTTTCCGTAACCTATTGGATTACCCGCATCTCACTTCCGCGCAGACGGGGTTGCCGCTGGTGGAGCCGGCCTGTATTGGCGGTAGTGGTACCGGCTACTGGTATTCGTCGAAGATGAAGGGTACCGATGTGGCGGTGAAAGTGCCGTATCGGGAGCTGCTGAATAAGCAGACCAAGCTGGTGACTATCAACCTGGGTTTGAATGACATCATGCTGGCGTACGACAAGAAGTTGGTGCGCGAGTGCTTCGACGCTGCCTACCACAGCAGCGATCGGGACCATAGCGCGTGCGCGGCGAAGGTGGAGAAGCAGTTCCGGCCTCTCATTAAGATCCTGCCGAAGGTGCTGGAGGGCATTTATAAGGATGCCAAGACGCGCATTGCGAAGGATGGCATGGTGGTAGCCGTCGGCTATGTCGAGATGTTTGACGGCGACAACCTGTGCTGGGATAACGGGTTTATTGGCCCGGCTGACCGTGCCTACATCAACTCGGTGTTTAAGCGGGTGAACCGGGCGGTGCGTATTGCTGCCCGTAAAGCCCGTGTGGCCCAGTATATTCCGGGCGACTATCAGACGGCGGTGACGTCGACGTGCGGTGTGCCTTTCCTACGTTGGTCCAGCTTTACCGGTTTGCCGGAGTTGGCGTACCCCCTGCATCCAACGTTTGCGGGTGCCGTCATGACGTCCCGTGCACTGAGCTCCATGTATTTAGCGAAGCACCCGTACAACGTTCGCCCCACCACGGTAGAGCCTACTTCCGAGGATAGTGACGAGTCCACCACGCCGACCACCCAGGCGGAGCCTAAGGCTGCACCAGCTAGCAAGGCCGCACCGTCAGCTACGGTGACGTCCTCGCCCAAAGCAACCGCCACGGCGAAGGCCTCCGACACGCCTTCAACTCCAACCATGGAACCGGCCGCCTAACGTGCGTTTGCCGCCGGCACGCAGTGCTGGTACCGCCCCTCAGAAGTGCAGAACAAGGAATCTGCGGTGCAAGCCGCAGGCTCCTCTATCTATGTCAGCCCCCTACCACCACGTAGAATTGGTGGATAACACTTTGCAATGCCGCTCCGAGCGGTCCCTTGTGAACCCTCGTGCCAGCGCATAAAGCCACCTAGAAAGAATACCTAAGATGAAGCCTTCACGACTTATCGCCGGCCTGACCACCAGTACCATCCTCGTCGGTAGCCTCGCCTTCGCACCGCACGCTCTCGCTGAACCCACCACCCCCACTCCCGAGCCAACCCCCGAACCCAACGCGGCACCCGCCAGCCCCTACAGCTACGCGGCCATCGGAGACTCCGCCACCGTCGGCGGATCCTGGTTCGCCCCCTTGGGGGATCTGTGTGGCCGTAACCGTGTGGACTACCCCAACGTCCTCGCCGCCAACACTGGCCTGCAGCTCAACGAAACCGCCTGCTACGGCGCCACCACCCGCAACTACCAGTGGACGCGCCCCGCCGGCATCCTCAACTCCCCCAACCCGCCGCAGGTTAAGGCCATCGACAAGAACACCCGGATGGTCACCATCCAGCTGGGCTTGCGCGACATTGTGGGCGACGGCACGAACTCGCTGCTCACCAAGTGCGTCACTGCGTGGAGCAAAGAGTACACCAGCATGGTCAGCGGCCAGCCCACTGAACTCACCGGCAGCCCCTGCCGCGACGTCTACGGCAAGGCCACCATGAAGAAGTTTGATGGCCTGCAAGCCCGCCTGGCTGCCATCTACGCCAACGCCAAGGCCCGCACCACCAGCGACACTCTCGTGGTTGCGGTCGGCTACGCCCCGCTGTTTAACGGCACCAAGAATTGCTGGGAGGGGCAGCTGATTCCGGCCCGCGACCGCCAGTTCTACAACGACATCTACCGCAAGCTCAACCGCACGATCCGCCAGGCCGCCCGCCAGGCTGGGGTTCCCTCCTTCGTCCCCTCTAAGGACTTGGGTATCCGCTCCAGCTGCGGCGTTCCCGGTTTGCGCTTCACCAGCCTCACCGGCCTGCCGGAGGCCTCCTATCCGATGGGTCCCACTGTTGCTGGCCAGGCACACATCGCTGTCACTCTTGAGCAGATGTGGAAGGACTGGACGAGCACCCACTCGTCGCTGAAGTAGCGTTCCTCCACTGTCACCCACCTAAGGACCCTGGCCACCATGGACCACGCCACCCCCTCCACAGGCACCACCCCCTCCTTGGCCATCCGCCCCCGACGGCTTCCCCGTGCCCTCCTCGCCGGCACCAGCGCCCTCCTCCTGGTCGGAAGCCTCGCCACCCTTACCGGCTGCGGCGGTGGAGGGGACACCACCCCGCCCGGCGTCATCCGCGTCTACGGGTCCGAACCCCAACACCCCCTCATCCCCACCAACACCAACGAAACCGGCGGCGGCGACATCCTCCGCTACCTCTTCACCGGCCTCATCCAATACGACAACGACGGCAAAATGGAGATGGCACACGCCAAATCCATCACCGCCAACAGCAACTCCACCCAATTCACCATCACCCTGGAGCCCGGCTGGACCTTCAGCAACGGCGAACCCGTCACCGCACAAAGCTATGTGGACGCCTGGAACTACGGGGCCTGCGGCAAAAACCTCCAGCTCAACCAAAGCTTCTTCAGCACCATCGAGGGCTACAAAGACGTCATCCCCGCCAACAACACCAACTGCCACATGCGGGGCCTCACCGTCACCAGCCCACTCAGCTTCACCGTCACCCTCAACCAGCCCGAAGCCGGCTTCCCCCTCCGCCTGGGCCACACCCCCTACATGCCGCTCCCCCGCGTCGCCTACCAGGACATGAAAGCCTTCGGCGAACACCCCATCGGCAACGGCCCCTACAAACTCATCGACGGCACCGCCTGGCTCCACAACGACCGGGTCATGACGGAAGTCAACCCCACCTTCAAAGGCGACCCCAAAGCCCGCAACAAAGGCATCTGGTGGATCTTCTACACCAACCCCGACACCGCCTACGCGGACCTCCTCGGCGGCATGCTCGACACCGTCGGCAGCACCGTCGGCCCCACCGCCCTCCCCAACTTCCAAACCGACTTCCCCCACAGCAACAGCAACAAACCCACCGCCAGCTCCACCGCCTTCGTCATCCCCGAATGGCTCCCCCACTTCAAGGGCGAAGAAGGCCGCCTCCGCCGCGCCGCCATCTCCATGTCCATCAACCGGCCGCTCATCACAGAGAAAATCTTCTTCGGCACCCGCACCCCCGCCAAAGAATTCACCTCCCCCACCCTAGGCGATGTGGACCTTGACGTGCCCGGCAACAGCGTCCTCACCTACAACCCCACAAAAGCCCGCCAACTGTGGAAACAAGCCAACACCATCAGCCGCTGGAGCGGCACCTTCCACATCGGCTATAACGCTGACGGCGGCCACCAGCAGTGGGTCGACGCAGTCTGCAACAACCTCCACCAGACCCTCGGAATCACCGCCCACGGCAAGGCCTACCCCACCTTCAAACAACTCCGCGACGAAATCACCCAACGCACCATCAAAATAGCCTTCCGCTCCGGCTGGTCCGGCGACTACCCCTCCGTCTACAACTTCCTCGAACCCCTCTACGTGACGGGCGCCTCCTCCAACGACGGCAACTATTCCTCCCCCGCATTCGACATACTCATCTCCCAAGCCGCTGCCTCGTCCTCCGTCACCGAATCGAAGAAGTTCTACCGCAAAGCCCAAGCCATCCTCATGCGGGACCTCCCCGCCATCCCCCTCTGGTACCCCAACGCCTCCACCGCCTGGAACCCGCAGCTGCGGAACGTCCACATCATGTGGAACGGCTACCCCAACTACACGCTCATCGAGAAGCCCACACCTGCCAAGGAGAACTAACACATGGGCTGGTACATCGTTAAACGGATAGGGCAGATGCTCCCTGTCTTCTTCGGCGCCACCTTCCTGATCTACGCCATGGTGTTCCTCACCCCCGGCGACCCCGTGGCAGCCCTCGCAGGTGACAAACCCCTCACCCCCGAACTCGTTGACGCACTCCGCAACCAATACCACCTGAACGACCCCTTCATCGTCCAATACGGGCTCTACCTCAAAGGCATCTTCACCGGAGACTTCGGCACCACCTTCAGCGGCCGCCCCGTCATCGACGAAATCTCCCGCGCCTTCCCCATCACCGTAAAACTCGCCCTCATGGCGCTCGTCATCGAAACCGTCTTCGGCATCGGCTTCGGCGTTATTGCCGGCCTCAAAAAAGGCGGCTGGTTCGACTCCACCCTCCTGGTGGTCTCCCTCGTCATCATCGCCGTCCCCACCTTCGTCCTCGGCTTCGTCGCCCGCTTCCTCTTTGGCATCAAATGGGGCATCGTCCCACCCACCGTCGGAGGCAACCCCAGCTTCGTCAACCTCCTGCTACCCGCCTTCGTGCTGGGGTTGGTGTCCTTCGCCTACGTCCTCCGCCTCACCCGCTCCAGCATTTCTGAGGTGATGGAGGCGGACTATGTGCGTACCGCCACCGCCAAAGGCCTCAGCCGGCCGACTGTGGTGGTTCGCCACATCCTGCGCAACTCGCTGATCCCCGTCGTCACCTTCATCGGCACCGACCTGGCCGGCCTTATGGGCGGCGCCATCGTCACTGAAGGCATCTTCAACGTGCCCGGTATTGGTGGCCTGGTCTACCGGGCAGTCATGCTCGGCGAGGCCCCCACCGTAGTGTCCATCGTCACCCTGCTCGTCATTATCTACATGGTGGCCAACCTGCTGATCGACCTCCTCTATGCCGCCCTCGACCCGAGGATCCGCTATGCCTAAACACCCCAACAACCCCACTGCCAAGCTCACCACCAATGCCGGCCAGCCCGACATCGCAGTGAACCAGCCCACCGGTAACCCAGCCGGGCGCATCACCGAGCTCACCACCAGCAACCCGCAGGAAAACTCCGCAAACACCTTTGTGGCAGAAATCGACCAGCTCGAACCCGACACCCCACCCGCCGGCATGTGGATGGAAGCCTGGCGTCGCCTCCGCGTCCGCCCCCTCTTCTGGATCTCCGTCACCATCATCCTCCTGGTCCTCCTCGTCGCCGCCTTCCCGGGCCTCTTCACACACGTCGACCCCGCCGAAGGCAACCTCCTCAACTCACTCGAAGGCGCCCAACCCGGCCACCCCTTCGGCTTCACCCAACAGGGCTACGACGTGTACGCCCGCGTCATCTACGGCGCCCGCGCCTCCGTCGTCGTCGGCATCTCCGTCACCCTCCTCGTCACCCTCATCGGCATCCTCATGGGAGCCCTCGCCGGCTACTACGGCGGCTTCCTCGACTCGCTCCTCAGCCGCATCACTGACATTTTCTTCGCCATCCCCCTCCTGCTCGCCGGCATCGTCCTCATGCAGCTCTTCCCGCAACGCACCATTGGAACCGTCATCCTCGTCCTCTCCGTCTTCGGCTGGTCACAGATGGCCCGAGTGGTGCGCGGCGCCGTAATCACCGCGAAGAATAACGACTACGTGCTGGCCGCCCGAGCAATCGGCAAATCCCGCCTCTCTATCCTCTTCACGCACGTCCTCCCCAACTGCCTGGCCCCCATCATCGTCATGGCCACTACCTCCCTGGGCGTCTTCATCGTCGCCGAGGCCACCCTCTCCTTCCTCGGTATCGGCCTGCCCACCACCACTATCAGCTGGGGCAACGACATCTCCGTCGCCCAGCAGACACTCCGCCAAGCCCCGCTCACCCTCTTCTGGCCCTCCCTCGCCCTCGCTCTCACCGTGCTCGGCTTCATCCTGCTGGGTGATGCGCTGAAGGACGCCCTGGACCCGAAGGAACAACGCCGCGGACGGAAGGGATAACACCATGACAGACCGCACGCCCAGCAGCACCAACACCGCTCCCGTTTCCAGCAGCAGCACCCCGGCTAGCAGCAGCGCCCCAGCTACCACCGCCCCCGCGGGCGAGCCACTCCTCGAGGTGAAAAACCTCAACATCGCCTTCGGCTCCATCAAGAACCCCAAGCCCACCGTCCACGACGTCAACTTCCAGATCTACCCCGGCGAAACCGTCGCCATCGTCGGCGAATCCGGCTCCGGCAAATCCACCACCGCCCACGCCATCATCGACCTCCTCCCCGGCAGCGGCCACGTCACCAGCGGCTCCATCACCTTCAAAGGTGACGAACTGGTCGGCGCCAGCAGCAAAAAAATGACGTCCCTCCGCGGCAGCCACATCGGCCTGGTCCCCCAAGACCCCATGACCAACCTCAACCCGGTGTGGACCATCGGCCGGCAAATCACCGAAGCACTCGCCGCCAACAGCATCGCCAAAGGCTCCGCCGCCACAAAACGCGCCTGCGAACTACTGGCCGAAGCCGGCATACCCAACCCGGAGACCCACCTTAAGCAGTACCCGCACGAGTTCTCCGGCGGCATGTGCCAGCGCGCCCTCATCGCCATCGGCCTACACGCCCGCCCCGACCTCCTCATCGCCGACGAACCCACCTCCGCCCTCGACGTCACCGTCCAGAAGCAGATCCTCAACCACCTCCAAGGCCTCATCGAGAACCTCGGCACCGCCGTCCTCCTCATCACCCACGACCTCGGCCTCGCCGCCGAACGCGCCAGCCGCGTCATCGTCATGCAGCACGGACACATCGTCGAACAAGGCCCCTCGCGGCAGATCCTCACCAACCCGCAGCACCCCTACACCAAGCAACTCATCGCCGCCGCCCCCAGCCTGGCAGCCCACCGCTCCGAAACCCGCCACCAGCGGGCCGTCGACGGCGGCCTCACCCTCCTCGAGGTAAAAGGCGTCACCAAGCGCTTCCTGCTGCCCAACTCTCGCCCCTGGAAAAAGAACTACTTCACCGCCGTCGACAACGTGGACCTGGCTATCCGCCAAATGCACACCACCGCGATCGTCGGTGAATCCGGCTCCGGAAAATCCACCCTCGCCAAAATGATGCTAGGTCTCTTGGAACCCACCGAAGGCGACGTCACCTACGAGGGCAAATCCATCCGCAAGCTGCACCGCGACGACGAGCTGAGCTTCCGCAAACGCGTCCAGCCCGTCTTCCAAAACCCCTACGGCACCCTCGACCCCATGTGGTCTGTCTTCAACATCATCGAAGAACCCCTCAAAGTGCACCACCTGGGCGACAAGAAAACCCGCGCCCGGCGCGTCAGCGAGATCCTCGACCGGGTTGCCCTCCCCCAATCCATGCTGCGCCGCTATCCCATGGAACTGTCCGGCGGCCAACAGCAGCGCGTCGCCATTGCCCGCGCCCTCGTGCTGGAGCCGGAACTCATCATCTGTGACGAGGCCGTCTCTGCCCTGGACGTACTGGTGCAGGCGCAGATCCTGGAGCTGCTCAACGATCTCCAGCGGGACCTCGGCCTCACCTACGTGTTCATCACCCACGACCTGGCGGTGGTGAAGCAGATCGCCGACGACGTGGTGGTGATGCGTGACGGCGCCATTGTGGAGCGCGGGGAGACGGACGAACTGTTCGCTCACCCGCAGCAGGAGTACACGCAGCGGCTGCTGGACGCCATCCCCGGCGCGAAGATCCTCGGTTAGGTTGCGGTGCCGTACCGCTAGCGGAGAATTCACTTGTCCCCGCTAGTCGCACTGCTGGCTGCTGCTATTGGTGCGGAGTAACGTCAACAATATGAAGAATCGTCGCTTTGCAGCTGCCGGCCTCGTTGCCGTGGCCGCCGCTGCCATTCTTACCGGTTGTCAATCCTCCTCCTCGACCGACGCCACCAGCAGCAGCTCCAGCTCCAGCGCCGCCTCTACCGCCACCACAACGACCCCCACACACATCCCGCTCCCCGCCTCTGCCCTGGAGAACGGCGTCACTCACAACTGTGGTGCCGTCGAAGGGCAGGGCACGCTGTTCATCAAGGAAAGCACCCTGCCCTGCATGGAAGCGAAGGGCATCATCAACATCTACCTCAACGACCCCAGTGTGCCGCACGAGGGTGAGGCCAGCGTCGCCAAATTGGGCGACTGGACGTGTTCCACCAGTATCCCCTCGGTTGCCGCCAGTGACGGCTTCGCGCTCTCCTGCACCCGTGGTGCCGACCCGGAGATCATTGTTATCCCCGCGAAGCCCATCGACGCCCCCGCGCAGTAGCCCTGCCACGCAGCAGTGTCGCCGCGCAGTTGCTTAGCTGCACAGCGACAGCAGTCGTGCCGGTGGCCGCACACCACCACGTAGGCCACCACAACCTCGCCCTTGCTCACGTCGGGAACACCAATGACGGCAGTTTCCGCCACATCGTAGGCGCTGCCGATCACGGACTCGATCCCGGCGGTGGACAGCCGATGCCCAGCCACGTTAATAACATCGTCGGCGCGGCCAAGAATCCAAATGTCGCCGTCCTCGTCCCGCTTCGCGCGGTCGCCAGTTGCGTAGTAGCCCTTGTTGGCAAACTGCTTGAAGTAGGCGCGGTAGAAGCGGCCTTCGTCGCCCCACACGCCGCGCAGCATACTGGGCCACGGGTGGGTAATGACCAAGGAAGCCTTCTTCCCCGTTGGGCACTTCTTCGCCCTGCTCGTCGACGATGGCGACGGCGATGCCATCGACTGGTTGCTGGGCGGAGCCGGCTTTCAGCGGCTTGTAGCGCCAAAGGGGGCGGATGGCGTGGGAGCCGGTTTCGGTCTGCGACCAGGTGTCGACAACGGGGGTGGTGCCGCTGGTGTAGAGCAGGAACAGCGGGTGTTCGGCGGGCATGGGGCGGTAGCGGTGGGTGGCGGATTGGGGGTCGACGACGTCGTGCCACCAAAAGTCGCGGCCGTCCTCCATGGGGGTGTCTTGGCCGGTGCGCTTCACGACCAGCACGGATTCCACCTGTAGCTCGCCGTCTTCGTCGTCAGCTGAGGTGCTGAGGGCGTCGTCAACGATGGTTTTGAGGGCAAGGGGTTTGCCGCTGCGGAATTGGCCGTCGGAGGTGATGACGATGCGGGCACCGGAGTCGATGAGGCGCTGGCGGAGTGCCGGGGCGCTGAAGCCGCCGAAGACGACGGTGTGAATGATGCCGAGGCGGGCGCAGGCCAGCATGGCGATGACGGCTTCGGGGATGCCGGGCAGGTAGATGGCGGCGCGGTCGCCGGTGCGGAGACCCAGGGTGGTCAGGCAGTTGGCGGCGGCGTTGAGGGTGCCGCCGTCGAACCAGCGGGCGCGGGGGGCGTCGCTCCAGTCGAGGGCGGTGGTCCAGGGGGTGTCCCAGTCAAGGTCTTGGGCGGCTGTTTCCCAGTATTCGACAATGTCGTCATCGGTGGTGATGACGTTGTGGTCGAGCCGGGTGACGGGGGCGGCAGGGTCTAGGCGCTACTCACTGGGGTTGTGGGGAGTAGCTGCCTGTTCGGTGGAGGACATTCTCTGTCACCTCCTGTGTGTTTGGCGGTGTATATGGTGTAGAACAGTGGGGCGCGCTGGGTTATTCCGTGGTATTCCGCATGTACAGTTTTTCGTGGGTGGCTGGGATACTCCGTGCCTTAATGGCTTTAATGCGGCAAGGTGGCCTGCGGTGCTGGTGCACTGCAGGCCACCTTGTGGTGCGCGATGACGCGGGTGATGGTGCCCTCGCCCCTGCTGGCTGTACCGGTTGGCGGTCAGCTGTACTAGTCGGCTGTGCCGGTTGGCTGTATTAGGGGCGAGGTTGCCCTTGTGTGGTTAGTGGGCGACCATCTCGATGCCGGCCTTTTCGGCGATGGTGTTGGCGGCGACGTGGCCGAACACCAGGGCTGCACCGATGGAGGTGCCGCCGGCGGTGTAGGTGTGGCCGACGATGGACTTGGTGGTGTTACCGGCGGCGTAGAGGCCTTCGATAACGGAGCCGTCTTCGCGGGTCACTTCTGCCTTGGGGTTGATGACGAGGCCGCCGGAGGTTCCGATGTCACCGGGGTAGACCTGGGTGGCGTAGAAGGGGCCCTTCTCCACGGTGCCCAGGGACGGGTTGGGCTTGTGGTAGCGGTCGCCGTAGAACCAGTCGTGTTCGTTTTCGCCACGGTGGAAGTCTTCGTCGATGCCGGTCTTGGCGTAGCCGTTGAAGGTGTTGACGGTCTTCTTCAACTGGTCGACCGGCACGTTGATCTTGCTGGCTAGTTCTTCCAGGGTGTTGGCCTTGACCATGGCGCCGGTCTTGAAGAATTCCTTCGGCAGCGGGATGTGCGGCATGTAGCCGTAGGCGAAGGCGTACTTGTTGCGGCACTGGGTGTCGAAGATGAGCCAGGCGGGCATGTTGTCGGCGGGGCCGTCACCCTTACCGAACTTGCCACCGTAGAGGCCTTGGCCGGCGGTGCAGTACGGCAGGGCTTCGTTCATGAAGCGGTTGCCGTCGCTGTTGACGATGATGGTGTGGGGGACGGAGCGGTCGGGGACAATGAAGCGTTCTTCGTCGTCGACGACGATGACGGTCCACTTCTTGGCCTTGGGCAGCTGGATGACGGGCGACCAGATGGCGTCTGCCATGTTGTCGATGGCGGCGCCGTACTTGAGGCCGATATTGATGCCGTCACCGGTGTTGCCTTCGGCGCCCACGGTCCAGGTGCCGTTGATGGGGTGACGCTGGTACTTCTTGCGCATTTCATCGTTGCGTTCGAAGCCGCCGCAGCCCAGGATGACACCGTTCTTGGCGTTGACGGTGATCTCCTTGCCGTTCTGTTCGAAGACGGCGCCGGTGACCTTGTTTCCGGTCATGACGACGTCCTTGAGGGCGGTTTCCATCTGTACGTCGACGCCGGCGCGCAGGCAGGAGTGCATGATGGAGGCGGTGAGGCCGGCACCCATGGTGCGGGGAGTCTTGCCGAAGACGATGTTGGGGATGTTGCGGAGGGCCAGTTTGGCGATACGCAGGTAAGGCTTCCAGTGCGACATGAAGAGCAGGATGTCGGCGGAGTCGAAGGAGTTGAGGTCCATCGGGATGGCTGGCTTGAAGTAGGCGCTGACCTGGTTGTCCTTCCACTTGCCGAGGAGGTTGGCGTCGAAGGGGCCGGCTTCTACGCCGCGGCCGGTGGGCTGGGCGCCGGGGGCGTCGAGCCAGTAGTCGGGGTAGCCGTCCATGCGGCGCCAGATGAGGCCGGGGCAGTTCGCGGAGAGGAAGTCCATGGCTTTCTCGCCGTTGTCCAGGAAGGAGTCAATCATTTCGTCGGAGGTGCAGTCGCCGACGCAGGCCTTCAGGTATTGGCGTCCGAGTTCCTTATTGTCGTTGCCGCCCACGCGCTGGAGCTGCTTGTTACCGGGAACCCACACCATGCCTGCGGACTTGGCGGTGGAGCCGCCCCACTTGTCGGATTTTTCGGCAAGGAGGACTTTGAATCCGCGCTTGGCGGCGGTAAGCGCTGCGCTGAGGCCTGCTGCGCCGGATCCAACTACGACGACGTCATAATCTTTATCCATGCAATATCACAACCTTTGTGTGAGAGCAGGGGAAAGCCTGCTCGGTTAATGAGCCACTACCGGCAACTATACGGGCAGTTGTTGGGCAGTAGGAGGGAATGAAAAAACTATTTTGGGCACCACTAGCGTGAGGTGTACGCATTCTTCTCAGCGGGTGCTAGGGAGGCCGAGTTTGCGCAGCTTGCTGCGGCTTCGAGCAGTCTGGAGGGTGCTGGAGCTGCTGTTACTGGCATGGCAATGAGCATGAACTCTAGCCTGTTGTTTTTGTGATGCCGGTTTCTTGTGGTGACAGGGTCGTTATTCCCCGTGTTTCAAATACTAGAATCGCCCCTCCGCTTGCTGCTAGAAGGGCGATTCTAGTGACTGTTTCTGTGGCGTTAGAAGTCCAATGCTACGTGTCAGGTGCTTCGTCTCTCATGGTTGTTCACCATGCCTCTAACGCGTGTTCTTTTGTGTCTGCGTTAGGCTTTCGCCGGGGTGACGGTGGCCTGCGGGATCGTGTCGAAGACGCCTTCGCGCTTCGGGACGTCCTTGTCGTGCTTCTTCCACTTCTTGTCGCGTCCGAAGGGCTTCGGGAGCTGTTTGTTGATCAGTGGAACGGTGAAGTACAGATCTGAGGGGAGCGTGTACTCGCCACGCTTGGCGGCAAGTTCCGCGTCCTCTTCGATCATGTCGGGGCTGCGACGCCACTGGGCGGGCTTGCCCTGGTCCCGGGTGAGGCAGATGGAGCGGGTCACACCGTGCACCACCGGATGGACATAGTCGGGGTAGAAGAACATGAGCGGCACAAAGTCGGGAACGACCTGGAGGGACCAGTCGGGAAGACCGGCAACACCGTACGCTACACTGCACACCGTTATCAGTGGTTTAGCTTCCGTCTCTACAAGCTTGGCGACAATTGCTCCTGGAGCACCAGCAAGACCAATCACCTCAGTAGGAATCTTACAGACAAATTCTCCTCCAGAGGGGATGACCATCTGGACGGCCTTGGTGGCAATCTTGTCACCAACACCCTGGACAATGAGCTTCCACATAATGCTGGTGATTTTCTCAGCGATGTCAGCCACGAGCGTGTAGGTGTTCATGCCGTTTTCAACGGTAAGGTCACCTGCTGGAATCCACTTCCAGGCACGTCCATCAAATGGGGAAGTGCCAACGGTGTAGACGTAGGTGACGGTCGGGTCATCGATGAGTTCGATGAGGCCGCCCACCTGGTCGGATCGCATGGGGATGGTGCCCTGGTTCACCTTGATGAATTCAAGCTGGCCGAGATAAACCTTGGCAGCAAAATTGAAGATGCTCGCAAATTCCGGACGAACCTGCTTACGCATGCCATCAACAACCTCGGTGGAGATTTCCCGGAGGGTGTATTCACTGAGCGGGCGGCAGGTTTCGCTGGCGACACTGAGGCCGTCAACGATCTTCTGCACGTTCATGGCCTGCTTGCCGGGGAACTTGTTGGGGTTCTTGATGGGCTTGGGATTGTGGTTGTACTCGTGTGGAGTAGAACCAGAGGGCTTGGTACTGAGGCAGGCATTCTGCAGTTTGCCCTGCACGAAGTCAGCAATCTTCTTGATAAGTTTGGGGCCATACTTGGCGGTCAACTTGGGGAGTGTCATCGGCGATACGCTGAAGATGTGGAGGAAGCTCACTTGGAGAAGGTCAGGCATAACCTTCCCCCATAGTTCCACTGGGATGGACCCGAAGTAGAGCACAGTGAGGGCAGCCTCAATGGCTTCGTTGATGGTGATGTTCTTCAGCTGGACGGTGTCGTTCCACCCGTTGTCGCGCCCTTTCATAAGGGTGCTGACAACAAGGTTGACGGCGTGGTCGTCCACTTCACGGGCTGGGCCGCCGATTTGGGAGGCTGGGGTGGTCACAAGGAGTCGATTGATCTCCAAGTTGCCCAACCGTGCAGCGTATTTACGGGCGTTATTCTCAAACTTTGCCTGCTGTTCTGGATTACCGGCAAAAGTTTTCGAGATCGCCTCAACAGTCAGATTAAATACTCCGCCGAAGGTTAGCTCGTCGGAGGTTTCGCAGTAGGCTTTCTGCGCAGCGGCACTGGACTGGAGTGCGGGTGCGGTAGTGGCTGCGGCGGGGGCCGGAGCAGTTACTGCAGGGGCTGCGAGTGCTACTGCCGTCACCAAAGACACGATTGTCGTGGCGCAGCGTGACACTGGCGCGTTCCTTTCAGGAGATGTGGGAGCGTTACAAGGTGTATACACCAGAGATATACGTTGCCAGTGTAGATCTAGAGAGCTTTTTCGTTACAGTTTTGCCACACTATTCTTGTGTTGTTCATCTGTACATAACCACGTGAACTTCGGTTTTATAAGGTCATTTGTCCAATAACAATGCTCAGAGGTGCTGTTTGGAGACTCCATGGGCACTGTCACTGTATTAATATTTATCGGATAGACTACTGCCCCAATTCTTTCGAATCGGGGCAGTAGTGGCGTTATGCAGTTAGCGCGTCGGGGTGGGTCCGTCACCAGAGGAGAGGGTGACGGGCCCCGTCGACGGTTTTAAACGTGGCGGTTGAGCCATCCGATGGCGTAGTCGATGACTTCGTCACGCACAACCTCGTTAAAGGTTTCGTGCATGAGACCTTGCCAAATCACCATGTGCTTATCCTTGGAGGCGACTGCGTTGTACCAGTTGACGTCGAATGCGTAGGGGACAAGTCCATCTTTTTGACCGTGCATGATGAGGGTCGGACGGGTGTAGTTCTTAGCGTGGGCTGCTGCGTACTGGAGGCCAGCGAGGACCTGGACTGCAGTGGAAGCACTGAATTCCTTAGAGTTCAGCGGGTCCTTGGTGTAGTCCTCGGTGACGACGCTGTCGGAGCAGACGCCGGAGGCCAGTGCGTTAGGAATGTCCACCTGTTGGAGAACCTCGGGGCTCTCGAGGGAGATCTTGTCGCCGGGCTTGCTGGAAACCACGGAAGGAAGCACGGTCTTGAATGCCAGAATCTTGGTGAGAGGGTACTTCTCGGAGAGGGAAGGTTCAATCTTATCGTTGGCAGCGGGGAGCTTCTTTGCCCTGATGTACTGCGGCTCGAGGGTGTTCTTGCCGTAGGGGTTGACGACGATGCCGCCACCGTTGGTGATGGTGCCGTCCATATCGTTGGGGTACTTGGTTTCGAGGGCCTCGGTAGCCATGGCACCCATGGAGTGGCCGATCACGAAGACCTTCTTGCCCTTGTTCTGTGCCTTAGCGGACATCAGTACATGGTGAACATCGTCGACCATGTAGTCGAAGGAGTTAACGTTTCCCTTCTTGGTGGCGGTGTTGGGAGCAGCAGACTTGCCGTGGCCGCGGTGGTCCATGCGGTAGACGCTAAAACCAGCCATATTGAGGCGGTAGGTCAGGTAATCGTAGCGGCCGAGGTGTTCGGCGAGACCGTGAACGAGCACAACAGCTGCCTTGGGATTCGCCAGGGTGTTGTACTTGTAGTAGATCTTGGCGTGGTCGGGGCTCGTGGAAGTGAAGTAGCCGTCGGTCACCTTGGCGGTGGGAGCAACCATGCCGTGGATCTGGTGCGGGTAGGGATTGTAGGTTGCGGCGGCGGCAGTGCTGACAGTACCGAAGCTGATGGCAACTACAGACACCATGGCGACTGCGCCGGAGAGAATACGATTCCGCATGGGAGTGTTCCTATCTCTGTGAGTAGTGGGAATGCGGCGTCACCGCATGCTGCGTAATAAAGAGCACAGGTTTCGGGAGATGCGCTTTATTAGCTCATTCTAATCTTTTATCCAGCACGTGCTCTGGAAGTTACCGCTGGTTGCACGCACCCCCTCAGCCGGGGTGTTGGCTGAGGGGGTGTGGGGGTGTTCTCGTGTGGGGGTGTTAGCGCTTACTGGCCTTTTTTGGCGTTGCGCTTAGCCATGGCACGGGTGAGAGCACGCGGCACAGCGTTGGGCATGAAGTGCTGGTGGCTGAGAACGCGGGCCTGCTTGCCGACGGCCCAGTGGAGGCGAGTGCTCTTCTGCTTCTCCGGGCGGGTGGCGGTCCAGACGACATCGGTGACGTCGCTGGCGGTGAGCTTGAGGCCGAGGGTCTTGAGAATCGGGATGGTGTAGCCCTTTTCGAGTTCCTTTTCCACCATGTCGGTCTTGACGAAGAGCGGGTTCACATCGATGATGCGGATGCCGTACTTCATGAATTCAATGTCGAGGGCTTCGGTGAGGCCACGGATGGCGAACTTGGCGGCGGAGTAGACGGCCAAGTCGGGGGTGCCGACGAAGGAGGCGGCGGAGGAGATGTTGACGATCTGGGCGCCGGGGGTGTTCTTGAGGTAGGGCAGGGCGGCGTGGATGCCGTTGATGTAGCCCATGACGTTGACCTCGAAGAGTTGCTTTTCGTCCTCGAACTTTTGGCTTTCGAATTCACCGATGACGGCGACACCTGCATTGTTGACGAGAATGTCGAGGCGTCCGTCGGTGTGCTTCATGAAGTCTTCAATGGCGCGCTTGTAGTCCTCGGGGTCCGAGGAGTCCATTTTGCCTTGCACAACGTTGGGATCGTTCTGTCCCCATTCGAAGTGTCCCGAACGGGTGTAGGCACCGACGAGGTAGCCTTCCTGGGCGAATCGTTCAGCGATGTCGCGGCCGATGCCACGTCCGGCACCGGAAACAAATACGGTTTTTTGCGTCATGCCCTCTTTATCGGTTCCGCTGCGAGATGCGTTACACCCTCTCTTTTTCGCTGTCGACGATTTTCCTCGGGACTCGTCACCCTATCTCTGCTGGTGAAGGCTCCACCATGATTTATAACTGTAGCCTTGCATTGCTTGCGAAAAGATAAGGGAACGAGTTGAATGAAAGTATGACAAAAGCTAACTCTGAATTCCACAAGCTGCTGCAAGAGCAGATCGAACACGAACTGGTCTCCTCCAACCAGTACCTGGCCATGTTCATCCACTACGACAACCTCGACATGCCCCAAATGGCAGGCGTATTCAAAACCCACGCCACCGAGGAATACAACCACGCCTTGCAGATGATCCAGTACCTGCAAGACGCCAACATCAAGCCCGACGTCCCCGCCGTACCGGCCGTCCGCAACGACTACGACGGTATCGTCGAGCCGGTCCGCGAAGCCCTCAAGCAGGAACAGTTCGTCACCGCCAAGATCGACAAGCTCGCCCGCGTCGCCCGCGACTCCTACGACTTCCCCCGAGGTGGAAAACTGGGTCGCCCGCGAAATCGCCGCAGCCGGCACCACTAACTAACGCCCACCGCGCGCACCTAACGCGTACTCTGCGCACCCTGCGCACCCTGCGCACACCTAGCGCGCACGTCAACCTGCGCATCGCGCGCACCTTACCCACCCTGTGCACACTCGGGACGTGAAGCGGCGAACTGCACACGGCACGAAGCCCGCAGCGTCACCTCACGACACCTGCCGCACCTCTGTGGCGTTCAGTTGTGTCATCCTCCTAACGGAATATACGAAAGCTCTTCCCTCTGCCCGGAAGGGCTTTCGTATATCTGCAGGCCACCGGTAGGATGTGCGCTATGCAACCAGCCACGCCCCTTTTCGCGCCCGGCACACGCCGCCCCGCCCTCCCCTCCCTCACGGGCGCCCGCTGGTACGCCGCACTGGCAGTGTTCATCCTCCACTGCGTCATCTTCCTCCCCGTCTACCCCTTCCAACGGACGGAAGCCTTCGTCACCCTCCACAAAGCCATCCCCATGCAGCTGGGGTCGCTGGGCGTCACCTTTTTCTTCCTGCTGTCGGGGTTCATCATCTACTACTCGTCCCGCAGCGACGACACCCCCCTTCTCTTCTACCGCCGCCGTATCCTCAAAATCTTCCCCACCCACTGGCTCTCCACCCTCATGCTGATGGCGCTGGTGGCGGTACCGTTCGGCAGGCTCATTACCTGGCTGCCGGAAGTACTGCTGGTGCACACCTGGAACCCGCAGTCGACGTACCTGGGTGCACTCAATGTGCCGGCGTGGTCGCTGTGCTCGGAGATGCTCTTCTACTTCTCCTTCCCACTGCTGAAACCGCTGGTGGAGAAGCTGCGGACGAACAAGCAACTGCTCATTGCCTTTGCCAGCATCCTGGTGACGCTAGTGGTGATGCACGTGTGCTTCTACCTCCTTGCGGATGGGCCGAAGGGTATTCACAACGCTTTCTCCGTGCGCATCCTGGATACCACCACCAGCCCGTTCTACCCTGCTAACTCGGATCCCAGCTGGTTCCAGCGCGAACACATCGCCTACTACCCCAGCTACTGGCTGAGCTACTACTTCCCGCTGGCCCGCTTCGGTGAGTTCTGGCTGGGTGTGCTGGCCTGCGAACTGGTGCTCTCCGGCTGGTGGCGCAACACCAAGATCTGGTGGCCGGCCCTGCTGCTGGCCGCCTCCTACGCCGCCACCTGGTTTGTGCCCATCAACTTCAAGATGTCGGTACTGTTCCTGCTGCCAACTGCCCTGTGCATTGCTACCTTGGCCCGGCGCGATGTGGAAGGCAAGACCGTCTTCTTGGGCAGTAAGGCGAATGTGTGGCTGGGTAATGTGTCCTTTGCCTTCTATATGGTGCAGTATCCGGTGATGGTGTGGGTGACGCGGACGTTCATCGGCGGCAAGAGCTACGGCTGGGCTGGGTGGCTGGGCTTCAGCGTGCTGGCGTTTGTGGTGTCCGTGGTAGTGTCCGGGCTCATCTACACCTACGTGGACAAGCCGATCATGAAGAATTGGGCGCGTCCGAAGGCTGGGTCAAAAGCGCCAGCGCAGGCACAGCAGCCATCAGCGAAGTAGCCATTGGCACGGCAGCAGGCGCACTCAGGCGTCCAGGCGAACGCGCAGGCGCCCACACCGTCACCGAACACCGAGGGGATTGAGAGGAAATAAAACCGGCGGAGGCTCCGTTGTGCTAAGTGAAGCCAATCAAAATATGGCTGATTATTAGGTATTAGTTAGCAGTTAGTTTTCCCACAGAACAGGAGCCCACCATGCCTGCCGTAACCGCAGACACCCTCACCCTCCCCCACATCAAACATCCAGAACTGGCCGAACTAAACAGCCACACTTACCGCCCCGTCTCCACCATCACCACCGCCCCCAGCGGCTACGAAGGTGACGGATTCCCCGTCCGCCGCGCCTTCGCCGGCGTCCCCAAGAGCGTCCTCGACCCCTTCGTCCACATGGACCAGATGGGCGAGGTCGAATACCTGCCAAACGAAGCCCGCGGCACCGACTGGCACCCCCACCGCGGCTTCGAAACCGTCACCTACATTATCGACGGCGAATTCCAACACCAGGACTCCCACGGTGGAGGCGGCAACATTAAAGACGGCGACACCCAGTGGATGACCGCCGGCTCCGGCATCCTCCACATCGAAAAACCACCAAACGAGCTCGTCGACAAGGGCGGCCTGTTCCACGGCGTGCAACTGTGGGTCAACCTGCCCGCCAGCGACAAATTCGTCCAACCCTCCTACCAGGGCATCGACCGCAACCAGGTGACGCTCGTAACCTCCTCCGACGGCGGCGCCCTCATCCGCATCATCGCCGGCGAAATCGATGGCCACAAGGGCCCGGGCAGCACCCACAGCCCCATCAACATGGCCCACGCCACCCTCTACCCCGGCGCGGAAATGGACATCCCCTGGAACCCCAGCTACAACGCACTCGTCTACGTACTGTCCGGCCGCGGCAGCATCGGCACCGCGGGGGCTGACGGCACCGCCCGCCCCATCTACGAGGGCCAACTGGCGGTACTCGGCACCGGCGACCGCATTGTAGCCCGCGCCGACGAACTGCAGGACGGCCGCTCCCCCAACCTGGAGCTACTGCTGCTGGGCGGCCAGCCCATCGGCGAGCCCGTCGCCCAGTGGGGCCCGTTCGTCATGAACACGCGTGCCGAGTTAGCGCAGGCCATTGAGGACTTCCAGGCCGGCCGTATGGGACAGGTGCCGGCAGATGGACTGCGGGTCTACCACGGCAAACAATCCCAAGGGAACTAACACCATGAAATGTGCGGGTGAAGGCTTCGGCCTGTCACGCTCGTGACGTTGTCACAGTGGAAGGCCGGCTAGCGTACGTGCTAGCCGGCCTTCTCCATGCCTTACGCGGTTATCGGTACCGCAGCGCGCCGAGCTTAGTAGCTTGTTAGCCTAGTACCTCAGTGGCTCAGTACCTTAGTAGCCGACGACGGGGCCGTCGTCATTACCGGGCACCAGCACCGGACCATCGGAGGTGCTGGTGGGGGCCGGCTTCTTGCTGGTCTTAGTGGCCTTCTTGGTCTTAGTGGCCTTGCTGGACTTCTTGCTGGTAGGGGCCGAGGTGGAGGACGAGGTACGCACCTCCACGCTCTTCTCCTCAACCTTGCCGCCCTTGCCCTTCTTCACCTCGGTCTTCTTCTCCACCGTGCTAGTGACAGTGGCGGTCTTCGAGGTGGTCTGGGTGCTAGTGACGGCAGCGTCATCATCGTTGCTGCATCCAGCCAGGCAGGTGGCACCCAGGGTGATGGCCAGCAGAGCGGCACCCACGGACTTCGTCTTCATTGGTACTCCTCAATGTCGATGGCGTTCCCGCAGCGACGGAAGCTAAAGACAGGAACACCCCCAGCATAGCAAGCCGGGGGTGCTCCCAATAGCAGGTATAGAGGTGACGGTGGCTGGCTAGCCCTTCACCACCAGGTTCACCATGCGGCCGGGGACGGCAATAACCTTCACGGGCTCCTTGCCGTCCAGCAGCTCCACTACCTTCTCGTCGGCGAGGGCGACGGACTGTAGGGTGTCGCGGTCGGCGTCCACCGGCACCTGGATGCGGGCGCGGACTTTGCCGTTCACCTGCACCGGGATCTCCACGGAGTCGTCCACCAGCCACTTCTCGTCAAATGTGGGGAAGGCGGCGTGGGCCAGGGACTCGTCATGTCCTAGGCGTTCCCACAGTTCCTCGCAGATGTGCGGGGCGACGGGGGCGAGCATGAGCACCAGCGGCTCCACCGCCGCCTGCGGTACCCCGTCCAGGCCCTTGGCGCCACCGTACTTCTTGGTGAGGAAGTTGGTGTATTCGATGAGCTTGGCGATGGCGGTGTTGTCTCGCAGGTTGCTGTACTCTTCGCGAACAGCGGCCACAGTGCGGTGCAGCTGCTTGGTGGCTTCGTCGTCCAGCGTTTCGTCGGTGGTGGTGAGCTCGCCGGTGTCCTCGTTGACGGCCAGGCGCCAGACGCGCTGCAGGAAGCGGTGGGCGCCGACGACGTCTTTGGTGGCCCAGGGGCGGGACTGGTCGAGCGGGCCCATGCTCATCTCGTAGACGCGCAGGGTGTCGGCACCGTAGGTGTCACAGATTTCGTCGGGGCTGACGGCGTTCTTGAGGGACTTGCCCATCTTGCCGTATTCGCGGTTGACCTCCAGCTCCTCACCCACGGCCACGCCGCAGTTTTGGGCGATCAGTTGGGACGCTTCGGTGGGGGTCCAGATGTAGCGGCCATCGCGTTCTTCTACTTCGGCGGCGGGCACGTAGGTGCCGCGTTCGTCGGTGTAGGCGAAGGCCTGGATGTAGCCCTGGTTGAAGAGCTTGCGGTAGGGTTCGGCGGAGCTCAGGTAGCCCAGGTCGAAGAGGACCTTGTGCCAGAAGCGGCTGTAGAGCAGGTGCAGGACGGCGTGTTCGACGCCACCCACGTAGAGGTCGACGCCGCCCAGGTCCTGCTCGCCGTGTTGTTCCTTGCGGGGGCCCACCCAGTATTCTTCGTTGCGGATGTCGCAGAAGATGTCCTCGTTAGTGGGGTCGATGTAGCGCAGCTGGTACCAGGAGGAGCCGGCCCACTGGGGCATGACGTTGGTGTCGCGGGTGTAGGTTTGGAGGCCGTCACCCAGGTCGAGTTCAACGTTGACCCAATCGGTGGCTTTAGCGAGCGGCGGGCTGGGGACGGAGTCGGCGTCGTCGGGGGCGAAGCTGACGGGCTTGTAGTCCTCCACTTCGGGCAGCTCGATGGGGAGCATGCTTTCGGGGAGGGCGTGGGCTAGGCCGTCTTCGTCGTAGACGATGGGGAACGGTTCGCCCCAGTAGCGTTGGCGGGCGAAGAGCCAGTCGCGCAGTTTGTATTGGATGGTGCCGGCGCCGGCGTTGTTCTCCTCCAGGTAGGCGATGGTAGCGGCTTTTGCATCGGCGATGGTGAGGCCGTTGATGTCCAGGCCACCTTCGCGGCTGGAGTTGATGAGGGTGCCGTCACCAACGTAGGCCTCGGTGAGGTTACCGTCCTGGTCGTGTTCGCCGCCGTCAACAACGTCGATGATGTCGATGCCGAACTTGGTGGCGAATTCGAAGTCGCGGGTGTCGTGGGCGGGCACGGCCATGATGGCGCCAGTGCCGTAGCCGGTGAGCACGTAGTCGGCGATGAAGATGGGGATGTGCTTGTTGTTGAGGGGGTTGACGGCGTAGGCGCCGGTGAAGACGCCGGTCTTCTCCTTGTTTTCCTGGCGTTCCAGGTCGGACTTGGCGGCGATGGCCAGGCGGTAATTGCGGACGGCGTCGGCGGGGCTTTCGCAAGGGTTGCCGGTGCCGTCGTCACCCTTCCAGGAGTCCGGGATGTCCTCGCCGGTGGTGAGGGCGGCCGGCCAGGAAGGGGCGAGGATGAGATCGACCAGGCTGTGCTCGGGGGCGAGCACCATGTAGGTGGCGCCGAAGAGGGTGTCGGGGCGGGTGGTGAACACCGTGATGGGGGTGCCTTGCTTGCGTTCGGTGGAGATGGCGAAGTCCACATAGGCGCCCTGGGAGCGGCCGATCCAGTTGCGCTGCATGGCTTTTACCTTGTCCGGCCAGTCGAGGGCGACAAGGTCGTCAATGAGGCGGTCGGAGTAGGCGGTGATGCGCATCATCCACTGGCTGAGGTTCTTGCGGAACACGGGGAAGTTGCCGCGCTCGGACTTACCTTCGGCGGTCACTTCTTCGTTGGCCAGCACGGTGCCCAGGCCGGGACACCAGTTGACGGCACTGTTGCTGCGGTAGACCAGGCGCTGCGAGTCGATGACGTCGGCGCGCTCCGCCTTGTCCAGGTCGGCCCAGGTGCGGCCGTCATACTTGCCGTCGCACACGCCGTCGAGGCTGCGGGAGCCGTCTTCGTAGGCGGCGATCAGGTCGGAAATGGGGCGGGCTTTGCCTTGGCTGCCAGTGGCGTTGGTGGCGTCGGTGTCGTACCAGGCGTTGTAGACCTGCAGGAAGATCCATTGGGTCCAGCGGTAGTAGTCCACGTCGGTGGTGGCGAAGGCGCGCCGCTTGTCGTGGCCGAGACCCAGGCGGCCGAGCTGCCGTTCCATGTTCTGAATGTTGGCTTCGGTGGTGGTACGCGGGTGGGTGCCAGTTTGTACCGCGTACTGTTCGGCGGGCAGGCCGAAGGCGTCGTAGCCGAGGGTGTGGAGGACGTTGTGGCCCAGCATACGGTTGTAGCGGGCGAAGACATCGGTGGCGATGTAGCCCAGTGGGTGGCCGACGTGCAGGCCGGCGCCGGACGGGTAGGGGAACATGTCCTGCACGAAGAGTTTGTCGGCGGGGACGTCGGAGCTGTTGGCGGGGGCGAGGTCCCCTACGGGGTTGGGGGCTTCGAAGGTGTGGCGTTTTTGCCATTCTTTTTGCCAGCGGGGTTCAAACTGGACGGCCAGCTTGGCGCCGTAGCGGTAGGCGGGGCCGATTTCGATGTTCTCCGACACGATGTGCTTCTCCTGGGGTGAGGCTACAGGTGAAAGGTGTGCGTGCGGCGAAGTGCGCGGGCGAAGTGCGCGAGTGAAGACGCAAGTTGGCGTGGAGAGCAGATTTCGCTGCACAGTGCTGGTTACAGGATAGGCGCTGTGGAGGGAAAGATAAACATCGAGGCCGGTGAGCGTCACGCGGCGGGTGGAGTGGGACCAGTAGGTGCAGCTACTGCGAAGGGTCGAATTAACTACCGTACTGGCAAGAAAACAGAGAGTGAGACTGAGCAATTTACCTACACCCTGGAGACAGTTGAAATGGTGTGACGCAGACTATACGGGAGAAAGCTATGATTACCGCCAAGCATTAACCTGCTTACAGACCGAAAAGTGCTGTGCAAATCTGCTTTTTCGCCCGTTATTGTCCACTACACCCGGTAGCTAAGGCATTCCTTCAACGTTGAAGCGGAGGAACGTGTCACCTCTTCTTTATTGATTCGAGGCTCTCCCATGTTCATGAAACATCGCATTTTTGCGTTCACCACAGTAACTACTGCCTTCCTTATGGCACTGTCTCCTGCTGCCAATGCCGCTCCCAACCCTCAGGGGTTCTCCACCCGTGACACTTCGTCGCTACCTGTTGTGTACTTGAGCGGAGCTAACGACGTAGCGCCACTTAATGTTGATGTGAAGAAAAACATCACCGCTGCGGGTATGCAGTTTTTTGAATGGGATCCGCTGAAGACTTCCCTCAAAGAAAATCCCCCACGCGAAATCTACTAAGACCCTCACCATCCAAATGCTTAAGGGTCTACCTCTCACCGCACTACTCAAAAAATAAGTAATTGCTAACGCTGTGTCGGCCATATTCATTTTTGGGTATGGCCGACACAGCATAATCACCTGAGGGTTGACCATTAGTATGGCCTTTACCTCCGCTATGGCTGCCGTGCGATCAGGCGGTTTTTACCATCGTGGTGGCTAATTCAAGCATGCGAATCGCGATGTTCTGATACTCAAAGAACAGGTCATAGATGGCATCCTCGGAGAGGACTCCGCATGGCACGTCTGGTGGAATATTTCCCGCATTGTAAGCGTCAACGTCCGCTCTTTGAAGAGGACCACAGTAATACTCCTTGAGTTTTTCATAAGAGGGTACGGCGCCCTCAATCTCAGTGAGAACACTGTCAGCTTCTCCCAGTAATGCCGTAACGCGGTTAAGAATCGATTCCATTTCTTCTATACGGGCAAGCAGCTTTTTATCGTCCATAATCCTGATCTTTCACTGAAGTACAGAGAAGAGTCCCGCACCCCTACGAACTACACCTGTCAAACCTCATACTAGAGTGAAAACCGGCTTCCTTCGCCAGCGTGAGTAGTATATTCCCCTGTATCTTCTGATTTTTCTTCCCCACCCATCAATTCACATCGCCAAGGGTGTTTTGGGGCGGGTTTGTGGAAGTTGTCAGGATTATTCGTGGAAATGCAGCGTGGGCACCCTTGCGAGTGCCCACAGCTTATTCGTTTGTGTTGTTATTCAGATGTCACTTAGATTCCGAATGCTTTGGCGCGGCACTTGATGGGTTTGTTGACGTTTCCTTGAAGTGCGTTGACGGCGATCTCAAGGGCATTGGGATCGTAGGAGAAGGTGAAGTGGTCGGAGTGGTCGTTGGCGCAGTAGTCCTGGACCACGACGTTGGTGACTCCGGGCTCGAAGATGAAGGCGTTACGGTAGGGGGTAACGACGTCATCGAAGCGGGTGGTGATGACGGTGTACTTGACTCCAGGCACGGTGATGGGCGTACTGGTGTATTCCTTGAGGAACTCAGAATTCTTGGTTTGCTGCTCACTGGAGGTCATGTTGATGGCCTTCATCACCTTGACCATGAGATCACGTCCACCGGGGATGCTGTCGATGACATCGGAGAGGCCTTTACCGCTGCCATAGTTGGAGGCGGCGAGAGTGACGGGGTTCGGGATGAAGGCCAGGAGGGCGAGGGTGGTGGGGTCTACCACGGGGATAGATCCAAGGCTGAGGTTGGTGCCGAAGTTGGAGGCTACCAGGCCAACGGTGTGGTGGACTGTCTTATTTCCGCCATACCACTTGATGTAGGCGTTGGCGAGGACGCCACCACCCTGGGAGTGGCCAATAAAGTCAACCTTGGGAGCACCCGTGCGCTTCAGAACCATGTTGACGAATTTCCCAAGAGCCTTGGCGGACGCGTGGAGGTCACCTTCGAAGGGGAGAGACGCCTGTGCGAACTTATTGCCCACGGTTGCAAGCGCAGGACCGTAGTTGAAGGTGTAGACGCAGTATCCGCGCCGGGTTAGTTCAGGAGCGTAGTACCCCCACGTAGCGTAGGCAGACTCGCCGGTGCCGGGAACGAGGACGATGGGAAGGGCACCCTTAACCTTGGGCTTACAATTGAAGTTGTTGGCTCCTGCGGGTGCGCGTCCAGGATTCTTGTGATCGTAGAGGGAAGCTTTGCCCCACACAGTTTGTTCCGGGCCATACCCTTGGGTGGGCATACCGTATTCATCAGAGTAGGGAGCGGGGTAGCCGCCGAACTCGTCTTCTGGGGCAAGTGCTGCTGAAGCGAGGGCTGGTGACAGAGCAGCCACGAGAGCAGTAACGGCTGTTGCCACGGTTATCCGGTTACGGATCGAACGATTGGTGTGCATTGAAATGCCTCTCAAGCTGGTATTTTTGGAGCTATCTGCATACAGTAGACTTCTGTTATCTGGCTCACCAGCTTGTTGCACAATTTTGTCACCCAAAGCCACTTCACTGCAACCTATTTCATATATCGATATAAATTGTACTGTACATCACAAAACTATCGATATCTGCAGACACAGTGATGAATACAGGGCCAACGTCTAGGACGTAGCACCAAAAGTAGCCACACTGGTCCCACTCACTGCAGCTTTCTTCACAGAGGACGACGGGACCGACTTCTCCGTCATTGTAGAGGACGCAGGTTTCTTGTTGCTGCTGGTGGACTCCGCGGGTGCCGTCCTCTTAGTGTTAGCGGCTGACGCCGTGGGCTTCACAGTAGTGGAGTTGGTTGAGCCGGCGCTACGTCCGGTGTCGTCACGGGAATTAGCCACACCGGCATCCGACGACTTTTCATCCAAAAACGCGTCGCCGTCGTCGTCATCGTCAATCGTTTTGTTGAGGATTCGCTCCTTTGTCTCCCGGAGTTCCTGCGCTGCCACCCAGTAGTTGTGCGTTCCTAACGGCTTAATGTGGAGCGTCACGTTAGTAAGATTGATGGCCTTCGCCTTGAGGAAAAAGAGAACGGTAAGGGCAACAACTCCCCATTCCCAGAGGGTATTGTCAACGTCACCAAGCTGGTAGTCCTTCACGGGCAGAAAACCCGAGTTGGCGGGAAAACGACTTCAATATCGCAATGGGAAAAGACCATTGCTCAGCGCTTCAGGCTGCATACTCTAACAGACCATCACCTATGGCATCACGCCGCCAACAGAGCCCTAATAGGAGAAAGATCCGTGGACCGGCGCGCTACCCGTAATTCATAAAGTGCCTGCATGTGCTCACATGCAGGCAGGCTCCATAGAGGAAACTTGCCTAGCCAGGTATCTGCCACTGCTAGTTCTTCCACGATGTCAAAGATGAAGGGAGACTTTGACAAACTCACAATGAAAACCTCCAGAGAAGCTCCGTGAGTCTGATTCGTCAACGTGAATCGGGGAGAGCGCAATGTCTGGGGAGTGTGAAACTGTTCATAGTTGGGTATTTATCCTCCTCTGAGGATCTTTCTCGCCAGCATCGTCGCCCGCGCTGTCGCCAGCATCGTCGCCGTGCCAGCGGTCGGACTCGCGGATGCCCCACTTGGACAGAAATACGGTCAGCAGAGTGACTACGCCACACACCACGAAGATGATGGCGGTGCCCTGGCTGGAGAGTTTGATGGCTAGGTCGTTGAGGGAGGTGGCCTGGTCGGGGGGCAGCAGCCCGGCCACCTTGGCGCCCACCTTGTCGGCGGCACCGGTACTCACCATGTCCCGGACGGTACTGGCGGTGTCTGCAGGCAGAGAGGTGAAGATAGAGTTCTTGTCCAGGCCGTTGTTGATGTGACTGGCTAGGATAGCGCCGTTGATGGCGACACCTGCGGCGGTACCCAGCGGCATGGCGGCGTTGGCCATGCCGGTGGCGACGCCAGCTTTCTGAGGAGGTACGACGGAGACGGCAATATCCATCATGAAGGGGGTGACGAAACCGCCGCCAATGCCCATAAGGAGGAAGACGGGGACGATCGCTACCCAGTTGGTGGTGTAGTTGATGGAGAGGCCGGTGAGGAGGCCGATGGCGGTGATGGCCATGCCGATGGCGACGACGTTATTGGCACCAATCTTTTTCCCGAGGGGGCCGACCATGCCGGCAACGGCGATCATGGGAACGGCAACGAGCATGATGATAGCGCCGATTTGGATAGGCGTGCGCTGTCCGACGCCGAACATCCAGTAGATGCTGTAGCTGAACAGTCCGAAGCTCATGAGTTTGGAGACGAAGCCGAGCACAATGACGGTGCTGTAGCTGGGAATCTTGAACATGTTGAGGTTCAGCAGGGCATCGTCACCCTTGCGCTTTTGCCGCCAGATCATGATACCCATGACGATAATACCGAGGATGAAGGGGAGGATGGTCCGCCAGCTGCCCCAGCCACGTTGCGGTCCGTAGAGGATGGCGTAGTTGATGGCAAAGAGGCTGATGACAGTGTAGACGATGGTGAGGTAGTCGGCTTTGCCTTGGGCAGTGGTGCCTTCGACGCGGAGCGTCTTGTAGGTGTTGGGTACGGCGGCGAGGGTACCAAGGATGCAGATGAGGCCGAGGGGGACGTTGATGAGGAAGAGCCAGGGCCAGGCGCCGCGACCAAGGAAGTCCCCGGCGGTTTGGAGGATGATGCCGCCAACCAGGGGGCCGAAGGCCATGGCGGCAACGGAGACGGTCATGGAGAGGCCAATAGCACGGTTGCGGCGGGCGGAGTCTTCTTTAGCGTAGGCGTCTGCGATGAGAGGGATGCAGGTGCCGAAAACCATGGCGGCGCCGAATCCTTGGGTGCCACGGAAGACGACGAGACTGTCTGCGGTGGGGGCGAAGGCGCAGGCGAGGCTGGAGAGCATAAAGAAGGCGTGGCCAATGAGGAAGAGCGGCCGTCGGCCCCAGAAGTCGGAAATGGCACCGACGCCGAGGAGGAGGGAGGCGAAGGCGAGGGTGTAGGCGTTAATTACCCATTGGGCGCTGGAGAGGGGGGCGTTGAAGTAGTTGGCGATAGAGGATAGCGCGACGTTCACAATGGTGTTGTCGAGCGTCATGATGATGGTGGAGAGTCCAACGAAGACGGCCGCCCAGACCGGTTTCGGGGTGCTCTTTGGGGTGTTTGTGGTAGCCACGGGCATCCTTCTGCAAAATCTCTCAGGGTGAATTAGTTAGGTATGCCTAACTTTACCCGATTCGCTTGGGAAGACAACCCAACCATCCTTACATTCGCGACTATGCATGCCAACCTTGGGTTTTACGCTTATCCGGTGACGGTGCTGGAGCCGGTTGAGTGACGGCACTGGTGTGGACGGGTGGCGACACTTGTGGGAATGGGTGACAGCAAGCCGGTGCTGAACGCGAACCGGATGCGCCAGCTGCACTCCGAATTGCGGGGCCGGCCGGCGCACCTTTACATGGGTGAAGGGGCATGCGGGGCACCCGTTAAACGAGGCGGCGACTTCGGCAGCCTCACACCAATCACAGGAATCGCAGCAGTAACCCCCCACACGGCCGCGCACTACTCATCTAGCATGAGCACAATATGCCAGCATGATGCCGAATCCAGCACCAACACCTAGGACGCCACTACACGAGTAGTGGCGACTGCCCCCACTCACACAGATTTCTTCGTCGACGTCGCGGTGGGTGCCGGCTGCCTTGCCGAGGACGGTACAGCAGGTGTTGACTTCTTCGCAGTAGTGGACGCTGCCGGCTTCTCCGTAGACGACGAAGCTGGCTTCTTTTTTGTGCTAGACGACGCCGCAGGGGCCGGCTCCTTCACAGTCGAGGAAGTATCGCCGTCACGCTGTGTACCGTCACCATGTTTCACACCCTTTGCGGAGCCTGGAGTGCGCCCGTCGACATCCGAACTGTCCGCCGAGCTATCCGGCTCACCATCTGCCGTCCCATCTGCCACACTGCCCGTCGAACTTTTCCCTGCCGAACTCTTCTTCGCTGCCGAACTGTCCGCGTCAATGTTTGCAGAGTTGACGTCAGCGCCAACGTCAATCTTTTTGTTGAGGATGCGCTCTTTCGTATCACGGAGTTCCTGGGCCACTTCCCCGTAATCGTGAGTTCCCAGCGGCGCAAGATGGAACGTTACGTTAGTGAGGTTGATGGCCTTGGCTTTGAGGTAAAAGAGAACGGTAAGGGCAACAACTCCCCATTCCCAGAGGGTATTGTCAACGTCACCAAGCTGGTAGTCCTTCACGGGCAGAAAACCCGAGTTGGCGGAAGGGACTGCCGAAAGACCGCCACACACAGGGACTATAGTCACTGACGACGGTGATCAACTCTTGTAGCCCCGGAAGAGCGAGCATGTTCATGCCTGAGTAGGACAGTGCTTGGTCAAAAATCTCTGGGTGGCGTTCCGTCAGGGAGAGTGCCGACCCGCCTCCCATAGAGAACCCGCCGACACTCCAGTGGCTGGTCGCCAGCCCATTCCTTCTTGCCCACCCTAGTAGTTCTTTAGTAAGAAACGTTTCCCACTGCTGTAGTTCCACATTCGGGTGAACCAGGGTGCAGTTCTTGTAGGAGTATTGGAAATCTGCGTAGTAGGATGCACCGCCCCCAATGGGCAGGATGACATTAATGTCCGTGTTCGCGAAGGTACGCGCAGCACCACCAAGATTGATCCAGCGACTGTGGGTATCGATCGCGCTGGCACCGTCAAGCAGCATCAGGACACGCCGCGAATGCTTGACAGCCGGCTTGAAATGGATGGACATGTAGCGCTTGTTGGACGGCGACCAAATGCGGCAGCGTTGGAAGTTGCTGGCCATCGGGTCGCGCGTACAACGACCCTTCGGGGAGTCATCGCGGCGAAGTGGAAGAGTGTTCTCCCGGCTACGCACGGTAATACGGTAGTTCGCGTCTCTGTCGAGAATAGACAGTGGGGAGGAGTCCTGCCGGTCGCTGTCTGCGTTCTCATTCTCTGCCCCGGATGTGCGGGTAGTGTCCGCCATCTGCTCCGCGGTGCGCGGTGCGTTAGAGTGCGCTGCTCGCGCCGGCGCGGACTGCGCGGAAGAAATGGGGAGGATCATGCCAGCTGCAGTGGCACAGGACGCCACCACTGCGACGATACGACGAGAAAGACGATGAGAGAGCGAAATCATAACGAGTAGCTGCCTACAAAAATCATAAAGCGATGAATGAGAGAGAGTCGACGGCACGGCTCACCTGTACCCTAGCTCTTTGATAATGCTCGTCCAACGAAGCGCGAGAGGGAACGCGCAGTAAGAGGGGAGCACACACTCAAGGCCCGAGTAAGCGCGCAGGGCCCGAGTAAGCGCGCGAGGCGATGCTGCCGCTACGCTCGAGTCACCCAGTATGCCAAAATGGGAGCCATGACTATTACCGCAGCAGCAGACGGCTCCTCCTTGGGTAACCCCGGCCCCGCCGGCTGGGCCTGGTTCATCGACGAGACCTGCTGGCATGCGGGCGGCTGGCCACAAGGCACCAACAACCAGGGCGAGCTGATGGCCGTGCTGGACCTGCTGCTGTCCACCAAGCACCGCGCCGGCGAGGAGCTGCACATTCTGTGCGATTCCCAGTACGTCATCAATTCGTTGACGAAGTGGATGCCGGGCTGGAAGAAGCGCGGCTGGAAAAAGGGTGACGGCAAGCCGGTGCTGAACGCGGATCTGATGCGCCAGCTGGATGCGGAGTTGCGGGGCCGGCAGGTGCGCTTCACGTGGGTGAAGGGGCATGCGGGGCACCCGTTGAACGAGGCGGCGGATTCGGCAGCCCGGGCGGTGGCCACCGCCTACCAGCAACACCAGCCCATTCCCGAAGGGCCGGGTTTCCCGGGTGCGGACAGTGGCAGTGCAGTCCGGGGAGCTGCTACCGGTAGCAGCTCGGGCAGCGGGAACGCGAGCGGTACCAACACCAGCGGTACCAACACCAGCGGTACCAACACCAGCGGTACTAAAGCCAGCGGTAATAAAGCCAGTGCAGGCAGTGGCAGCGCAGTCCGGGGCAGTTCTGTCCATGGCACGCAGGACACGCTATTCTAAAGCCCCCTCCCGCGCACCGGGCGCTAGGCAGTAACCAGCGTGAGGGTCCAGCGGCCGTCGCCACCCTCCAAACGGGCACCGCTCAAATGTTCGCCACCTAGGCTGTCGCGGATGGTGGCGAAGAGTTGCGGCTGCGCCTCCACAAGATCGCCCGGGTCGTTGATGGTGAGCCCGTCGCCCCCCGCTCTCACTAGCGCCTGCGTCAACAGCCCACGCCATTGTTTAGCGTTGTGGGACACCACTTTTTCACGGCCACTGGTGAGCCGCACAACCTTCACCTGCACCAGGTCGATGGCGTGCTCCTGGCACACCCGCGCGTTCGGCATCCACGCTTTCTGGTAGGCGCCGGAGCGGCAGTCGACCACCAGCTCCCCCTCCATCTGCCGGGTGAAAGCGTTTTTGAGGGCGCGGCGCCAGTAGGGACCCAGGGGGCCGACGCCGGGAAGAGTGACGTTCATAGGGCAGCGGTAGGCGGGGATGCAGTCACCGGGGCGCACCCACCCCCACAGCCCGGAGGCAATAAGAATATGCTTGTCGGCCCAGGCCAGGTGGCGAGCACGGCCACTGCCCAGTTGTGCGCCAACATAGAGAACACCGGTGTAAATGTCGTGGGCGGGGGCGGCGGGCTGCTGCCAGAGGGTGCGGTTACGCTCGACATCGGCGGCGACGCGCTGGCCAACACCCAGAATAGTGAGGGCGTCGGGGCGGCGGCTGGCTGCCTGCAGGGCGTCACCGACGGCCAGCCGCTGGTCGGCCAGGTGGGGGTAGACGAGGCTCTCGAGGCGGATGGGGGCGCGGTCTGGACTGGCCGGGGTTTTCCCTTCGGAGGGGGGTAGCAGGATGCGCATGGGCGGGGGCGGTTACTCGATAGCGGGTGCTAGTCGATGACGGTGAGGACTTCGCTGGTGGGGCGGCGTGTCTTCATGCGGTGCTCGGCATCCGAGTAACCGAAGCAGACGAACACAGTAAGGTGGAACTCCTCCGGGTCGTAGACGCCACGCTCGGTCAGGAGTTTCTCCAGCGGGCGCTTCTGGAATCCCTCGATGGGGGTGGAGTCGATGCCCATGGCGGCGGACATGGTGAGCATATTGCCCAGCGCCAGGTACACCTGCTTGTCCACCCACAGGTTCTTTTCGCTGTCGGTCTGCAAGTTGTGGTCTTCGTTGATGAAGGTGACGTAGCGGCCCATGCGGGCGTCGAGGGCCTCATGCGGGTACTTTTGGATGTCCTCGTGGATGTGGGTGAGGTAGCTACTGTAGGGCTTCATCTGGTCGACGTTGCGGCCGAGGAGGGCGACGACGTGGCTGGCGTCTTCGAGTTTGCCGGCGGCCCCCCACATGTAGGGGAGCATCTCGTTGATGAGATCGCGGTTGTTGATGCGGACGAAGTGCCAGGGTTCGAAACCCATGCTGCTGGGGCTCATGCGACCGGCTTCGATGATGGCGGCAAAGTCTTTTTCGCTGACCCGCATGGTGGGGTTGTACTTTTTGGCGGTGTAACGGTTATGGAGAAGCTGGACAACCTGCTCGGCGTTCATACAGGGGGTGAGGTTGGGGACGCCTGGCTGGTTGGAAAGGTGTTGGGTGGGGTCGGTGCTCATGGCGGATGCGGTCTCCTTGTACGGCTTCTCTGTGTGCCTACAGCTTAGCGCGGGAGCGGCGGGTCGATGCGACCCCTAGTGTCTGAGCTGCTGCCTTTGCGGCCGTGGCCGCCGCCTCTGCCGTGGTGGAGAATGCCGCGTTCGGCCAGGGTGGCGGCGGGCCCGTCATCTTTCCGACTGGACTCGTCACCCTTCCGCATGTGCCCCTCATGTTTGCGGCTGGACCCGTCACCCTTCCGGCTGGACCCCTCACCTTTACTGCCGCTAGCGCTTCTACTGCTGCTGGCGTTGTCGGCGCGGGTCTGAGTTTCCTGCCGTTCACGGCTACGGGTCGCCATCGTTTCCTCGGTCAGCTTGGCGCGGCGATCCATCTCCGCCTGCCGGCGGTAGGACTGCCGGCGCTGCTCATCGGGGCTACCCAGGCGGTTGCCCAGGCGGGTGAAACGGGCGCTGATGCGATTGCCCAAATCCTGCCAGGGGCCGTTCGGCACAGTTTCGCCGGATGTCTCCTCCAGTTCCTTTTGGAGCTCCTCCCGCAGGTCGTGGCCGGAAATGAGGAGGCCGCGGGCGTCGTTGGCCAGCTCGTCCCCGTTGTGCATTTCCAGGGCGACGCGGATGCGTTCCATCCGGACGCGGTCCCGGGCTTGGAGGGCGCGGGGCATGGCGACGCAGACGATACCGCCGAACATGTTGAGGGGGATGACCCACCAGAGGAAGCCGAGGATGTCCAGGTAGGTGACGCTGGCGCCAGCGCACCAGGCGCCCAGCATGATGAGCGTGTCGAGGACACTGTGGAGCATGCCGAAGCCGAAGAGGAGGATGCCGCCGAAGAGGGCGGCGACGATTTTGCCGATGACTTCGTCTGGGGTGAGGGAGGCGAAGTGTTCCCCGTGGTGAATGAGGACGTCGTTGGAGTCGGGGAAGGCGGTGGTGGTGGCCCACATGACGACGAATCCGCCGACGAGGTTGCCGAGGAAGGTGTAGAACCAGAACCTCACCAGTTGGAGGATGCGGGCGCGCCGGGCGACGACGGCGGAGGTGGGGACGAGGAAGCCTTCGGTGAACAGTTCGGAGTGGGCGAGGAGGAGGGTGATGAAGCCGAGGCTGAAGGCGACGCCGCCGAGGAGTTGGCTGCCGCTGAGGTCGGTGACGCGCATGCCGATGAGGATGCCGAGGCTGATTTCCATGCCGCCCATGACGCCGGTGATGAATTGTTGGGGGCGGGGACGGGCGAGGCGTTGGCGGCCTTCGCTGACTTGCCGATCGAAGGCGTCGTCGAGGGCTTTTTCGCGGTGGAAGGTGGTGTTGTCGTCGTCGAGGGCGGCGATGCGTTCTTCTTGGACGCGCTCACGGTTTTTGGTGAGGCGTTCCTCGATTTGCGCGCGCTGGTTGTTAGGGCGGCTGTTTTTAACTCCGTCGATGATTCCCATGAGATGTCCACCTTCCTTGGGCGGGGAGAGTTCGCAAGGACGTTACAAGCAGGATACCGGGGGATGGTGGTCTGCGCCGCAACATGGTGATCTGTACCCCAGGATGGTGGGTTTTTTCGCTGCCAGGGTGACGGGTCCCGGTGGCGCGCTGCTCTACCTGCCGGTGCCGTAGAGGGGATCGTCGGGGTGGCGGATGGGGCCGCGGATGCTGCCGGGTTTGGGGAGGATGCGGTTGCTGCGGGGTTCGCGGCGGCGGAAGGCGGGGGAGTCTTCGGGGTTGCGGCGGCGGAAGGCGTGGTTGCGGCCGTCGGTGGCAAGAGGGTCCAGGGCGCGGTTTTCGGAGAAGAGTTTTTGGTAGGCTTCCCGGATTTTGGGGTCGTAGGTGGGGTTGTGGAGGTCGGGCGAGTAGGGGTCTCCGCTTTGTTTGCGGGGGGTGGGCCAGGTGGTTGGGGAGACGGCCGGGGCGGCGGTGGGGTTGTAGCCGTAGTCGTGGAGGTGGGGGGCGGTGGTGGAATGGCCGCACTGCTGCGCCGGCTGCAGGGGAAAGCCAGGTTGGGTGGTGGCGGCGGCGGTGCCAGGTTTCACCTTGTGGAGGGCGGCTTGTGGCAGCGGGAAGCTAATGCCGGCCAGGGCCGCCTGCTGGATACCGGAATTGTAGGTGCCGCGGAGGAGCTGGTCGGCGCGGCTGGTAAAGGCGACTTCGGGGAAGGTGTAGGTCTGGAAGGCGGGTTGTTCGAGGGCTTCTTCCCGGCGGGTGGCGATGTCGGCCAGTTGGGTGCGGGTGGTGGTGTAGGTTGCGGCGAAGCTGTCGATGCGTTGGGCGATTGTTTCGCTGCGGCGGGCGAATTCTTCTAGGCCGTCGGCCCATTCGTGGAGGCCTTGGCTGGCGGCGAAGGTTTCGGCGCCGTGTGCATCAATGTGGGTGCTGCCGGGGGTGACACTGTGGGTCCCGCCGTAGGTGTCGGCGCGAGTGCCACCGTAGATATCGGCATTAGTAATGGCATTAGTGCCGGCATGTGTGCCGGCGTGGGCGATGGAGGTGGCAGCCTGGTGGAGGCGGGCGGCGTAGTCGTGGAGGGCTGCTGCGGTATTGCGCCAGGTGGTGGCGGTGGCGGCGATGTCGGCATCGTCGAGTTCTGCGAAGTGGCTGGCTAGGGTGGGTATGTTTCGGCCGGTGGGTTCGTCGCAGAGTGGGGGGAGGGTGAGGGCGCCGGCGGACTGGTTAGCTCCTGCGCCGGATTCCGCGCTAGTTGCTGCCCCGGAAGATTGGCCGGCTGCGTCTCCGGATACTGCGCCGGCGCGCGGGTTGGCGGGGTGGTGGTGTTGGGCGGCGAGCTGGCGGTAGGTTGCTGCCACGCCGTGGCTGGTATTGAGGTTGGGCTCTTGTACGGCACCGCAGAGGTTTCCGAGAACGCGGGCGAGGCAGGCGGTTTCGGTGAAGTGCCAGTTCATTATGGTTTGGGCGCCGAGCGGGTGTTCTACCAGGGTGCGGAGTTGTGCGGCGAAGGATTGTGCGGAGGGGAGGCTGCTGGCTGGCAGGGTGTAGGGGGTGGGGTCGGCGAATAGCTGCGGCGCCTGCTCGATGGCAGTGTTGAGCTGCTGGTATGCGCTGCGGAGTTGCTGGTAGTCGGTGTGCATGGGGGGCTCTTCGCCGTCGTTTCTTGGTGTGTGGGGAAGGTTCTGCGCCATTACATCACTCTTTGGTTGTGCGTGGGGGTGCTACCTTTGGGTGATGGGTCCCGGGGGCAGGGTTGGTGACGGGGCCGGGGACAATTGTCATGACGGAGCCGGCGGCAGTGTTAGCGACGGGGCCGCATGGCACGCGGGATTGGGCGAGCACTCCTAGAATGGGTTCTATCAGCACATCTAGGATGCTTTTTGAGGAACCAGGTGGAAGCATTATGCGCCAGCCAATCCGTCACACCCATCCATCCGTTTCACTCCGCTCCCCCAGCGCGTGTGTCTCGGCCACACTTGCCGCCGCGACCCTCGCTGCTACTTTTGCAGCCACTCTTTCGCCGCTCACGGTCTCCCCCGCCGCCGCCTCGCCCGCACTCCCCGCACTCCCCGCACTCGATGCCACCGGCTCGCCCGGCGCAGGTCGCGCAGCCGTCACCTTCTCTCCCGGCGCAGCAGCCGCCTCGCCCGGCGCATCCCACGCAGCGACCACAGCCTCCGCGGCAGCCGCGGCGGGCACGTCACCCATCTTGGGGCCGGGACCCGTCCTCATGCCACCTATCCGCTATGTGGCCTTGGGCGATTCCTTCGCCGCCCTCTCCGACCTACTCCCCACCGCCACTCTCCCGCAGAATCCTGCCCTCGCCCCGGGCCATCCCACCTTCTGGGCGCGGCTGCTCTGCCTTAACAGCGCCCGCAACTACCCGCGCCTCGCCGCCGTCGAGTTGGGGGCGGAACTGCGGGATGTGTCCTGCAGCAGCGCCACTACCGACAATTTCCGGGATCCCCAATACCCGGGTGTGCCGCCGCAGCGGGACGGCCTTCGCCCCGATACGGAGCTGGTGACGGTGACGTTGGGCGCCAACGACACAAAGATCGCCTACCTTATCTGGGGCTGCCCGCTGGGGTTCGTCTATGCGCCCAGCCAGCAGGAGGGCTGCGCGAAGCTGGCGCAGAAGAATGTGCAGCAGCGGCTGAACGCCCTGCCGGCGAAGCTGGATGCGCTGATTGCCGGGATTAAGCAGGCGTCGCCGCACGCGGTTGTTATCCTCACCGGCTACATGGCCGCTCTGGATGAGGACGTGGACTGCGCCCAAACCAAGAACATGCTGCCCGGGGACCGCGCGTTTGTGATGTCCTACCAGCGGCAACTCAACGGGGCAATCCGGCAGGCCGCCGCCCGCAACCATGTGTACTCGGTGGGGACGGTGCAGGAGCCGGGGCATTCCGTGTGTGCCGCACCCAGCCAGCGCTGGGTGGGCGGCCTGGGGCTGGACACCAACTCCTACCCGCTGCACCCCACTTACGTGGGGCAGGTGCACATGGGGAACCTGGTGGCAGCTAAGTACCGGGAGGTTACCCGGTAGCCTGCGAGGCCCCGCTACGCCTCGGCGGGGGTGCGCTTCAGCTGGTCATCCACGTAGCCGGGGGCGGCCGCAATGTAGCCGGCGATGGCGAAGGGGATGACGAGGACCAGACAGAAGATGAGGGGGACGGTCCAGCCGGTGGTGGCTTGCAGGAGGATGCCGACCAGCAGTGGGCCCAGGCTGGCGATGAGGAAGCCGAAGGATTGGACGAAGGAGGAGAGGAGGGCGGTGGTGTCGCCGCTGCGTCCGCTCCAGCCGATAAGGGTGAGGGCCATGGGGAAGGTGGTGTTGGCCAGGGCGAAGAGGATGACCCATAGCCAGGGCACGCTGGCGGGGGCGAGGAGCATGCCCAGGTAGGCGGGGGCGGCGATGGCGGCGGTGCCGGCGACGAGGAGCCGCGGGTTTTTCGCTTTGCCTAGTAGCGCGGGGGCGAGCATGGCGCCGGGGATGGAGAGGAGCTGCATGAGGCCGGCGAGCATGCCGGCGTAGTTTTGGGAGACGCCGTAGTCGCGGAAGATTTGTGCGAGCCAACCCATTTGGACGAAGGCGGAACATCACCCACAGTTTGGCGGGTTCGGCCTCGGCTGCCGCATCTACCGCGTTTGCCGCGTCCGCGTCGACGGCTGCGCTGGATGCCGCCGTGTTGCCCGCTTCACCTGCTCGGGTGTGCGCTGCCACGTCCGCGTCGGCAGTAATGTCCGCTTCGGCAGCACCACTCGCGCCTGCACCGTAACTAACACCGTCACCAACACCGTCACCAGCCATAGCACCTGTACCTTCACCAGCCTCAGCATTGTCACCCACCGCAAGCCGGTGCTTCTTCTGCAGGGCGACGAGGATCCCAGCGGGGACTACCGCAAGCACCGCCAGCAAACCCCAGAAGCCAATGGCGCCACGCCAGCCGGTGCTCATGCTGTGGCTCATGGGCGCAACCACCACGGAGGAAAGGAACGCCATGGCAGTGAGCGCCGTGGAGTAAACCGCAGTAGTGTAGGTGGGGATTTTCGCGGGGAAATGCGTTTTGATGAACGCCGGCATAAGGACGTTGGTGATGGCGATGCCGGCCAGGGCCACGATGGTGAAGACGAGGAACCCGGCACTGCCCCCCATGAAGGCGCGGACGATCAGCCCCAGGCTGAGGGCAACCATGGCGACCAGCATGGTGCTGTGGAGGCCGAGGGTGCGGGAGGCTAGGGGGGTGATGAGTCCGACGAGGGCAAAGATGAGGGTGGGGAGGCTGGTGAGGAGGCCGGCGAGCGAGTCCGACATGTGCAAGCCGCCCTGGATTTCTTGGAGGACGGGTGCGATGCTGGTGACGCCGGCGCGCATGTTGAGCGCGAAGAGGACTACGGCGGCCACGAGGAGTACGTGCAGGTGCGTCTTTTTCACCCTTCCACCCTACGGTGTTCCCTGGTCTGTGCGGTTATCCCCGTGCCACCTTATTTCGGTGCCACCTTATATCTGTGGTGACGGGGTGCGCGCGTCACAATGCCGGTCCTAGCGATTTGCTGGCTGGACCCGGAAAAAACAAAAGCAGTGTTACCTGCAAAGCCTCTACTGGTTTCGACCACCGTCCCGGCCACTTTCGGGCTTGTTCCAGGACAAAGCCATTCAGATGACTCCAGCACGAAACCCCCTAACAAACAGCCATCCTGTGCCGAAAACAGCACGAAAGGCATCACAAAGTGATTAGCTCAAATTCGTCGAACGTATAGCCAAAGGAGAATCACGTGAAAAAGGCACTCATCATAGCTACCATTGCCGCTACCCTCACCGGCACCATCACGGCACTGCCCCCTGCACACGCAGAGGTCTACTACCAGAACTGTGCCGCAGCACGCGCCGCCGGAGCCGCACCGCTACACCGTGGTGACCCCGGCTATAGTACAAAACTAGATAGGGACGGAGACGGCGTAGCTTGCGAGTAACACCATGTCAGCACAGTTCAGGAAGTCCAAAAAGGTAGGGCCGTTCAAGGTCACAGCCTCAAAATCAGGACTATCACTATCAACCGGTGCAGGCCCATTGCGGTGGAGCGCTAATACCCGTGGGGAAGTACGACGAACGACACGTCTACCCGGTACTGGTATTTATTCGACGAAGAAAGTCGCCCAATTATCAGGTAACAAGACTGCGAAGAGTACCCCGCAGGATAGCGACGAAAAAGCCAAGGTCACGAGAGCAGAGTACAAGACAAATATGGTGGTCTCGACGATATTTTTTGCAATTGTCGCGGCCATCATTTGCGGCATTCTCAGTTGGCTACTTGGGTTCTCATGGTGGATCGTCGGTATCGGCATTGCCATTGTCGTGATAGGAACGTTCGGCGCCAAAAGTACCTATGAAGTGGTCGATGAGGAGCTGGAAGAGCCTGTTCCACCAGGTGATTAATCTTCGCCGTGTGGCGTATTTGTAAGGCGGTGTCTGAACGTGGGCACCGTCTAACTATTGCCGATGCTGGAGACGAGATGAGACGACACGAGCGTTATTCTCACCTGCCAGTAGCACTAGAAAAAATGGTGGTACACCGGTCTGAACGCTGCATACGCTTGGGAACAGCGAAAGTTAGGAAATATTGCTAGCTTGTATCAACCTCACACAATTTCTAGTGACGATTTGCTTCCTGCGGGAATACCCGTATTTGGAGCTAATGGATACATCGGGTTCTATTCCGAAGCAAATCACTGGGTAGACCAAGTAACTATTTCTGCCCGAGGGGAAGAGGCTGGCACTCCGAATTATGTGGTTAGTCCAGCATGGATAACCGGTAATTCGATGGTAGTAAACACTGATTCAGTAGAAATTGATAAGAAGTTTTTGTACTTCAATTTGTGCGCAACGCCTCTAAAAAAATTTGTAACCGGCGGAGCGCAACCCCAACTAACAAGAAGTGTCCTGGGGAAGGCCGAGATAGCTGTAACTGTCATAGTTGAAGAACGTGCGATTAGCTCTATTTTGGGATGTCTCTCATCCCTTATCACTCTTCATCAGCGAAAGCTCACTGTCAGGGCGGATCTTCTATTCCGATGGGGATTGTGACTCTGTTAGTTCAGTAGGGAACTCATTGTGGAGGATATAGTCTTTGAGGATTTTTTCTATTTTCAATTTCCATTTCCAGCTCTTAGCATCAGGGTCTTGGGTTCGGTCGAAGTAGTTTCGTGCCAGCTTCTCGTCTATGGTCGCTTTGAGAGTGTCGAATCTTCCGTATTCGTTAAGGGTGTTGTCGTCCACTCCGCTGTCGATCAACTCGGCAAGTTTGTTTTTATCGAGGCCGAATGTGTCAACTAGTTTGTTTAGCTGTTGGTCTTTCTCGGTGAGTTCATACTCTGTGATGTAGTCGAGAATTGTTTTTTCTTTGCCGGGTTGTATGTCACCGTTTTGGACATCGTGGAGGAACATGTTGGCGAACCGTTGTTGTTCCTGTGTGAGGCTCGCGAACGAGCTATAGAGTTCATCGAGAACATCGTGGAGAGATGACGGGTCTACCCCTGGGTTTCTTAACGCTTTGAGATATTTTTTGAAGCGCGAGTTCATATACTCTGCGTCAATACGTCCAGTATCGATTTCAGTCAGATGGGTTTTTATATCGAATGGGATGTCGGCCCCTGGTTCATCAGGTTTGTTAGTTTTGCGCTCAAGTTCCTTGTAGCGCATTGCGAATGTCAAGTATGTCTGCTCATCTAGTGTGACGACGATGGTCCGTTTGGGTTGCTTAAAGTCGTAATTGTCTTGGCTCCATGTGAACCCCTGGATCTGTGCTGCCTCCAACACATCATTGAGTTCGCTGAAAAGTTTTGCGAACTGTCCGCACTCGGCGATGTCATCCGGTAGATGGTTGAAATCTTTGATTCCTGCATTCTCAAAGAGCAGAATTATTTGCTCTGTTACGGAATTTAGTTTGTTGAGGTGCTTGTCAAGTTTTTCGACGAACAATCCAAGTGGTTTATTTCCGGAGTAGAGCTCGAATGCTTGTTCAATTCTTTGTTGCATTGTGGCAGGTTTCCGGTAGTAGCGGATTGTGCCGAACGGTTTTTCTGGGCCGCAAAGACGGTTAGCGCGTGAAAATGCTTGGATGATGGTCTCGTACCTAAGGACTTTGTCTAGGTAGAGAGTATTGATCCATTTGGAATCAAAACCGGTAAGCATTTGGTCTACAACAATGAGAAGATCAATCCTCTGCTCGGAATTCTCTTTCATTCGGTCGTAGGGTTTTTTATGTGCTAGGCGCGCTGCTATATCTTTCTTGTATTTTTGCCAGCTCGCAAGCGTGTAATCTTGCTCATAGTTCCGGTTGTAGTCTTCCAATATTTCGATGAGGCCTTCTTCCTTAAAGGCACTGTTGCCACGGTTATCGATATTGGGGTCGATAAGTACAGCTACTTTAAGCGTATTGTTGGGACTCTTCTTTTGTTTGAAGAGTCGGTAATACTCGATAGCTTCGGGGATAGAGCTGGTAGCGAGAAGGGCATGAAATTTAGAGTTTCGGCTTAACGTCAGCCAGTTTTTAAGAATATCGTCGACAACCTTTTCTCGGTAGGATGGCTGTTCATACTGGTTGGAAGGTACATAGTCTTCAATACCTTTGTGGTAGCGACCATCTTGGGTTTTATAACCGGCCTGTGGAATAACCTCTGAATTCATAAACTGATAGAAAACTTGTTCCTTGTTTTTATCTTGGTGTACTTCAGAGTCTGTCGAAGCGTGAGCTTGCTCTAACGCTACTGCTTTACGTAGCTCCTGTGCTGGGTATATTTCCACCCTGTATGGGTCGAATCCGAGAACGTTTTTATCCCGTATCCCATCGGCAATGCTGTATCTGTGTAGTTCGTCTCCGAAGATGTCTGAGGTCGTACTGTTTTTCTTTTTGTTCTCTTCATGGATGGGCGTACCGGTAAATCCAAAAAATACTGCGCGAGGGAAGGTTGATTTTATTGTTGTGAGCATGTCTCCGAAGGTTGAACGGTGGGCTTCATCAACCACGAATACGAGACGTTTACTCGCAATCTCTTGAATATCTGTTGTTCTTTGGTTTTTTTCTTCGCTAACACGACTCATCTTTTGTATTGATGTAACGATGAGAGTGTCACTAGGGCTACTACTTTTAAGTTTTACGATAAGTTCGCCAGTATCTTCTGTTGCTTGAACTTCTTCGGCTTTATCTGCGAACCCCCGGTACTCCATTAGTGATTGGGTTCCAAGCTCTATTCTGTCCATCAGAAATACGACTTTGTCAGCATCATGTGACGAGGCAATAAGCTGGGCTGATTTAAAACTGGTCATGGTTTTTCCCGAACCAGTCGTATGCCAAATGAATCCGCCTCGCTGGTTCCCTTCATCCCAGTCGATGCGGGCAACTCGGTCGGATATGCGGTTAGCCGCAAAGTACTGGTAGCTGCGCATTACTTTGAGTACACCGTCTGTGTCATCTGCGACTGTGTAAAAGCCAATCAGTTGATGAGCCATGGGAATAGCGAGAAGCGCAGACACAACATCGCTCCAATGGTTCACTGGCTCGTTGTTGAAGTCTGCCCAGTGGAAGTAGTAGTCCGAATTAAATTTTCCATCCGGACCGGGGTTCGCAAAATACACCGTCTCTTCTGGATTAGATGCAACAAAGACTTGGATGAGCGAAAAAATCCCGGTGAAAATGCCTTCTCGAGCGTATTTTTCTATCTGGTTGCACGCCTGGCTTACTGGTATTCCACTTTTCTTCAGCTCAATGTGGATTACTGGCATACCGTTAATGAGGAGCATGAGGTCTCCACGACGATCACCAACAATACGCGAGGATGCCTTAAATCTCGGTTGCTGAGCGATTTGGTAACGCGATTGGCCAGCGGCAATCTCATGACGGTCATAAATTTTTAGGCTTACTTCTTTGCCTAGATGCGCAGGGTCTGCCGGATTGTCCCTCGTAATAGACACTGTTTTGCCGTTGATGAATCCGTTGAGCCTCAGCGGAGAACGGAGGGTCTGTATCTGGTCAAGGATTTGCGCCATTTCAGTTTTGGTGAGTGGTGCATCCCCTAGACGATCAATTCCTTGGTTGTTTTCAAAAAGGATTTGCGCCCAGTTGTCAACCAATTGCTCTTCAGTGGGGTATTCCAGAACAGTCTTTTCCCACCCCTTTTTTTGAAGTGCTTCAATTACTTTGCGCTCAAATTCAGATTCTGACGCTACAGCCACAACAATTCACCTTTACACAAACATCTTGGTGAGGAAAGCACTCTTAAGCTGCTGAAGTTTTTCAAGCTTTCGCTGATGAAGAGTGATAAGACGATCAGCCCTCGCAAAAAAGGATCCAACGTTATTCTGCTCATCTTCTGAAGGCCATGGAAGCAAAACATCTAGAGCCCTCAGCTTGGAAATGTTGTATCGAGATATTCCTTGAGCCAAAAGCATAAAACTAACTCGAACCGATGGCGACCTAAGCGCATAAGCGAAATAAACGCTGTCGCAGCTACGATATGGTCTCACACCAAAACAGAAACTGTTTAGATATACATTTTCCCTGGTACTTTGCCATACAGCAGAGATCGCAATCTCTTCTGGAACTTCAGAAGAGATTGTAAATAAGGCATCCCCACTTTTTACCTCTGTCTGTTTCCTATCAACAGGTGTTAGGCCTAATTCAATTTGGTCATTTAATAGAGGCTGAGAGAAAACGTTTAAATAAGTGATGTACCTAGCATCGCCGTGTCCAAAATCGTGCCTAGATTTTCCTGTCATCCCACTGTAGGCGCTCCCGAGATCTCCGAGCTTTCGCTGTTCCCAAGCGTCAGTAAATCCGTTGAATCGGAGTTCTGGAACGACAGCCCCATTTTTCGGGAACAATTTTTCTAACAGTGCTTGCTTCATCCGCTGAAGCTTTTCAAGCTTTCGCTGATGAAGAGCGATGAGGGATTCTAGCTCATTAAAAGTAGCAACTATTACATTCTGTTCTTCCAAGGTTGGCACTAATACCGGCATCGTTAAGAACGTACCAACATGAATCCTCTTTGCTTTTCTACTACCATCTGCAATCATTCCTTGCTTGATATAAAACTTCTCTTGAGAAACGAACAAAAGCAAATACTTCGCATTCAAGCTGGTAACGTCAAAAGCCGGCAGATCCGCAGTGGATTCATAACCAGCAAGTTCATTCGGGATTACGCCAAACGCACCATTAAGAAAATCAAGCTTGCTATAGATGAATTGACCTGCTTCACGACGGAAATACTTGGTGCTTTTGCTACCCCCGTAGTCATTTTTCTTAACCACACCCTTGCCCCAAAGTTTTACAGTTAGCTTTTGTGCTACGTCGCCGCTTCCGCCTTCAATTTTGCTCTCCTGTAAATAATTTGAAATTTTTCGCTGTTCCCAAGGATCAGTGAAACCTTTAAAACGGATTGCGGGTGTAAGTTCTTTTTCCCCCATCTCATTCCCCCGCCAGTAGGTTCTTGAACTCTGCCAATGCTTCAAGGTCGGTACTCGACCCAGTTAGATCGTCGAGCATTGCGGCAAGCTCCCGTTCAGTATCGTGAATCTGCCTCTCCAGATCCGCAAACGTCTCCTCATACTTTTTGTCTAGTGCGAGAACGGCATTTTTTAGCGAATTCAACAAGTTTTCAGGGATAGTCGCAAAATCCTCAAGTAATGGCTCAATCCATTTTGCAGTTAGCAGCTGATCAATCTCGTCATCATGAAGACTCTCAATCCTTGTCTTAGTGAGATTTTCGATCTTGGCTTTCTGCTCTTTGATTTGCTTCTTCAATTTCGTTTCTTCGTCGCGGAGTCTTTTTCCACGAACCATGATGTACTCGGGAGTCCCTTCCTCCCACTGATTCTCTTGGGCTGACTTCCCAAGCTGTTGCACCGCTCGGTTCAAGGGACTAGCGAGGAATTTTTCGCCTTCATCGTTCAGAACGTCACTGAGCTCAAGTTTGTCCTCTTCGCTAAGAGATTCCAGAAGCTCTGAAAGCTCATAGCTGACGGTCTCCTGCCGCTCCTCCAGCGCAACTAGCTCATTCAGTCGTTCCGGCATCAGTGTTTTCTGCGCAATGTCGAAGGGAATAATATGGCCTTCCCACCCCTCTTGGACTTCCTGGTCTTTCCCGTTTTTCTTTTTCATGACCATGTGTGGATCCACACAACGTAGCGTCTGGTATCCCTCACGCTGAATGGTTTCGATGTCGAGAGAAATAGTCATCCACTGCTCATGAAGCATCTGAAATGCCGAGTACCGGTCGACTAGAGGAATACCCTTTAAACGAGCAAATACATTTTCAGTCAGGACGTCCTCTTCTTTAGTGACTTTAACCGCTCTCCAGTTGGCGACAAGATGCTCGTGAAGATACTTCCCAAAACCGTCAAAAGCCCGGTGATAGTTAGCTTTGAATACCGCTACCGCTGTGCTGCTATCAATAATGCTTTGGGGGTCTTCACGGCTAGTCGCATATCCGCTGGGCTGCGTATCAAAGAGCTCTTCTTTAAGGCCAGGAAGCGCATCCCAATAGTTGTTGAGCTGCTCTATCTCAGCAGAAGGAACACCACCAAACATGGTTGCATAAATATCCCACGTTTCGGAGTCTTCGGACGAATCTACATAGCGTGGGATATTGAGGTTGTAGTCGTTTTCTCGGATCTCCTCACGACTTACTAATCTAGAGAACTTATCAACATCAGCCCGGTCATTAACTACATCCACGATCCGACGAATGTCGCGGGCGCGCAGTATGTTATTCTTCCCGCTTTTACCGAATTCCTTAGACGCATCAATAACAAGTGTGTCTGTGTTTTCCCGTTTTTGTTTAAGCACCATGATGATGGTCGGGATACCTGTCCCAAAGAAAATATTGGGGGGCAAGCCGATGATTGTATCAATGTGGTTACTTTCGATGAGGTTACGACGAATCGTCCCCTCCTCTCCACCACGAAAAAGGACACCGTGGGGAAGCACAATTGTCATAACGCCGTCCGGCTTAAGGTGGTAAAGATCATGCAATAAAAATGCATAATCCGCCTTGCTCTTTGGGGCCAGGCCGAAACGTGCGTACCGCGGGTCTGACTCTTTGCCAGTTGGGTCCCAGTTTTGAGAGTAGGGAGGATTAGATACCACTGCATCTAAATACAACGGATCGTAGGTGTTTTCTGGATCATTGTCGTCGAAAAAGGGCCAGTCATCTTCTAGTGTGTCGGCATTCCTTGTAACAATGTTGTCGGGTTTGATACCGCGCATCACCAAGTTCATGCGAGTCAGGTTGTAGGTATTCTGCTTGAGTTCCTGCGCGTAGTACTTGATCTTATTGGCGTCATCCATGTGGCGGGCAGCCGCCTCGCCAATGTTAAGAAGTAAAGAACCTGAACCACTCGTCGGGTCAAAAATTGCAATTTCTGCGCGATCCTTGAGTTGATCAGCCACGATCTGGCTCATCAGTACTGAAACTTCATGGGGTGTGTAGAACTCCCCTGCTTTCTTCCCTGCATTCGCAGCGAACTTTGAAATCAGATACTCGTAGATGAAGCCCAAGACGTCATAGTCTTGTTTGCCATCCATAGGAATATCGTCAATGAGGTAGATGAGATCTCGCACAGCTTTCGTTTGCGCTGCTGCACTCTCACCCAATTTCGAAAGACCTGTCTGTAGTGTGTCAAAGATACCGTCAAAGACCTTCCTGTAATTGGCACCAATGAGACGTTCAAATGCCGATAATGCATCTCGAACATCGGAAATATTGAAGTCAGATCCAGCACCAATCCATGTTGAGAAGAGATTCTTATAAGAAATGAAATAGCCGATGTTGTCCTGTATATGGTTAACTAGACCAGCATCATCTTCTTTGAGTTCTTGTGCCGCACCATCCTCGTCAAAACTTGTTAGTCGGACCATGTATCGGACTTCAGCCTCAGAGAGAAACTTGTAGAAAATAAAACCTAGGATGTAGTCCTTGTACTCGTTCGCTTCGATTCGTGACCGCATCTTGTTAGCAGATTCCCAGATCTTTCCTGCTAACTGTTGCTTATTCACAATGCCACCTAACTTCTCTAAATTCGTATGCAGTCGGTATACGACAACCAACTCCTTGGCACCTGGGCCAGAATTGTTGTTCGCAAATCCGAAAAAGTACGACGAGAGCTCAACTTACGGTATTGAGCAGATTCTAACCTTTGGATGTAACAACCATTGAAGAAACTACAGTGGCGATTTCACACTAGAAAAGGACCATCATCGATATGCACTGCCCTATGTCAAACTTGATAGAAGACGCATGACAAGATCAACATCTTGGTTCTCCAGTTCCTGGACAATATGCAAATACGTCTTCTGGGTTGTGTTGATTGAAGAATGCCCTAACCTGCGTGCTACTGAAGCAATCGAAACACCTGCAAACAAGAGCAGCGATGCATGAGTGTGTCGCAAGCCATGGACTGATATGACAGGAATTCCCAAACACAAGCAGTAACGTCGGAGAATTCCATTGATCGTCGAATTGTAAACAACACCATTGACAAAAATCGGTTCGGTTTGCGGAAGCGTTTTCGTCAATTCGGAGAATTGAATTATCGTCTGCCAATCCAGCGGATTCTTGCGTACCGAAGACCGATTCTTCGTTGGGAGGAAACCCGTCCCCTTTTTGTAGTCCCATGTTTTGGAAACTGATACAAGCTGGTGCTTGAAATCGAAGTCCGAGGGAGTCAAAGCAAGGGCTTCTGAGAATCTCATCCCCGTTTTTGCTACTAGCAAGATGAAATAATCCCAATTAACTTGGTTTTCAAGATGCAGACTTGCCAGAAGAGTCTGTAGCTGGAACTGATTGAGGTACTTTACTTTCTTGCTCCGCGGAGCTTTCCCTTTGATCACTGCCTTACGGGTAGGGTCTCGTGGAATATACCCCTCATCAACTGCGTCAAGTATCGCCCCCTTGAGCTGATGGTGAAAGCCCATCACAGTCTGCCGCTCATGTTCCACAGCGTAGGCATTAAGCAGCTGTTGGTAGGAAGTACGATCAAGATCCCGAAGCCGCAGATCAGGTACAAGGCGAGTAAGCCATTTATAGGTCATTCGGTACTTACCCATAGTTACGCTTCGGACAGCATCCTGTTTATAGACTTCTATCCAGCGCTGGTAGTAGTCGCTAAATAGTTCGGTGTTAGGTTGTTGAGACATCTGTAGTCACCTCTAGTTGAGGTGCATACCGATGATGGTCTACCTCAAGTTATAGAACTGTCACTGCTCAAGCTAGCTAGTTTTCTCCCTGTTTCGCCATACCCGCACCACTTTTAACAGCATCAACTATTACTGTTGCTCTGCAACCTTTACTCCAAACCACCCGCACCTTCGCATCGCAGCATCCCACTCCCCGTTCAACGGAGCCTCCACCCCTCCCGCCATCCCTACACCCGCCCCATCTAAAACAACTGCCTCAGTTCGGTCCGTGTGGTGCGTCCTCCAATTAGACTGGGGTCATGTATGAAAACGTGACGAAATATATCGACGAGATCGCAGCTTTGCATGAGGATGAGTTGATCCCTATTGTCCACGAGTATCTCAACCAGAAGCGCCGCTACATGCCGTCGGGTATCATTCGCGGCACCCACTACGAGTACAACCCGCTCCTGAAGTCCGTCGCGGACCGTACTAAGGGTATGCGCCCGGAGGATTTCTGCACCGAGGAATGGCTGGGCAACCTCGACGAGGATCACGTTAACCTCACACTCTCCTGGCTGGTCACTAACGAGGACTACTACCTGGGCACGCTAGCCGAGTGGGTGAAGAACGGCACGTTCCTTACGCTGCTTCGCAAGTTGAAGGAAATCGACGAGGCCTAAAACACCCCATCATGACTGAAGCATCAGCTACGCCTCTCTCCGCCATAGACCACATCACCCCCACCGGCACCACAGCTCCCACCGCCTAGCAGCACACTACTGCCTGTAGCTAGTGGTTCCGTACTGCAGGCAGCGGGTGTTTTCTGGGCCATACTGCCGATATGCGGAAAGACCGGGCACTTAGCCCGGTCTTTCCTTATATATATGCTCAAATAGCGGGAGCCTTAAAGCGAGGTTCGGAACCTAGCTAGCCAGCCTCGTCCGACCCTGCCAAGCCGCTAGTTGTAGGCCTTGCTGAGCCGCTGCTACCCCGCCGAGCCGCTAGTTGTAGGCGACGTCGAAGAAGCCGCGCTCCAGGGCCACTGCCTTCTGGAACCGCAAGGTCAGCGCGTCCGCGAAGGACTCGTCACCCTCCGGGAAAACCCGCTCCAGCTCGTTGACCAAGAACTGGCACCACTTCTGGAACTCGCGGCCCCGGTGCAACTCCACCCAACCCGCATGCACATAACGCTCCGGCAGTGGCGCCGGCTCGGTATCC
>QWCE01002494.1_pt1 | contig 58955 bp, 70 predicted proteins | sample 1972531 | NCBI WGS metagenome assembly QWCE01 (sample SAMN09866716, study PRJNA288562) | Human gut metagenome isolate term4_stool, whole genome shotgun sequencing...
TGGCTCACTTTTAACACTTCAAAGCTTTTCAAACCCTTATATGTCTCTCTATACCTAGAAAAGACCTTTAACTCACCCACCATTTTGACCTATAAGTCTCTTTTTTCGTAAGCAGAGCTAGCCCAAGTTTCACGGCAAAAACGAGAGACTCCCCTCGGTCGGATCGTGTCCGGCTCAGGGGAGTCTCTTGTTGTGTCGGGGAGAGGATTAGTCCCTCTAGTTGCTATCTCCGACCGTAGCTGATTTGGAAGGTTAATTCGTATGCGTCACCTTCCTTTTCGGTAAACATAACTCCTCTGAGAGGTACCTTCGGGTCAAACGTCGTATTGTAAGCCTCATAGGCATTATCTCCAGAGAGCTTTGTAAAGTGCGCATCCTCTGTGAAGCCATAGTGCTTCACAATCTCTAGTAGAGCCTCCTGTATATCTAGATCATCAGGATCTGTAAATGAGTCGGGATCTGCCATATAGTCCTTAGGATAGTGCTTGTTGGGTATCAGCTTGATGTGTAGTGGGGTCCCTGGTATGGAGTGATTGTAGATGAGTGCGTCCATACAAAACTGTGCCTCCTCGGGGATCTCTTTGCCATTGGCATCCACTTTCCTAGGCGAAGCGAAGTAGTATAGCAGTTTCTCCGCTTCAGGCTCTTGCTGCTGATAGATCCAGCCGTAGGGGCTTACGGCAGACTTAAAGAAGTGGAGGTTGTCCGGTACGAACTCTTCTTCCGTTGGAATATATATGGGGGCGTAGTACTTCTGATCTTCGGCAGAGGCATCAAGTCCTAGATAGCGAGACCTGTCGACATCGTCAGGCTTCGTTACGGAGACTTTGCAGACTTTAGTTACACCACCTGCGGTCGCTTTGACCTCTGCCTGTCCCTCTGCAATAGCCTTCAAGACACCCTTTTCACATACGGTGACTACCTGCGTGTTGGTAGACTCGAAGGTGACTTTGAGATCTTTTGGGGATACATTTACTTCAAGCTCGTAGGTGTCTCCGACTAGGAGATCTACGGATTTAGTTATGCCGAGTTTTACGTCGACAGGCTGTTCATTGTCCTTTTCCTTACAAGCCCCCAGTCCCATACAGCAGATGAGTAGGGTGACGAGGGTGATGAGATTCTTTTGTGTCATAGACTATAGTGTAAAAGTGGTTTGGTGCATAGCCGTTTGTCCTACAAAGTTATATCCTTTCTTGATGCGATGCAAGTATGCGCTAATCTCCACGTGGGGATTTGCAAATATCCACGTGGAGATAAAACATTCCCTACGTAGGGACAAAATGAAACTTCGGAGGAATGAAACGAAACTTCGGAGGAAATGCATCTCGCCCACGTGGAGAATAAAAAACCGCCACGTGGATATTTGACGTTTTCCACGTGGCGGTCATTTTAATCGGCTGTCTTCTGGCGGGAGTCGCGAAGGAGGCTATTTGCCCTTTACTCGTTGCTATTCGTTGCTGAGCTGCTCGCGGAGGAGCTGCTGGCGGCTTTTACTGCGGGTTACCATAAAGACACCAAGCAGGATGAGGATAGCGGAGGCTACTTTGGTGAGTGTGAGTTGATCTTGACCCATCATAACGGCCAGTAGCGAGGCGATGACGGGGATGCCGTAGTTGTAGATGCTGACGACCGTAGGGCGCAAACCTCTCTGTGCGAAGAGCAACAAGAGGTAGGCGACGAAGGTGGCGCCCACGACGACGAAGGCTAGCTGCCCGTAGAAGGTCGCATCGAAGGTACTCCACTCGGTGCTCATCGCATCACGCAGACCCAGCGGAGCGGAGCCGTAGAGGGAGATGACAAAGAGCCACTTCATCAAGGTGACGGGATGGTACTTCTGTATGAGTGTCTTGAAGGAGGTGAGGTAGATGGCATAGGATACAGTTGCCGTGGCGCAGATCAAGTCGCCTAGCGTAGAGCCTGCGGTAGAGGAGCCGTTGGTGGATACGAGGAGCAGGGCGCCTGAGGCTCCGATGAGTACACCGATTCCCTTGAGCCGTGTGATGGGCTCCTTGAGCACAACAGCTGCGAGGAGCATGGTGACGATGGGCCCTAGCGTGGCAACGAGCGACTGATTGACAGGTGAGGTCATCGACATGCCAATGGCAAAGAGACCTTGGTTGAAGAAGATACCTGTCAGCGAGGCTAAAGTCATTTTCCCCCAATCCTTACGGTCGATGCGCTCTCTAGGCACCCACAGCGAAGCGATCCAAAAGAGTATCGTGGCACCTAGGAAGCGACAGAACATGTGTGTATATGGAGTGAGCCCCCCACCAAGGAGTGCCTTGGTGAAGGGCCCATTGATTCCAAAGATAATGGTGACGCAGAGCATCACGAGGTGTAGTCTCCAGCCCTCTAGAGGCATTAAGTCTATGACATCTCTGACGAAAGCAACGCTCAGCATGACCCGTGCCTCGTGCTCGGGGATGCCTCGCTGCATCATATAGAAGAGTGCCTGCTCATCAAGGTGACCCGTGGCCATACCATGCGAACACTGAACGTCGTCGGCATAGATCTCTAGCTGAGGCTTGCTGTGCATACGAGCTTCGGGCGAGAGGAGCATATTGCGGTTGCTCTGGTAAGCTTCGGTCTGCTGCGCCGACTGCGCTACGAAGATGCGCCCCGAGAAGGCTCCCGTGGATTGCTCCTCGAGGAGGTTCTTAAAGAGCTGCGTGCTATGACACTTCGGATGGATATGCTCGACACGTGTGAAGGTATCGACATGCTGTGTACCATTGGTCACAGCGACTCCGCCTAGTGTCTGCTCAGCATGCTCACCGAGGAAGCGTGTCCGGAAGCTATTGCGCGTGACTCCATTGTTGAGCGTATAGGCAGCGAGGGTCACTTGGCTCTCTGCCCCCTGGCGTAGGAAATAGGCGCAGGTGCGGTGCGTCTGGTGGCTATTCTCCTCCATATCGAAGAGCTTGAGCTGGGCACCGTCACCGACGTAGATCTCGGCCACTTGGTTGACGAGGAAGTTGGTACGATCTATCGTATGATCACAGACGAGAACAGAAGCTTTGGCACGATCACCGATGATAATGAGCCAGCGACGAATGCAGAGGAGTGGCTCCTGAGCGTGGAGTAGCTGGACGAGTTGCACGGGTTGCTCGAGCTGCATGCCATCGGGTACGTAGAGGACAAAGGCGTCCTGCACGAAGAGCGTATTGAGCGCGATGGTGCCATCAGTGTCTACCTCGGCTATCTGCCCGTAGTAACGCTCCGCTAGGTCGGGGTACTCCTTGACAAACTCCTTGATGGAGCCGACGAAGACCCCTTCAGGGAGCTTGCGTTTCTGGTTTGCGTAGTGGGTGTAGAGGTAGTTGCTGTTGAGTGCACTCGCCTTGATAGTGAGCTCATTGACCGATAGGTCACAGCTATACTGCGGGAGCTGCTTATGCCCTGCGGGAGCTAGGTCTAGCTCCTGAAGGTTGATACCGTAGTCGGGAGCGTAGAGTGCCTCGACATCCGTGCGCTGCCAATCCTCCATACCGAGCTGTGGTAGGGCGTACTCACTCAGAGCTGCCTGAGCGGTGGCACGCTGCGCTTGTAGCACAGGTACGCTGTGCTGCTCAATGTATGCCTGCTGAGACTGGTAAAGGTCTAGATACTGCAGGTGTGCGGTGGGTGGTTGCTTACGTGGACTCATTGCTACTCCTCCTCTTTAGCTACCTCTTCTTTGATCCAGTCGTACCCCTCGTCCTCTAGTCTGAGGGCTAGCTCGGGTCCGCCAGATGTGACGATCCGACCCTTGTACAGGATATGGACAAACTGCGGCTTGATGTAGTCCAGCAGTCGCTGATAGTGGGTGATGACGACGCAAGCGCTGTCGGGACGCTGGAGCGTGTTGACCCCGTGAGCGACAGCTCGCAGAGCATCAATGTCTAGTCCGCTGTCGGTCTCATCGAGTATCGAGAGCCGTGGCTCGAGGACTGCCATCTGAAAGATCTCGTTGCGCTTCTTCTCGCCACCAGAGAAGCCCTCGTTGACTGAACGCTTGAGAAGACGATCATCGAGACCGACCACCTCGCGCTTCTCTTTTAGCATCTTAAGGAATTCGCCGGCGGGCATTGGCTTCTCGCCCTGAGTCTTACGACGCTCGTTGAGCGCTGAGCGCATAAAGTTGACCATACTCACGCCTGGTATCTCTACGGGATACTGAAAGCTGAGGAAAAGCCCAGCATGTGCTCGCTCTACTGCATCCATAGCCAGTAGATCCTGACCGAGATAAGTCACTTCGCCTGAGGTTACGGTAAAGGTGGGATGCCCGACGAGGACAGACGAGAGGGTACTCTTGCCACTTCCGTTGGGACCCATGATAGCGTGTGTCTCCCCCTCACGGATAGTGAGGTTGATCCCTTTAAGTATTTCTTTGTCGCCTATGTTGGCGTGGAGATTCTTTATGTCGAGTATTACGTTGCTCATAGTAGTGTGTAATCTGTATCTATATAATGTGTAGCGGGGTCGTGCTAGCCGACACTTCCCTCGAGGGTTACGGAGAGGAGTTTCTGCGCCTCAACGGCAAACTCCATCGGGAGCTTGCTCATCACCTCACGGGCGTAGCCGTTGACAATCAGACCGACCGCCTCCTCGGTGGTGATGCCACGCTGGTTGCAGTAGAAGAGCTGATCCTCATTGATCTTAGAGGTGGTTGCCTCATGCTCCACGACGGCAGAGTCATTGCGTATGTCTGCGTAAGGATAGGTGTGCGCCCCGCAGTGGTCGCTCAGGAGAAGGCTGTCGCACTGTGAGTGGTTGCGCGCATTCTCGGCTGTGGCCGCAATGGAGACCAGTCCTCGGTAGCTATTTTGGCTACTACCGGCGGAGATACCCTTGGAGACGATGGTGCTGCGGGTGTTGCGCCCGAGATGGATCATCTTCGTGCCAGTGTCCGCCTGCTGGTAGTTGTTGGTCACAGCGACAGAGTAAAACTCTCCCACCGAGTCGTCACCCCGCAGGATGCAGCTGGGATACTTCCACGTGATAGCCGAGCCCGTCTCGACCTGTGTCCAAGAGATCTTACTACGGTCGCCACGGCACAAACCACGCTTGGTAACGAAGTTGTAGATACCGCCTCGCCCGTCCTTGTCGCCTGGGTACCAGTTCTGAACTGTCGAGTACTTGACCTCAGCATCGGTCTCAGCGATGATCTCGACGATGGCTGCGTGAAGCTGGTTCTCGTCACGCATCGGAGCCGTGCAACCCTCTAGGTAACTCACGTAAGCGCCTTCGTCTGCTACGATGAGCGTACGCTCAAACTGACCCGTATTGGCCGCATTGATGCGGAAGTAGGTCGACAGCTCCATCGGACAGCGCACACCCTTGGGGATATAGACAAAAGAGCCGTCGCTAAAGACCGCCGAGTTCAGCGCTGCGAAGTAGTTGTCGTGTGAGGAGACAACCTTGCCTAGGTACTTACGTACTAGGTCTGGGTGCTCACGCACCGCTTCGTTGAACGAGCAGAAGATGATGCCCAGCTCCTTGAGCTTGGTGCGGAAGGTGGTCTTCACCGAGACACTATCCATGACCGCATCGACCGCCATATTGCCCGAGAGCATAGCTCGCTCGTGAAGTGGTATGCCGAGCTTGTCAAAGGTCTTCTCGATCTCAGGATCTATGGTGCCGTCTCCAGGAGTCTTGTGACGAGGAGCCGCATAGTATATAATGTCTTGATAGTCTATCTCAGGGATCGAGAGATGCGCCCAGTTGGGACGCTCGAGTGTGAGCCAGTGATGGTAAGCCTTGAGACGAAACTCTAGGAGCCACTCGGGTTCCTCTTTCTTTGCCGAGATGAGACGTACCACCTCTTCGTTGATACCCTTGGGGATGGTCTCCGTATGGACGTCGGTCACGAAGCCATACTTATAGTCCCCCTGGGTGATGTCGTCAAGGATATCCTCTCCCGTCGGAGTCACCGCACGCGCCTCTGTGTCTGTAGGCGTGGGGATCGTTTGCTTAGGATTATATTCGTTATTCACTTGATTGTTGCTTTAATTGTTTATCCTGCCAAGAGGTCAGGTCGCCCAGTGCAGCCCAAGAGATCAAGCCACGGACTGGGTCGTATAGTCTAGACTTGTCCCGCTGATCTTGTCGAGGCTCAGCAGGCTCACCCTCTTTTCTTGTGATGTCGGGTAGCTGTTCCAGCACCCCACGAGGCAGTATGAAGTCGGTTAGATTAAATATAAGGCTAAAGAATAAGATGACGAAGGCTCCCGCAAAGAGAGCTCCCATAAGTTTATTGACAACTGAGAGCGACGAACGCTTAATCGCTCTCACCGTAGGACGTGCTAGGAAAGCGATACCCCAGCAAGAGAGCGAGAAAGTCGCTACATAAGCGCCCACCACCGCCACCCCGTGGGGTAGTCCGAAGGTTTGAGAGATCCAGAGGGCTACAGGTACGCCTATCCAACGCACCAGCACATAGCCGACAGCGATGCCCAGCACACCAATCAGTGCCGATATGACACCCTGCTTGAAGCCTTTGAAGAGTGCCCACGCTGTACAGCCCATAACCATATAGTCAATCCAATTGAGCGTATCCCCTCCCATACTTTTCGTCAGCTACTTCTGTCTCTCTCCTAGTAATGTAATGAAGCGCTCTAGCGTCTCTCTAGTGTCACTCGGCGCGAAGCTCCTGAGCAGGTCGATCGCCTCTTGGTGAATGTGCTGTATCTGCCTCTCTGTGTAGTCGATGCCACCACGCTCGCGGGCTATGCGGAGGAGGTAGTCTATAGAGTCCGCCTCGATAGGTTGTTGTAGATACGAGATGATCTCGTCACGCTCCTTAGGGGCTGCCTGATTTAGGACATAGAGTAGTGGGAGAGAGACCTTCCCCTCGATAAGGTCATGACCCGTAGGCTTACCCACATCTTGGCGCTTGTCATAATCAAAGAGATCATCCTGCAGCTGGAAGGCTCGTCCCATTAATTGCCCTAGACGACCACAGCGCTCTACCTGCTCAGCAGGAGCATCCACGCTCAGCGCTCCCAGCTTGGCGCTCGCCTCAAAGAGCGCTCCCGTCTTACGATCCACTACCGCATAGTAGTCCTCCTCACGATAGGTGTGTGCCTTCGAGAGAGATAGCTGCATCAACTCTCCGATAGAGAGATTACGTCCAGCCTGAGCAACGACACGCAGCATCTCAGGGTTGTGCTCCCGAGAGACTAGCTCTAGAAAGGCGGTCGATAGTACATAGTCTCCCATCAAGACCGCCTGATGATTGCTGTAGAGCGCATTGAGCGTAGGCTGTCCACGCCGTGTGTCTGACCAGTCGATGACATCGTCGTGAATTAGCGATGCCGTGTGGAGCAACTCTATGACCAGTGCCGCTGAGAGCGTCTGCTCATTGGTCTGTCCAGCGCATAGCTGAGCGCATAGCCCCACGATGATCGGACGGATATGCTTGCCCGAGGAGAGCTGCAGATGCTCCAAGGCGTGCGATAGTACGGGCGCATCACTTTGTAGTGACCGCTTGAAGTCCTGTTCGAACTCCTCAACAAAGTCCGCTATCGGCACCAATAGCTGCGCACGCTCCTCTAGACTCATCATCGCTCTCGTCTCTATACCTCTAGGCTCTCCACCTCTTGGAGCCACATACTACTCACCGCATCGCTCGGCATACGCCACTCGCCACGTGAGGAGAGTGAGACGCTCTGTACCTTAGGTCCATCGGGCATCGCATTGCGCTTGAACTGCTGAGAGAAGAATCGCTTGAAGAAGACTCCCATCCAGTGCTTGATCTCTTGGGGCGTGTAAGCTCCCTCGAAAGCAACCTTCGCGAGGTAAAAGATCTTTTTCGGCTCGAAGCCATCGAGTAGAAAGTGATAGATAAAGAAGTCGTGTAGTTCGTACGGCCCCACGAGGCTCTGCGTCTGCTGCTCGTTACCAGCCTTCGTGTCCTTGATCGGAAGTAGCTCGGGGCTAATCGGCGTAGCGACGATGTCCTGTAGGGCTGTGGCGAGCGTAGCATTAACTGCCTTGTGCGTAGCATACCACCCGACGATCAGCTGTACGCTCGTCTTCGTGATACCACTATTCACCGCATACATAGACATGTGGTCCCCGTTGAAGGTACACCAGCCCAAAGCGATCTCAGACAGGTCTCCCGTTCCGATGACGGGCGCATGGTACATATTGGCCAGATCCATCAATATCTGCGTCCGCTCACGTGCCTGAGCATTCTCAAAGGTCGCATCCTCCCGATCGCCCTTATAGTCGATGGCTGAGAGATGCTGCTCCGTCGCCTCCTTGATATCTATCTCACGGATCGTCACACCTAGCTCCTGCATCATCGTGTAGCCGTTGCGATAAGTGCGCTCAGAGGTGCCAAAGCCGGGCATCGTCACTGCAATGATCTGCTTGCGATCCAAGCCCAAGAGGTCAAAAGCCTCTACCGTCACCAATAGAGCTAGTGCCGAGTCCAGTCCGCCCGAGATGCCGATCACGGCATGCTCTGCACGCATGTGCTTGAGACGCTGTATGAGCCCGCACACCTGTATCTGAAACATCTCGTGACAACGCTCCTCAGGGTTCGCCCCCTCAGGCATAAAGGGGTTGCGCTCGATGACACGATCCATAGGCTGTGACTCCTCCTCCGAGCGTAGCGTGAAGGGAATGCTCACCAGCTCCTCCTCGTCGGTAAAGTGATTGACCGCACTCTTGAAGCTACTATTGATCAGGCGCTCGCCATGGATACGAGACACGTCGACATCGCTCACGATCATCCGCTCCTTGTACTCAAAGCGGCGCATCTCCTTGACGATCTTGCCCACCTCAGCGATAAACGCCTTACCCGTGTAGACTAGATCTGTCGAGCTCTCGCCATAGCCACTAGAGGCGTAGACATAGCCACAGATAGCCTGCGATGTAGCACCACTGATCAGCGAGCGGAGGTAGTCATGCTTGCCCGCATTCTCATTGCTCGCAGAGAGGTTGAAGATGATATGCGCTCCATAGAGGCTGAGGCGTGTGCCAGGCGTAAAGGGCGTCCACATATCCTCCCGATGGGTACCGTGTGGGGCCCCATCTGCACCGTCTTATATTGTAGCGAATCACTAGGCGAGAACCAGCGCTTTTCCTGAAACTCACGGTAGTTCGGCAGATAAGTCTTCGGGATCGCTCCTAGGATCTTACCATGCTGGAAGGCGACCGCCCCATTGAAGAGCTTCTCCTCCACTTTGACTGGCATACCGACGATGACCATCACATCAGTCTCGGCTGTCTCCTCGACCAACTGGCATAGCGCCTTCTGAGCCTGATCTAGGAGGAACGATTGGTGAAAGAGATCCCCACAGGTATACCCCGTGATAGAGAGCTCGGGGGTCGTTAGTATCTCTACTCCTAGCTCCTCCGCCTGAAAGATCATCTCCTTGATGCGGCTCGTATTGTAGTAGCAGTCAGCCACTCTGACGTAGGGCACAGCGGCCGCTACCTTGACATATCCATAGTTCATAGCTTCGACTATAGTCTCTTATAAAGCATTACGCCACAAAGATACAAAATCATTGCCGTCTACTGGTCTTTCGTCAGAGATCTGTCAGACGAACTACTTTTCAGTTATTCTTGCTATCTTAGCAGAGCGCAAGCATTTACGATGGTCTGAATGTTTACATCAACCTTTAATACAATGTTTCTATGTCACGTACTACTTTACTATCCCTGCTAATAGGCATTGCCCTATTTGCCCTGACCTCTTGTGACGACGACCCAGTCTCAGGAGGGCAGCTCACGAAGCTTTCCTTTGCCTCAGAGACTATCACTGTGGCTGAGGGACAGACTTACCAGCTAGAGGTGCTACAGGAGCCCAAAGAGCTCAAGGTAGACTTCGTCTACTCAAACGACAACCCCGAGATCGCCACGGTCAATGCAATGGGACTCGTACGAGCTGTCCATGAGGGTACAACCAAGATAACGGTACACGGAGGAGGTCTGCAGGCCTCTGTGCTTGTTACAGTTGAGAAAGCAAAGATCAATACGGATCAGGAGCTACCTCTCTTAGCATTTGACCCTGAATACGATATGGCTCGCAATCTGATTGATGAGGAGGTCCTCCAGTACGAGCACGCTCTGGGTCGTGTCGTGCGCAATATCTGCTACACCGAGGGACTCTACTACCTAGGATTTGTCAATAAAGAGCTACCTACGATCCCTGGCGTCATCTATGGCATCCAGTCTGCCAAGGAGTACTACATCCTAGCCTATGGCAAGGAGACGGTGGAGCAATGTGATCGTACGAAGGAGATGTTTCGCAAGCTAGGCTTTGCCCCCTTTACAGAGGAAAAGGAGGTCGCTGGTGATGGTGCTGAGAAGATTATCCTCAATAGCCACAAGGAGGACGATCCTGATGTGACTGTCTTTATGTACAACGAGGTCAACGAGGAGCTAGGCACCAAGATGTACATCCAGCTCAACAAAAAGAGATACCCAGAGTTCAAAACTCAGCACCCAGTCGTCGAGACAGCTAAGGACTTTCCGACGCTAGACTTCTTCAAGGGGGCAGACAATGATGCGCTACAGGCTTTTGAGGACAAGCTCGGATTCCGTCAGTTCAACGGGGATCAGTCTTCCGATGACAACCGCAGCTACGACACGACTCCCGAGCAGATCGCTAAGACCAATCTAGAGTGGGTCTTCTATGTCCGCAAGTCCAGTTCGCAGGGCGACCTACAGTACATCAACTGTCAGGTCTTTGCTATCCCCAACGAGTATGAGATCCGCTCCGAGGCTGTCAAGAACTGGCTCGCAGCCAACGGCTTCACCGACTACAAGGGGTATGTGCCAGAGCACATGGGTGTCGAGGCCTTTAACGCAAATGGCGATCAATGCTTCCTCTATGCTCAGCCGACAGACTACGATGGGACTTTCTGCTGGATGCAGATCATAGATGCTAGTCATGCTGTGAAGACGGTTGCTGCTCGCAAGGCCTTCAGAGAATCAGTCTCACAGGACATCCGCAAGATCTTGAATCAGCGTATGCTGACCAAGCAGAAGGGGCTCTATCAGACCTTCCAATCAGTCCTAGAGACTCAGCGATAGAGCCGTAACAGAGCGGACTGCTGATAGAGATACAGCAGTCTCACGCGAGGGTGTGTCAGAGAGCTGACGCACCCTCGTGCTGTTTCTGTATCCAGAGGAAACGAATCCCCACGTAGAAAATCGCAGATCTCCACGTGGAAAAAGAAAATCCCCCACGTGGGCGAGAAATGAAACTTCGGAGGAATCAAATGAAACTTCGGAGGAAATGTTTCTCGCCTACGTGGAGAATAAAAAACCGCCACCTGGATATTGGACGTTTCCCACGTGGATATGGTCCTGCAGATCCGTGCTCCCTAAAATAGGCCTACCTATATCTCCCCCTAGTACCTCACAAGAAGGATGGACCACACTGGAGGCTCTGGGATCCGTTTGGCACGCTCACGATGCTAACGCCGTTTTTCGTACCTTTGCACCTGTATAACTATAGGACAGAAGCTCCACACACATGCAAGAATTACGAAACATCGCTATCATCGCTCACGTCGACCATGGTAAAACAACCCTCGTCGACAAAATGCTCCTTGCAGCTAAGCTCTTTCGAGAGGACAAGGCTGCCGAGGTAGACACCTTTCTAGACAATAACGACCTAGAGCGAGAGCGAGGTATCACGATCGTTTCCAAAAATGTCAGCATAACATACAAAGGGGTCAAGATCAACGTCATCGACACCCCAGGACACGCCGACTTCGGCGGTGAGGTAGAGCGTGTACTCAATATGGCCGACGGCTGTCTACTACTAGTCGACGCCTTCGAGGGACCGATGCCTCAGACCCGCTTCGTACTGCAGAAAGCCCTTGCCATAGGGCTCAAGCCGATCGTCGTCATCAACAAGGTGGACAAGCCCAACTGCCGTCCTATGGAGGTGCAGGATATGGTCTTCGACCTGATGGCTTCGCTGGATGCCACGGACGAGCAACTCGACTTCGTCACCCTCTTCGGTAGCGCCAAGCAGGGCTGGATGAGCCGCGACGTAGAGAAGCCGACAGAAGACATCACCCCCCTACTCGATGCGATCATCTCCGAGATACCCGCTCCGCAACAGCTGGATGGTCCTCTGCAGATGCTCATCACCTCGCTAGACTACAGCTCCTACGTGGGGCGTATCGCTGTGGGACGTGTGCATCGTGGCACCATACACAATGGCGACACCGTACTCCTCTGCCACAAGGATCGCGAGCCTCATCGTGAGAAGGTCAAGGAGCTCTACACTTTCGAGGGTATCGGCAAGGCAAAAACCGACTCCGTCTCTAGTGGCGATATTTGCGCCATCGTGGGCTTTGACCACTTTGACATTGGCGACACCATTGCCGACCCTGAGCACGCTGAGGCGCTAGACACGATCTCGGTCGATGAGCCAACGATGTCGATGCTCTTTACGATCAATAACTCCCCCTTCTATGGTCGTGAGGGTAAGTTTGTCACCTCCCGCCATATCCATGAGCGTCTGATGCGTGAGCTAGACAAAAACCTCGCTCTGCGTGTCGAGACGACTGACCAAGCAGACTCGTGGAACGTCTTCGGCCGTGGCGTCCTGCACCTCTCCGTACTGATCGAGACGATGCGTCGTGAGGGGTACGAGCTACAGGTCGGACAGCCCCAAGTAATCATCAAGGAGATCGACGGCGTACAGTGCGAGCCTATCGAAGAGCTGACCATCAATCTCCCCGACGAGACCAGTAGCCGTATCATCGATATGGTCATACAGCGCAAGGGCGAGATGACCGCCATGGAGAGCAAGAACGGGCGTACGCACCTAGTCTTCAACATTCCATCACGAGGCATCATCGGACTCAACAACAGCGTCCTGACCGCTTCGGCGGGTGAGGCTGTTATGGCACACCGCTTCCTCGAGTTTGGTCCTTGGCGCGGCGACATCGAGCGGCGCAACAATGGTAGCATCATAGCTGGTGAGAGCGGTACCGCCTTTGCCTATGCGCTCAACAACCTTCAGAGCCGTGGACGCTTCTTCATCTCACCCCAAGAGGAGGTCTACGCAGGGCAGGTGATCGGTGAGCATACGAAGGACAACGATCTGACGGTCAACGTCTGCAAGAGCAAGAAGCTCACCAACATGCGTGCGGCAGGTAGTGATGACAAGGTAGCACTGGCTCCTCCCGTCGTCTTCAGCCTAGAGGATGCACTAGAGTACATCAAGGCTGACGAATACGTGGAGGTCACGCCTAAGTCTATGCGTCTGCGCAAGATCCTTCTCAGCGAGCTAGACCGCAAGCGCGCCAATAAAGCATAATCAATTCAATCACTTTTACAAACACTACAAACTATGAAAAGAATCGCATTACTCATCATCGCCATGCTAACGCTTGGCTTTGCAGCTCAGGCTCAGTCCACCTTTAGCAAAGGTACGACGACTGCCAACCTCGGACTCGGTATCGGTGGCACTCTCTTCGATGAAGACTACAACGTCATCCTACCTCCGCTCTCTCTAGGGATCGACCACAGCGTGGTCAGTGGTCTCTTTGATGGCAACGGATCTATCGGTGTGGGTGGGTACTTTGCCACTGAGCTCTATCACATCAAGGGCTATGACAAGGGTCTCTGGAATCAGACAATCATCGGACCTCGTGGATCTCTCCACTACCAATTTGTAGACAGGCTCGACACCTACTTTAGTCTCGTACTAGGTCTCAAAGTTATCAGCTGGGACTATAAAGTAAATAGTCCTGTCGGCAAAATCAAGAGCAAGGACACTACGACAGATTTCGGTTGGGGTGCACACATCGGTACTCGCTACTATCTCTCCGACCGCTGGGCTATCATGGGTGAGTTTGGTTATGGCCTAACCTACCTCTCACTTGGTGCTACCTATCGCTTCTAAGTCTTAGCGAAGCACTATAATTAAAGCAGGAGACGGCTCACGGGCTGTCTCCTGCTTTTGCTTTTAGGAGGCTGTTGCAAAAGTCAACAATCTCACAATCTTGCTTGCAAGATTGTCCTGACTTTGCAGAAAGGATGAAGCGCAAGGCGCTGAGGGTGAGGTCTGAAGGGAGCATACCTCCGTATGTGAAGGGTCACTCGGCATCGTGCGGTGTAGGGTGCTGCTGATTGCGGGGGTGATAGCGCAAGACGTCGGCACGAAGTGCGGTGCGATCCACGTGGGTGTAGACCTCTGTCGTCGCTATGCTCTCGTGCCCCATCATTAGCTGGATAGCGTGCAGGTCGGCACCGCCCTCGAGTAGGTGCGTGGCAAAGCTATGTCGCAGCGTGTGTGGACTGATCTCCTTCTGTATGCCAGCCAGCTCAGCAAGCGTACGAATCAGACAGAAGACCGTGATGCGAGAGATCGGTTGACCACGACGTGAGATAAAGAGATACTGATCATACTCTGGCTTCGCATTGTAGCGACAGGGATCATTGAGATAGCGCTGCACATCCGCAACCGCCTTGGGACTCATCGGCACCAGTCGCTCTTTGCGTCCTTTGCCCCACACATGCAGATAACCCTCATCGAGGAAGACATCGGAATAGGTCAGTCCACAAAGCTCCGACACGCGTAGCCCGCAACTGTAGAGTACCTCAACGATCGCCGTGTCTCGTGAGGCCTCGATACGATCCTCGTCGATAGCTGCGAGGAGGCTGTCTATCTCTGCCAGCGTGAGCACCTCGGGGAGCTTCTTATGTATCGGTGGCGTCTGCAGCATATCTGTCGGGTCTCGCTCTATCTCCTCCTCTAGCGTTAGGAAGCGAAAGAAACTCTTGACACCACTCAGCACACGAGCCAGCGAGCGCATCGAGATACCTAGGTCCAGTAGATGCGCCGCAAAGTTATTGAGATGCTGCAGCGTCACCTCCCGCAGACTCAGCCCCATATCGTCTATGTAAGTGTAGAGCTTGTCCACGTCATAGAGGTAGGAGTCGATACTATTGTCCGAGAGGTGCTGCTCCAGCCTCAAGTAAGTTTTGTAGCGCTGTATCAGTTGCTGTCTTGGTTCTAGACTCATTGCAAGGGAGTTTCTTACTATCTTTGCCATACGAATATATGGGGTAATCACGCCTATGCAAAGATACGACAAACGAACGACATAAGAAGACAAGGGAAAGCAAGTAATAGAGCAGTATCGAGACAAGAGCAATACAATCGGAATTTATCTCCAGTTGCCTTGCTTTTGTCGTGTTTTTGTTGTTTCTTTGTTGCTCAATCAATCCGAGCAACAAGAAATGAACGCAAACGAACCCGTCAAGCTCCGCAAGCGTAAGACACGCACGGGGCTGTACAGCCTCTATCTAGACACCTACGCCAAAAGCAAGCGCACCTACGAGTACCTGCACCTCTACCTCGTGCCAGAGCACACAAGGGAGGACAAGCGCAAGAACAAAGAGACGCTCCAGCTAGCGGAGGCGATCCGAGCTAAGCGAGTGGTCGAGTACCACGAGGGGAGGTACGGTTTTGAGACGAGCGGGCAGGACAATACGCTACTATTTGACTACTTCCACGTGCAGGCTAAAGACCACAAGGGTAAGACTGTGCGTAGCTGGTACAACTGCCTTCAGTACTTAGAGCAGTACGAAACACGGAGCAACGTCACGTTTTCCGATGTCACGTCCGAGTGGGTGCAGGGCTTCCGAGAGTACCTAGAGGCGCAAGAGTTGTCGCAAAACAGCAAGGCACTATATTTCTCTAAGCTCCGTGCCTGCATCAATCGAGCGTACAAAGACGGTATTATCACGGACAACCCACTGAAACGAGTGAGGAGCATCAAGCACGAGGAGAGCAAGAGGGAGCACCTCACGATAGAGGAGGTGCAGAGGCTAGCGGAGACAGACTGCGACAACGATATAGTCAAGAGGGCTTTCCTCTTCTCCTGCCTAACTGGACTGCGCAGGAGCGATATCGAGCAATTGCAGTGGAGTGACGTCCACAAGGAGGGCGACTACACACGCATAACATTTCGCCAGCGCAAGACGGGCGGGCAGGAGTACCTCGACATCACCCACGAGGCTCGAGAGCTTATGGGAGAGGAGCAGGGAGAGGAGGAGCTAGTATTTGATCACCTCCCCTATCCAGCTAACACTAACACATTCATCAAGGTCTGGACAGCACGGGCAGGCATACGCAAGCACATCACCTTCCACTCAGCCCGACACACCTTTGCCACGATGATGCTGACGCTCGGCACCGACCTCTACACCGTCAGCAAGCTCCTCGGGCATAAGGACATCAAGACGACCGAGATATACGCTAAGATCGTCGACAAGGGCAAGCAGGAGGCGGTCGCCCGCATCCCGTCCATACTGAGCAAAGAGGAGTAACTATTCGGAAATTCCGAAGAGTTCAGCGGGAGCAACTATCCAGCAATATCGGATAGTTCAAAAAAAACTTACCAGCATTTGGTAAGTTTCAAGACGCAAGCAAGAGGGGCGCATCGTGAGGTGCGCCCCTTTGTTGTACCATTTTCGTAGGGTCACGAAAAAGGCGGGAGCTGTTACTTGTCGTACCGTTTGGCTATATCGATCAGCTTGTCCTTATAGTTGTAGATGTCGCTCAAATCGCCATCGACCAAGTCCACATTCTCCTCCAGCTTATCCTCCGTGATAAACGAGACACGTCGTATATCACGATAATTAAATCTGAGTCGGCAGACCGTCTGAGTGACCTTGCCGTCGAGGATAACCGCAAAATAATTCTTCGTATCCTTGTAGGAGATGCGGTCGGGACTAATGTACTCGCTTAGGATAGCCCGACAGATATGGTACGCATCCAGCTCCTCATCGGTAGTCTCAATACCATTGTCAGACACACTCTCCTCCTGCTCATCTGTAGGCTCCTCAGTCGCTTTGTCCGCAGGCTCACTCTCCTTCATTGCGACCTTCAGCCGATCAGCGATGATGTCGTTAATGTAGAGGGATATAGACCGCTTGAGGAGCGGCTGAAACTCCTCGACAACACGCTGAGTCACGATGCCCGCATACAATTGCTTGACGATGTAGCGGGTGAAGTCGGGACTCGGATCGGTTAATTCAGATTGGATCACTGCCCGAAGCTCTCCGAGATACTTCAGCTCATTAGCGGTCGAGAGGACTGTCTCGACGTTGAAGTACGACTTGTGAAATTTCTTCAGCTCCTCAATCTGAGCGTCCTTGAGTGCCTGCAGATTCACCTCAAGAAATGGGACGGTGTCCATTTGGTTGGGCTTCTCTAGGTCGGTGTAAAACCGCCATATGATGCCATTGGTCAGCACTCCAAACTTTGCAGTCGAGACCCCGAAGTATCTTATGAGTTGATTGTCGTATAGCGACAAATCCTGCGCCCAATGCTTACACTCAATCAGTATCACTGGTTCGCCCTCTTTGAGGATTGCATAGTCGATCTTCTCGCCTTTCTTTGTGCCGATGTCGCAAGTGTACTCGGGCAAGACTTCAGTCGGGTCGAAGACGTTGTACCCTAGAGCCGTAAGCATCGGCATAATCAGTGCATTCTTTGTTGCCTCCTCGGTCTGCAGATTGTCCTTTAGCTTGTCAATCTTCTGTCCGATTTGGAGGATCATATCTTTTAAGTCCATATCTATAGTGTATTGGGTTGTTATGCGAAGTAAGCGATGCTGGCACGGACACGCCACAGCCCCACAACGTGGGAGATAGGTATCTCAAAGTCCTCGTACCGTTCATTGTCCGAGCGGGCTATCCAGTACTCCCTGCGCTTTGCGGGGTCATCGTGCTTGTACAGACGCTTGACGTAGTCCGTCACAGCCTTGGAGTCGGGGTCATCGGGGTCGTGCAGGACGATGGCAAAAGCTTCGCCAAAGGGTATCGACAACGGCTCATCGAGTCGGAACCACACACGAGAGACAGCCAGCCGTGACCCCTGCGGAAAGGTCGGAGCCATCGAGTCGCCCACCACGGGAACAATCATATCAGCCCGCACATCGGGCATCGTCCAGACGCTCTCCACCTCGTTCATCGTCTCCGCAAGCGGATAGCCATCATTGCCCCCCTTGAAAGGCTCGGAGAACATCGGTATCAGCTCCACCCCTAGCTCATCAGCCAGCGCACGAGCCTTCTCCAGCTTGTCCAGCGTGAACTCTGTCGGCTCCGTCCGTGGATCGTGACCGCTCAGCATATCGCCCTCGCCAGTGAGGACATCATCATCGCCAGTGAGGACATCATCATCGCCAGCCAACATCTCGCCACTCCCATTACTGAGCCAAGAAGAGTTCAAACATTTGAACGCTTTTGCGACAAGATCCATATAGTATGGAGTTGCCTCCTTGTACCCATTTTTAATTCCAGTGACAACAGAGCGACCAACGCCTATCTTCTCGGCAAAGTCCGCTTGATTGTACGCTAAGCCTGCGGAAATCACATATTCCATAGCTTTCACAAATCTGTCATTCATAGCGTATTATAACTATCTGTTCAACTTAGATTGAATTGTCAGTTCAAAAACGCTTGCACGTTTGAACTATTTGTTGTACCTTTGCAGTAACAAAGTAAGGGAGTAGAACCTCCATTACATAAGTAACGCTACAAAGTAACAGAAACCAAGCAAGAAAAACAAGAGCTATGACACAAGAAGAGCTAAGAGCAAAATTAGAGAGCTACGACCTCAAGGGGGCAACGCTGAAGCAACTACTAGCAGACAGAGACATCGCACGAGATATGTACAAAAGCTTATCCAATCTGTATGGCGTCATATTTCACGCCTCGAACACTGTCTGGGCTACGAGATCATCGGAAGACTTGGAGAACGCTAATTCAAAGCTGTTCGAAACAGTCCGATTGGAAGCTGACATGCGTTTTAAGCACATGTGTAGGCTAGCGGATGAGATCGATGAGCGACTCAGCAAGATGGGCAACAACTAACGGACAAGAGCTATGACAACGAAAAAAGACTACACGGGGAGCGAGTTCCCCGTGATGTTCATCGACCTCGTCGACCTAAAGCACAAGCTAGACTACGAGCTAGACACGGACGGGCTGATCAACGAGCTACAAGAGGTGGACGACCTAACCAAGGAGCCGACACGAGAGATGGCGGCGGAGCTGACCGAGCATATCGAGACCTACCAGCAGATGGCAAGCATCTGCGAGGAACTCCGCAGGAGGATCAACGGATACCTAGGATAACAACTAACGGACAAGACGATGATACAGACACCAACACTATACGAGATTGCAAAGGGGCTAATCAACACCGATCTTAAGACGTGCAGCCTATCAACGCTTATCACCTACAAGACGTCAAGCTGTGAGGCGATAGTCAAGCTCGAGCGATCAGCAAGAGAGATCAAAGAGTACATGATCTTAGACACACCAGCAGGAGATGCAGCATGCATGGAGGTCAAGAACCTCAAGAATGAGCTAGCATCACGTATCGAGAAACAAACGCAGGTCTACAGAGACCATATCATAAGCATAGACAAGGAGATCGCCAAGCGACTAGAGACAACCGACAAATAGTAGTCAGCGTAGAGCAGGGACACACTACATCATCTTCACGTACAACCTTTGTTTCTGTTACTACGGATTGAGACGACTCGGGGGCGTCCGTGAGGACTCGGGGCGATGCAAGCGCCCACCCCGTGCGTCGCTACTAACAACCAACGACAACGACCAATAAGACTATGGACACATACAGCACGATAGAGGAGATCCGCAAGCTCAAGACATGCAGAGCGGTGCGAGCCTACTACAAGAGCTTACCAAGAGAGCTACGAAACAGCCCGAGGGTGCTTATGGAGGTTCGCAGGAAGCGAAAGGAAATACGATGGGTGAGATTCTACCGATGGTGGCTCAGCCTCTAGACCACACCAACAAACGACAAACCAAATAACACAATAGACAAATGACCAAAGAGCAAATCATCATCCCAGCCAGAGATTACGAAAAGTACAAGCTCTGGACAGACATCAACAGAGCGTATAACGAGATGCGTCGGGAGGAACCCGACAAGAGTAATAACGTCATACACACCTACATCGGTGCGACATATGGCGTAAGCATATCGACCGTCATCAACGCAATAAGTCGATGCACGGAGACCACAGCAGTAACACTAACAAGAGAGTAAGTACACCCCAACGACTTGCATATATGGAAAATATGTGTACCTTTGCGATGTCCAACATAACGAAGAGCGGTACGACCGCTCCAGTACGCAGGGGCGGTATTATTGTACCCCTACATAGTTTGTACACCCGTATTGGGTGCGGTACCCCCTTGTGGCAGCTTAATGGCTCCACAGCTCTTCGTGAGTGTTGGACAAAGGGACAGACCGCACCCTTTTTTCATGCGGTCGTAACGACTAATCAATCTGTAATGTCCAACGCAGAGAAGAACCGTCTAGCTCCGACTATAACCGAGCGGGGGCGTAGTGGATACGCCCAAGTGAAAGTTTCACCACAGCGCAAGGGGTTGTCACCCCGTCTGCAAGACTACGTCAAGGCGTTTGAACTGATGCTCCGTGAGGAGCTGAGCGGGTACTGCAATGCACGTCCCCGTCTCTTGTCACGCCTTGAGGCTATCGATGCCTACTACCGACAGATGCAAAAGGACAACTAAAAACGACAGACAAGATGAACGAACTACACATCCAAGAGACGATGACCTCCCTACAGATAGCCGAGGTCACGGGCAAGATGCACAAACACGTGCTAGATGCTATCCGAACAATGGAGCCAGCGTGGGAGAAAATCACTGGGACGAAATTTCGGCTCAGTGAATACACCGACAAATCGGGCAAGAAGAACCCCTGCTACTCCCTAACGAAGACCGAGTGCCTCTACATCGCCACGAAGTTCAACGACGAAGCCCGAGCCAAGCTGATCCTCCGCTGGGAGGAGCTAGAGCAGGAGGCAGTCGCCAAGGCACTCCCACGGAGCTACAAGGAGGCACTAGAGGCACTCCTCGAGGAGGTCAACAAGCGGGAGGAACTAGAAGCAGAGAGCCAGCGCAAGAGCAAGCAACTAGACGCACAAGCCCCCAAGGTAGCCTTTGCCGATGCTATGCTAGCCAGCAAGACCTGCTGCCTCATAGGAGAGCTAGCCAAGATCTTAACGCAAAACGGCTACGAGACGGGACAAAAGCGACTCTTCAAGTGGCTCCGTGAAAACGGCTACCTCGGCAAGAGTGGCGAGTACCGCAACATACCACAACAGCGCTACATCGAGCAGGGGCTCTTCGAGCTCAAGAAAGGTGTCCGCACCGACTCCGATGGCGTGCTACACACGACCGTCACCACCGTAGTCACCCCCAAGGGGCAGAGCTACTTCATCAACAAATTCATCCCACAGTGTAACCTACAAGCAGAGTAACGATATGGCAACTATAAGTTTTGACGACATCAAGCGTCAGCTCGACCGCATCGAGCAGTACGCAGGCATCGCCAGCAAGGAGGTGCTAGACCTCGAGGAGGCGATCACATACACGGGGTGCGCACGCTCCACCCTCTACCGCCTCACCAGCGCAAAAGAGATCCCGCATTACAAGCTGGGGCAGGCGCTCCGCTTTAAAAAGTCCGAGCTGGACGAGTGGCTCACCCGCAACAAGGTTGCCACCGCCAAGGAGATCGAGAGCAAAGCCGTCACCTATATGACGCTCCGTGACAAAGGATATACACGCAAATAGAGCAAGACTATGGCACCGCAAGGACTAGATGAACTAAAGGAGCTAGCGTCTGAAGTCGACGAGCTCCGAGAGAAAGCCAGTAGGCTGATGGTGCGCCTCGTTACCCTCTACCTAAAAGACGAAAATGTAGAAAATCTAGGAGCGCACGACAGCCTAACCAAAGCGACAGGATCTCTGCAAAAAGCGGCATGGAGACTATGGCATGCTGTGACAGAGATACGAGACGGACACGAGTTTGAAAAGGCACAAATGGACTTCTACGATGGACTATTAAAAAAGATGCACCATGACAAAGCAGAGATTAAATAACATTGAGAGCTGGCTCCGAGTGCTGGGGCTATCGATACTCGCAGGGATAGGATTTGTCCTACTCCTGCACGACCTAGACGCAGGCACACCCACCTTGTCGATGGGCTGGAGCATCCTCGCCCGCATTGCAGGCGCAGGCATCCTCTACATCACCTACAAGGTCGGCAAAGCCCTCCACAAGTGGGGACTACTCCCCACAATACTAACGGACGACGACAAGCTATGATGACGGACGATCTAATGCGGAGCAAAGACAGCTCCATACAGCGAGTGCTGGACATCGCACGAGAGATACCTGCACAGAGAGGGGCTAACCTGCAGAAGCAGTACTACGCACTCAAGGATATAACCAACGGGCTGAGAGTAGCGATCCAAGGGCTCATCGACCTGCAGAGGCTATACGCCCCCGACAAGATAAGCTTCAAGCTCCTCACCCTCTCAGAGGCACTCGAGGACTACCACAGCATCGCACGCACGGCAACCATCGAGACGCTACAAGCTATCGAGAGGATACTAGCCTCCGAGATGCGACAGCTAGAGGAGCCAGACGGCAACCCTAAGGCTCCAGCCCCCGAGCGGGAGTAACGCTACAGCCGACACGCTATAATGCTATAGCAGACAAGCAACCAACACAACAGCAACGATGGACAACAACAGCGACATCTCCGTCACACGACTAGACACGGGAGACATAGCCTACATACGGTACGACCAGACGGACGACCATCCACGCCTAGCCGACCGACTGAGAGCCACCGCATACAACCAAGCGAGAGACCTCGCACAAGACTGTCGCACGTTACTCGGTGATACGATCGAGCTACTAGACAACGCCCGAGTAGGACTCACCGACGAGGAGGATGCACTGCTGGACAAGATAGTTGACGCATCACACAGAGCGCACACGGCACTCCAAGAGACGTACAACGGACTGCAGGCGTGGAACCAAGTCGTAGGGCGCAAAGCACTCAACGAGCGCATAGCGCAACAAACACAACAGAACAATGAACAAGCAGGTACAAGAGATCACGACAGACGTGACTGAGACGGGAGAGATCCAGCTCGTACAGTACGACTGGACACCCGACAAGGAGGACTTTCCACGCCACGCAGACGTGCTGAAATACACGGCATACAACCAAGCCAAAGACCTCGTAGATGCCATTGACAAGACACTACGCAAGACGATCGAGCAACTATGCGACGAGACCGACGAACTCACAGACTAGGAGGAGGTACTGCTGAGCAACGCATTCTACTCGATGCACAAGGCACGGAGAGCACTCCACAAGACGTTCGACACGCTATGGGAGTGGCACTACGAGCTCGACCGCACGCCAGAGCGAGCCATTGAGCGTATGGCACAACTGGACAAAGCTCTCAAGGACTTAAAGGAGAGCGACAACACAAGCAATATCAACCAATAACACAATAAGACAATGGACGCAATCAACATCAAGCAAGGAGCGCACAGCGCACTACTACTTCACCTCGCACAGATCCAGAGCGAGCTCAAAGCCCCCAAGGGACAATACAACAAGTTTGGCGGTTTCAACTATCGCAGTTGCGAGGACATACTCGAGGCGGTCAAGCCCCTACTCAAGGAGCGGGGACTAGTCCTCCTCATCACGGACGATATTGTCCAGATAGGCGAGCGGTACTACGTACGTGCCACCGCCACCATCTACGACAGCGAGGGGAGCTACATCAGCAACTCAGCCCTCGCACGTGAGGAGCTCAAGCGGTCGGGTATGGACGCTTCGCAGATAACGGGAGCGACCAGCTCATACGCTCGCAAGTATGCCCTCAACGGACTCTTCGCCATCGACGACACCAAGGACGCTGACGCTACCAACAAGGGGCAGGACGAGCCAAAGCCAGTAAAAGCAACCGCACAGCCGGCCTTTACGGACGAAAACCGCCAAGCACTAGCCAAGGCGCAGACGGTGCAGGAGCTGTTCGAGACCTTCAGCAGGCTCCCGCAGACTCTACGAGACAGCGCAGATGTCAAGAGCTACTGCGCTCACCTCAAGAGCAAACTAGAGACACCTCAGCCAGCGACACAAAAATAGACACCTATCAAGCAAGCAAAAGAAAATGAAAGCAACCGACTTAACCACCTCGCCAATCATCTTTGACCCCGAGGCACACGAGTACCTACTCATCGGGGAGGACTTCTCATCAACCGCCTACAGCGGGGTCACCTCCATACTCAGCCAAGTGCTATTCCCAAACAAGTACAAGGACGTGGACGAGGAGGTGCTGGCGAGAGCAGCCGCACGAGGCACACGCATCCACGAACTATGCCAAGACACCGACACGAGACCCACGGACAGACGAGAGGGCGACGAGCAATACGCACCCGAGGTCGCCAACTACGAGCTACTCAAGGTGAGCAACGACATCACGATGGTCGCCAACGAGTACATCGTCAGCCGTGCCGACTGGGGCATAGCTAGTCAGATAGACTGCGTGGACGCAGAGGGCAACCTCTACGACATCAAGACCACGTACCGACTAGACACGGAGTACGTCTCCTGGCAACTGAGCTTCTACGCTGAAATGTTCGAGCGACAAAATCCCGACCTCAAGGCGGGCAAGCTATACGCCATCTGGCTACGAGGTGCCGAGAGCAAGCTCGTAGAGGTACCACGCAAGACACCCGAGCAAATCGAGCAGGTCATCAAGGCGTGGCAGGCGGGCGAGACGCTCACATCAGCTGACGGAGACGACATAGACCGCCTCGTAGCTATCGAGGAGCAGATAGCCATCCTCAAGGACTCGCTCAGCGAGCTAGAGAGCAAGCGACTCCAAGCACTCGAGCCGATACAAGCTAAGATGCTCGAGGACGGAGTTAAGAGCGTGGACAACCCACGCATCAAGATAACCCTCGTAGCGGACAGCACCTCCACACGCTTCGACAGCAAGCGGTTCAAGGCTGACCACAGCGACCTCTTCAAGGAGTACAGCACGGAGACAACCCGTGCAGGCTACATCAAGACAACACTAATCTAATTTTCAAACGCAATACAATTATGACTATCCAACCAAAGAGCAAGAACGCAGTAGCATGGACGGGCGAGTGTCCGATCACTTACGTAGATCTAGACACGCCACGAGAGCCACGATTTGAGGGGCAGAAGCCCCAGTACCAGTGCATCGTCCTCATCGACAAAGGGGACAAGGCGACACTCAAGGCTATCGGGGAGGCTATCCAAGTAGCCAAGGACAAGCTCACGGACACCGACCCCGCCGAGCCTTTCGCCACGCTACTCAAGGACGGTGACGAGCGCACGGACAAAAATGGCGACCCCGTGGAGTCCTTCCAAGGCAAGTGGTACTTCACCGCAAAGAACACCGAGAGACCTAACGTCTACAAGCTTACCGACACGGGAGCCGAGCCTGCAGAGACGGGCGAGGTGACCAACTGGGACGCAGGGCAGGTGGTCGTATACCTTAACGCTTACGACTACCAAGGACACAAGGGGGTCTCGGCTCGGCTCCTCGGATTTTGTAAGACTGGCTCAGTCCGTGAGCCACGGGAGACGATGCCAGTCGATGCAATGTTCGGACACCTCGGAGCCACAGCACCAGCTCCAGCACCAGCACAGCAAACTCTGCAGACGGGCTTCGATCCCAACGCTCAAGTAAGTAGCAACGACGACTTCCCCTTCTAACAATGATCACACCCGACTCTACATATACTATCGCAGTAGGGCGGTCAAGACGGGACACTGAGTGGCGCAACACGACGGTCACGTGGGGCAAGCTCAAGGAGCTACTCCAACACCGACGCACAGCCTGCACCCTTAGAGAGTACCAAGAGCTATCTAAGGAGGAGCAGGGGCGCATCAAGGACGTGGGGGGCTTCGTCGGCGGGGAACTCAAGGCGGACGGCAGGCGCACAGCCGACAATATCAAGTGTCGCACGCTCCTGACGATAGACGTTGATCACGCCACCAAGCTACCGACCAAGATAGCACCGCACTACGCCCTCATCGTCTACTCCACACACAGCCACACACCCGAGGCACCTCGCTATCGGGTGGTGGCTCCCCTATCCCGACCATGCAACGACATCGAGTACCAAGCGGTGGCGCATCGCATGGCTGAGGGACTGGGCGTGGACATTGTAGACATGACCTCCTGCGAGCCGTCACGACTCATGTACTGGGCAGCAGCTCCCAAGGACGCCGAGATCTTCTACTACGAGCAGGACGGGGAGCCAGTGGACGTGGACGCTATGCTCGCCACCTACAAGGACTACACCAACACAGCCGAGTGGGCAGGAGCTCCACGAGTGGGCAGACCACGCACCACGCCACGAGGTGCCTCGGCACGTATGGAGGATCCACGCATCAAGGACAACATCGTCGGCTCGTGGTGCCGTACCTACGACTGCATCGACGTACTCGAGCAGATGATCCCCAACCTTTACAAGCCAGCGGGCTTCAACAGATACACACACATAGGGTCGTCATCGTGGGGCGGGCTTTGCATCTACGACAACGGCACATTCTGCTACTCATTCCACAACACCGACCCCATAGGCGGGCAGTTGCTCAACGCATGGGATCTGTACAGACTGACGCACTATGCCCATCTAGATGCACGAGCAGGAGCCTCAACACGAGTAGACAGACTACCAAGTTACACAGCTATGGCAGAGTACGCACTAACGATACCCGAGGTCAAGCGGGACTACCTCGCACACACCAAGGCACGCAACACAGCAGAGCTCAGCGAGGTGGGGTTCTCCTTTGCGGACACAACCACTCCCAGCACGGACTCGGATAACGAGGACGACACCGACGACTGGCTCGGCGAGCTAGCAACCGACGCCAAGGGCAACATCGCCAACACGCTGACCAACTACGCTCTGATCCTCAAGCACGACCCCAACGCTATCAAGGGGCGGGTCGTTTACGATGAGTTCAGAGGAGAGAAGCGGGTCATCGGGGAGCTACCATGGGAGCGCACGGATGACACCTCGTGGACTGACGCTGACACAGCCTGCCTAGCCCTCTACATAGACCGCACCTACAAGCTACGGAGCAAGGACTATCTGACGATGATGCTCGATGCCGTCACGCAGGGCAACGACTTCCGTCGCAACGTGGTGCAAGAGTTTATCGAGCGGGAGGTCTGGGACGGCATACCACGAGTGGACGACCTTTTCATCAAGTACCTCGGTGCCGAGGACAACGACTACAGCCGTATGATCACCCGCAAGAGCCTTGTCGCCTGCGTGGCACGAGCTTACAAGCCAGGCATCAAGTACGACCAGATAACCGTCCTCGTAGGCTCCCAAGGCATCGGCAAGTCGTCAATCTTACGCAAGCTAGCAGGCGGGGGCGACCTCTTTATGGACAGCTTCACGATGGATGCACGATCCAACAAGATGCAGGAGAGCGTCCGAGGAGCGTGGATTATCGAAATCCCCGAATTGGAAGGCTTTTATAAGCAAGACATGAACGTCATCAAAAGCTTCGTCTCCAAGCAGAGCGACACCTACCGACCAGCCTACGGGCGGGAGCAAATCAAGGTACCCCGCACCTGCGTCTTCTTCGCTACGACCAACGAGGGGGACTTTCTTCGAGACAGCAGTGGCAACAGACGCTTTTGGATACTCCAATGCGGGGAGCCACAAGCACCGCTCAGCGAGCTGACCACCAGCGAGGTGGCGCAAGTATGGGCAGAGGCTAAGGTCATATGGGACTCGGGCAAGGAGCGACTATACCTCAACAAGGAGGAGAGCAAGGAGCTAGCCAAAAGGCAACGAGACTACGATATGGACAACGACCTCCTCGGAGAGCTACAAGCATTCCTCGAGATACGGCTCCCAGCCGACTGGGAGGAGTACAGCAAGCTGGAGCGACGAGCCTACATACAAGCCCGCAAGAGCGGGATACCATACACCCGTACGGAAATGTCGGGAGGCAACCTCATCACCGTCAAGGTCGACGGCGTATGCCCCCGCATCGAGATCTCAGCCGTCGAAGTCCTCAACGAGTTCTTCGCAGAGGACAACGGACGGGGCAACGTACAGACCCGCAAGGCTAACAGCCTCCTCCGCAAGCTGGAGAATTGGAGAGAGGGCAACCGCAGACGACTCAGTGGAGGGTACGGAATACAGAAATGCTACGACAAGATACTATGAAAAAAACCTCCGCAAAGGGTGTGATCGGTAGGTGTGATCGGTGCCGTGATTGGTGGTGTGATCGGTCGGGACTGAACACGGGTAAGTGTGATCGGTCAAAAAGACCAAACACAGCACCAAACACGGGTACCAAACACGGGCTATTTTTCAATTTTCCAACTACTTACATACTACCGTGATTGCTGTGTCTAGTAATTCTGAATGTTTGAGGAAAAGGGCGATTTACATACAGATAATTGAATATTGGGGTATGTACAGGCGGTAGGCGCTCAATACGTGCGCGTGCGAGGGTTACCAAACACACCCCCCAAGAAAATCGGAGGAACGGAGGAATCGGAGAGGAGACATTACACGCACGAGACGACAACGACAAAACAACAACGAGATGAGCAAAACGAGAGAATACAGCGAGAAGTACCTAGAGCGAAAGCTGGTCGAGCGGATCAAAGCACACGGGGGGCTTTGCCTTAAGTTCGCATCGGTCACCGAGGCAGGCTACCCCGACCGCCTTTGTCTGATGCCCCACGGCAGGACGCTGTGGGTCGAGCTGAAGACAACGGGTCGCAAGCCGACCAAGCTACAAGAGATACGACACCAAGAGCTACGAGAGCGTGGCTTTGCAGTCTACGTCGTGGACGATATGATAACCTTAGAGCAGGCAGTGAGAGATGCTACAGCGTAACCAATTACACGAGTACCAAGAGCGGGCGGTCGAGTGGATCAAGACGCACAAGAGTTGTGCGCTATTCTTAGAGATGGGACTGGGCAAGACCGTTAGCACACTAACAGCTATCGCAGAGCTTAAGGAGGCGGGAGCCGTCTCCTCCGTGCTGGTGATAGCCCCCAAGCGAGTAGCCGAGCGGACGTGGACGGACGAGATAGAGAGGTGGCGGCACCTCCAAGGGCTGACAGCCGTCAAAATCCTCGGAACGCCAGCGCAACGGCTCAAGGCACTCAGCACGCCAGCCGACATACACATCATCAACCGAGACAACGTGGCGTGGCTAGACAAGGTGCTGTCGGTACCGCTCAAGCCCTTTCCATTTGACACACTCGTGATTGACGAGCTGAGTAGCTTCAAATCGTACGGCACGCAACGCTTCAAGGCGATGAAGCGTCTCCGCACACGCTTCAACCGCATCATCGGACTAACGGGTACCCCATCGCCTAACTCGCTGATGGACATTTGGAGCCAGCTCTACATCCTTGACGGGGGCAAGCGTCTCGGGGAGTACATAACCAAGTACAGACAGACGTACTTCACCCCAGGGCGAGGTCGTGGGCATATCGTCTACGAGTGGATTATCAAGCCGTGGGCATCGGACGCTATCTACGAGCGCATCGGAGACATCTGTATGAGTATGAGAGCCGAGGACTACCTCACGCTACCGCCAGTCAACTACGTCAACGTATCGGTCGGACTGACTGACAAGGAGCGCAAGGAGTACCAAGACTTCAAACGGGACAACGTCCTCCCGACAGCAGACGGGATCATCACTGCCAGCAATGCAGGCGTCCTCTGTGGCAAGCTCCAGCAGTGGACGGGAGGAGCCATATACACGGAGGAGGGGGCAGTAGCCCCAACCACGCCTGCCAAGCTGGAGCGACTCAAGGAGATGCTCGAGGAGATCCACACGCCCGTCATCATCGCCTACCACTACAAGCACGAGCTAGCACGACTGAGAGCTGAGCTCCCGCAAGCTAAGACGATAGACGAGGCGGGAGTCTTCGATGCGTGGAATCGTGGCGAGGTGCCTATCCTCCTTGGTCACCCAGCCAGCATCGGTCACGGACTCAACCTCCAGCGAGGCGGTCACACGATAATCTGGTACACCCCCACGTGGAGTCTCGAGTTGTACGAGCAGTTCAACGCCCGCCTCGCCCGCCAAGGTCAGACGGAGCGAGTGACCATCTACCACCTCATAGCCGACGGCACGATCGACCAGCGAGTGCTGAGCGTCCTCGCCCGCAAGTCAACGATCCAAGACGCACTCATGGACGAGCTCAAGGCGGACAGTCCGAGCAAGCACCAGCCCCAGCCCCAGCTCGCCAGCTCCCGACCGCTCGTCCGAGCCACCACCAGCCCCCGCACCCCACCGCCCTTTTGATCCCGCAAAAATAATCTCAAATAAACGGGCAAATAATTTGGTAGTATCAAAAACTTTTCGTACCTTTGTGATAGCAAAGGGGGAGAGATACCCCGTAAAACACAAAGACTATGAGAGGACATATAGCAGCACACCCAGTATGTGCTTACAGAGTTTACACAGGCGATGGAGAGTTTATCAAAATCGATGGTTGCGTATTTGTAAAACTACCAGACGGCACAACGGAGAAAGTGGAGTACACCAGCAAGGCTCTAGAGGAAATATCGAACATTGTAGGAAAGCTAACGATCGAGAAGAAAGACCTCCTAGAGGAGTTCGTCACGATGCAAGTAGCGTTCGCAGAGAAGCTAGCTAGCGGGGATTTGAAACAGTCACCTAGAGCTGGAGATCCAATGTTCTACTGCTCAATCATCGATGAGGAGGCAGAGCGAGCAGAGGAGGAGAAAGCGATAGCTCGCAAGGAAGCTATGAAGCGTGGAACAGCGATATACGTAAGATTCGGAGCTATGCCCAAGGACGGCAGATCTTACAACTACCGAGACGACATCACAGAGGACGGGGTAAGCGTTTTCAAGGCTGTGCTAAGCGAGGACAAGACGCAAGTTTGGATCAACATACACTCCCAGCACGCACTCGGCACCTACCTAACCGTATGCGACAGACAACTCTATCGGGTGTACGGCAACGTAATCGGGGAGGGGTCAGACGGGGAGCCTTGTATCAAGGTTACGAGAGCGATCAAGATCAAGGACGCAGAAATAGAAGTGTATTCAGCACCAGTAGACGAGTAGATTATGACCGCAGAGGAGATCCAGCAGGCGATAGGCAGGCTCCGTGAGGAGCAGGGATTGAGCAAATATAAGGTGTCGCAGGACGGCATCTTCAGCTCATGCAATGCCGTCACACGTTTCGAGTCGGGCGAGCAGACAGCTCGCTTCAAGGCGGTCGAGCGTTACCTCGACTACCTAGGCTATAAGTTGGTGATCGTCCCCAAGTAAGACGACCACCACAACCACCACGAGAGAGGAGTGCCACACCACGGCACCCCTCTTTTTTTTTGCGCTTTGTTACTTCATATTAAATGCGTATCTTTGTGGTATACAGATAGATAGCGCAAACGTAGATAGTGAAACGACAAGAGTAGATAAATAGAGCAGCGGGCAATGAAGTACAAAAAGGAGATCATCGAGATAATAAGAGCAAGTATCACGGCAGGCGAGACGTACAAGCAGGCGTACACACGGGCAGGGATCACTGAGAGTACCTTCCACGAGTGGAAAAATAAGCACCCCGAGTTTGCCGAGATGATCAAAGAGGCGGAGGAGACGCACCGCCTCTCCAAGCAGTCCGAGACGGAGGTGAGCGTCCACAAGGCAGCCTGCGGGTACGAGTTCACCGAGGTACGCACCGAGTACGGTGTCGGAGCCAACGGACAACCGATCATTACTAAGCAAGTCAAGACCGTCAAGCACTTCCCGCCAAACATTCAAGCGGCGAAGATGGAGCTCCTCAACATCGCCCCCGAGAAGTGGGGCAACAGCCCGATGGATGACAACTTCGCAGGCGTTAGAGTGGAGGTCGTCACGACCCCGCCAGAGCAGAGCAAGGGACAGGACAAGGAGCAGGAGCAACCAGCACAGAGCGAACATCACCGTGCAGACTATACAGACCACTGAGATATACACCCGCCTAGACACAGCGGTACGAGAGGGGTACACAGCTATCTCCCTCCAAGGGTCGGCACGATCGGGCAAGACCTACAACGTGATGATATGGCTCATTCTCTACGCTCTACGAGTCCCCAGCATCAAAATAAGCGTGGTACGAGCCACCCTCCCAGCCCTCAAGGGGTCGGTGCTGGAGGACTTCGAGACGATCATGCGCCAGCTCGGAGTCTACAACGAGCGACACTTCAACAAGACCGACCTCGTCTATTGGTTCCGTACACGTAGCACGATCGAGTTCTTCTCCGCATCGGACGAGCAGAGATTGAGAGGTCGTAAGCGGGACATCCTCTTCGTTAACGAGGCTAACGAGCTAACGGCAATCCAATTTCAGCAACTCAAGATGCGTACCACACGGCTCACGATCGTGGACTACAACCCCTCATTCTCCGAGGAGCATTGGATCGCCAGCGACCTCAACAAGGATCCACGCACCTACCACTTCGTCAGCACCTATCGAGACAACCCATTTCTCGAGCAAACGGTCATCGACGAGATCGAGAGCCTCCAGCACAAGAATTTCAGCCTTTGGCAGATATTCGGTGAGGGCAAGATGGCGCAGATCGAGGGACTAGTCTTCACCAACGTGACCACGATAGACGCATTCCCCCCACACATCAAGCGCACCGTCCTCGGCATTGACTTCGGCTTCACGAACGATCCGACAGCCATCGTGGAGGTCGCCTACGACAAGGAGGCACTCTACATCAGCGAGGTCTGCTATCGTACCGAGATGCTCCAGTCAGACATCATCAAGGTGCTGAAAGGCTACCCCCGCACCAAGGTTGTCAGCGAGAGTGCCGACCCACGACTCATTGAGGAGATATACAGAGCGGGTATCAACATCCACCCCGTCCGCAAGTACGCAGGCAGTATCGAGGCGGGTATAGCGTGGATGCTTCAGCACCCCCTACGAGTCACAGCACACAGCACCAACGTCCTCAAGGAGCTGCACAACTATGTCTACTCGCAGGACAAGGAGGGCAAGCTCCTCAACACCCCGATAGACGCTTACAACCACGCCATCGATGCCACCCGCTACGTCTGCATGACGGAGTGGATGGGGGGCGAGAAGAAGCCCGTCAACCTCAGAAAACTAGCGCAAATAGTATGAGTCAGCCACAAAGGCTCGCCAAGTACAGCGAGCGACAGCAAGCCACCAGCCAGCAGGCTATCGAGCGTGCCACGGACATCATCGAGCGTGCCACGGGCAAGCCACGGAGCTACTACACGACACGCTCCCGCAAGGTCGAGTTTGTCGCCTATCGTGCGCTCTTCGCCTACATAGCAGTCGAGCTAGGAGCCAGCTACACAGCAGTCGGCAAAGCCCTCGGCAGGTCGCACGCCACAGTTATCCACGCTTACGAGAGCTACACCCTATACGCCACCACGTGGGAGCCTCTAGCGACCCTTCGCAACAAAGTCATCAACCTATCCAACCCAAAACGCAATGGAAAGCATCGAAGAAATACTACAGCTCGCACCTGCTGATGCAGTCAAGAAGCTCAAGAGCAAAGCCTTCACCCCGCCAGCGTGGAGCGACCTCGTCAAGGAGTACGACCCAGCACAGCACCCAGTCACCAACAAGGGCAAATACCCCGACAAGGTCACCCCCGACGGACACATCGAGGAGGTCACACGCATCACGCTCAACTACCAGCAACTAGCGACCAAGCGTATGTCCGAGCTAGTATGCGGTATCCCCATCAAGCGCATCTACAGCCCCGAGGACGACAAGCAACGAGAGGCGAGCGAGTGCCTCGAGGCTATCTTCCAGCGCAACCGCATCGACTCAGTCAACATCGAGCGGTGCAACGCCCTCTTCAGCGGGTGCGAAATCCTCACCCTATGGTACCCGACCGAGGAGTCAAACAACCTCTACGGCTTCGCCAGCGACTACAAGATCCGATGCCAGACCTACAGCCCTCGAGAGGGCGCACAGCTGTACCCACTCTTTTCGGAAGGCGACCTCATAGCCCTCAGCATCGAGACGACACGCACCGAGGACGGGGAGGACATCCGCTACCTTGACACCTACACACGAGACAAGCACATCACCTACCGAGAGGGCAAGGTGGGCTGGCAGGTAGCCAAGGAGGAGCCGATCAAGCTCGGCAAGATACCCGCCATCTACTGCATGCGCCCCACACCGATATGGGAAGACACTAGCAGACTGGTCTACGAGATGGAGTGGGCATTGTCCCGCAACGGCAACTACCTCCGCAAGAATTCCAAGCCGATATTTGCCGTCTTTGCGGACGAAGAGGTCTACTTCGGAGACGAGAAGAGCGAGAACAAGGAGTACAGAGCGGTCGTGCAATACCCCAAGGGTAGCACCGCAGGCTACCTCACGTGGAGCCAAGCAATCGACTCGCTCAAGTTTTATATCGCAGAGCTTCGCCAGTCATTCTTCACTCAGCTCCAGCTCCCCGACTGGAGCTACGAGAGTATGAAGTCCACACCGATGAGTGGTGAGAGTCGCAAGCAACTATTCATCGACGCTCAGCTCAAGGTCACGGAGGAGAGCGGACGACTGCTAGAGTTTTACGACCGAGAGGTCAGCGTCGTCAAGGCATTCCTCGCCATGCTCCGCCCCAACCTTGCGGACGCTATCGAGGCACTCCCCGTGGAGGTCGTCATAACCCCCTACCAAATCACCGAGCAACGAGACACGATCACGGAGCTACTAGCCGCTAACGGCAACAAGCCCCTCATCTCGCATCGTGAGTCTATCGAGCAACTCGGCTGGAGTACCAACGCCAGCAACACGCTCGAGGAGATCCAGCAGGAGAGCATGCTGAGCGCTTACGAGATAGCGGAGTAACGGAAACCCCAAGGCTCCCGATCGCAACACATAAGCATCACAACTAACACACAACACTATGCCAAGAGGACTACGCAACAACAACCCCCTCAACATTCGCAGGAGTACCGACAAGTGGCTCGGGCTTAGCCCCACACAGCGAGACCCAGCCTTCTTCCAGTTCGTCGACCTCGTCTACGGATATAGAGCCGCAGGCAAGCTCCTCCAAAACTACCAACGGCTCCACAAGCTTTACAACCTTAACGGGCTAATCGCACGCTGGGCGCCAGCCAAGGAGAACAACACCAAAGCGTACGTGGCACGAGTAGCCCGTGAGCTATCCACGTACGCAGGCAAGATGATAGACGGAGAGACACACTTAGACCTTATCCACGACAAGGATCTCCTCCGCAAGACCATCATCGCAATGCATATTGTAGAGAACGGACTGCGCCCCACAGCCAGCCAGCTGGAGGCACTAGACAAAGGACTATCGATGCTATGAGCTACTGCGCAGTAGAGACACAAGAGGAGCGCCAAGCACGCTACGACAAAGCGGTAAGCATCTACGAGTACAACCGCCAATGGCTGACGCACGACGACAGCGTCAACGCATCAATGTACCGCACATCCGTGCCGAGGGGCATCCTCAAGCGGGAGTGCATAAGGGCGGGAGTATGGGACGACTAGCGAAGATAAAGAAGTGGGCTGGGCGTATCCTCATGGGCATCACAGCAGGAGTTTTTATCGTGATATTTACTCCATTGCTGATCCTAAAGCTGATTCTGGAGTTTATCGAGAAATTCACGGCAGAGCTCACGCTCGCTGGTGTTGTTACAATCGTAATCCTATTGCTATGCAGAAGTTAGCACGACACACGGCAACCATTGCGCTACTCGCTACACTAGCCAGTTGCGCCCCCCGCTACATACCCGTCAACCACTATATCGAGACGGAGCGGGTCAAGGTCGAGCGGGACAGCGTCTACAACAGCGACACCGTCCGCATCGCAGAGAGAGGCGACACCGTGCTTGTGGAGGTCGTCAAGTGGCGGACACGCTACAAGACCGCCACCGATACGCTTATCCGAGTGGACACGGTACAGCTCCCGCCACAGCTCCTCGCACAGCCCGAGAAGAAGCGTAAGCCGTGGGAAGTCTACGTGGTTGTGGCACTCTTTACTGTGTCGTCACTGAGTGCATTGTACCTAGCCATCAAGTCCTAATGAGCAACCAAGAGAGCCGACTCCAGCCAACAGCTAACCGCTAATAGCCAACAGCCAACCAATGACCCCCAAGCAGTACGACCGCCAGCACCTCCGCCACCTCTCCGCAATGGATAGGCGCATCGACCAGTTCTTCGACAAGGCACTCAAGAGACTGGCGAGTTACGGCATATTCCTCAACAAGCCCCTCGGAGACCAGCCGTTCACGCTATGGAGTAGCAGTCGCCCAGCAACGGAGCCAAGCGGTCGCAGGCTTCGCACAGCGTAAGGTCGGAGGGCTAGATTTGTCCCAGCGAGTATGGCGCATCACCGACACGTTCCACAAGGAGGTCGAGACCGCTATGGACATCGCCCTCCGTGACGGCACCCCCGCCAACCGCCTAGCGACCGACCTCAAGCAGTACCTCAAGCACCCCGACAAGCTATTCAGACGAGTACGGGACGAACACGGACAGCTCCAGCTATCCAAGCGAGCCAAGGAGTTTCACCCAGGACAAGGGGTCTATCGCTCGAGCTACAAAAACGCCCGCAGGCTAGCCGTCACAGAGACCAACATGGCGTACCACAAGGCGGACAACGAGCGGTGGCGACAGCTAGACTTCGTCCTCGGCTACGAGGTGCAGGTATCGGGGACGAACCCCAACGTCTGCCCTCTTTGCGTGGAGCTAGCGGGCAAGTACCCCAAGGAGTTCGAATTCGTGGGCTGGCACCCCCACTGCCGATGCCACGCAGTGCCGATTATGGAGGACGTAGACAGCTTCCAAGCGAGGCAAGATGCACTCCTCAGAGGCGAGCGCATACCCGCCACGGGACAAGTGACTGAGCCTCCGAAGAACTTCACAGACCACCTCAAGGACAACAACGACCGCCTCCAGCGAGCCAGCAAGGCAGGCACGCTCCCCTACTTCGTCCGTGACAACTACAAGGTAGGCAAGGACGGCACCCTCACCCCGACATTCAACGTCCCGAAGAAGCCAAGCAAGCCAGCGATGCCGAGCATCCTAGAGCGAGCCAAGGAGCAGACACCATACAAAGGGGCTTTCAAAGGCTTACCCAAGGAGCAGAACGCAACACAACGGCAAGCCCCGAGCAACTTCAAGGACGTACGGGACAAGCTACGAGAAGCGACAAAGCCGTTTGAGCATAACCTATACGGCACCTTTGAGCCGTTTTCGCCTATGATCATCGAAGCGGTACGTATGGCGAAAGACCGCAAGACCAAGAACGCAATCTTCGAGAGCATCCTCAACGATGAGCAAGCCAGCGTCCTCTACCAAACGCAGACAGCCAAGACCACAATCTTCCCTAATCACAAGGGTAAGAAGTCTAAGTATTGGAGAGAAACACAAGGTATGGCAAAAGCTCTCAACGAGGACGGCATATCGGTGTCTTTCCTGCCCGAAATGGACGATGTCAGTTGTGCCGATACTATTCTAAAGCTAGGCAAGAAGAGATGGGCTATTGCGGACTTTAAGTACAGCACATCAACAAACTACAATACTATCGCTGAGGACATAATAGATGGGACGATTCAAGCTAGCACAATTGTACTACAAGTGGCACGAGCAGATAGGGGCGTAATGAATAAAGCTTTTGAGCAGGTAAAACGAAAGCACAAAATACCAAGACGCATAATTCTTATCAATAAGTACGGAAAGACCGTATCGCTGACACGTGCAGACATCTTGAAAAATAATGGAAGAAACAAGCTCAAGGGCTTCCTATAAAAACGAAGCAAGGAGCCAATTAGACCCCTTGCTTGTAGAGCATTCGGATTGAAACCGCTATTCCGCTCTGGTGGGATTGGCAGAACCGCTCCCACGACAAAGGTACAAACTAACAACCAATAATACAACACTATGAACGACAACAACGCACCGATAGACGAGACTTCATTTGCCGATGGCGCACAGTGGGGCAGTCTTTACAAGTCCTTCTCCGAGTGTGCAGACGGGGACGACATCACAGACAAGCCTAGCAAGCGAGGCAAAGACGAGGACGAGATCAAGACGGAGCCGAAAGGGCTAGCACTCACCACACGCTACCTCTACAGACGAGCATACGGAGAGAGCAAGCTCTTCGACATCTTAGGCACCGAGCCATTGCGGTACGGCACCGCCACGCACGTACTGACGGGAGGAGACATTGATGCGCTCTCATTCCTCCAGTACATACTCAAGCATCAGTCGCTAGAGTGGTGCATCATGTCCACGTGGTGCCTAGCCACGCAAGACATACTGCAGATACGGCAGTGGGTCGAGCAAGGAAAAATCAAGAAGTTAGACACCTACGTAGGCGAGAAAGTAGCCAACGCAGACCGAGTGCAGTGGATGCAACTAAACAATCTATACAGCGACCACCCGCACATCGGCAGGCTGGTCGCTTTCAAGAACCACTCCAAGGTTTTTGTCGGTGAGGGCGACAAATTTCCATTTGTCGTCACCTCCTCCGCCGACGTCAACACCAACCCACGACTAGAGAACACGGTCATCACGATAGACCGAGAGCTAGCACAATTCTACAGAGATTACTACAACCAAGTCAAGCGCAACGTACGATGACACAACAACCACAATACAAGGACATCAACCTCGCACAGCTCGAGGAGAACAAGGGACAGATTGACGGGTTACCAGCCAACCCCCGCAACATACAGCCCGACAAGCTAGCCAAGCTCAAGCGGAGCATACTGGACAACCCCGAGATGCTCCAGCTACGAGGCATCCTCGTCTATCCGCACGGGGACAAGTACATCGTCATCGGGGGCAATATGCGCCTCCGAGCAATGGTCGAGCTAGGTATGACCTCCGCACCCTGCGTCGTTATCCCCAGCCACATCACAGCCGACAAGCTCCGAGCCTACACGATCCTCGACAACAGCTCTATGGGTGAGTGGGACTGGCAAGCCCTCCAGCTCGAGTGGGACACCGCACAGCTCGACGACTGGGGCATTGACCTGCCCGACTTCACAGACGAGCAGGAGGAGGACGCTATCGCCAGCGAGGACAACTACGAGATGCCCGAGGAGATCGAGGAGGTCGAGACCGACATTCAGCAGGGCGACCTCATCATCTTAGAGGGGCGAGGACTGACGCACCGCCTTATGTGTGGCGACAGCACGAGGAGCGACCACTTCGCCACGCTTATGGGAGGAGCCACGGCAGACCTCATCGTCACCGACCCACCATACAACGTGGACTATGGGGACGCACGGCGACGAGTTGCACACTTGCTTGGGGATAAAAAACCAACCCACAAAGCAATCACCAACGACAAGATGAGCGATAGCGACTTTCTAGAATTCCTCACAAAAGCTTTTACTAACATGGCAGACGCACTCAAAGCGGGCGGGGCTTTCTACGTATGGCACGCAGGGAATCAAGTAAAAGCTTTCGTGATGGCATTAGAGAATGCCGGCCTAGGGTTTCGACAAAACCTCGCATGGGTTAAGAATGGAATTATAATAGGCTTCAATGACTACCAACCGAAGCACGAGCCGTGCCTCTACGGCTGGAAAGCGGGAGCATCGCACTACTTCATTGCAGAGCGAGACCACTCCACAGTCCTCGAGCGTGCCAAGAGCCTGCTCAGTGGCAAGGCGACACAGACCGAGCTACGAGCCTGCATCAAGGAGCTGACCACAGCACTCAGCGAGGGGACGGACGTACTGCGCTACGACAAGCCACTAGCCAGCAAGCTCCACCCGACGATGAAGCCGATACCGCTCTTTGGCGAGCTAATCCGCAATTCGTCACGCAAGGGAGAGAGCGTACTTGACCCCTTTGCAAGGAGCGGGACGACACTCGTAGCGTGCCACGATATGGGGCGCAACGCTTACGCTATGGAGTACAGCCCGAGCTACTGCCAAGTGATCATCAACCGCCTCACGGAGCTTGACCCCGACCTCAAAGTGACAAACGAAAGACAACGCTAGATAAACGAAATCAAGAAGTTATCAACATTTGTGCGATTTCCTTGGAGCGGACGCCCATCGCACTTATCTTTGCACCAAAACGATAAAACAATACAACAATGACACAGACCACAGAGACCGCACAGCAGGCAGGCGAGGCGATTCAAGAGACGACCAGCCAGCCCGCAGAGACCACACAGCAGGCGACGGCACCACAGCCCGAGCAGACGGCACAGCAGACCACACCACCGCCAGCCCCGAAGTCGGCATTCATCAGCGACGGCAAGCTACCACAGAGCAAGCCACAGCAGGCAGAGGCGACCAGCAAGCCAGCCGACACCACCAGCAAGCCAGCCGACACCACCGAAGAACTCAAGGCGCAGCTCACCGCCATGCAGGCACGGCTAGACGCTATCGAGAGCCAGCGCATCACCGAGACACGCACAGCAGAGGTCGAGCGCATCATAGCTCCACTAAGCGAAACGCTCAAGACGATCTACAGACGCACCCCCTTTGCGACGCTCTCCAATGAGGAGTACGCACAGCTCACCGAGACCATCCGAACGGAGGTCAACGAGCTAGCCACAGCCGACAAAGCACGGGGCGCAGTCTTCAGCAGACCCACCGCCAGCAAGCCGACCGACGGCAAGGCGAGCGATAAAGAGACCGCAGAAGTTATCAGACGACTCAATCTATAACCCACAATCCAATAACCAACTAACACCAAATCACTATGGCAGAATCAAATCTAACTCAGACCACCAAGGTCTACGGAAGCGGTAAAGACGGCATCTGCATCATCAAGTGCCTCACCGATATTCCTGGGGGACGCACCCTAGATGCGTCTCGTATCCCAGCTGATTACGATGTGATCTCAGCGGGTCACATCGTAATCTCTAAAGCAGGCGAGTACATCCTCCTCGGAGTATCGGGCGGGAAGTTCGCCACGCTCACCGAGGGCGAGAGCTACGTAGGCGTCCTCCGCACGGCTATTATGCGCCAAGACCCCCGTGGTGCTATCGTCACCGCTGGGCAGGTCAACGGAGCCTGCACGCCTTTCCCGATCGACGATGCAATCGCCAAGGGACTCCCCCACATCGAGTTCCTCTTCACGGACAAACGCTAACCAACTAACACAAGACACCTAACACTATGCAAGAATCACTTTTTAAGGAACTAGTCGACAAGTACCTCGGGTCAGTCGTAGGCAAGGTCGTAGAGACGGAAAACGGAGCCACCACCCCACCCACGCTCCTACACAAGACGATGCTCACCAACGAGTACTCGCCCGACCTCAACTGGGGTGCCAGCACGCTCAACAACAGCGTGGTCGCAGCGGACGTAGTGTCGCTCGACAGCTCGCTACCCCTCAAGAGCCGTGCCACGCTACGAGTAGCTACGGGCAAGCTCCCCAAGCTCGGTCTCAAGTACCGCAAGAGCGAGAGCGAGATCAGCGACCTCAACGTAATGGTCGCACGAGGCACCAACGAGGCGACCATCGCCAGCAAGCTACTCGACGACACCGTACGAGCTATCAAGGCTATCGATGTCCGCAACGAGATTATGTTCCTCCAAGGTCTATCCTCGGGCGTCGTCCTAGTCACTGACGAGAACAACCAAGGGACGGGTATCCGTGCCAGCTTCGGCTACAAGGACGAGAACAAGGTCAAGGCGAAGAAGCCGTGGAGCGGTACAGGCGCAACGCCACTCTCCGACATCACGGCAGTCTTTGACAAAGCGAACGCCGACTCCAACCACATTGCTCACGTCTATGTGGACGCCAAGACCTTCAACGAGCTAAGGTCGAGCGAGGAGGGCAAGATGCTCGGAGCCAGCTACAGCGGTCACGTAGTTACGGACAAGACGCTACTAGCCGTCCCACCCCATGCTACCTTCCTCGAGGCTCTCAAGGACGAGTTCGGCGCTGAGTGGCACATCGTAGAGAGCAAGTACCGCATCGAGGGACTAGACGGCACGAAGAAGCCCGCCAACGCTTGGACGGAGGGCAACATCGTCTTCACGCCCACAGACAAGGTCGGACGACTGGTCTACGGAACACTGGTCGAGGAGACCAACCCAGTTGCAGGCGTTGTCTATCAAAAGGCAGGCGACTACACGCTCATCTCCAAGTACAGCACCAACGACCCCGTCGAGGAGTACACGGCAGGGCAGGCTTTATGTCTCCCCGTCATCGATGGCGCTGACGGCATCTATCTACTCACGCAGAAGTAAGCACTGAGAGATGACGCTGAGCGAGTACCTACGAGGATTATCCAGCTACCCCCTATCTGAGGAAGCTCTCCAGAGCATCCTCAGTAAGCGGGGTGCCTCCTACGACACGGACACCATCGACGATGACCAGCTCCTAAGCCTCACCACGGCAGACGTCTATCGCTGGCTCTCCACCGCCCCCGACGTATCGCAGGGCGGGCAGAGCTACAGCCTATCGGACAACATACGGGAGTACTATCGCAGACGTGCCAACGAGTTGTACCGAGAGGCGGGCGAGCCTGAGAGCGTCCTCGAGGAGCATCCACGTTACGGCTACAAGGGAGACAGGCTATGATCATCACGAGTGGCAAGCTCGAGTACAGAGCTAGAGACGGACGGGAGTACGACGAGAACGGCTACCCCGTACAGCAGACCACCACGTGGTCGCCAGCGGTGCCGTGCCAAGTCGTGCCACTGCAGTACGACCGCACCGTCCTCTCCAGCACCACCGAGACCCCCGTCATCATAGCCCGCTACGAGGTGCTAATCCACGCTCGCCACTACAAGGAGGCGGACGAGGTACGCATCACCGACACGAGGAGCGGGCAGGTCGAGGAGCTACGAGTTCTCTCAGCTGAGTACCTACGAGCCGTTAGCCAGTACAAGCTACTATGTCGATAGAGGTCACTACACCGATCGGAGAGATCGAGCAGTACATCGAGGAGCAACTCAAGCTCAAGGTCGAGGTGCTAATCAATAAGCTCAGCTACATCGGTGAGGGCGCCCTCTGCATCGCACGAGAGCAAGGGAGCTACACCGACCGCACGGGCAATCTGCGAGGCTCCACGGGCTACGTGATAGCCGTGGACGGACAAGTGACCAAGCGGGCAGGCTTCGACTCAAAAAACGAGGACGGAGCCGCCTTCGCCGAGACGCTAGCCCGCACCACCGAGGGCAAAGCGGTACTCGTAGTTTGTGCAGGGATGAATTACGCCACCTACGTATCGGCACGAGGATACGACGTACTAGACTCAGCGGAGCTAGAAGCCAAAGTCCTAGCCGAAAAGTTACTCAAGCTATGAACCGCAAGAGCGTAACCAGCCGAGAGGTGCAGACGACCGTTTACAAGCTCCTCCGTGAGAGCGAGCTATGTAAAGCGATCAACGGCAAGCTTTACCACGCCACGACCCGCCCCCGAGCCAGCCACAAGGAGGACATCATCGTCCGCTACACAGCAGGCAGGAGCGGGGAGGTACAAGAGGGTGTGGTGACCGTCCTCATCTACACCGAGCCGATACCAGCGAGTGACGGCACACCACGAGAGGACATAGCCCGCACGGCACAGATAGAGCGACTAGCGACCGACTGGGTCGACGACCTCCCCACGGGGCGGTACCTCTTCACTCCGTCCGACACAGCTCAGACGCTCTACGACCCCGAGGCGGGACAATACTTTACCAGCATCAAAATCAATTACAAACACTATTAACCAACCAACCTAACACTATGGCACAGAACCTAGAACTAACATGGGGTAAATGCACCGTCGGCTACAAGATCGGCAGTGCAGCCCAGACGGAGGAGCCTAAGCAGGACTCCACCAAGCTCAACGTAGCGGAGGGCAACGTGCAGGAGGCTAAGATCGAGGGGGGCGAGATAATCGCACTCCGCCGTGACGGCGACATCTACACGCTCGAGTGGGACACCTACATCCACCCCGCCAACGCTGACAAGTACAAGGCACGCATCGCAGAGCCTAATGTCAACATCACCGACCTAGCGGTCACCCCCGCAAACAAGGAGGCACTGAGCATCAAGGCACCCACCGCCAGCCTGCACAGCACCTTCAGCTTCGACACGCAGGGCGGCATCTTGATGCACAACAAGGCGACCTTCGTCAAGAGTGGCGACACCCCACTCTTCGAACTCGCCAAGGCGACAACCAGCGCATAGCCAGCTAACAGCCAACAGCTAACGGCTAACCCTACAGCCCCGCCCCACACGACTAGCCGACCGAAGCAAATACGGGGCTTCCAGAGCTAGCCACGGGGCGGGAGCTAACACAAGAGCGAGAGGTTAGACGATAGGGAGCGGGGTTTTTCTTTTGCTTGTTTCTTTTCCCCCGCTCACCTATCACCCCTCAACCCATTAACCACTAATACACCACTATGCTAGACAGCATCATCACAACCATCATCACAGCTCTCATCGGAGCCGTCGCCACAGTATGGAGTTACTGGGCAGGGCGCAAGAAGCGGGACAGCGACAACGCTAAGGACAAGGCGAGCGCCATCAAAGACCTCAACGAGACCATCGACCAGCAAGGCGCACGCATCAACGACCTATACGAGGTCGTCCTCACGCTCAAGAGGGAGAACTACAAGCTCTCCACACAAAACGAGCAACTCCTAGCCAACCAGAGCGCACTCCTCGAGGAGATAGAGGGGCTACGCAGGGAGCTAGCGCAGTACAAGCGCACATCCGTGCCAAAAGCACGCAAGTCAGAGCCAACAGCTAACAGCTAAAAGCCAACCGCCATGATCGAGACACAGACAAGCAACCTTCTCAATGACACCCCTACGACCATCGTCATCGGGGGTGCCACCTATCAGATAGCGCCCCCCACCTTCGCCAACCTCGCACGCATATCCAGCGAGATAGCGCAGCTAGAGATCGACACCATAGACCCCGAGCGACTTGCCGAGGGCGTCCTCCGTGAAGCACGCCACGGCTACCAGCTAGCCCGCATCATCGCCACAGCCATTGCAGAGACCGAGCGCCCCTCGAGGCTCCAGCGCACGTGGCGCAAGCTACGGGAGCGCATCACCCGCACCACCTTAGCCGACCGCATCTACAAGACCGCCACCCCCTCCGAGGCGACACAAGCTTTTGCGGAGATCCTACAGACGTTACAGCTGGGTGATTTTTTCGCAATTACCACTTTCCTCAGCGGGGCAAAGATAACACGGGCGACGAAAGTGGAGACAGATACAGAAGCGACAGCCCCTGGAGCCTCATCGCAGGCTTAATGAAGACCTACCGCCTCTCGTGGCACGCTGTTGTCCACGAGATCAGCTATGCCAACCTCATACTCCTCTCCAGCGTCATACCCGACTACGATAGTCCCAAGACGGACGGAGAGACCTCGGGGACGCTACACCTCAGAGCAGACGACCCCGCAAACGCAGACCGCATTAGACACCTACTACAGATATGATACAAGGCAAGGGCGGTGAGATAGCCGCACGAGTAACACTCGACACATCACAACTAGACAAAGACGTACAGCGAGCCACGGGCAAGTTCCGACAGATCTCCCAGAGCGCACAGCAGGAGAGCAACCGCATGCGGGACGCTCTCCTCGGTGTCGGCAAGGCGATGGGGATAGCCTTCTCCGCACAGCAGGCGATAGCTTTCGTCAAGCAGGTGGTCAATGTCCGCAGTGAGATCCAAGCCCTCGAGGTATCATTCCGAACGCTCCTCGGGAGCCAGCAAGCGAGTGCCGAGCTGATGCGACAGATGAAAGAGTTTGCAGCCGCCACACCCCTCCAGCTGGGCGACCTAGCCAAGGGAGCGCAGACGATGCTCGGCTTCAATGTCAACGCTGAAGAGATTATGCCTATGCTCAAGGCGATAGGCGACATCTCAATGGGCGATGCTCAGAAGTTTCAGTCGCTCACCCTAGCCTTCTCACAGATGCAGTCCGTGGGTAAGCTTATGGGACAAGACCTCCTGCAGATGATCAATGCAGGCTTCTCGCCCCTAGCCGTCATGGCGGACAAGACGGGCAAGTCGATCGGCGAGCTCAAGGAGGAGATGTCAGCTGGAGCCATTAGTGCCGACATGGTCAAGCAAGCTTTCATTGACGCCACCAGCGAGGGCGGGCAATTCTTCGACATGCTGTCGGGGCAGGGCGACACGGTTAAGGGCGCACTAGCTCAGCTGTCGGGAGCTTTCACCGACATGTTCAACGGCATTGGCGAGCAGAGCGAGGGGCTGATCAAAGGATCCGTCAAGTCCCTGCAGTGGCTCGTGGAGAACTACGAGACGCTGGGCAAAGTCCTCGTGGGGCTAATCGCCACCTACGGGGTGCATCGAGCCAGCCTTATGGCAGAGATAGCCGTGACCCGTGTCGCTGCACTACAGACCAAGGGCTTCACCACGGCTCAGATACTCCTGCACGATGCGACCAAGGCAGCAACAGCCGCACAGAAAGCCTTCAACAAGTCGATGCTCGCCAATCCGTACGCACTAGTCGCTATGGCAGTCATCGGGCTGAGCTATGGGGTCTACAAGCTCGCCACAGCTGAAAGCGAAGCGGAGAAAGCACAGAAGCGTCACAACGACCAAATGGAGCGTGGCAAGAAGATGCTCGAGGACTACAGCCAAGCCGTGGACGACTATATAGCCAAGATCAAAGACGCTAACGCTACCGACCTCCAGCGCACCAAAGCTTACGAGGAGTTGATACGACTACTTCCCCAGCTCAAGGGCAAGAGCCTCGAGGAGGTGAGCCAAATGGATACGGACGACCTCGACAAGCTCAAGAAGCAGAACGAGGACATTATCCACTACCAGCAACTCAAGAAAGAAGCAGAGCGAGCAAAGAAAGCAGTCGAGGAGGCGCAACGAGGTGTAGAACTAGCCAAGCAGTCCACGGGGCAGGGCTACGCCACAGAGCTGGCGTACGCTGAGCGGAAGTTAGTCGCACGGCAGAACGACCTCCGACTAGCAGAGGAAGCCCTCCGCACAGAGGAGGAGACACAGCGCCGTGCCGAGTGGGAGGCGAAGACGCAATCCGAGAAGGTCGCATATCTAGAGGAGCAGATCAAGATCCAAGAGCGACAGCAGAGCGTCTACTCGAGTATGCTACCTCCGCAAGCTCGCCAGCTAGCTATGCAGGGCAGGATCTCCGACGCACTCAGAGTGTGCCGTGAGCAGACGGGCGGTATGGCGCATGGACTAGAGCGGGCAGTCCGCAACACAGCAGGCTTTGCCATACAGATAGACAAGCTCCGAGGGCAACTCGGACAGCTACAGACAGAGGACACGGGCAGGAGCTACAAGCAGGCACTAGCAGACGCATACCAAGAGTACCAGCGCACACAGCAGGCTCTCGAGGACGCCAAGGACAAGCAAGAAACAGACTACCTAAGAGCTAAGGAGGAGGCGGACAAAGCAGAGCAAGCGTACAAAGCACTCGGGGGCAACACATCGCCACGCACCACCACGGCTCCCAAGCGTGACCTCAAAGCAGAGCAGGCAGAGGAGCGCAGACGGCTCCAGCAGTTAGCCGACCTCAAGGCAGACTTTGCCAAGCGGGAGCTACGCACCGCTATGGACAACGAGTTTGCCCTCAAGCAGGCTCGCATCTCAGCTCAAGAGGACACGATCCAAAAAGAGCTGGAGCTAGCCCGCCTCCACACGGCACAGCTTAAGGAGGAGAACAAGCGACGGGAGGAGGACTGGATAGAGACCCTCCAGCGCAAGCGGGAGGAGGAGTGGAAGCTACAGAACCCCGCCAAAGCTAAGGAGGGCTACAGCTTCACAGGCGTCACCACACGGGACGACCTCAGCAAGCAACAGCTAGAGCAACTAGCCGAGTACGACCGCATCGCCACCGAGCAGGGCGTCAAGGCAGAGACCGACGCACTCGCCAAGCGACTCCAGCAGTTCGAGAGCTACGCACAGGAGCGTCAGCGCATCGCCAAGGAGTCTGCCGACAAGGAGGCCGACCTGCGCAAGCCCGACGGCTCGCTCCGTGAGGGCGTGACGCAAGCGAACCTCGACGAGCTGAAGCGACAGAGTGACGAGGCACTATCCAAGATTGACGAGGCGTGGGCAGAGCGTCAGGAGACTTACCAGCAGTGGATGACCGATATCGCCAGCATGTCCATCGCACAGCTCGAAGAGGAGCTGAGACGAGTACAGCTACTCCTCGCTAAGGCGCAGATAGAGGGCAATGACGACAAGAGCGTGGCGGTGATCCGTACGCAAGTCGAGCAACTCCGTAAGAAGCTCGGAGAGGTACACCAAGAGGCACAGCGCACGGGACAGAGCTTTGCCGACTGGAGCCGTGCCACCGAGACGCTACGAGCCACACGGGACGAGCTAGACGGCATCGCTGAGAGCATACGACCGCTCAGCGATAGCCTCGCTGACGCTATCCAAGACGTGGCAGGCTTAGCCACCCCCGTGATCGGCATCATCGGCAGTATCGGCAAGTTTGCCGAGATGACACAGCAAGGTATCTCCGCCACCGCCACCGCCACGCAAAAGGCTATCGCAATGGCGGAGAAAGGTACCGTCATCCTCACCGTCCTATCGGGAGCGTTACAGCTAGCCACCAAGGTAGCACAGCTCTTCAGCAGGGACAAGCGCCACAACCAGCAGATCGAGGAGCTAGCGGACAAGATAGCCGACATTCAGTGGCACCTAGACCACTGGGGCTGGGACAAGCTCGAGGAGAGCGCAGGCAGACCGCTAGAGCATATCAACGAGTGGCTCGCAGAGGCACGACTCAAGGCACTAGCAGCTGCAGCCGCCACGGGAGACTATGCCAAGTCGTGGCAGGTGATGCAAGACATAACAGCAGGCACAGAGCAGGCAGGGCGACGGCTCGCTGACGCTTATATGCAAGCGGACTATATGGCGGGCAAGCTCTTCGGCTCCGACCGCTACTCAGAGGCACGCAGACAGCTAGACCTTATGGGCAAACAGGTCGCACTCATAGCCAAGCAGAGAGAGGAGGAGCAATCGAAGAAGAAGCCAGACAGCGGTAAGCTAGACGAGTACGACCGCAAGATGCAGGAGCTGACAGCCAAGATGGCGGGCTACATAGACGATATGCTGAGCGACCTCCTCGGGGGCGATGCTATCCAGCTAGCCGACAAGCTCGGCAACGCACTCTTCGATGCATTTTCCAAGGGCGAGGACGCTGCGAGAGCTTTCGAGGGAGCGGTCAACGACATCATCAACAATATGGTCAAGAAGCTCCTCATTCAGCAATTTTTGGAGAAACCAATAGCCGAAGCGATTAACAAGCTCAAGCAGGCAGCGACCAAGGACGGAGAGCTAAGCATAGACGAGATGCTAGCCAATGTCGGGCTAGTCTTTGACGAGCTGAGCAAGGTCGGAGAGGACGCAGGCAAGATACAAGGCATCTACGAGCAGATCATCAAGGCTATCGGTATGGATCTAGACGACACCCTCACGGGACAGCGCAAGGGCATAGCGACCGCCAGCCAAGACAGCATCGACGAGCTTAACGGACGAGCCACCGCCATACAGACGCACACCGCCAGCATAGCGGCAGGCACCGCACGCCTCACGAGCTTAGCGCAAAGCACCTTTGACCAGCTCGTAGAGGTCGGTCGTATGGTCAAGGAGGGCAACGCCACCCGCCAGCGCATCGAGACCTCCACCGCCACCATCGCCACCAAGGTACGAGACTTCGACACGTACGGAGTAAAAATGAAGAGATAGACACCATGACGACACTACAGAAAGCAATCCACCAATGCAAGCTAGCGGGAGCCTGCGAGCTCCTGCGCCCCAATATGTCCCCGACAGAGCTTTGCCAGCTCCTACGCACACCACAAGGCGAGGAGTTTATCCTCAAGGGACTGCCGACCTTGTCCTTGTGGCGACTCATAGGCGAGGAGTACAAAGGCGTACTCGCACAGCACCACATCTACCTAGACGCTGGCTATATCGAACTAGACGGCGAGACGACACGCCTCATTGCCATAGGAGCCACGCACCTACGCATCACAGCCGACCAGCCGAAGCTCTACAACGTCACACTCATACACGGAGCCAAGGCGGACGTACTAGCGACCAACTGGGCAGTCGTCAGCGTGGAGCGTGACACACAGAGTACCGCCTACATAGCCTGCACCGACAACGCTATATCGATATGATGGACACCATAACACTGAGAGCGGGGAGCCGTACCCTCTACACAGCACCGATCATGCTGGGAACATCGAGCGACCTCCTCCAGCTCACACAGCCCCGCAAGCCTATCACCACCGACTGGGCTGAAGAGCCACGACTAGACACCGTACAGACTATGCTCCAGCCACAGCCCACCCGACCGCTACGGCTAGACGTATGGCTCCCCACGGGTACACCACACAGCGACCTCCAGCGCATCGACACACTGCAGGTCAGCATCCTCCGACTATACAACGTGCAGATCCGTGAGGTACACGAGCGTGACAGATACCCCGACGGCAGCATCTACACCCTGCGTGGCACGATCCTGCAGGACAAGGCACCCACCACAGACCCCACCGCAGACCTCAAGCAGTCGACAGCTAGCAAGGAGTACACCATCACGTCCGAGCGCATACCGCTCGCCACCATCGGGGTAATACCGATAGACGGCTGGCGATCAGCTTTGCGGGACAAGACCGCCTACAAGGTGACCAGCCCCGAGGCGAGTCGGGAGGTTGTCCTGCCAACCTTACTGCAGGGTAACACGCTCGCACAGCTCCTCAACGCACGGGACATGCTAGACGCACTACTATATAGAGAGACCCGCAACCAGCTCACCACACCCTACGGCACCTTCGACTGCACCTTCTCCCGATCTCGTATCAGTGGCTACTGGCTCGGGATCAATCCCTACATCATCTACGACCTTACACTGACACTCGTATGACCCTCAAGTTTTACCAATACGGCTCCGACCGCCTCGTTGCCACGCTAGAGCTAGACGAGGCGCACTCCTCGATCATCGACAAGATCAACGAGCCGACACGGCTCTCCGCCACGCTCACCAGCACCACAGCACCCGATATCCAGATAGGCGCACGCACCACATACGAGGGCATCACCTATTACGTCACCAAGGAGCCGACAGTCCGCAAGGAGCATAGCCAGCTCTACACCATAGAGCTAGACCTCGAGACTATCATCGGACTAACCCGCCACGTGATCCTCGACAATCCCGTGGACAAGCGCTCCAGCTTCGATTACACCGCCAGCGCCACGGAGCATCTACAGCTAGTCGTGGACTCGCTCAACGGGAAGAAGCTCAGCAACGTACCAGCGTGGACACGGGGAGCGATCCGTTGTACCAACAAGGTTAAGCACATCAAGTACGACGGCATATCAGCGTGGGACGCTCTCCAGCTCATCCGTGAGACCTACGAGACAGACCTCCACATCGACGGCACAGCCATTGCCCTAGGCATAGCAGGCGACAAGACTAACGCCCTCAAGCTAGCCTACGGAAAGGACAATGGCATACTCAGCGGACTAGAGCGTCTCAAGCACGACGACGCTCCAACTCCCATGCGCCTATACGTCACGGGTACCAAGCGCAACATGACCAAGGGCAGGCTCACGATGCAACATCTAGAGACGCTCAAGGTAGACGACAACGGCATCATACACCACGGAGATGGTGCCAGCGGACGCATCTTCCACACGAACACGACGGGGCAGTACATCTCAGAGTTTACCCACGACAACGGGGAGCAACCCCTATACACGGAGGCGACCTACACCAACGAGGACATATACCCCTCGCACGTCTCCACGATACAGAGTGTGACCAAGGTCAAAGACCACTTCGAGGTCAACAGCGACTTCGACTACACTTCACTCCAAATCGAGGGCGAGCAGATGCAGGTAGTCTTCCAGACGGGCAACCTTGCGGGGCGCACATTTGACGCACGCCACTACACCAGCACGGGCAGGATCGCCATTGTCCCCAAGGAGGAGGACGACACCACACTCCCCAATGACACGCTATGTCCCAAGGTCGGAGACAAGTACATCGTCACGGGCATCAAGCTACCCGACAAGTACGTCAAGGAGGCACAGCGCAAGCTCACAGATGCAGCACTGAGCCACCTCCTCAAGCTCCAGCAACAGCGATACAGCTACAAGGCGGAGATAGACCCCGTATACCTGCACAAGCACAAGACCACCATCGGCACCAAGCTAGACGTAGGCAAGTACGTACACCTCACCGACCAGCAGATAGCCGTCGGTGATCCCTACATACGCATCATCTCCAAGCGTACCTACCTCGACCGCCCCTACACGCCAGAGATAGAGCTATCCAACGAGGTCGAGCGCATCGGATACCTAGACAGACTCATCAAGATAACCGACAGCGCCATAGCAGATCGTGCCAACATCATAGGACGCATACGAGACAGCCGTGAGGAGCTAGACCTCGTAGCGGGTGCCGTGGAGCGGCTATCCGAGCAGTACAGCATCGAGGCGCACACGATCGGATCACCGATCCTCAAAAGCGACAAGGCGCTATACACCATACAGTGCCGCATCGTACACATACCCACAGGGACGGATTACACCGACACGCTGCTGTACTCAGCACAACTAGTCACACCCGAGTGGTACCGCATCAACCCCGAGGGTCACGACCGCATAGGACTATCCGATGAGAAGTGGGCTATCCAGCACCGAGGAGCCGCCGAGGTCGTCATAACCCGTAAGGACTTCGTCACCTCCTGCACCGTGGGATACAAGATCCCCCGAGACCAAATAATCAACGCTATCAAGTCATTAGAACATTAACAACAATCCAAATACACTATGGCAACAGATCCAGTATTACAGTGGCGAACCCACGTAACAGACAGCACCGACCAAGATACCATACTTGGCAACCTCGACTTCCTCGAGCAGTTTGGCGAAGCCATCACAGGCGACACATCGCTCCAAGAGCACTTCAAGGAGATCCGCAACGGCATCAATAACGGCACTATCAAGCCTACCGAGTGGAAAGACAGCACGGACTTTAAGGAAATCATCTCCAAGCTCACCAACGCATCATCTGGCAAGATCTCAACCCTCACGAAGCAGGGCGAAGACTTCAAAACCACACTCGGCAAGAAGCTCGATAGTACAGACTTCAGTGCCTTCAAGGAGGGCGACTTCAAAACCACCACAGAGAGCCTCGGAACACGCCTCGACACAGCCGAGGACAGTATCACCGACCACACCACAACACTATCTGGCTACGGGACACGCATCAAAAACGCTGAGATCGCTCTCGGCAAGAAGCTCGACTCATCAAAATTCGAAAACTTCAAAAAGTACACCAACGAGCAGCTAGGCACACTAGCCCCAAACTCAGCGCTAGAAGCACTCCGCACACTCCTCAACAACGAAATATCCCATTGGACACGAGCCACCACCCCAAAGCCACTAGACGATTATGCCTCCACAGCAACACTCAAGGGCATCAAACAGCCGTGGGAGGAGGGAGTCAACGCAGAGGACAAGGACTACCTGCCCGAGCGACACATAGGCGACCTATGCACCGTCATAGGGGAGAAGGCGACAGACAAAGGCGTATCCTATCGCTTTGTCAAGCACGACACAAACGACTCCTACACGTGGACTAAAGTCATCGACAACGACGGCGTCCTGGCTCTCAATAAGCACGCAGAGTTTATTGTCGAGTACGACAAGCGCCAGACTAAGATCGACAACACACTCGCAGAGAAACAACCCAAAGGCAACTACATAGAAAAAAAAGAATTCGACGCCAACAACACAAAAGTTGACCAAGAGATCAAGGAGCTAAAAGGCACCTACAAGGTGACCGTCACAACCCAAGGAGAGATACGCAATGGGCAGATAATCGGAGGCACAACCCACGACGGCAAGCCCGCGATACTCCACACCGCACACGTCTATGGTATACTTGGCAACAAGATCACCGATACGAAGATCCTCAACAAACTCAAGTGGACGGTCAACAGTGGACGCACCTCCTTCCCCGAGCAACGCTTCGTCACGGGAGCCACTTGCTACGTCACCGCAGACGACTTCGTCCGAGTCCTCCACACTCAGGGGTCAACCCCACAATTTTACGATATAGAGCTTAACAGCTCATTCTAACCCGCCACGTGTAACCCTCTGTAGGGACGCTCGGACGTGTCTAGTGGGAGGGCGTCCGTTGCATCACAGCAAGCCCCCGAGCGTCCCTACATCTTTCCCCCTCTAACCTCTAATATCTAAAACCCTATGATCGAATACACCGCACGCATCACATCAACCGACAGCCCCCGAGTGGGAGGACGTAATCTCTTTCGCAAAGAATACCTTAGAAGTAATTATATTTCTCTTGCTTATTCGATCCCCCTAGAAGCTATCAATCCTCGTGAAGGAGACAATACTTACATACTATCGTTTGACTATAAGATAAGCCCAGAGGATAAGGCTTCATCGCCTAGGATTACATGTCTTTATAAAGATCGCAAAAGTATATTTTGGGATTCCAATGTTGTGCGTGACGGCGAGTGGCATCACAAGGAGTACACGATACAGCTCGATACAGACGAGAGGAGATATCCAATCAACGGCTGGTTTGCGGACTACGGCTCAGCTAATGGTCGCACCATTGATATGGTTGCAGTCCGCAACATCAAGCTCGAGCGGGGGACGGTAGCCACCGACTGGACACCCGCCCCCGAGGACGTGGAGGATAGCATCAGCACGGTCAGTACGAGCTTGGTCTCGCTCGCCAGCACCCTCCTCGACCCCGAGCAGGGCGAGATACACAAGCTGACGGACTTGCTGGACAAGCACAGCGAGAACTTTGAAGACCTCGCCACCCACCCGCTGACCATAGACCAAGACGGCTATTGGCAGGTATGGAGCGTCAAGGATAGCAAGTACCTCACCACGCAGTACCAGTCACGTGGCGATAAAGGAGATAAAGGCGAGGACGCAGGACGCTACCTAGGCAGGGCTAAGCGCATACACCCCGACTTCAACGGCAACTACCTACTAGAGCCAGAGGGTAGTAGCTGGCAGACAGCCAAGGAGGGAGACTACGTGTATCTAGTCGGAGACCTATCTAACAGAGGAGGAGACAAGGATACCTACTACATAGTCCGAGAGCATAAGAGCAAGACGGTGTGGGAGGTGTACAACATCAAGGGTCGCACGGCACACATCGAGTGGCACGGCACTAGTCTCGTCGTAGACGACCAGCCACCCGTAGACCTACGTGGTGAGGCGGGTCACAGTCCCAGCCCCGAGGAGGTACTCGGCACATCACGCTTTGCCGAGCTACTCGGTGGAGAAGTAACCAGCAAGGTAACCCCATTGTCCAATGAGATCAACAAGAGCAGTAAATATGCCGTCGATCTAATAAACGAGGCACAGCTCCAACTGTGCGACCTACAGGTGCTAGGTATGTCCGACGGGGGCGTCATAGAAGTCAAGCGCCAAGTGGCGTGCTGTCATTACGACTACCCAGAGCGCATCATAGGGACAGACTCGACACCACAGACCATACCAAAGCACCAATACGTGAGAGCGCAGATACCCCTCACACTACGCTCCTCACACAACGCACTAAGTAGGGAGGTTACCAACCTGCAGATGCAACTAACCAGCTACATTCAGCAGTTCAACAGGACGAAGGACGAGCTAGCCCAGCTCAAGGCAGACACCGCCATAACCCCCGTACTCAACGCAGACACACGCAAGAGAGGGTCTACACTATACCCCAAGTACGGGGATTGGCTCCTCACCAGCGATAGCCAAGAGCAGTATATCTCCTTCAGCGGTCTACCAGCCTCAATCGGCAAGAGCATCTACATACAGACCCGTCGCAAAGCCTACCTCAACGCCAACGGACACACCTTCTACGGCTTGCCAGGCACCTCCACGGAGGGCAACAGATGGCTATCTAACAACACGACCTATCGCTTCGTCCGAGCCGACGCCACCACGTGGCTCGTCACCGCCAGCCCCTCGCCCTATCCGTGGACGTAGCGCACAGCCCCCACCAGCTATCCTTATCCGCAATTTCACTACCTTTGCGGACAGAGCGAGCGACCCCGCCAGCACCCAAATTTCTACACATTTGATGCTACGTTGTTGCTCGCAAGGATGTCATATATGCGTTACTTCGTAATTACTAGCACGTTACACAACCACAACTATCTTTGCCATACGAAGTTAGCCATTTGCATCTAAACCGACAAGTCCACTATGTCTACAAATAGTTTGATCGAACCTCTCTCTACCCCGACCACGGGGCAGCCAGCCATACTCATCCTCAATGGCCCTAACTTGGTCAACGTGGGTCAGCGCGAAGCTGAAATCTACGGATCGACACCATTAGTCCCCTACTTGGAGCAGCTAGCCCGTGAGACCACCGAGGCGACAGTTGCCATCCGCTACTCACACTACGAGGGCGCACTCATCGAGTACCTCTATATGGCTCAGGAGCTAGGCTACCAGGCGGTCATACTCAATGCGGGGGGCTACACGCACACCTCCGTAGCTATCGCAGACGCGATACGCGCCATCGCACTACCAGTCATCGAGGTGCACATCTCCCAGCCACTAGCCCGTGAGTCTTACCGCCACACCTCACTCATAGCGCCCTACTGCCGTGGTAGCATTGCTGGCTTTGGCGTGGCCAGTTACGACTTAGCCGTACGGGCAGCCATTCAGCTAATCCGTTGACACCTTATATTATATAGAGTATGGACGCAGAGCTAGAGCTTTATGCGCAGCAGCATAGCTCCTTCGGGCATCCCCTACTAGATGAACTGCTCCGCACGGCCTATGTGCGGCTCTTACAGCCGAGGATGGTGTGTGGTGCTACGCAGGCGGGACTGCTCTCGATGCTCATTAAGCTCAGTGGTGCTAAGCGTGTACTGGAGCTAGGAGCTTATAGTGGCTACTCAACGATAGCGATGGCGATGGCACTCGAGCCAGTGGCGGGCGAGATCGACTCCATCGAGTGCGATGCTGAGATGATCCACTTCCTCACCCCCTTTGTAGCACGTAGTGGCTGTGCCGAGCGCATTCACATACACCACGGTCAGGCTCTAGAGCTAATGCCCGGACTGCTTGCGCAGCACGACTACGACCTCGTCTACATAGATGCCAACAAACGTCAGTACCCTGACTACTACCAGCTACTGCGCAAGCAACTATGCCCCAAGGCGATCATCCTTGCGGACAATACCCTCTGGGACGGTAAGGTAACCGCCCCAACGAGCCACCACGACTTGCAGCTCGAGGGGATCCAGCACTTCAACGAGCTAGTCGCTCAGGACAGTGGCGTGGAGCAGCTCCTCCTGCCGCTCCGCGATGGGCTCACGATCATTCGCATCCTGCCCGCTTAGTCAGGCTGAGCAGGAGCTATGGGTTTTACCTCTTGAGTAGGTAGTTCAGTCGTTGTGGGCGTCGCCGCGGTAGTTTGCTTGATAGAGTCGCTCTTCGCTTGCATCTTAAGCGATGTCACCTCTGTGCGTAGCTTGATCAGCTCCTCACGCTGCTCAGCCGTGAGTTTGTTGAGCTTGAGCCACTCTAGGAGCGCACGTACCGCTAGTCCGATCGTGATGACCGTAACCGCTCCGATGGCACCCGACCAGGAGATAGTGACAAAAGGCAGATCATGCGTAGGCGTACGCCACCCGAAGAGCGCCTTGCAGAGGATCGGCATAAAGAGTGCGACCACCGCCACGATCAGCACAAAAGCGACATAGCCACCGAAGTGCCGACGACGCATCATATGCCCAGCTACATAGTAGTAGTTGAGGTAGAAGATTAGGATCAGAAAGATGTCGAGCAGCCACGTAGAGAGGTAGTAAGAGGGAGCCTCCCAAAAGTTTGCCGCCGTCGTGACGCTCTGCCCGACCAGTACCGATTGGATTAGCACGATAACGAGCCATGCGATCAGATAGATCAGCCAAGAGTAGCTCTTGATGGTGCTTTGCTTTGCCGTAGTGGTGTCTTGTTGTTTCATAGTATCTTAGAGTTAGTCATTACGATACAAAGATACAACAGGCTAACGAAACTTCAACTCCGCCAATCATACAATCTTCAACTATTTGAAAATTATTTACTACCTTTGACTCCACAAGAAAGTATAACCTATCACATATTAAATACCTATATGAATAACCTACTCAGAAAGGCACTCACGCTCTGCGTCCTCATCTTCGCTGCTGGATACGGTCTGTCAGCACAGGTAGTCGTCGTGCAGGGCGAGCCCGAGGCTCCACTGCCCCCAACGCTCAATGAGGTGCGCCTTAACCTCCTAGCACCCGTTGCCTTCAAGGCTGTGTCTCTGGAGTACGAGCGCTCCACTGCGAAAGTAAAAGACCTCGGCTTCGGTGCTACGGTCAGTGCCAGCTTTGCCCATACGGGAGACTATGAAACCACAATCTTTCCCACTTTTGGTGTGATGCCTTACGCACGTTGGTACTTTGGCGGCAAGAAGCTCGCTGCCACTAGACTTAACTCAGGATTCTTTATCGAAGCAAATACAGCGATCAACTACCATCGGTATACTCGAAACAGCTACAAAGAGTATTACGGAGGAGAGCCAACGACCGAGACGAAGCAAGGCGCCTCTTGGGGCATCGGTCTCGGTGGCGGCTGGAAGCTAGTCTCTCGCAGCAACTGGAGTGGCGAGATCAGTCTGCGTGTCGGTCGCAACCTAGTGAAGGGCGATGGCGCTGATGACGTATACGTATACCCAGCGATCTCTGTAGGCTACCGCTTCTAGTCACCTCCTTATGCGATGACTACTTAGCGATAGCGTAGCCAATCCGCTCAATAAGCAAATCTCATTACAAGCTAACAGCCAATCGCCAACAGCTAGTCTCTTTTCCACGTGGGGAATGTCAAATTCCCCACGTGGATATTTTTTATTCTCCACGTAGGCGAGAAACATTTCCTCCGAAGTTTCATTTGATTCCTCCGTAATTTTTTGGGTTCGGGCTATCTGGCTGAGAAGTAAGAGGTTACCATTTGGAGAAGTGTGGATAGGTAACGATTTAGAAATGAGCGGAGTGCTTTGAAGTACATCGTTTTGGATAGCCAAAGAACGCTCACTATTATCACTTGCAAAGGTAGTGATTC
>QWCE01001091.1_pt1 | contig 58875 bp, 79 predicted proteins | sample 1972531 | NCBI WGS metagenome assembly QWCE01 (sample SAMN09866716, study PRJNA288562) | Human gut metagenome isolate term4_stool, whole genome shotgun sequencing...
ATGGAAGCTCTTGCAGATTCTATTATTGAATCTATGGCAAAAATTAGAGAAGTTAAAGAAAAATCCGCTAACCAATAATACCAAAGCGGTGTGGATATTTAGTTTGGCTATATCAAATGATATAGCCAAATTTTTTTATAAAAATAAATATCTGCTGGGAAAAAAACTCTAGCAGATATTTTTATGTAGAGACGTAAAATTCATTGTATAGAAAATAATATTTATGAGTATAAAAATTTATTAAAATAAAAATAAAAGAAGAATAAAAGATTGCAAAAAAAATCAGCCAGAGGCTGAAATCTATTTACTGAAATACAAGTTAAAAAATTCTAAAGTAGATAGATTTCCAAGATACTCAAATTGGCTGATATATTTATTATCTTTGTTATTTAATTTTTTGAAAATAAAGTAATGATCCTTCTCGTCCACTGAATTTTTTGCATTAAGTCTAAAATAATTATGTCCCGTTGAAACCATGTGTAGTAAGAAATCATCAGTTAAAAAGGTAAGGGGAATATTTATAGTTGCAAACTTATAAAAATCTTCCTCGAAATTTTTATAATTGCTAGAGAAATAATCAAACTGAATACAATTTTTTTCTAAATCCTTCATAATTCCTCCAAAAGAACAAGCTTAATAATATCCTCAAAAGAAATAATAAGAGCGTCATGACCACATAAATAAAAAGAGTCCTGAAAAATCTCATTGATTTTACCAACAAAAGGCTCATGCCTAAGCCTTGTGTAGGCCATAACAGAAAGCCCATTTACATAAACTTGACTAAGGGCAAGAAGAATTTCATCTCGGCTCATTTCTTCACTTACATCTATAACATCTCCCATGTGAGAAAGGGCAGAAGTGTGTTCAGAAATAAAAAATCCCATCCACTTTGCCATGCCTCTGTCAACATAAGCTCTTGCAGATTTAAAGGGCAAATAGTTTCTATTAATCATATAACACCTCACAAATTAAATAGTACCGTCCATGCCACCACAGTGACCACCAATTAAAGTGCTTCTTTCAATAACGCGAGAGCCTTCCATTAGACAAGTCGCCCTTTGAATAGAAGTAAAGCCAAACCTATCGCGAATAGAATCAATTGCCTTGTCGAGATTTTCTTCACGCTCAATTTTTCTAAAATCCTCAAAAAAATTAAAAATCGTAGAAGACTCATCAACTAAATTATCATAAGTAACGCCTAGATTTCTCACAGCGCCGCCCTTATATCTTTCACGAAAAAGTTTTAAAACCTCGCCACATAAAACTCGAGTGGACTGACTTGGAGAAATAGTTCTCCTTGCATTTATAGATTTTTTATTTTCCAGGTAAGAAAAACCAACATGAATAGAAATTACAGAAGCCTTCTTTTTAATTCTTCTGATTCTAATGGCAACCTGCTCGGCAATTTCTGATAAAACAATTTCAATTTCATATTGACTAGAATAATCTCGTGGAAGAACTTGAGAATTGCCAAGACCTTTGGACTTAGGCTTGTAGGGAAGGGTTACTTTGGACTCATCCACACCATTTGCATGAAACCAAAGTTGAAGACCAATTATTCCAAGTTCTTTTTTTAAAATATCGGGATTATAATTGGCAAGGTCCTTTATAGAAAAAATATAGAGATCATTTAACCTCTTTTTCATCCTAGACCCAATGCCCCAAAAATCTGTGAGATTATTAATGCCCCAAACTTTATTTTCAATATCTTCGTAAGACCAATTGGCACGCATGGTCCTAGTTTTTTTCGCCTCATTGTCAAGGGCAAGCTTGGCAAGAAGAGGATTGGCATTGCTCATGCCCACAGTAGAATAAAGACCCATGGACTCCCAAATTTCCCTTTGAATCATAGAAGACACTAAATCCAACTTGTCACGGCGAGAAATATTTTTCTTGGGTATGAAATAATTTAGGCTATTAGTGAGGTCGATAAAGCCTTCATCAATAGAGTAGGGAAGAATTTCTTCATCTGATGCATAATTTTGGAAAATTTTTTGAATTTTTAAATTTTCTTTAATGTAAAGAGCCATCCTTGGAGGGACGATAAAAGTATTTTTTGCCCATTTTTCTATATAAGATATGTAATTTTTTGTAATCTCAACATTTTGCCTTCTAGCCTTTTCAAAACTAAACTTTCTAGTTTCAACATCAAAGGGAAGGTCTCTTGAACGTCCAACATTGTTTTTCCCAAAAACTCTTTTAAAAGTGGGAGAACTAGCAAGGATTAACCCATTGGAATTATCAGACCTACTCATGACGCATAGAGAAGTAGTTAGGGGATCAAGATTTCTCATTACACATTCCACGCTGGCATAAAAAGATTTTATATCAACAAAAGCAATATCAGATTTTGGCTCCAAAGAATAATCAATAATACTCATAAAGCAGCTCCTAAAAAAAAATATATATTTAAACACAAGTTTATATATTTATATTTTAGAACATTTGAGCGAAAAATACAATTGTTTAGGAGAAAAAAAGAAAATTTGTTTAGGATATATAAAAAATTTATAAAACATATTTATAGAAAAATATTTTTATAAATATATTTAAAATAAAAAAACTGTTGAATTTTTGTGCAAAAGTTGACACATAAATTTCAACAGTTTTTATAAAGTAAATTTTAATTAAATTAATTTGTCATAGTCTAAAAAATTTGAGACTAAGCTTTTAGTAAAGATAAGATTAACTAAATCTATAATACAAACATCGTCTTTAAATTTTAGGGACTTATCTATATTTATTTTAAGACCTTCTTTTTCAAAGACTTCATATTGCCTTTCGCTTCTTTTTGGACTAGAAATATAGGTGTCTGAAGATGGCAAACCACTTCCACAACACTGTTTTGATGTAACATAATCAACAGTAACTTCACTTGCATTTTTTTCAGATAAATATTTAAGTGTGTCATCTGTTATTTTAATTTTCAAATTAATCTTCCTTTTTTATTAGAGTAACAAAAAATTCACTTGGTTTTAATGCTTCAATGGCTATGAAATTTTCACCATCAAATTTTAAAACTTTTCCTGGTTCAAATTCTCTATCTTCTTCATCGTTTAATATAACCTTAATTTGACCTTTTACAATAGTTACAAGAACAGTAAAGCCAGGGTGATTGTGCTTGTCAATAGTTTCACCAGAAGCTAAAACTTTTTTTACTAGAGTAAATTCTTTTTCACTAAAAACTTTTCCGGGCATACTTCCTACATAACCAATCATTTAATTACCTCATTTCTTAAATTTATCTAAATCATGAAAACTTTCTAAGTTTAAATCCTTATTACTAAGATCTTTATCTCTTGATAAATCTCTTGCATCATCTAAATTCTTTTTGATGATTTGATCATCTTCTAAGCTACTTTCTTTTTCTATATTAATTTCGCTACCATTTTCAATGTGATTGATTAAATCCTCAGAAGATTTTAAATCTTCGATTTTATATTCAGGCATTTCTTCTAGGAAAGTGGATAGATTTATTGTTTCACTTTCATATAATCTTCTAATAATTTCGTCAATATTTTGTGAATTTTTACGAACAAGTTCTGATCTTATTTCATTTAATATATTTAATTTTTCCAAATTATATTTTTGACAGAATTTTTTCAAGTCTTCGAAAATAATATCTGTAATAGTTGGATTAAGTCTTGAACTATTTAAGGAAAATGTTAATGGTCCATGTTCAATGGATTTATTAATTGACATCAAGGATTTTGAGAAAATGTCGAATCTTTGATAAATCATATTCCTTGAATTTGCTCTTTTTTCTAGAGCTTCATTTAGTTCAAATTCTTCTGTAGCTATAAGTACATAATCAAAGCCCATAAATTTAAAATCTTTTTCAATTTTGTGTTCTTTTAATTTTATTTTGCCATGAGATTCTTCAGACTTTTTTTCTATATCTTTTGTAAAACTATCTGCAATCATATATATTTCTGCCTCTGTGTCTATTACTGATTTAAGTGCAGAAAGGGCAAGATAGCCGCCACCTAAAATTAAAATCTTCTTTTCATAAGTGTCAACACTTACTGGAAGGTAACGCATAATATCACTCCTTTATATTAAATTTTCTTACAATAATATGTAACGCTTAAATTAATTATACCAAATATTAGGTTTTTTAAGCAGATTATTGATTTATTTACAACTTTTAATAAGTAATTTAATAAAATTTTAATATTTCTAAAATTATATGGGTATAATATATGTTATAATAAGATAAAGAAGCTATAAAGAAGTTCATAAAAATGGAGGTTTTATAATGAAATCTAAAAATTTAAGAAGAGTAGCTGCTCTTGGTCTTGCTACAATTATGCTTGCACCAAGCGCAACTTTTGCTAAAGAGTTTAAAGATGTTAAAAAAGACAATAAATACTCTTGGGCATATAATGCAATCGATGTATTAAGTGATAAACATGTAATTAGTGGACATCCTGATGGAGAATTTAAACCAGGAAATTCAGTATCACTTGAAGAACTTTTACAATTAATAAAACAAGTTTTAAATCCAAGTGCTGAGGAATTAAAGGCTGCACGTGATAAATATTCTAAGTTATCAAAGGAAAATGGTGTTAACTCATGGGCAGAAGATGCAGTTTGTTTAGCACTTGATAGAAATTATTTAGATGAAGCTGCATTAAAGAAAGCTTCTGAAAAAGGATTTTTCAAGACTTCTTCAAGAGAATATCCAAGCAGAGGAGATATTGCAATTTTCTTTGCAAGAGCTCTTAATTTAAAGGCAAATGGCAACACAAGTTTACTAAAACATAAAGATCAAAATAAAATGAGTGATACTTTAAAGGGTTATTTAGCTTCTCTTGTAGATGCAGGTATTTTTACATCAACTGGATCTGATGGTTACTTTAAAAGTGAGAGAGCCATTACTCGTGCTGAAACTGCAATAATTACTAAGGCATCTTTTGACTATGTTGAAAAGAACAATTTAAATGCTAAAACTGAAAAGAAAAAAGGTACTGTAATTCTTTCTTCTAAGTTAAACAATGTAAATGTAATTATAATCGAAGCAAATAATCAAAAATATTCTTTTGATATTAATAACAATACAAAATATAAAATAAAAGACAAAGATATTAAATTGGAAGATATAAAAGCAGGTCAAGAAGTAGAAATAGAATATGTTAAGAGCAATTCTAATGACAGAGAAGGTACTGCAAAGACAATTAATGTTACAAATGCAATGCTTGACATGGTTGGATATGTAAATTCTAAAGGAACTAATGAAATTACTCTTAGATATAGAGATAAAACAGATTCTTTAAACTTTAGAACAACTTCAAAAATTTCAACATCTGATACAAAGACTTTCCCTCTTGATTCAAATGTTAAAATCAAAGCTTATGGTAAAGATTTAAAACTTGAAGATATAAAAGTTGATGATTTAGTTGAATTTAAGACAAATTCTGACAGTAAAATTACAGAAATGACAGTATTCCCTAAAGAAGCTCAAATAAGTGGTAAAGTTATTTCTCTTGATACTTCAAATAAGGATAAAGCTTATTTAAAGATTAGACTTAAAGACAATAAAGATTATGAATTCTATATTACAAGTGAAACTAAGGATTTAGATAGAATTACTTTAAATGACAATGTAAATATTTATGTTAACTATAAAGTTGTAATGGGTCTTTCATCTAACTTTAATAAAAATGGAGATGTATCTGGAGAAGTTGTTGCTTATAGTGGAGACGAATCATCTTTTTCAGATAAGAATCGCTACATTGAAATTATAAATAAAGATGGATATCGCAATAAGTATTATCTTGCTTATAAATTTGATATAAAAACTTATGATGGATTTAGACAAAGTCAAGTTACTGAAAGCTATTTAAGGGGCAAAAATGTAATCTTGACATTCAACAAATATCAAGAAGTTGAAACTATTACTATAATTGATTCAAATTTAGAGTTTAGTGGAATGTTCCAAGTTGTAAGCAAAGAAAATGTTGGATATAATTATAATATCTATAAAATAGGACTTAGAGTTATCCAATCTGATAATGAAAGATTAAAACCTGGGAAAACTCTTTATTTCCAAACAAGTCAAAATCTAGATTTATATGATGTTTTATCCTTTGATGGATATTTGAATAAAGATGGAGAAATAATTTCTGATTCAAATAATAGAATTCTTGGAAATCCTAGACAATATTTAAATTATGCTAATAGAACTACAAGAAAAAGCGATTTTGAAGACTATAAATATTTCTTGAATAATAATAATTACTATAATAATAGAAATAGTGAAAGATCAAGCAATATTGGTTATTTTTATTAATAATTTTAAATAGAAACCCTTAGTGGTTTCTATTTTTTTTGCCCAAATTTATGTTATAAATTAGTCAGAAATTTTAAAAGCCTGTAAACAAGATGCTTACAGGCTTTATTTTTTTATTTGTTGTCCATTTGTTGTCCAAATATCATGTCCAATTTGTTTGTTAAATTTTCACTTTTACTCGTTCCTACATACATTTTTAAAGTCGTTGCTATTTGAGCGTGACCTAAAATTTTAGCAACTTCTGCGACTGGAATACCAGTGTTAATTAATTTTGTAGCGAAATAATGTCTAAATTGATGAAAATGATATTTACTTTTATAATGTCTTTTAAATAACGTATCAATATTGCTGGTTTTTATAAATGCGCCATATTTATTTCTAAATAAAAAATCTAGTTCATTATTATTTGAAATAATAATTTTATCATCTTCTAAAGAATAGTTGATTTTAACTTTAATAAATTTCTTTAGCTCTAATAATAAATCTTTTAATAAATTACTCATTGGAACTTCTCTAATTGAGGAGTTATTTTTTGGAAGTGTTAATTTATTAAGTCCATTTAAATTTTTGTTAACAATTATAACATTTTTGTCAAAATCTATTTTATCCCAAGTTAAAGCTAATATTTCGCCTTTACGCATGCCAGTTAATAATGCAAATTTAAAAATATAATAATAAATGGTTTCTTTATAATCATTTAAAATAGAACTAATCTCATCTTCTGTTAAAATATCAGTTCTTACTTTGGTCGTTGTTTTAGGTAAAATAACTTTATTAAATTTTGGTTTATAATTAATAACTTCCGCAATATCATTTCCAAAGTTAAAAACCTGCTTTATTTTATTAAAAACTAATTTCAAAGTTGATGGTTTTAAATCCAAAGAATTTATAAAGTTTTGTAAATCTAAAATTTTTATGTCTTTAATTAAATAATCTTTAAAATAATCCATTGAAGTTGAAAGTTGATATTTAGAAGCCCGAAATGTTGTTTCTCTAACATTATTTTTATGATATTCCAAAAACATATTAACCAAGTCTACATAATAAATTTTATTGTCTCTATAACTGGTTTCAGAAATATTTAATTTATGCTCTAAAGCTATAGCTTCTTTCTCACATTCTTTTTTAGTTTTAAATCCACCTTTAGTTATTCTATTTCTTTCGCCGTTATTTCTAGGACCTTCTACTACAAAGGACCAAGTTTTTCCCCTTTTATAAATATTTATTTAAACTCACCTCTTAGTTATGAATAATAACATCAAGATTAAAAAATAAAATCCCTAATTAAAGAGATATTATTTTTATTATTAAATCCAATTGATCGATAATTAAATCTTTATTTTTATCTGATACCAATTCATCTTTATAAGTTAATTTGTTATCTAAAGCAATTTGCTCTTTTAAATCGCCAATTAAAATTTCAATATCATGAATTCCATCTTTTGTGGCTCTTCTAATTTGCGTGGCCATATCGGCTTTATTAATATAATCACTTCGACCTAACAAATAATCAACGCTAGTATTTAAAATATTTGCTATTTCTGGTAATTTTTCAGCTGTTGGAGTAATGTTACCATTTTCATAATTTGTAATGGTTGAACGTTGAATATTTAGTTTTTCAGATAATTCTCGCTGATTTAATCCTAATTGTAATCGTCGTGATTTAAATCTATCAGCAAAGTATTTTTTCGTATTCATAGGACCACCTCTTATTAGAAATAATAACATAAAATTAAATAAAAGTAAATAAAAATAACTTCAAATAAATATAAAAAATTATAAGTAGTTTTTGAAAATAACTAGAAGTACCATTGATATTAAACTGATAATTAAATATAGTTTCCTATTCTCATCTTCTTTTTTAAGAAAATAATATACGACGCCAACTATTGGAAATATAAAACTTAGTATTATTAGCATTAATTTTTTCAAACTTAATCATCCCCTTTTATAACTAATTATATCATATTATAACTATTTGTATGTACAAAACTCACCAAGTGTGTTATTATTAATAACATAAGGAGGTATAAAAAATGAAAACACATAAAGTTATGCTTAGAATTTCTGATAATCAATCTGAGAAATTAAATAAATTAGTTAAATATCATAATTCAGACCAAGTCAAAATTCTTTTGAGAGGTTTATATCTAATTGAAAAATTCGATTTAAAAATGATAGAATTTGAAGATTTAGGAGTTAAAAATAAAAGAATTTTAGTTAGGTTAACCGAAGAAGAATCAAATCTTATTAATAGATTAGAAAATAAATTTGATATTAAATATACTAATATAATGAGATGTGGAATTGAATTTCAATACAATATTTTGGAAGATTTAAAAGAATATGAAAAGAAATTATTAACTGGAAAATAATCCAGTTAATTTTTTTTGCAAAAAAATTTAAAAAAGTGTGTACAAATGGGGAAAAACACGGTATTATATAAATATAGTCAATCAATGATTGACTAAAAATAAATTCAAGGAGGTGTTTAAATGAAAAATAAAAAAAATCAAGACCACACACTCGCAAAGTTAGTCTTGATTACAGTTACCATCGAATTAATAACAAAAGTTATTGATTTGATAGTAGCGATTATTAAATTAGTAACGGGCAATTAGCCTGTTACTAACTTAATAATAACATTTTATTTTTCATTTGTAAACTATGTTAAAAATAATTTTAATAGTTATTCAAATCGTATTGTTAATCAAAATTATTAAGGAGGTATTAAATGTATTACATTAAAGGATTTAGAGGAAATTGGAAATCTGTTTCGAAAGTTGAGGCTTTAGAATATGGTAAAAATCGACTTAAAGATTTAGGTTTAAGTGTGTATAATACACCAAAAGAAAACAAAATAAAAATGAAAGTTATAAATCGCCATGTTAAAGGAATTGATTTAAAGGAGTTTGGAATTTATGAATAATAGAAAATATACCGGTGGCTTAAAAGCCACCGAGAGAGATTTAGAATATTTAAGTTATATTCAATCGTTAATGGGAGTTAGTAGAGCAGAAGCTATGAGAATTGCTATAGAAAAAATGTATGATAATCAGAAAGAAGATATAGATAGAAAGGAGGTTCATTTCTTTTATGGTGACGATTTAAAAAATCAAATTGAATACTTAGAAAATAAGTTAAATTTAAGTAGAAGTAACATTTACAGATTAGCAATAAGAGAATTTTAAAAATTATCTTGAACAGAAGTTCGAATGATGCTATAATAAAAACAAAAGTTTGAGGAGGAATAAAATATGCCTACAGTTAATCAAGAATTTATAGAAGAAGCAAAGAAGATTTTAAGTATTGAGAGCCTAACTTTAGAAGAAAGACTAAATATTATAATTTATATCAATCTAACAAGAAATAATGATGATGAATAGCACTAATAAGAAATAAAAAGCCCATAGAACGCGTTCTAGATGATATATCAAAAAGTTATAAATAATAACAAAAAACTATGTACAAGTTAGAAAAAATACGTTATAATATATATAACAAATAAAACAAAGGAGAAAATAAAAAAATGTTTAAAAATTTAAATTGTGACTTAATAAAAAATGAAGAAAATAAGGTTATTTTTGAAAGAATTAGTTCTATAGAAGAAACTCAAAAAATAATTCAAATCTTAAATGAAAATAATATTAATGAAATTATAATAACAGAAACTTCAAGCGATCTGTTTGAAAAATTAGAAATATTCCAAGAAGCTGGATTTAAACTTTCTGGAATTACTAAATTTGATTGTGGAGAAAGAACTTTTAATTGGGAAGAAAAAACTGAAGAAGTTGTTTACCAAAAGGGAATGCTTCTTATTAAATAAAAGGTTATTATTTCTAACTTGAAAGGAGATTAATAATGAAGATTATAAGAGAAAACTTTAATTCAATCCAAGAAATGTTAAAAGTTCTAAATGAAAGAGAAAATAATAAAGTAATGAGAGATGAATTTAGTTCACAGAAAAAGGATAGTCCCGACTGGTACGGGACTAAATCCTATGAAGAAGCTGAAGAATTAATAACAAATGGTTATGTAGATATATTAGATGAAATAAAAGCTGGTATAAAATTTGATGCGACAGAAAATTCAAAAATAATACCAGAAAATAGTGTTTTTGGATATATTCCAAACGTACCCAATGCAATGATGAATCTTCCAAAATCTATGATTTATGCTAAAAGAATTCCAAGAAAAATAAATACAGTCGATTTGGTATATTGTCCGGTTGGCGCTGCTTTCATAGAAGCACAAGAATTTATAGATAATGGAATTAAGGTTTTAAATGTTGTAAATTCGCTTGAGAAAAATAATATTAGAGTTAGTTTAAAGGTTGCTTTAAAATGCTCAGAAGCTGGAAATGAAGTTACTCTTGCAACTGTAACCTTAAAGAATTTTAAGGAAAAATTAAATCTTCAAAAAATATGTTTTCCAATTGCTCACCCATCAATGCTCAGAAGATTTGGTTTTAAGTGGTTAGAAACTACGCCCGAATTAACCGATCGTCGCTGGACTGGTGGATATGGAAGAACGACTACAAAATATCCAAAAACAAAGGAAATAATTTTCGGACTTAATGAAATAAAAAATTTAAATGAAGAACAAATTATTAATAGATTTATTAAAAGAACTTGAAAAAAGTTCTTTTTTTATTGCAAAAAGTTATAAAAAATAACAAAAAACTATGTACAAGTTAGAAAAAATACGTTATAATATATATAACAAATAAAACAAAGGAGAAAATAAAAAATGAAAAATGTATTTTATGCACAAGCACAAAACTTAATGAAGGAAAACAATTATGAGAGATTAGTATTAGACTACATTTCAGAATCAGACGTGGAAGAAATTATCGAAAACTTAAAAGAAGACAATGTAAAGGAAATCATAATTACTGATAATTCTACTGGATTAATGCACACACTCGGTATGTTTTTAAACAATGGTTTTAAAGTTGAATGTTCAGTAAAGCAAAAAATGAACAAATGGGGAACTACAAAAGAAGGTTTATTGTTAACTAAATAAAGGCAACTTAATGTTGCCTTTAAGGTTATTATTTGTAACATAAAGGAGATTAAAAATGAATTTAATTAAAGATTTAGAAAAATTAGGATATAATGCTCATGTTTATAAAGGAACGTTAAATGTCTTCATAGATGAGGACCCAGTGCTATATGCTTATGTAAATAAAAAGGAAATATGTACAGACGCACCCGGTTATGAAGAGATGTTATCTATTGAAGAACGTGATGAATTGGTAAATACGGTTATTAAATATTTTATTAAAGGAGATTAAAAAAATGAAAATTTTAAAAGTTTTAGCAGGTGGATTGTTAGAGATTAAAGATATTCCTGGGAATTTAAAAAGTTCCCAGGAAGAAGTTGGAGGTTTAATAGACGTAGTAGAAATTAATGATAAAATTGATTTAATAGTAAACGATGAGTTTTTATTGAATGGATCGGAACCAACCTTATTTTTAAATAGAAATTTAATTGTTTGTGGAGATTGTTTTTTTATGAATCAAGATGGAGACTTAACAGAAGACCAAATAAATTATTTATTTAGAAAAATGAGAAGATTAAAAAATGGAATGTTAGTTTGGATAGGAAATATTTAAGGAGGAAATATGTTAGTTATTATTGATAAAGAAGTTAAGGATAAATATAGAAACCAATATTTAAATTTAATTAAGAAAGAAATAGAGAATGTAGAAGTTGTAGATTTTAGAGAATCTACAACTTTAAATTTAAAAAATTATAAAAGTATTTTAGTATTAGAGCCGATCGATGAAAACTTTAAATCTCAAATGAAAGATTTTTTTACGGTTTATCCTGAGAAAGATATTGAAGGAAGTTATACAAAAAAATTAACTATAACGGCCGAATCGATTTTAAGCGTTTTACCGATCGATTTAAAGACAAAAACTATTATGATTATTAACCAGTCCGAAATTCTTGGAAAACCTCTTGCAAAAGAATTAATCGATCGAGGCGCTAATGTAATAAGTTTAAATTCTAGTTTTAATGAAATACTTATTACACTTTATTATTTAAAACCAGATATTTTAATAAGCGCTAGTGGAAATAATAATTTTCAAATAAGCAGTTATTTTTTAAAAAATATTCCTTTGAAAATAGATTTGTCAAATGATTTAGTTATAGAAGACAAAATTACTTCAATTCCTACTATTGAGATTCTGAAAAAAAGATACAAAAAGTTATAAATAATAACAAAAAACTATGTACAAGTTAGAAAAAATACGTTATAATATATATAACAAATAAAACAAAGGAGAAAATAACATGTACAGAATTTATGATTTAAACGAAAACCTAATTTTTAACACAGATAATACTGAGGAATTAAAAAACTTTTTAGCAAACTACAATGAAGAAACAAAAGAACTAATTGAAAAACACGGAGTTATGGGAATATTATTAATAATGAATGGAATTTTTGAAAATAACTTAAAAACAATAAGAGCTGAAAAAGTTTCAATGTTTTAATTTAAAAGTTATTATTTATAACGCAAAGGAGATTTTTATGAACATATTAGCTACTGGAGAAAAAATACAAGTTGTTGCAAAAACAGAAGATATTATAAAAGGCCGAAAGGTCTTTTATGTAATTTATCAAAATAGAACTTATGAAACTACTGAATCTTTTAAATGTATAAGTCCTGGTCACGAAGACAAATATTTATATACAAATTTAAGAGGAGAATTTTTAGATTTAAAAGATGAAGCTGAAACTGAGTTCGATCGTTTAACATTTACTTTAAATCCAAAGCGACCTGAAAGGAATTTAGGAGTTGCTCTTGAGGATATGATGCTTAAGGTTTTAGCAGAACAATCTGCGGATAAAGTTTTGGAAATCGCGAAACCAATGCTTGACGAACATATAAAAGAAACTTACGGATCACTTCCACAACGCTTTGAAGTTAAAACACCAAAAGCAACTTTTAAGGGTGAAGGTGTAACTCATGAAAAATTTGAAGATGTTTTAAATCTAGTTAATCTTGATATACCAGTTTATTTGGAAGGTCCAGCTGGAACTGGTAAAAACGTAATTTGTAAACAAGTAGCTGATAGTTTAGGATTAGAATTTTACTTCACAAATGCAGTTACTCAAGAATATAAATTAACTGGTTTTATCGATGCTAATGGAAATTATCAAGAAACTCAATTCTATAAAGCCTTTAAAGATGGGGGGATTATTCTTCTTAGATGAAATGGACGCTTCAATTCCAGAAGTTTTAATAATTTTAAATGCTGCGATAGCTAATGGTTATTTCGATTTTCCAAATGGAAAAATAGAAGCTAACGAAAATTTCAGAGTAATTGCTGCTGGTAATACTTTAGGAACTGGTGCAACTAATGAATACGTTGGAAGATACCAACTAGATGAAGCTTCTCTTGATAGGTTCGCTTTAGTACACATTGACTATAGCCCAAAAATTGAAGAATATCTTGCTCAGGGAGATTCTGAATTATTAGGATTTATTAGAGATTTTAGAAGAGCTACAAAAGATGCTGGAATTTATTGTATTTGTTCTTATAGAACGATCGACAGAATTAAAAAATTAGATGGTTTATTTGAAGTTAGAGAGATTTTAAAAATGAGTTTATTAAAATCCTTAAGCGAAGATGATATTCAAACTATAAAATATAATATGCAAGATGAATCAAAATTCGCTAAAGCTTTATAAAAAAAGTTATAAATAATAACAAAAAACTATGTACAAGTTAGAAAAAATACGTTATAATATAATTAAGTTAAAGAGAGGTAGCAATCAAGCTACCCTCTAGGTTATTATTTATAACGCAAAGGAGATTAAAAATGAAAATTATTGATGTACTAACAAACGCAATTTATGCAGAAGGTAAAACAGAAGAAGAACTTGTTAAAAATTGGAATGAAAATAGCCAAAACACTTTAAGCTGGTTATTAGAATATAATGAAGAAGATTTATTTAATGAATTAACTTCTGAAATGTTTAGATTAGAAAACTTAGAAGATGCGATGTATCAAATAAATATGATTGATGGAAATCAATTAGTTTTAATCTAAAAGGAGATTAAAAAATGACTTTTGAAGAATTAAGAAAAAAATATGAAGGAAAAATTGTTACAGACGAAGAATTTGAATTATTAGATGATTCCTTAGAAGTTGAGTTTGAAAGACTTGATTCTGAATATTATGGAATCTATAAATACTCAGCTGGAAATGAAGATGATTATTTTTATTTATTATTTATAACTTTAATGAGAAAGGAGGTGATTAATTAATGAAACTTTATACAGTAGCAGAAATTGCAGAAATATTAAAAGTAAATAAAAATGCGGTTTACGAATTGATTAATTCAGGAGAGCTTCCAGCAATTAAAGGTTTGGGAAGAATAAAAATTTCTGAAGAGGCTTTCTATAACTACATCAAAAAAATTGAAGGAACTGAAGATGAAACTGTTTGATTATCAAAAAGAAATTTTAGAGAAAACTAAAGACCAAAATAAAGTCGCGATGTTCCTAGATATGGGACTCGGTAAAACTTTTGTTGGTTCTGAAAAATTAATCCAATTAAATGAAAAAATTAATTTAGTAGTTTGTCAAAAATCAAAAATTAATGATTGGATAGATCACTTTAAAGAATTTTATAATTTAGAGATATTTGATTTAACTAAAAATTTAGAAGAATTTCTAAATAGTCAAAAGCAAAGAATCGGAATTATAAATTATGATTTGATTTTTAGGAGACCTGAACTTTTGAAGTTAAAAGATTTTACCCTTTTATTAGATGAATCTTCACAAATTCAAAATGATAAAGCTAAGCGCAGCAAGTTTATTTTAAAGCTAAATTCTAAAAATAATATTTTATTATCAGGAACCCCAGTTTCTGGAAAATATGAAAACTTGTGGAGCCAAGCTCAATTAATAGGTTGGAATATTTCAAAAAGAGTATACGAAAGGCAATTTGTAAAGTTTAAACAAATTCAAGTTGAAGGTTTACCAATAAAAATTGTAGATGGTTATAAAAACGTCGATCGGTTAAAGCAAAAATTTAGAGACAATGGAGCTATATTTTTAAAAACTGAAGAAGTTTTAGATTTACCAGACCAAAATTTTATTAATATTTCGTGCGAGTTAAATCCGGAATATAAAAAATTTAAAAAATCTAAAATCATTTCTATTAATAATAAAGATTTTGTTGGAAGTAGAATTTTAACTTTTAGATTATATCTTAGAATGATGGCTGGATTATTTAATAAAAATAAACTTGAAGCTTTTAAAGATTTAGTGGATTCTACAAACGATCGCTTAATAGTTTTTTATAACTTTAAAGAAGAATTAAATTTATTAAAAGAAAATTGTTCAAGAGAACATGTTTCTTATGTAAATGGAGATATTAAAGATTTAAACGCTTATGAAAATTTTGAAGATTCGATAACTTTTATTCAATACCAAGCTGGAGCTATGGGATTAAATCTTCAAAAAGCAAACAAAATTATATATTTTAGTCCAACTGAATCAAGTGAATTATTTGAGCAATCAAAAAAAAGAATTCATAGAGTTGGTCAAGATAAACATTGCTTCTATTATTTATTAATTACAAGAAATTCAATAGAAGAAAAAATTTATGAAAATTTAAAACAAAGGAGAAATTACACAAATGAATTATTTAAAAAAGATATATCTTAACTGGTTTACTTTAGGTTTAACTTTAGGAATTATTCCTTATGTAATCGAATTAATGACAAATGCAAAATCTATTAAGCTTATTTATTTACTCTATATTTTTATTCCAGTATTAACTTTAAAAGCCTTAAGGTTAATGTTTAAGGAGGTTTAACATGTTAGAACTATTATATGAATTAACGATAAAGAAAAAAGAGATAGAGGCTCAATTAAAAGCAATTAATGAAGAAATTCTTAATAACGTAGATAACTTGGAATTAGAAGATGACCGCATAAAAGTTTCTATTGTCCCAGAAAGTTCTTATAAGACTTTAGATATGACTAAAGTTAAAAATAAAGAACCTGAATTATATAATGAACTTCTTGATGTTTATCCAAAAGAAGTTTCGAGAAAAGCTTATGTAAAGGTAAAAATTAAATGAAAGAAAAAACCTTCGAAAATAAAATAAAAGATTTTTTAAAGGATAATAATTGCTATTTTATAAAATACTGGGGAGGAGGTTACTTTACTGAATCCGGAGTTCCTGATTTATTGGTTTGTTGTAATGGTTATTTTCTAGGTTTAGAAATTAAAGCAGCAAATGGTGTAGTTTCAGAACTACAAAAATACAATATTGAGCAAATTAAAAAAGCAGGCGGAATTTCAATGGCGATTTATCCAAAAGATTTTGATAGTTTAAAAGAACTAATAAGGAGGTTAAATAATGAATAATTTATTATGGGCTGAATGGTCAAATGTTGAGGAAGATAATGTAGAAGAAGTTAAACATATTTTAAAAGCTTTTGATGATGTAATTAATGGTTTAGAGGCTTTGGAAGAGTCAGATTGGATTTTTAATAATTTAAATTCTTCACCTAGTGAAAAAGATTATTATTTTGATGTCCGTGGAACTGATGATGGTTTTATTGGTTTATCAGAAGAATTTGAAAAATTAAGAAGTGTTTTATTCGGTGGAGTTCTTGATTGGAACGAAATCAAGAGAAGTTTAGGATGAAATGGTCCTACTCTAGAGCAGAGCTTTTAAAGCAATGTCCTTTTAAATTTAAATTAAGATATATTGATAAACTAGAAACCATTCCAAACCAGGATTTTAATAATCCTTTATATCTTGGAACTTGTCTTCATAAGGCTATTGAAAGTGGTTTTAATCCTAAAGATTTATATAAAAATTTTCACGTAAACAATGATTTAATTGAAAATGAATTAATTAAAATTGAATATTTAGTAAATAAATTAGATTTGCCGATCGGAGACCATGAAATCCATATAGAAAATAATTTTTACAATGGTTATATAGATTTTATAGATTTAGAAGGTAATTTATATGATTTTAAATATTCAAATAATATAGATAATTATTTAGATTCAGGCCAATTACACGTTTACAAATATTTTTATGAAAAAATAACAGGTAAAAAAATAAATAAATTATATTACTTATTTTTCCCGAAAACCTTTATAAGACAAAAAAAGTCTGAAACTCTAGAACAATTTAGAAATAGGTTAAGAGACACCTTAAAAGAACTTGAGATTAAAAAAGTTGAGATTCCATATAATCCAGAAAAAGTTAAGGAATTTATGGAAATTACAAAAGCTTTACCAAAAGATTTTTCCAAAAATCCTAATAAATTTTGCGATTTTTGTGAATATAAAAATTATTGTTACAAAGGAGATGATTTAATGATTTTACCAGAAAATAAGAGAAGGGACTTAAATGAGGTTACTAAAAAAACTATTTGGTTATATGGAAAGCCATTTAGTGGGAAAACTACATTTGCTAATAAATTTCCAGATCCATTGATGCTAAATACTGATGGAAATATTAAGTTTGTAGATGCGCCTTATATTCCAATTAGAGATGAGGTTTCTGTAACAGGAAGATTAACTCATAGAAAATTTGCTTGGCAAGTTTTTAAAGAAGCGGTAGATGAATTAGAAAAAAAGGAAAATTCATTTAAAACTATAATTGTGGATTTACTTGAAGACTTGTATGAATATTGTAGGTTATATATGTATGACCAACTTGGAATCACACACGAATCAGATGATTCTTTTAGGGCTTGGGATAAAGTTAGAACTGAATTTTTATCTACTATTAAAAGACTTATGAATCTTGATTATGAAAATATTATTTTAATTTCTCATGAAGATTCTTCAAAGGATATTACTAAAAGAACCGGAGATAAGGTAACGGCAATTAAACCCAATATTAATGATAAGGTGGCAAATAAAATTGCTGGAATGGTTGATATAGTGGCAAGAGTTTATGCAGAAGATAAAAATAGAGTGTTATCTTTTAAAGCTGATGAAGTAGTTTTTGGTGGAGGTCGTTTAAAACTTAGAACCAAAGAAATTGATTTAGATTATGAAAAATTTGAGGAGGTTTATAAATGAAATTAGAAAAATTCTTAGAGAAAAGCGCAGCTTATTATTTAACTGCAAAAAATAAATATGGTGTTATACAAGCTAATGATTATTTAAAAGATTGTTTTATTAAATGTTATATGGTTGAAAATGAAGATGAACTTGCAGAAATGGTCTATGACTATATAAATGAAAAATATCTTGAAGAAAATATTCTAGGAGCAATGGAACAATATGTAAATAATAATGAAGTAGATACAAAAAAAGCAGAAGAATTAATAGCAATAATGGAGGAATTAATATGAGTAACATTTGGGAAAAATTTGATAAAGAAATAGATAAGGATATGCAAAAACAAATCGAAGAGGCTGAAAATTCTGAATTTAAAGAAGTACCTCTTGGAGATTATGAAGTTAAAGTAGATAATATGGAACTTAAAATTTCTAAAAGTGGAAATCCAATGGTTAGTATTTGGTTTAAAATAGTAGCGGGTGAATTTAAAAATAATTTATTATTTATGAATCAAGTTATTAATATGCCATTTCAGATTGGAATAGCTAATAAAATTTTAAGAGCTTTAGACCCTAACAAAAATATTGAATTTGAAACTTATAGCCAATATGCAAATTTAATCATGGATATTTACGAAGAAATCGATGGAAAATTTGAATACGCTATTAGATATGGCGAAAAGAAAGGATTTTCTACTTTTAAAGTTCTAGATATTTTTGAGGTATAAAAGGTTATAATTAATAACATAGAGGGTATTATTTAATGCCCTCTATAAAGGAGGTAAATATGATTTTTTATGACTTCGAAGTTTTTCAATATGATTGGCTTGTTGTTTTTATAAACCCAATCAAAAAGGAAAAGAAAATTATAGTAAACAATCCTGAGGAGTTAGAAAAATTTTGTACCAAAAATAAAAATGAAATCTTCATTGGTTGGAACTCAAAACATTATGACCAATACATTTTAAAAGGAATCCTACTTGGAATGAATCCAAAAATTATTAATGATGAAATTATTATTAATAATAAAAAAGGTTGGGAAATTTCACCTGAATTTAGAAAAGTAACCTTTTATAATTACGATTTAAGAGAAAGAAATGACCCAAGCCTTAAAACTATAGAAGGTTTTATGGGAAATAACATTAAAGAATCGTCTGTTCCTTTTGATATTAGAAGAAAATTAACTGAAGATGAGATTCAAGAGACTATTGAATATTGTACTTGGGACGTTGAACAAACAATGGAAGTTTTTCTAAAACGAAAAAATTCTTTCAGTAGTCACTTAGATTTAGCAACCATAGCAAATAATGGTGTTTTAGATTTAAGTTTATTAAATAAAACTAAAACTCAATTATCAACCATGATTTTACAAGCTCGTAAAAAAGATTATAACGATGAATTTGATTTAATAATTCCTAAAAATCTAAAAATTAAAAAATATAAAGAATGTATTGATTGGTATTTAAATCCAGAAAATCATTCTTATAATAAAAAAACTTTAGGAAAATCTGGAAAAATTTTAAAGGAAAAAAATCAACTTGATATTAATATTGCAGGAGTTCCTCACGTTTTAGGTTATGGAGGAATTCATGGAGCAATTGATAAATATCATGGTCTTGGAAATTTTGTTTTAATGGACGTTACAAGTCTTTATCCAAGTTTAATGATTGAGTATGATTTATTATCAAGGTCTGTTCCAAAACCTGAAAACTTTAAAGAAGTTTACCAAAAGAATTTAGACTTAAAGGCTGCAGGTAAAAAAGCAGAACGTGAAGCGTATAAGTTAACATGTAATTCAACTTATGGAGCCATGAAAGACAAATATAATGGATTATTTGACCCAAGAATGGCAAATAATGTCTGTGTTCATGGACAACTATTTTTAGTTGATTTAATAGAACATCTTGAACCTTATTGTTCTGTAATACAAAGTAATACCGATGGTATTTTGGTAAAATATGAAGATTTATCAAAAGTAAAAGAAGTTGCCGATGAGTGGCAAAAAAGAACACGCTTGGAACTTGAATTTGATTTTTTCAAAGAGATTTACCAAAAAGATGTAAATAATTATGTTTTTATTTCAGAAGATGGTTGTAAAACAAAGGGTGGATTTGTTAAACAATTAAACGATTTAGATAATGATTTACCAATTATTAATAAGGCAATTGTTAATTATTTAGTTAAAAAAATTCCAGTAGAAGAAACTATTTGGTCTGAAAATAGGTTAAAGGAATTTCAAATGATTAGAAAAATTACTAATAAATTCGAGCATATTCTTTATAATAATAAAATTTTAAATGAAAAATGTGTGAGAATTTTTGCTTCAAAATCGATTCATGATAGAGGAATTTTTCAAAAATCTGCTAGAACTGGAAGTTATGGAAAAATAACTGATTCACCTGAAAGATGTTTTTTAGATAATGAAGATGTTAATGATAAATTAGTTCCAAAAAAATTAGATAAAAATTGGTATATAAATTTAGCAAAACACAGACTTAGACTTTTTGGAGTTAGCGTATGATAGAAATTCCTTGTGGCAAATGTGATTATAGAGAAATTGGTTGCCACTCAAGATGTAAACAATATAAAAAATTTAGAAAGTTAAAGGATAAAGAAAATGACAGAAGAAAAAGGGAGGCTTATAAATATGGTAAACATTTTTAAAGGATTTATTGAAGTTAAGGACAAAAAAGCCGTAGAATCCTTTAAAAATGCAAAAAATTTAAAAAATCTAAATGAAGTTAAAAATTTAAATGGTTATGCTGGAGTTTTAGCCAAAAATACCATTTTAATTGATATTGATGATAAAGAACAGTCTGATATTTTATATAAGATTCTTAAAGATTTAAGGATTAAGTCTTTAATCATTGAAACCTCAAGAGGTAAACACTTTTATTTTAAAAATACAGAAGTTAAAAAATGTTTTACGAATACAAATTTAGCGATCGGTTTAAAAGCTGATATTAAATCAGGATTTACGAATTGTTATGGAGTTTTAAAAAATGATGGACTTGAAAGAAAAATTTTAGAAAATCCTGAAAGTTTAGATGAACTTCCAAAGTGGTTAGTCCCAATAAATTCAAATATGGATTTTTTAAATCTTGAAGCTGGAGAAGGTAGAAATCAATCTTTATTTGGTTATATTTTACCTCTACAAACTAATGGATTTAATAAGGAAGAAGCAAGAGAAGTTATAAGGTTAATTAATGAATATATTTTAAAAGAACCTCTTTCAGAAGATGAACTTGAAACTATTTTAAGAGATGAAGCCTTCTCAAAGGAAATTTTCTTTAAAAATAAAACTTTTTTGTTTGATGATTTTGCAAAATTTTTAATAGCAAATGATTATGTAATTAAGTTAAATAATCAACTACATGTTTATCATAATGGAGTTTATTTTAATAACGATGATTATATTGAGAAAAAAATGATTGAACATATTCCAAGACTTAGTTCTGCAAGAAGAAGTGAGACTTTAAAATATATAAATTTACTTGCCGAATCTAAAGAAAATCACGATGAAAACTTAATAGCTTTTAAAAATGGAATTTTTGATATAACTTCAAATGAACTTCTAGAATTTAATCCTGATTATATTATTACTAATTTAATTAATTGGAATTATGATTCTGAAGCTTATAACAAACTTACTGATAAAACCCTTGATAAATTAGCTTGTGGAGATAAAGAAATAAGAGCTTTATTAGAAGAAATGATTGGTTATTGTTTCTTTAGAAGAAATGAACTTAGAAAAGCTTTTGTTTTAATAGGAGGAACTCAGAATGGTAAATCTACATTTTTAGATTTAATAGCTTATATTTTAGGAGATTCTAATATTAGTTCTTTAGATTTAAAGGAATTAGACCAACGATTTAAGACCGCAGAACTTTTTGGAAAACTTGCAAATATTGGAGATGATATTGGAGATTCTTATATTCCAGATACTGCAATATTTAAAAAATTAGTTTCAGGAGATAGATTAAACGTTGAAAGAAAAGGTCAAGACCCTTTTGATTTTAATAATTATTCGAAATTGATTTTCTCTGCAAATAATATTCCAAGAATTGGTTCTGGTCAAGATTCGTCGGCCATTATGAATAGGTTAATTATTATTCCTTTTAATGCTAAATTTTCAAAACAAGACCCTGATTTTGATCCGTTTATTAAATATAAATTGAGACAAGAATCTAGTATTGAATATCTAATTAAATTAGGTTTAGAAGGTTTAAAAAGAGTGTTAACAAATGGTTTTACTATTTCTGAAAAGGTTGAAAGAGAACTTAGAGATTATGAAATTACAAATAATCCTATGATTGAATTTTTAGAAGAAGTAAATCCTGAAAATAAATCTACAAAAGATGTTTATAAAGCTTATAAAGAATTTTGTCTTATGAATGGAAATAATCCAGTTGGTCATACAAAACTTAGTCAATATATTAAAAGTAATTTAGATTTAAAGATTGTTAATAAAAAGATAGGAGGAAAAGTTTTTAAAACTTTTGTAAAAACATGATGTTATATTTAAAAATTCAAAAAATAATGAGAGAAAAAAAATATAAGACAAGTAGATATACTTGAAACTATGGATATAGAACAATCAAGATTGTCTGCAATAATTCGTGGAAAAGAACTTAAAAATATAAGTTTAAGAACAATTTTAGGAATTACAAAAGCTTTAAATGTTGATATTTATGAATTAATAGAAGGAACTGAATATGACGAAGAAAATACCGACTTATAATGTCACTTTTAAAGATATAGAAAATTATATCCAAAAAGGTTATGAAAAAGGAAGAGCTGATGCAATCAAAAGGGCCACGGATTTATCAATGGCGGTTCCCATGATGGTTCTTCGTGATGAATTTGGTTTTGGTCAAAAGAGACTTTTAGATTTTTATAATGCTTTTGTTGAGCTTTACGATTCTATAAGTAAAGGTTATTTAAATATTAACGATATTATAAAAACTATAAATGAAGAAACAGGAGTTGAGATAGTTGAAAGAAATCGCAGATAGATTAGTAAAAATTTATGAAGAAAAAAATAAGATGTATGGAAACAGTTTTACAGAACTTTATGAAGAATTAGGTCCTGTTAGTGCTGTTACTCAAATTTTGCATAAGTCAAATAGATTAAAAGCCTTAGTTAAAACAAATAATATAGATGCAATTAAAGACACTTTAATTGATTTAGCAAATTATTCTATGATGACTTTAAAGGAGATTGAAGATCGTGAAAATAAGTAAACAAAAAGTAGAATTATTAAATTGTTTAAGTTATGAGGATATGTTAAAAAATATTGAAATAGCTGGAAGAACTTGTTATAAATCTGAATCAGAATTTACTAAAGAATCCGGAGAAAAATTTGTAAAAAAATTAATTAAACTCGGCCATGAATCAGTTTTAGAACATGGGAGTTTAACTTTTAAGATTAAAACAAATAGAAATATAACTCATGAATTAGTTAGACACAGAATAGCATCTTATAGTCAAGAATCTACAAGGTATGTTAAATATGATGATATTGAGTTTATTCCTGAGAATCATTTTAAAACAACCTATGCTGATGATATGTTAACTAGAGCAGAAGATGCTTATACGTATTTAATAGATTATGGATTTAAACCAGAAGAAGCGAGAGATATTTTACCAGGCTGTGTTGCGACTACAATTATTGCCACTATGAATATGAGAGAATTAAGACACTTCTTAAAACTTAGACTTGATAAAGCAGCTCATCCTCAAATGAGAGAGTTAGCGGGTATGATTGAAAAAATAATTAAAGAAAATTATCCGGTGTTTATAGATGAATAATTTTCAAAAGATAACTCAAGATATAAATAAATTACTAGATTTTTTAGTAGAAAATACTAATTATTCAAGAGAATATTGGCTTGAGTATTTACAAAAGGAGGTTGAATATGAGAATAATAATTGAAGGTTGCGACGGTACTGGAAAAACAACTTTAGTTGATGGTTTAGCTAAAGAGTTTAATCTTGGAAAAATTCACATTTCAAATAAAGACCCAAACGACTTAGACTTTTATTATCAATTTTTAAGAAAAGATGATGTAATTTTTGACAGAAATTTAATTGGAGAAATGATTTATCCAAAAATATTTAATAGACCTCAAAAGTTAAAAGAATATGAATTAGATTATTTAATGGCAAAAGCTAAAGAACTTAATATTCATATAATAATTTTAACTGCTGCTATTGATACAATAAACTTTAGATTAAAACAAGATGAATTTTCAGTTGTTAGAAAAAATTTAGAATATATAAATAATGAGTTTTTAAAATATGCTGGGAAATATAATATTCCAGTAATTAACACAAGTAAACACGGAATAGATGAAACCTTGGAGGAAGCAAAATGTATAATAAAACACAGTTAACACCTAAAAATGAATTTGAAAAACATATTTACCATAGAGACCAGTTTGCCCATTATTTTAGATGGACCCACGTTTTAAAAAATGCGAAGATCGGCCAAAAAATTTTAGATATGGGCTGCGGTTCTGGAGAAATGATTGAAGTTTTTTATAGAAACAGATACAGACCTGAAAAATTTGTAGGAATTGATATTAGAGATAAGGTTCCTGAAAAATTAAAAAATCTAGATTTTGTTGAAATTTTAGTTAAGGATTTATGTAAACCATTTGACTTAGAAGAAAAATTTGATATTATTACAAGTTTTGAAGTTGTAGAACACATTGGCCACGAAAATTTAGATGCTTATTTACAAAATATGGTTAAACATTGTAAACAAGGAACTAAAATATTTTTATCTACACCTAATTATGACCCAATTGTAGGAGCTGCAAAAAACCACATGCTTACTAACAGTAAAGGAGAATTAGAGGTCGGAGAATGGAACCATTTAGAACTTGGAGCAAAATTAGAAAAATATTTTACTATTAAAAACACTTTTGGAACATTCGCAAGTCAAAAAGATTATAAATCAGAGCTCACAGGTTGGCGACTAGAAGCTTTTAATGAACTTAATAAATATTATGATTCTAATTTATTAAGTAATTTAATGGCGCCAATGATAGATGCTAGTAAAGCAAGAAATTGTTTATGGGTGATGAAATATGAAATTTAAAAATGTAAATCAAATGTATAAACATTATGTAAATGTTATTTTAAAGAACGGAAGAACTGTAGGTAATACCAAAGAATTAACTAATGTAATTTTTACTGTAAAAGATGTTATTAATAATAACATAATTAATCTTAGAGGTATTTCTTATAAATACGTATTGGCTGAATTAATTTGGTATTTTTCAGGTTCAAATTCTACAGAATTTATTGGTCAGTTTGGAGATATGTGGAATAAAATTTCTGATGACGGAGTTACAAATAATTCTGCTTATGGTTTTATTCTAAAAGAAAAATATGATTTTGACCAAATTGAAAAAATAATTGAATTATTAAAAAAAGACCCTAATTCTAGGAGAGCCGTTTTAAATATTAATTCTGCAAATAAGCATGTTATTGAAACTAAAGATGAACCATGTACTATTTCAATTCAATTTATTTTAAGAAATGGTTATTTAAATATGACTACAGTAATGAGGAGTAATGATTTATATTTTGGACTTCCTTATGATGCAATATTTTTTACAGAGTTACAAAAATATATTGCAAATAGATTAAATTGTGATGTTGGTTGGTGGACACATTTTGTTGGTTCTATGCATATTTATGAAAGAGATATAAAAAAATTATCTAATCTTGTAGAAGATGAAGTTAATTATAAGGTTAACATTATGAAATTAATTGAAAATGTTGATTATTTATATAAAACAGTTAATAAGGATAATATTATAGAAATTTGCAAAAATTTAGGGGTGCTTTATGAGGTTTAAAGAAGGAGATTTAATAGTTTATATTAAACCAGATGGTTGTGAAATTGGAAAAATTAAGAGAATTCGAGAAGAAGACCATCATGGATTTGTATGGTTTCATTCTGGAGATACAGCAGCTTTAGTGAATTTGGATTTTGTTTTTCCAGTATTAAATGATTATTGTATTGAGGATTTACTAAAAAAATGATTCTTTACATGGGGGTAACACCAGATAAATATGAACTTCCGTTGTGTGTTTCTGATACTGCAGCAGAACTCGCGAGAATGTATGGAATGACCCCTAAAGCAGTATATAGTAACATGCACAATAAACAAAGTGGTAAAAATAATGGAATTAAATTTTTAAGAATAGAGGTAGAAGATGAAACTGAAAGTTAAATTTGATTTTGTTCAAAATATAGAAAAACAAATGGAAGAAATGCCAGAAGAAATAATTAGAGAATACAAAGAAAACCCAGATGAATTTATAAAACAAGGAATCGAAGACATTAAAAAAGATTTAAAAAATGGACTAAACTGTGACGATTACTGTTGGATAGAAAATTTAGAGGTGGAGTATGAAATTTAAAAAATCAATTTATTATATAATTAAAAATTGTTTAAATTTAGTTAAATGGGAATCTGATTGTTATAGTAAAGATTCTAAAGAATATAAGTGGTTATTAGATATTATTGTATTTTTAGATTTAAAATTAGGAGAATTAATAGATGAAGATTAAGTTATTAAATTTTGGTGGAATTAAGCCTGATAGAGCTCATTATAATGACGCTGGGGCGGATGTTTTTAGTTTAAATAATTATGTTATTAATCCAGGAGAGACTGTAAAAGTTCCTCTTGGAATTGGTCTTGAAATCCCAGATGGTTATGTTGGATTTATTTTTCCAAAGTCTGGTTTATCTAGTAGAGGATTAGTTTCAGAACTTGCCCCAATAGATTCAGGTTATAGAGGAGAAATTCATGCGATTTTAACTAACAATTCTAACGAAAAAATTATAATAAATATGAACAAAAAGATCGGTCAATTGGTAATTTTACCAGTAGTTTTAGCTGAATTTACTGAAAATTTGGATAATTCTAGAGGCACTGGAGCCTTCGGGAGCACGGGATTGTGATGGATTTGTGATGGATTTGTGAAAATTGTTGATTTTTGATAAAAAATTATTTTACAAATGGATATAAATAATTATAAAAAAATAAAGCAATTTTTATAAATAGTTAAATTTAGATAAATTTAGATAAACTAACAAATGGTTAAATTTAGATAAATTTAGATAAAGAAAAAAGGTTACTCTTTTAATAAATAGTTATAAATAATTAAATTTAGATATATAAAAGGGTAACCTTGAGTTCTTAGATAAAAATAGATAAACCTGAGCATGATTTGGTAAATGTTTAGATACATTTAGATAAATTTAGATATAAAAAAAAGGGTAACCTTTTTTGTGAAGATTTTGTGAAAGGGTAACCTTTTGTATTTATAGATTAACAGAATAAAACAATGTACAAAATAAATACAATGTTCTTGGATATATTTAAATACATTTAGATAAAAAGGTTACTCTTTGGTTACCCTTTTAAAAATAAAAGAGTAACCTACTCTATGTATTGGAATTCCAATGTTTGTTAACAATTGATCGGTTACCCTTTTTTGATGCTTTTTTGAAAAGAGTAACCTCAATAGATGTGCAGATTCCAATACTTTAAGGAAAAAAGGTTACTCTTTTTACTCTTTGCTGCATACTTAGAACATTTTAAAAAATGGTACAAAAAATAAAATAAATAAATATATAGTATATAGAGAAAGAGTAACCTGTAACTATATAGGGAGCGTTAAAAATTTAACAATCTTTTTTTGAAATTTTATAAAAATTGAGGGTGTTTTTTGCATGGAATGTTATTTAAAATAACGAGGTTCTATGTAGAATGGATTTTTAATTCTTGTTAATATAAATTAATGAGTAAAAAAGAAAGTGAGTTTAAAGTATGTTATGGATGAATTAAATGAGATTTTAGTTTTTAAAGAAAAGATGAAAATTTTGCAAGAAGAGATTGTGAAATTGGAAACTTTAATCACAAAAATAAATAAGGAATTAAATCCTATTGTTGTCCAAACTTCGAGAAAGGTTAACAATGAAGATTTGATTTTAGAACTTATAGAAATGAAGAACGAATATTTAAACAAAAGTGTGGAATTTGCGAAATTAAAACGAAAAATTATTAAAAAAATTATAAAAATGAAGAATAAAAGAGAAATTGTTTTAATTTACAGAAGATATGTTTTGGGAATGCCACTTACAGAAGTTGCTAAAAGTATGAAAATAACTTATAAATGGGCCCAAATTTTACATCAAAGGGGTGTTAATTCTTTTAAAAATATAGTATAATAGTATTAGTGTTAAAGGCTTTCAAGAGGGAAAGTCTTTTTTTATTGCGTAATCAAAAGATTAATAATTAATCAAATGACTATAAAAAGAGGTGAAAAATGGTGTCTAAACAGCTCAAACCCAATGTTTGTGGAGCTAAAAAGACAAACAAGGAAGGGACTTGTAAATTGCCAGCTGGATATGGAACGGATCACCTTGGAAGTGGAAGATGTAAATGGCATGGAGGTTGTTCTACTGGTCCTAAAAAATATAATGCTGGAAAAAATGGAGAAAGAAACGGCTTATTTGCTAAATATTTACCTGATGAAACCATGGAAATTGTTAATGGAATCGAAGATTTAAATTCTGAGATGATTCTATGGGATAACATTAAGATACAATACGCAGCAATTTTAAGAGCTCAAACAATTATGGAAGTTAAATCTAAAAAAGATTTAGCTAAAGAATTAAAATCTTTTAAAGAGCTTCCTAATGGAATGACCCAAGAAGAGTTTGAAATTCAATTTGCTTGGGACCGTCAAGAGAGATTTTTAAATTCTCAAGCAAGAGCCATGACAAATTTAACTAATATGATTAGTAAATATGAGGAACTTATTAATAAGCATATTACTACAGAAGAACAAATCCTAAAAGTTGAGAAATTAAAGGTTGAAATTGATACTTTAAAGGGAATTAATCAAGAAATCGAAGATTTGTCTGGAATTCAAGAGGCTATTTATGGCAAAAAAGAAGACGATTAATTTTAATTTCTCAAAAAAACATATTGATTATATAAGGTCTTGTTTAGATAATACCTATAATATAGCAGAAGGAGCAGTTCGTGCTGGTAAAACCGTTGATAATATATTTGCTTTTGCTCATGATTTAATGTTATCAGAAGATAGAATACATCTGGCTACTGGTTCTACTGTTGCTAATGCTAAATTAAATATTGGAGATGCTAATGGTTTTGGTCTTGAATATATTTTTAGAGGTCAATGTAAATGGTCTAAATATAAGGATAATGAGGCTTTAATAATTAAAGGTCCTTATACTAGAAATAAGGAAAAAATTGTTATTTTTGCAGGTGGAGCCAAAGCTGATTCATTTAAGAAGATAAGAGGTAACTCTTATGGAATGTGGATTGCAACGGAGATAAACCTTCATCATAACGATACTATAAAAGAAGCCTTTAATAGAACGGCAGCAGCAAAAACAAGAAAATTCTTTTGGGATTTGAACCCATCACACCCAAAACATTGGATTTATACGGATTATATTGATAAATATATTGAAAATGATTTATTAAAAGTAAATTATGAACATTTTACTATTGATGATAATATAAACATTTCAGAACAACGAAGAAATGAAATCAAAGCTCAATATGATAAGAATAGTGTTTGGTATAGAAGAGATATTTTAGGATTAAGAAGTGTTGCAGAAGGTTTAATTTATAGACAGTTTGCCGATAATATTAATGAATATAAAACAAATATAAGAAATTTTATGTCAATTAATATTGGAGTTGACTTCGGAGGAAATAAATCAAAGCATGCTTTTGTTGCTACTGGAATAACTCATCATTATAAGGATTTAGTAGTTCTTAAAAGCGTTCGAATTGAGCCTGAGGATATTAATTCTTTAGTTAATGAATTTTTAAAGTTTGTTTTGGAAATTCAAAGAAATTTTGGTCCTATTACTGCTATTTATGCGGATTCTGCGGAGCAAGTTTTGATTAAAACCTTACAAAATGCTTTATTAGAAAATAACATAAATATAAAGGTTAGAAATTCAATTAAGAATGAAATTGTTGACCGTATAAGAATAGTTAATAGATTGATCGCTGAGAGGCGATTTTTTTATTTGGAAGATACTGAAAGTCTACAAGAAGCCTTAACAATGGCGGTTTGGAATCCTGATAAGTTGGATTTAGAAAGACTTGATGATGGAACAAGTGATATTGATACTTTAGATGCTTTTGAATATAGCTTCGAGAAATATATAAAAGCTTTTAGCTGGGGGTGATAAAAATGATTCAAGATGAAATAAGAGCTATGTATGGAATTAATAGAATAGAAAATAATTATGATTTATGGCTAGATTGTTATAGAGGAGAAAGTCCTTGGCTTGGTGGAGAAAATCTTGAAAGTTTAAATTTATGTGCAAGTATTTCGTCTGAGCTTGCGAGACTTACAACTATTGAATTTGAATCTGAGTTAGATTTAGAAGTTTATCAAGAAGTTATTAAAAATGCTAGAAAATTTGTTGAATATGGTTTAGCTTTAGGTGGTTTAATTTTAAAACCTTATAAATTAAATGATAAATTAGCTATGAATTATTTAACGCCTGATATGTATTTAATATTAGGTTTTTCCGTGTTTGGAGAGATTAATCATGTTGTTTTTATAGATAGGATTTATAAAAATAAAAGATATTTTACAAGACTTGAAGAACACGAACAAATTAATGATTATTGGAAGATAACTAATTCATGTTATGAATCGGATAATTATTATTCCTTAGGAAAGAAAATTTTATTAAAAGAAGTTAATGAGTGGAAAAATATTAAAGAAGCTGAAGTAATTAAGGTTGATTTTCCTTTATTTTCTTATTTTAAAAATCCAACTGCAAATAACTTAGATTTACAATCTTTTGAAGGAGTTTCTTGTTTTTCTAGAGCTTTATCTTTAATTCAAGATGCAGATGAACAATATCAAAGAATTTTATGGGAATTTAAAGGAACAGAAATTGCAATTGATGCTGATATTACTGTAGTAAAGAAAAATGGAGAGCTTCCTCATGGTAAAGAAAGATTATTTAGAAATTTAGGTTTAGACCAAAAAGATGGTTTTTATGAAGTTTTTAGTCCTCAAATTAGAGATTCTTCTTTATTTAATGGTTTAAATAAGATACTTAGAAGAATTGAATTTACTGTAGGTCTTGCTTATGGAACTATTTCAGAAGTTGACCAAGTAGAGAAATCTGCTACTGAAATTAAGGCTTCTAAACAAAGAAGTTATTCAACTGTTGTAGATATTCAAAAAGAACTTCAAAAAACTTTAGAAAACTTAATAAATGTAATTAATTTTTATTTGAATGCTAATTATGAAGCAAGTTTTTCTTTTGATGATTCTTTAGTTGTAGATGCAGAATCAGAACAAAAGATAAGACTTCAAGAAGTTTCAGCTGGATTAATTAAACCAGAAGAATATCTAATGTGGAGATATGGAGTTACAGAAAAAGAAGCTCAAAAAATGATGCCTGAAGTTATAGAAGATGAAGAGGAGACTGAGGAAGAATGAATGAAGAAATGAGAGAAAGATACACTCGTGGAAGAAGAATCTTAACGGAAATTAATATCGTTTTAGATAATTATCAAAAATTAGAATTTTATCTAAATAGCGGAGATTGTGAAGAAAAAAATATCGAAATTTTAACCAAGCAATCAGTGGTTATGAAAAATTACATTGATATATTACTCGAAAGATTATCTAACGCACAATATTAGAGGTGAAAGAATGAAAGTTTTAAAGATTATTTTTAAGTCTGGAGTTATTTATGATTATCCGGTTGAAAATGAGATTGAAATTTTAAATGATTTTATAATTATTAAAAATAAAGATGATTATAGCAAAATTTGCTTGAATTCTGTTGCATCTTATGTGGTGATTTATAATGTTAACACCAAAATACATGAAAAAACTTCCTGATAATATTCAAGGATATTATAGGAATTTAGAAGATAGAACTTTAAAAGATATTGTAAAGAGAATTAATAAATCTTGTACGATTGCAGAAACTACTTCTGAAGTTAGGATTCAGTCCTTATTAAATCTCGGATATGATTTAACTGATATTAAAAAAGAATTAAGTAAAGATTTAGATATAACGGCTCATAAATTAGGAAGTTTAGTTAATCAAGCCGGTTTAAAATCTTATGCTGAAGATGCTAAATTTTATGCTGCGGGCGGTAAAAAATTAAAAGAAAATCCTGCGGTTTTAAAAATGATTGATGTTATGAGTAAATCATCTGTTGAGGATTTAAATAATTTAACTGGAACTGTAGGTCTTGCTGGAAAACCTCTTGAGAAATGGTATAAGGAAACTTTAAATCAAGCGGTTATTGATATAACTTCAGGAACTTATGCAAGAAATGAAGTTATGAGGCGTGTTGTTAAAGATATTGGAGATAAAGGTCTTGAATATATTGAATATTCATCTGGAAGAAATTTTTCTGTAGAAGCCGCGGTTAAAATGAATCTAGTTTCTAGTGTGAATCGTTTATCTGCTGAAATTTCTTTAAAAAATGCTGAAGAAATGGACCAGGATTTAATGGAATTAACTGCTCATGCTGGAGCAAGACCAACTCATCAAGAATGGCAAGGTCAAATTGTTTCTTTAAGTGGAAATCCTGATTATTTATCTTTAAATGATATTGGTTACGGTTCTGCTGAGGGATTTATGGGGGTAAATTGTCGCCATAATTGGTACCCATATTTTCCTGGAAAAAGTAAAAGATTCTGGGACGATGAAACTCTAGAAACTTTTAAATATAAAGGAAAAACCTATGATGAACATTCCGCTTACCAAAGAATTAGAAATTTAGAAAGAACAGCGAGAAAATACGAAAGAAAAGCTAAATTATTTAAAGCTATTGGAGATAAAGAAGCTGAAACCACTGAAAGAGTTAGAGAACAAATTGTTAAACAAGAACAAAAAAAATTCCAAAAGGTTATAAAAAATAACGAAACATGTTATAATATAAATAAGTATAATTACTTAGAAGATGGGATTCAAGAAGCTCAAAAACATTTCAGTCAATGTTCTGCAGAGGAGAACTTTATAATTAATGATTCCGAGTTTAGATATGTTGGTACTTGGAGATCCTTTGATATGAATCAATATCTTAGAACGGGTGATTCATCTATATTTGCGGGCTATGATGAACAATATTTAGAAACAATAAACGTTTTAAAGAATGTTATTAATTCTAATACAACTCATAAAGATTTTATTTGTGATAGATATGTTGATGGAAATTGGCTTAAGAATTTTATTTCAGATTCAAAGGTTAATTCTAATATTGCTTTTGAAGATATTGCTGAAGAATTGAATAAGAATGTTGGTTATGTACAAAAACAAAAAGGATTTATTTCTGCGAGTGTTACGCCTACAAACAATGTGTTTACAGACAGACCTATTAAATTAGAATTATATGTTCCAAAAGGAACTCATTGTTATGCTACAACTAATGACCTTGAAAGTGAAATTATATTTAATACTGGAATAAAGTTTAATTTAAGAGAAGCTATTTATGATGAAAATAATCAAAATATGATTTTGAAGATAGTTATAGAGGAGGTTTAAAATGGATATAGGTAAAATGACTTTAGATGAGTTAGCATCAAAGCAAGGATTATCACCTTTTGAAGCTACTAATGATGAATTAGCTAAAGATCGCTTTTATGGAAATATTCGCTTTAAGTCAAAAGAAGAAGAAAAATATTTTTATAATTTATCCGATTCTATAAAAGGAAACGAAGTTAAAAGATTAACTATTGGAATGGAAAAATTTGGTTATAATAATAAGAAAAAATTAAGCGACCTGAATAAGTCGTAAAACTGTTTAAAATCTCTTTTGTTTTAGTCCTAGACAAGACTTTAAAAGGTCTTTTTTGTGTGGGAATATGGCAGAGTTAGGTAATGCGGTATTAATTAATGCGTCACACATAGGTTCAAATCCTATTATTCCCGCCATTTTGGTTGTAGGACCTAAACCTACATAACTCTATTAGTATTGGTGATACTTAAAATTAACCTGAGGAGGAAATAATGAAAAAAGAAGAACTATTGGAATTAGGATTAACTGAAGAACAAATTCAAGGAGTTTTCAAGTTAAATGGCCAAGATATTAATTCTATTAAGTCAGAAAGAGACAATTTAAAGTCTGAACTTGAAGTTGCAAATAATAAAATTTCTGATTTTGAAAAAATTAATGTTGATGAAATCAAATCCGAAGTTGAAAAATATAAAAATGAAATTTCTGATTTAAAGCTTAACCATTCTATTGAAAATTCTCTAATGAAATCTAAAGTTAAGAATCCTAAAGCGGCTAAAGCACTATTGGATATGGAAGCTCTAAAGAATTCTAAAAATTTTGATTCAGATTTAGAAAATCAAATTAAGTCAATGAAAGAATCCGATTCATATTTATTTGAAGTTGAAGGAAGTTCTGTTGGAGGAGCTGGTTCTGTAAATGAACCTAATGTTAAGGATATGACTTATTCTCAAATGATGGAATATTTAGAAAAGAATCCAAGTGCTAAAATTTAAGGAGGAATAAAATGCCAGCTATTTTTGATTCAAAATATTTTAATGCGGAAGTTTTTGGAAAATACGTAGAAACAATTCCAAAACTAAAGAGAAACGAACTTTTAAAATCTGGAGCTATTGTAGTTAATGACAGAATTAAATCCATGTTATCTGAACAAACTGGAGGTAATATTGTAACTACACCAATGCTTGGATTAATTGGTGGGAAACCAGTAAATTATGATGGTAACACTGATATTGAAGATAATTCTACAAAAACATTCTCACATACAAGAGTTGTTGTAGGTCGTGCAAACGCTTGGACTGAAAAAGATTTTTCTTACGATATTACAGGTGGAGTTAACTTCATGGACAATGTTGCAAGACAAGTTGCAGGTTATTGGGACGATATAGACCAAGATACACTTCTTGCAATTCTTGATGGTATTTTTGCCATGACTGGAACTGAAAATAAGAAATTTGTTGATGCTCATACTTTAGATATTACTAAAGAAAAAGATGCTAATAAGTTTGGAGTTACAACTTTAAATAATGCTTTACAAAAAGCAGTTGGAGAAAATAAACAATCATTTTCTCTTGCTATTATGCACTCACAAGTTGCAACTAATCTTGAAAATCTTCAACTTTTAGAATATCTAAAATATACTGATAAAAATGGAGTTACTAGAAACCTTCAAATGGCAACTGTAAATGGCAGAACTATCTTAATTGATGATTCTATGCCAGTTGAAGAAGTTACAGATACAGCTGGAAATTACACAAAATACACAACTTATGTACTTGGAAATGCTGCGTTTGAACTTACAAATGCAGGAGTTAAGGTTCCATTTGAAATGGATAGAAATCCAAAAGTTAATGGTGGTCAAGATACTCTATATTCAAGACAAAGAAATTGTTTTGCACCTTATGGAATTTCTTTCACAAATAAGAAAATGGCTTCTCTATCACCTACTGATGAAGAACTTAAAAACGGAACAAACTGGTCTTTAGTTGCTTCTACTGATGGAGAAACTATAAACCATAAAGCAATTCCAATCGCAAGAATTATCACAAGAGGCTAATTATGAGAGAATTTTACAAGAGATTAATTGACTATTACACATTTAACAGAATTGATTATTCTGATGAGAATATGAAATCTCTTGTAGATGAATGTATAGCTCAATTAATGAGTTTAGATGAGAATTTAAAGGATAAAGTAGCCAAGTTTGATTCGGATGGTAAAAAGTCCGAATCTATTGGTTCACAAAAAGTTGAATATTTAACTCTAGATATTGATAAAATAGCAAATCTTGAAAGAAGAAATGAAAGTAAAATTTATAAAATAATTAAGGTTTATTTTGGACACACTGGTTTAATGTATAGAGGTGTTATAAATGCTAACGAATTGTGATATTACTATTTATAACAAATATATTGAAAACAGAGAAACTAAATATAAAAAATCTTATATAAAAAATGTTCATTGGGAAGATTCTGAAGGATTTAATATTTTACAATCTGGTTTAACTTCTGCTGATAAATCTAAAATTTATATTCCATTTTATTCTTGCGCGGATTATAAAACGCCAATTGAGTTTAAAAAATCTAAAGAAGGTTTTACTTTAAAATCTGAAGATGTGATTGTTAAAGGTCTTATAGAAGATGAATTTACAACTATTAAGGATTTAGAGAAAAATCATGATTATGTTAGATTAATTACTACAGTTGATGTTAGAGATTATGGTTCTGAAAATATGAAACATTTTGAGGTGGGTGGAAAATGATATTTTTTAAAGATTTTATTCTTGATGCTAAAAGAGATTTTACGCCCGCTCAAAGATTTATTGATTCAGAATGTATGAGACTAATGGACCCATACACCCCATTTGATAAAGGAACTCTAAAATCTTCACCTAATATTCAATCAGGTGGAGGTAAAATAGTTCAGCAAACACCTTATGCTAAAAGATGGTATTATGAAAAAGCTAATTTTCATGAAGCCCCTAGAAGAGGAAATAAATGGTTTGAGAGAATGAAAGAAAATCATAAAAAAGATATTTTAGCAGGAGCCGCAAAAATACTTGGAGTTAAAAATGAAAAAAATTGAAGCTATTAGAAAATATTTTGATAAATGCCCATTATTAGATGAAGAAGCTAGAATAAATATTGATTATATTGGAAATGAAGTTGTAGAATATGCGATTTATTCTGAACCTATAAATCCTATATATAAAGAATATGTAGATGGAGGAAAAATAAAACAATTTGGTTTTACCTTTACTACTATTAATTATTATTCTGCTGAAATTTTACAGCAATTAGAAAATTCAAACTTTTTTGAAGATTTTCAAAAATGGATTGAAGATAATAATGATAATTATATTTTACCTGAAGTTAAAGGAGCAATTAAGATTGAAATTTTAACTAATGGATTTTTGTTAGATGCTGAAGCTGATAAGGCAAAATATCAAATACAATTAAAACTTATTTATAAGGAGGATTAATAAAAATGAGTGAAAAGAAATTAGTTCAAAGAGCCGATAAAGTCGCTTTTATGAAGGTTAAAGATAAGTTTGAAAGAATGCAAGGTTTTACTGGAATGAGTACTTCCAAAAACCCTAAAGAATATACAAGACAATATGTAGACGAACTTTTTGAAACTACTGATGTTGTTGGTATTTCTGCATCTATTGAATTTGCGTTTGACCAATTTGTTGGAAATCCAGTTCATGATAAACTTACTGAAATGATCGATAACGAAGTTGTTGGTACTGATGCAGTTGTAGAAATTATGGTTGTAGATTTTACTAAACCAACTTCCGGTGGAACTGGAAATGAATTTGAAGCTAGAACTAGAAAATATTCAGTTATTCCAAATACTGAAGGCGGTTCTTTAGATGCTTACACTTATGAAGGTACTTTTAGAGTTAACTCAAATACTGAAAAAGGAACCGCAACTTCTACTGATAAATTCATGACTGCTGATTTTAAGAAAGCAGAGTAATTTTAAATTAACCTGAAACAAAAAAATGAGGTGAATAATTAAATGGCAAAATTTAAGTTTAGAGATAATACCTTAAAACTTGATATTGAAGATAAGGTTTATAATGTTGATATTTCAAATTTTGAACAATCCGAAAAACTTCTAACTATTGCAAAAGATGCAATGGAAGTCGGAAACAAGGGAAACAGTGAAAAAACTGTGGAAACAATGCTTATGATGATTCAAGATGCAATTGATACAATTCTTGGAAGCGGAGCTACAAAAGAAATATTTAAAGATAGAAAAGTTAATTTGTTAGATTTACTTGATTTACTTGCTTATATTACAGAAGAAATAACTGAGTTTAGGTCTAACAAACTTGAAAGAATTTATTCGGTAAATCGTAAAAATGAACTTGCTGATTGATGGAGCCCCTAAAGAAATATATGTAGATTCGTTAAAATATAAAATTAATTATGATTTTAGATACGGACTTCTTTTTGAAGAACTTATGAATGACACTACAATTTCTGATTCAGAGAAACTTACCTTAGCAGTTAAATTATATTTAGATAACCAATACGTAGAAAATTATGAAGAAGCGGTAACGCAAATCTTTAATTTCTATTTATGTGGAGAAACGCCTCGTAAAACAAAGAAGAAAAAACAAAATCCAGTGTTTTCTTATGAGGAGGACGCTGGATTAATTTTTGCAGCTTTTAAAGAGGTTTATAATATTGACCTTGTAGAAGATAAAATTCACTGGTGGAAATTTAGAGCTTTATTTGATGCTTTACCTGATACCTGTCAGTTTAGAAAGGTTGTAGGATATAGAGCAATTGAAATCAATCAAAATATGACAGATTCTCAAAAGAAGTTTTATAAAGAAATGAAAAAAATTTATGCTTTGGAAGATAAAAGAACTTTAGAAGAAAAAGAAGCTGATTTTGCAGGAATATTATTTTAAAGATTGAAATAAATTCCTTAGAATGATAGTATATGTCTTTATAAAGGAGGATGCTTCAATGTTTAAAAATATTAAATTTAAAACATCTAAAACGTTTGAAAAACTTGGATTAAATAACTTATGGTATAAATTTGATATGGATGAAAAAGAATTTATATATAATTCTTATCTCTCGGTGGGAATGGATATTTTAAATCATTATTTTTTAGATAGTTCACAACTACATTTTATATGGAATATGATTATGTGGTTTCAATCAAAAAGAAAAGATGAAACGACTCAAAAAATTATAAGTTATGTGAACACCTATAATATTTATGAAAAATCAAATGATATAGAGGACAAACATTTTTACCTAATACAAGTAATTCAATATTATTATCACCCTAGAAGTCCAGAAATACACAATTCTTTGTTAGCAAAAAAATATGCCTATGAAGATATAGAACTATTTACTAAAAATGTCAACATTTTTAAAAGTGCTGGAACGATTGCACGAGATCCATCTTTTAAAATTTTAGCCTTAATCTTAGAAAAAGAAAAAAACTATAAAGAGGCAATAAGAATTTGTGAATTAGCTTTAAAATATGAACAAGATGACGGGACTAAAAGCGGTTTTGAAGGTCGAATGGAAAAATTAAATAAAAAACTATGAATAAGTTTAGAAAAATTCTAAACTTATTTTTTTGTGCAAAAAGGAGGTGAATTAATGGCAAGCGATGGAAAATTAGTATTTGATACCAAAATTGATGATTCGGGATTTAAACAAGGTCTTGGAAAGCTTAAAGGAATTGCTGGAAAAGGAGCAAAACTTGCAACGGCCGCAATTGCTGGAGTGACCACAGCTCTTGTTGCAGTGGGCACAGCATCTGCAAAAGTGGGTTCTGAATTTGAAGCTGGAATGAGCCAAGTTGCAGCAACCATGGGAATGACACAGCAAGAAATTCAAGCTGGTTCTAAAGAATTTAAAAAACTTGAATCTGCAGCAAGAGAAATGGGTGCAACTACAAAATTCTCGGCAACTCAAGCTTCAGAGGCTTTAAATTATATTGCCCTCGCTGGTTATGGTGCAGATGATGCGATAAAATTACTTCCAAAAACCTTAAACTTGGCAGCAGCTGGTGGGCTTGAACTTGGTTATGCAACTGATATTGTAACCGATGCGATGTCTGCTTTAGGTCTTGAAATAAAAGATGCTGATTCTTTCATAGACCAAATGGCAAAAACTTCTCAAAAATCTAATACAAACGTTGGTCAACTTGGAGAAGCGATTCTTACTGTTGGTGGTACTGCAAAAGACTTAGCTGGAGGAACTGTTGAATTAAATACCGCTCTTGGTATCTTAGCTAATAACGGTATTAAAGGAGCTGAAGGCGGTACTAAACTTAGAAACGTAATTATGAGTTTAACAGCCCCAACTGATAAGGCTGGAAAAGCTATGGCAGCTCTTGGAATTTCTGCTTATGATGCAGAAGGAAACATGAGACCTCTTCAAGATGTATTTAAAGATATTAACCTTGAGATGGCTAATATGACAACTCAAGAGAAAAAAGAATGGTTAAACACTGTTTTTAATAAACAAGATTTAGCAGCCGTCTCTGGTTTATTAGCGGCAAATGCCGTTAATATTGATGATATTTCAACGGCCTTGGAGGCAGCTGGTGGTCCTGGAGAAGAATTTAAAGAAAATATTGCAGCTCTTGGAAAAGAATTTGACCAATTTTCTGATAAACAAGATTTTGTAAATCATGTTATGGAATCTTTTGGTTTAACATCTGAACAAGCTGGAATTCTTTATGAAGGTTTAAAATCTTCTTTAGAAGGAAGCACTTGGGAGCAATTAGCAGCAGAAATCGAAAATTCTAAAGGTGCTGCGGAAGAAATGGCAAATGTTATGAATGATAATTTACAAGGCGATATTACTAAAATGAAATCCGCCTTAGAAGAATTATCAATTTCATTTTATAAAACTTTTGATGCAAGTTTAAGAGAATCCGTTCAAACAGCGACTGGTTATGTAGATAAATTATCCCTTGCTATGCGTGGAATTAATGCAGAGGAATTAACAAGTTCTTTAGATGCCGCCGGAGTTAGTGTTGATGGTTTAAATATAAACCTCGTTGAAGCAGTTTTAAAAATGGATCAGTTTGATTCTAAAGCTGATTATGTTTCAATGGCCATGGAAAAATGGGGATTATCTTCTGAGCAAGCTTCAACTTTGTTTGATACTCTTTCAAATTCTTTAGAAAATACTGGAGATAAGGCCCAAATTGTAGGAGAGGTTTTAGGTCAAACTATTTCTGATTTAGTAACAAGAGTTGCGGAATCTTTACCTCAATTTTTAGAACTAGGAATAAATATTACTAAAAATCTTTTAGATGGACTTTCACAAAATGTTCCACAAATAACCGATACGGCAATTCAAATCGGAACAACTTTATTAGAAGGTTTAGGAGATATTGCGGTTCAATTTTTAGATATTGGACTTACAATTATTGAAAATCTAATTACTGGTATTGGTCAAAATGCGCCTCAAATTATAGAAACCATAATTGATATTGTAGTTAAACTTGGAGACACAATAATTTCACATGTCCCTCAATTATTAGAAGCTGGAGCTCAATTAATGTTAGGTCTTGCTCAAGGTTTAGCTGATAATTTACCAACTATAATTGAACAAGCGCCAAGGCTTATTAATGAATTTACAAATGCAATAATGGGACAAATTCCAATGTTAATAAAAGTTGGTTTTCAAATACTTGTAACTTTAGCAAAAGGATTAATAGAAGCTATTCCAACTTTGATTGCAAATATACCCCAAATAATTATGGCAATGGTTAATGCTTTTACTATGTATAATTGGTTTACCATTGGTAAAAATATAATTATGAAAATTGGAGAAGGTATTGCAAAATCACCTGAATTAATTGGAAATGCGATTAAAACTTTACTTGAAAATGGAACTAAATTTATAAAAGATTTTGCAGAAACTTTATATTTAAAAGGAAGTTATTTAATTGAAAAACTAGCTGAGGGTATTTCTGGAGGGGCAGGAAACATTGCAAAAGCAGCTGGAACAATTATTAAAAATATTGTTTCAGGAATTGTTGCCGGAGCAATTGAACTTGTAAAAGCTGGTTTTGAAATTATAAAAAATATTGCATCTGGAATCATTGAAAATTTACCAAATCTTGTTGATGTTGGGAAAAATATAATAAATTCAATAAGTAGTTTTATGTCTGAAGGAATTCCAACTTTAATTGAAAAAGGTCCTGAAATTATTAATGCCATTATTTCGGGAATTGCATCTGCAGCTGGAGCTTTAGTTTCAAAAGGTGCCGAAATAATTGGAAGCTTTATTGAAGGAATCAAAGGAAAAACCGGAGATTCTGAAGCAGCTGGAACAGAAATTACAACTTCAGTAAACACTGGACTTTTCAAAGGAAAAGAAGAGGCTTCAAAGTCTGGTTCTGATTTAGGTTCTAATTATGCTAAAGGAATTCAAAGTTCTCAATCTGAAGTTGAGACGGGAGCAAAAACCTTAACGAGTTCTGCAAAAAAAGGTTTAGAAACCGGGAAAAATGATATTTCAAAAGTAGGTACTGAAACAGGAAAAACTTATGCCGATAAGACTAAAGAGAAAAAAGCTGATTCTGAAAATTCTGGTAAAGAGTTAGGAAAATCCGCGGTAAAAGGTGCAAGTGATGCATCTAAAGAAATGAGTAAATCAGGACAAACCGCTGGAGATGAATTTGTCAAAGGTATAAAATCCAAAGCTTCTGATGCGAAAAATGTTGGTTCTGAAATTTCAAAATCTCTTGCTTCTGGAATTACTTCTTCTAAATCTGAAGTTGATAATTCGGTTAAAAAAATAATTCAAGATGCTATAAATGCAATTCAAAATAAGAAAAATGAATTCCAAACTAAAGGTCAAGAACTTATTAAAGAACTTGCTAGAGGTTTTGATAATGCGAAAAGTCAAGTTGATAATAATTTAAAAAAAATACTTCAAAATTGTGTTAATGCTGGAAATTCTTATAAAAGTCAATTTGTCAGCGTTGGTAGAAATTTAGCTCAAGGTATTGCACAAGGTATTTCTTCAGGTTCTGGAGCAATTCAAGCAGCCGCTAGAAACGCAGTTAGAAATGCAGTTAACGCAGCAAAAAAAGCTGGTCAAATAAAATCGCCTTCTAGACTTATGAAAAAAGAAGTTGGATTTTATTTGTCAGCTGGTATGGCAGAAGGTATTAAATCTGGAGAACCTTTAATTGAAGATGCGAATAAAAACTTAATTTATAAGGCAGAAGCTCAACTTAAAAAACTAGTTGAAAGAGGCGCTAGTCAGGATGTACTTAAGAATTATCTTGGAAAAAATATTGAAGACGCCGTTAAATATGGAAACTTATTATTGAATCAATCTAATTTAGATTTTGATAAATATAACTCAAGTTTTAAGTTAATTGACAAAATAAAAGATGAAATTAAGATGAGTAAAAATTTAATTGAAGATGCTTTTGAAGATGTACAACTTAAATTTAAAATTGATAATATTTTGAATTTACCAAACAATCAAAAATCAAATAATGATTATAAACCAATTGCAATTAATATTTATGGAGCCAATTTCAATGACAAAAATGAAGCGAGAAATTATGGAAGAGAATTAAATGCTCAAATAGAAAGAGAGAGAAGACGTTATGGCGGATAAAAAAATGATAGGAGATTCTTTTGAATTCAGAGGAATTAATTTTCTTGAAAAATTTAATATAAAAGTTGTAAAAGTTGATTATATTTTACCACCAAAGAGAGAACGAAAAATTCAAATTCCAAGAAGAAATGGTCGATATGATTATGGAGCTGAGTGTTGGGAAGAAAGAGTTATTAGAATTGAATGTGATATTTTAAAACCTTTAGAACGATCTGAGCTTAGAGAAATTTCTATGGTTTTAGGAAGTAAAGGTAAATTATATTTATGGGATGAGCCTGATAAATTTTACATTGGAGAAATTTATGATGGGGGAGAAATTTTTGAATTCCCAAAGGCAAATATAAGAACCTTTACTCTTGAATTTATTTGTGAACCTTTTGCTTATAGAGAAACTTCTTTTGTAGATATTCAAAATGGTCTAAATAAAATTGAATATCAAGGAACTTTTAAAGCGCCTTGTCAAATTGTTTTAGAGAGTGAAGAAGTTTTACAAAATATAACAATCAATACAACTTATAGGAGGAAATAAAAAATGTATGCTACAAATTATTTAGAAAAATCATTTTTAAATATTATGAAAAATATAACTTTAACTGCACCAAATGAAGTTTACGCTGGATTATATATAACAAATCCAGGAGAAGAAGGTAAAGGCGTTGAAGTTAATTATAAAGGATATGAAAGACAAGTTATAAAGTTTAACAACGCTTCTGAATCTGATGGTCAAATTCAAATAAAGAATTTAAATCAAATTAATTTTCCACAATCCCCAACTGATGCGGGAACAATAACATATATTGGAATTTCTGATTCAAAACTTGGTGGAAATATGCTTGCCTACGGAAAATTAGTTGAAGATTTAGATATAAGAAGCGGAGAATCCCCAGTATTAATGGCAGAAGAAGTTGTTGTTTTTTCAACTGGTCAATTATCCAAAACTTATAAGAAAAAATTACTTCATGTTTTCAAAGGCGAATCTATCCAAGGAGTGCAACCTCATCTTGCTTTATTTAATGGAAATCCTGAAAATGGAGGAGCTGAACTTCTTGGAGATAATTATGAAAGAGTATTGATTGAATTTAAATCTCCTGAAGAAAGTTCTTCAGGTCAATCAATTATTTCAAATTCAAATGAAGTAATTTTCAATAGGCCTTCTACTGATTGGGGAGTATGGAATTTTACAGCCGTTATGGATAATAAAACAAATGGCGAACCTATCTGGATTTACGATAGAGGAATTGTAAAAGAACTTAAAAGAGGTTACATGCCAAAAGCTGATACAGGAGCCTTAAAGTTCGCAATTAACTAAATTGAGGTGATTAAATGAATAATTTAAAACCTTTTAATTTATCTGGTTTTAATATTGCAGGTTCACATGATGAAGAGGTTGAAATTTCAATTTATTGTTATGAAAAATATGAAACTACAATAAATTTTTCTAAAAATACTTTATTAACTGTAACTTGTAATGAAAGACTATCTAATAATATTAAATTAACATTATCAATTCCTGAGAATATTGATTTAGAAGCGGATTTAGGAGTAATTCCTAAATTAGAGTTTTTTATAAATCTTGAAAGTAATTTTAAAGAAAGTATTTTGAGCAAAGTAAAACTTGCTGAAAATATTGATTTTGAAATTGATGTTAATAATGATTTTAAAGTTTCTTGTAATGCTGGTTTAAATTCTACATTTGATTTTAATCTTTTTGAAAATTTATATATAAAAGATACTAGTTTTGGAAAAGATATTTTAATCAAAGATTATGTTAATTCTGAGGAACTTTTAACAAATTTAAAATCAAGTGTCTTAAATAATTGGATAACTAAAGTTAATGCATCTGGTAAAAGAATTGAAATCGATTCTGATAAATATACTGTTTATATTGATGAAGAAAATGTCTTAGATAAATTTCAAGGGGATTGGATTTATCTTTCAAGAGATATTGAATCTATTGAAATTTCTTCTTCTAATAATAAAAAAATTAAAGGGAAAATTATTTTTAGGGAGCGATTCTTATGATTCTTGAAGTTTTTGATAAAAATTTAAAAAGAGTTGCTTATTTAGAAAATGCTTTTGAAATAGTAGAAGATATTAAGATTAACTCTATAAATTATTTAAATTTTAAAATCCCTAATAATGATTCTAAAGTAAAACTTTTAAAACCCTTTTATTATGTAAAATGTAATGAAAATTTATATAGGATTTTACCAAAAGTTGTAGAAACTGAAGAAATGGAAGTTTTAAGTGTTGAGTGCGAACATGTTTTAGCAACCCTTTTAAATGATGTAATTTTTGGAAATGTAATTATAGGAAATTTAGGAACTTATACAAAAGAAGTTCTTGAATTTATCCTAAATAAACAAAGAATTAAAAACTGGAGATTAGGAAGATGTGATTTTTCAAGACAATTTGAATATTGTTGGGAAAATGAAAATTTAGCATCAGCCTTATTTTCAGTTCCAAAACCTTTAGCTGAAGATTATATATGGACTTTTGAAACTGAAAATTATCCGTGGACTATTAATTTAATTAAATTAAATAAAGATTTAAAACCTGATGCTTATATCCAAGCAAAAAAGAATTTATTAAGGTTAACTAAAAGCTCAGACCCTAAACAATTATTTACAAGAATTTATCCTTTAGGTTATGGAGAAGGAATTAATCAATTAACAATAAAAGATATAAATAATGGAAGTCCTTATTTACAAAGTCCTCAAAATATTATTGATAAATATGGAATAATTGAAACTATCTGGATTGATAGAAGGTATGAAAATGCAGATAGTTTACGAGATGCGGCAAAAGCGATGCTCGAAGAATTTCAAGAGCCTTTAATGGAATATGAACTCGATTATCAAGCTATAGATATAAGAGAAAAATTAAATCTTGGAAGTAAAGTCACAATAATAGATGAAGATGATTCTTTTGATGATTTTGTAGTTGGAATTCGTTATGAGTACGACGATATTAAAAAAACCACAATTACAATTGCCAATAAGTCAAGAACTGTTGCTACAAGTATTGCAGATTTAGCCGATCGTCAAAGAATCGAAATGACTTATTCTCAAGGAGCTACTCAACTTTATGCTCAATCTTTACAAGTTAACGCTGATTCAAAACATGGAGCAGAAATTAACTTTTTTATTCCAAATGAAATGAGAGTTATAAATAAGGTTGTAGCAAAAGTAAAACTTGAATCTTTTAGAGCTTATTCTAAAGCAACTGAAGGTGGAGGAGGTTATGTTGATTCAACTTCTGCTGGTGGTGGAGACTACTACTCAACTTCTGCTGGTGGAGGAGATTATGGTTCAACTTCTTCAGGTGGAGGAGATTATGGAACTACTCATGGGGCGACAGACGTTCAAGGTGGTGGAATTAGCCTTAAAGTATATAATAACCAAGGTACTCAAACAGGTTATACTTCACAATTTTATCATGTAACGTATCATGAACACAACCTTAGTATTTCAGATCACTCGCATAGTTTTAGAATTGATGATCATTCTCATAGTTTTAGAATTGATGACCACAGACACACAATAACAATCCCAAACCACGAACACACAATCGTTCCTGGAATATATACTTTTGGTTATCCTAAAAGGTTTGAAATAAAAGTCAATGGAAAATCAAGAGGTTATGTTAGTTCTACAAATTGGGAATATGATGTTACTAAATATTTATTAGATAATAAAAAAAGAATATCAAGGGGAAGTTGGCAATCAATAGAAATTGTACCTGATGATTTAGCTTACATTTCTATAGATTTAATGTTACAAGGTTTTGTTCAATCAAGAGGTGATTATACAGTATGAAAAAAATGTACAAAGGAAAAGTTAATAGTCCTGCAACTTTACTTGTTGAAACGATTGATTCAAGTGTTACAAGTATAAAAGTAGCAGATGGAGCAGTTTTTCCAGAAGGTCCAAATGTGGCAGTAATTGGAACCGATGGAAACGCTGAGACAATAAAATATGATAGCGTTAATGGAAATATTTTAGTAGGTTGTGTTAGAGGTTTTCAAGGAAAAGCTTCAGTTTGGGATAAAGACACAATTATAGCTAGAAATTTTACTGAATATGATTTAGATGCTTTACAAGAAAATATTTTAGAATTGGATAAAAAAGAATTGAAAGATTTTCAAGAAGATGAGAATCATAGAACAGTAACCGATTCTGAAAAAGAAAAATGGGATGATAAAGTCAGTCAATCTCAAATTACAGGAGACCTAAATGCTACTGGGCATGACAAGGTTTGGAATGTCGATTTTATTAAAAAACAATTTAATGATAAGATTGATAAATCTCAAATTACAGATGAGTATATTGGAGAATCACAAGAGAAAGTTGTTTCACAAAAAGCAGTGAAGAATTTAGCAGATATCTTTGATAGTGTTATAAGTGATATAAGAGGGGATGTATATAAAAAAGCTGGAAAATCAGAAATTCCAACTAAACTATCTCAATTAAATAATGATAAAAATTTTAAGACTGAGAAAGAAATTCAAGAATTAATTAATAATTCTACAAAATTAAAAAAAGAAGTTATCACTTCTTTACCGTCTACTGGTAAAGATGATGTTATTTATCTTTTAAAAAATAAAAATGACACTAATAATTATTACACAGAATATATGTGGATTAGTGGAAGATGGGAAATTATTGGAGACACTAAAGTTGATTTAAGTGAATATTTAAAAACTGCAAATCTTAAAAGTACTAAATTAAGAACTAACAAAAATAGTATAAAGGTATTTACAGATAGAAGTCAGAGTGACCATCAATTAGATATTATTCTTGGAGATTTAGAACTTAGAACTGAAGAAAATAAAAAGAATATTGAAAATATTCAAGAATTTACTCAACAAGAGTTAGAGGAGGCGTTTAAATAATGAAAGCTTTAGGGCAGACTGGTCTTGATTTTATAGCTGGGAAATTTAAAGAATTAAAAAAATTAATATCCAATAAAGTAGATACAGTTGACGGCAAAGGTCTTTCTACAAATGATTATGATGCGACAGCAAAATCTAAAGTAGATGCTATTCCTACAAATCCAAAATACACCGATACTACTTATGATTTATCAAAATATGCAGAGAAATCTAATATTGGCAGGTGTAAAACAAAAGGATATAACACTTCAAATACTTGGCAACCATTAGGTACAGAAAGAGATTTAGAAGATTGGATTGGCGATTTTGATAAAAGAACTAGAGAGCTTAAAGAGGGTTCTGGTGGAGGAGTTGAAGAAATAAGTCTTCCTAGTAGTGCACCTAGTCAAATAAAAGCATATAAATGTGGCCACTTAGTTACTATTGTTATAGATTCATGTTCTGTTAATACTATGGCTAGGATGAGTCTTACTTTACCGTCTAAAATTCGTCCCGTCGGAAATGGGATTACAATTTCTACACCTGAAGGAGGTTCAACTAGTTATGTAAGAATACGAAGTAGTGGAGATATGTATTTAGGAAACGCTAATACTAATGGCAATGTGTGCGCAACTATAACTTATATAACTAATAATTAAATTGGAGGTATGATAAATGGAAATAGGAATTAATCAATTAATAGAAGCGTATGGACGTATAGGACATATCAGTCACTATCACGTCTTTATAATAGCTGTAGTTTTAGATATAATTTCAGGATATATAAAAGCTGGAGTTTCAAAAGATTTAGATAGTAAAGTAGGATTAAAGGGGATTTTAAAACACCTTTCCGTTATCGGATTGGTGTTTTTAGTTTGCCCTTATTTATGGCTTATGGGATATGAGGGAATAGCGATATTTTTAATTTACTCAATAACAATCACTTATGCAATTTCTATAGTAGAAAATTATGATGTAATCGCACCTAACACTTTACCAAAATCAATAGGACAATTTTTTAGAAGAACAAAAGATGATATTGACAAAATAGATATTAGAGATTTAAAAGGGATTGATAAAGAATGAAATTTTTATTTAGACCAATAAGAAGAAATTATCGTTCACGCGGAAAAGTAGGAATAAAATATTTAGTTATACACGATACCGGAAATCCTAATAAAGGAGCCGGGGCTTTAAATCATCGAAATTATGTAGAAAATAATAAACGAGGAGCAAGCGCTCATTATTTTGTAGATGATAAAGTTATAGTTCAATATGTTGGAGATTCTTTATCAGCTGGTTCGGTTGGAGATGGAAAAGGAAAATATGGAATCACAAATGCAAATTCTTTAAGTATTGAAATGTGTATAAATTCTGATGCTGATTATGTTAAAACGTACAAAAATACAGTTGAGTTAACTAAAAACTTAATGAAGAAATTTAATATTCCAATCGATAGAGTTGTCCGCCATTATGATGCTTCTAGAAAATCTTGCCCAAATCACATGAGGCAAAACAACTGGAGCAAATGGTGGAAGTTTAAGGAAGATATTCAAACACCGATAGAATGGCAAATTGATTTATCAAAAGATAGTGTTTTTGGAAGTGATTCAAAAGTGATAGAAAAAGATTATTTTTCAACCAATGGACTTAAAATTATCAAAACAAATCCTACAAAAATTTATATTCAGCAATTAGGAGGAAAAACTTTAAGAGAGGTAGGAGCACATGGGATAAATGGTACATTTTTTGATACAAAAAATCCCGAATTAGTATCTTCTACTTGGGGAATTGCAATTAATAAAAGTAGACCTATTGGTCCAAATTCCAACAAAAATCATTGGGATAAATCCATTAAAAGAGCAACTATAATTTATGGAGAAGGAAAACTAACCGTTGAAAGAATAAATAATATTTCAGAAGTTAAAAGAAAAGTTAACTGGGCGATAGGAGGAGTTGGATTATATCCTTCTTTCGACCCAAGAACTGAACAAGTTCCACAAGATATTTTAAGATATACAAATCATAGTGGAATTGCTTTTAAAAATAATATTATTTATCTTATAGTTTCTGAACCCTGCTCTATGTATTCTTTTAAAGAAAAGATTTTAAAATTAAATGTTGATGGGGCTATTGCTCTTGATGGAGGTGGAAGTACCCAAATGTTTTATAAAAATAATTTTGGGATTCATACCACAAGAAAATTAAATAATATTGTGGGTGTTATGTCTTGAATTTAATAATTAAGTTTAAACCGCGTTGTGATGAAAGGCCTTGGTTAATTGCTCGTGAAGATGGTGAATATTCCCAGCACGCTCATTTGAAAACCAAAAAAGAAGCTTTAAAGGTTAGAAATTTAATTGATCGTTGGGTATATCCTTATAATAAAAATTATAAAATAGCGGTTCAACGTCTTCTAACTGAAGAAGAATTTAAATCTTTAGATAAAAAAGATAGGTATTTTAATAGAAGAAAAATTTAGTTTTGTTGTCCGTTTGTTGTCCAAAACCTAATTATAATTAAATATGATTAGTTATAATGAAATAAAAGAACGTGTAAATTGCAATCAAAAAGATATATTTAAATAAAATTAAATATAACTTAAAATTTATGTTATAATACATTTCGGAGTGATGAAATGAAGAAAAAAATTATAGCAATAAATTTAGTTTTAATTATTTTATTAGCACCAGCTAGTCTTTTTGCAAAATCTTTTAAAGATTTAAGTAAAAATGGCAAAAGCTCCTGGGCATATAATTATGTTGATGAATTGTCAAATAAAAACATCTTAAAGGGTTACGAAGATGGGAGTTTTAAACCCAATAAGCCAGTAAGCTTTTTGGAAATTATGCAAATTCTAAAAACTGTTTTAAATCCTAGTCAAGATGAAATAAAAGCAGCAAGAGATGCTTATCTTGAACTTGTAAATTCAAATGGAGTTCTAGATTGGGCAAAGGATGCAGTTTGTTACAATCTTTATCAAGGAACAATTACTGAAAAAACTCTAAAAGTCGCTAGTGAAAAAGGATTTTTGGAAAACAAAGTTTATCCAAATAGAAATACTATTGCAGTTTATTTTGCTAGAGCCTTTAAAATTGAAAAAAATAGTGACCCATCAAATTTAAAGTATAAGGACCTAAATAATATTAATTCCCTTACTTTAGAGTATCTTCCAAATCTTGTAAATTACAATATTTTTACAAGCACAGGTTCTGAAGGTAAATTTAACGGAAATCTTGCCATTAGAAGAAGTGAAATTGCTGTTATAACTTCAAAAGGTCTTTCTTATGTAGAACTTAATAAAGATAAAATAAAAAATCAAGTAAATCCTACTGAAGCTAATGATCTTTTAATAAATAATACAGAAGAAAAAAATAATGAAGTAAATAATTTAGATAATCAAAATAATAATAATAATAACAATGAAAACAATAATTTTATTTTTGAGAATAAAAAAGATACAGAATTAAGAGAAGAATTAAAGCCTGCTGAAGAGTATTTTACAGTTAATTTTAAGGGTAAAGTTATTGAAGTAATTGATGGTGGAAAAGTTAAATATATTAGAGTAGAAATAACTGAGTCTGACTCAAATAAATTTACGCCAGGAAATATTATTACAGTTAATACTTTTAGAAATCACAATATAAACGATATTGTTGAGGGATCTGGAATTTTTGGCGAAAATAGTTTAACAAATATAAAATTAAAGTGATGATTAAGGGCTGTTTTATAACGGCCCTTTCAAATTGGAGGAAAATTGGAATTTTTAAGTAGAACTGAAAGAATGATTTCATCTGATGATATAAAAAAAATTAATTCAAAATCTGTCTTGGTTTTTGGACTTGGAGGAGTAGGTGGTTCCTCAGTTGAATCACTTGTGCGTTCTGGTATAGGAAAAGTAGGAATTGTAGATGGCGATGAATACGAAATTACAAATGTGAATAGACAAGTTTTTGCGACTACAAAAACTATTGGCATGAGAAAAGTAGACGCTTGTCAAGAAAGACTTTTGGAAATTAATCCAGAAGTTAAAATTAAAAAATACGATTTATTTATTACAGAAGAAAATATAAAAGATATTGATTTTGAAAACTATGACTATGTTGTCGATGCCATTGACACAATTACATCAAAACTTTTAATAATAAAGGCGGCTCATGATAAAAATATTAAAATAATTTCTGCCATGGGAGCAGGCAATCGCCTTGATCCTACAAAATTTGAAATTTTAGACATTGAAAAAACAAAAAATGACCCAGTGGCAAGAATTATGAGAAAAAAATTAAAAGAAATGAATATAAAAAAATTAAAGGTAGTTTGCTCAAAAGAAATCCCAATAAAGACAGGAGATAGGACTCCTGGGTCAATTTCTTTTGTGCCACCTGTTTGTGGCATGGTTTTAGCATCCTACGTGGTCTCTGATATCTTAAAAAGTTGAAATGATAGCCAAAAAAACATATAATAATTAGCAGTAAGGAGAAGTCATGGATATAAATACATTAAACGATAAACAAAGAGAAGCACTTTTGACAACAGAAGGTCCAGTTTTAATTTTAGCAGGAGCAGGATCAGGAAAGACAAAAGTTGTAACTTCAAAAATTGCATACTTAATGGAAGAATTAAATATTCCTTCATGGAAAATTTTGGCTATAACTTTTACTAATAAGGCTGCAAAAGAAATGAAGGACAGAGTTCAAAAGCTAATTGATAGAGACATCTCCTCAATGTGGATAGGAACTTTTCACTCAATTTGTGTGAGAATATTAAGAAAAAACATCGAAAGAATTGGCTATAATTCAAGTTTTACTATTTACGATAGAGATGATCAGATAACTGTTGTTAAGGAAGCTATTGCAGAAATAACACTTGATAAGGATATGTATAAGCCTAGGTCAATTGTAAATGATATTTCAAATATTAAGGCTGAAGGCATAAGTCCAATTGAATACATAGAAGCAAATAAGGACAATTTTTTCAAGGAAAATCTTGGCAAAATTTATGATTTATACGAGAAAAAACTTAGAAAAAATAATGCTTTAGACTTTGACGATCTTTTAATAAAAACTGTGGATATTTTAAAATCTGAAGATGATGTTAGAGATTTTTATAGAGATAAGTTTCAGTATATTTTTGTTGATGAGTATCAAGATACCAATAAAATTCAGTATGAGCTCATAAAGTTAATTGCAGGTAAAAATCCTAATCTAACTGTAGTTGGAGACAATGACCAATCTATTTATAAATGGCGTGGAGCAGATATAAACAATATTTTAAACTTCCACAAAGATTTTCCAGGTGCAAAAATTGTAAAGCTTGAGCAAAATTATCGTTCAACGCAAAAAATACTTGATGTTGCAAATGAGGTTATTGGATATAACACTACGAGAATTGAAAAAAATCTTTGGACTGCAAGAGATGAAGGAAAAAATGTAGTTTATAGAGAGTTTCCTCACTCAAATGAAGAGGAATATGGTGTTGTAAATAAAATTATTGCCCTAAATTATAAGGGTGAAGAATTTAAGGATATGGCAATTCTTTATAGGACAAATGCTCAATCAAGAGGTTTTGAAGAAGCCCTTGTTAGAGAAAGAATCCCCTATAAAATAGTTGGCGGACTAAAATTCTATGACAGAATGGAAGTTAAAGATGTCTTGGCATATTTAAGAATTTTAAATAACACTGATGACAATGTAAGCCTTGCAAGAATTATAAATAGACCTAAGAGAGGAATTGGAGATACATCTCTATCTGATCTTTTGGACTATGCAGATAAAGAAGGACTTTCTCTTTATGATGTTGTCACAAATATAGATAAATTTGAAGACTTAAATCTTAGAGCGAGAAAAAATATTAAAGATTTTGGAAGTATTTTAAAAATTTTAAAGGAGAGAGCAGAAAATCTTTCTATTGGAAAACTTTTTGAAGAGGTTTTATATGAAAGCGGCTATGTAAACGACTTAAAAAATCAAAATACTATTGAAGCAAAGACTAGACTTGAAAATATTGAAGAACTTCACTCAAATATTATGGAGTATGATAGAGAGGGAGTTGAACTTGCTGAATATTTAAATACCCTTTCTCTTTTATCAGATGTTGATAAAACTTCTGAAGACAGTGGAGTAAACCTTATGACTATGCACGCTGCCAAGGGACTTGAATTTGGAACAGTATTTTTAGTTGGACTAGAGGAAGGACTTTTCCCAACAAGTAGAGCTTTGGAAAATGACGAAGAAGTTGAAGAGGAAAGAAGACTTTGCTATGTAGGTGTAACTCGTGCTTGCAACAATTTATTTATTTCATCTTCAAGGACTCGTTCAATGTATGGAAAATTAACTCCTGCAAAGAGGAGTAGATTTATTGAAGAGATGGGCGACAAAATAGAAATTGTTGAAGATAAAAGTAGGGAGTTACTTGAAGTTCGAGATTATAATGAGGGAAATAGATCATTAACTAGACCTAAAAAATTCTTTGGAATTGATAAAAAAGTTGAAACAAGTAAAAAAGCAAGCGATGATAAAAATATTAATGTTGGCGATAAGGTTAAGCACAAAATTTTTGGCAAGGGTATGGTAGTGCAAAAGAAGGAAAAAAATGGCGATTATGAAGTTGTAATTTCCTTTGATAAAAAGGGTTTAAAAAGACTTATGCTTTCTGTTGCTCCAATTAAATTAGTTGACTAGGTGAAAAATTATGGATGATAAAATAAAAGAAATGGAGAGTTTAATTGCTCAAATTGACAAATTAAATTACCATTATTATACCTTAGATGATCCACTTTTATCTGACGGGGAGTACGACAAATTATACGATAGACTAGTAAATCTTGAAAATGAAAGTGGGACAGTTTTATCTTATTCTCCTACCACAAGAGTTGGCGGTGCAATTTTAGATAAATTTGTAAAACACACTCATCTTGCAAGACTTTATTCCATGGATAAGGCACAAGGAGACGATGCACTTCTCGCTTGGTATAATAGAATAGAAAAATTTGTGAGAGATTACAATTTAGATCATGTAAATAAACTTCCAGAACCGGAATTTATTGTGGAATTAAAATTTGATGGACTTACAATTAATTTAACTTATGAAAATGGGAATCTCCTTATGGCATCTACAAGGGGAAATGGAATAATTGGAGAAGAAATTTTGGAGCAAGTTAAAACTATTTATTCTGTTCCTCTTAGAATTTCTTATAAGGGTAAAATTGAAGTGCAAGGTGAAGGTTTAATGCCTTTATCTGAACTTAAAAAATACAATGAAAATAATGATGAGAAATTAAAAAATGCTAGAAATGCAGCAGCAGGTGCTCTTAGAAATTTAGATCCAAAAGTTACCAAGAAAAGACATCTTACAGCTTTCTTTTACAATGTAGGCTATACTGAAGAGGACTTATTTAAATCTGACGATGACATAAAAAATTTCTTAAAAGAAAATAATTTTAAAGTTTCCAAATATAATTTTAAAGTAAAAAAATACAAGGAAATCATAGATAAGATTCATGAAATAGGAGATAATAGAGATAAGCTTGATATTTTAATTGACGGAGTTACTATTAAGGTAAATGATATTGAGACGAGAAAAGCCTTGGGCTACACTAATAAATTTCCGCGCTGGGCTGTTGCCTATAAATTTGAGGCAGAAGAAATTTCAACAACTCTTTTAGATGTTGTTTGGAATGTTGGAAGAACCGCCAAGGTTACACCATCGGCAATACTTGAACCTGTAGATATTGGCGGAGTAACAGTAAAGAGGGCAACCTTAAATAATTACGATGACATTTTGAGAAAAAAGGTTAAAATTGGTTCAAGAGTTTTAATTAGAAGATCCAATGATGTAATTCCCGAAATAATTGGAACACTTCCATCAGAAAATAAAACTCGTGAAATTGAAAAGCCAAATACTTGCCCATATTGTGGGTCACACCTTTATCAAGATGGTGTTCACATCTTTTGCCCCAACACACTTTCTTGTGTGCCGCAACTTGTTTCAAGGCTTACTCATTTTGCATCGAGAGATGCTATGAATATAGATGGCTTTAGCGAAAAGACAATTGAAAAATTAATGGAAACCGTTGATTTAAAAGAAATCCCTGACATCTATAAATTAAAGTATGAGGACATTATAAAAATTGAGGGCTTTAAGGAAAAGAGGACAAATAATCTTTTAAAAGCAATTGAAGCTTCAAAAAATGTTCATCTTTCAAATTTTATTTATGCACTTGGGATTCCCAATGTAGGAATAAAAACTGCAAGAGATTTAGCAAATCACTTTAAAGATTTTGAAAAGTTAAAAAATTCTAATGAAGAAGAGTTAATTTCAATTGGTGATATTGGAAATATAACGGCAGAAGAAATTGTTCAATTTTTTAATGATGAAAGAATTGTTGGAGCTGTAGATGAACTTTTTGAATTAGGTGTAAGTCCTTATTATGAAGATGATAAAGACATTCCAAAGCCACTTCTTGACAAGACTATTGTTATAACTGGCAGCCTAGATATACCGAGAAAAGAATTGGAAGAGAAATTAATTTCTCTTGGAGCTAAAGTAACAGGATCTGTTAGCAAAAAGACAGACTATGTAGTTGCTGGCGAAAATCCTGGCTCAAAGTATCACAAGGCTAAGTCCCTAGATATAAAAATTTTAAGTTTAGCTGAACTTTATAAATTAGTAGGAGGTTTAAATGAATAAGGAAGATATAAAGCATATTGCAGATATTGCTCAAATTGATTTTACTGATGAAGAGCTTGACAAATTTGCACCAAGCTTTGATGAAAATATTGTACTTGTAAATAAAATTAAAGAAATTGACACAGAAGGTGTTGAAAAAGTTTTTCAAGTCAATGGAACAGAAAATAATATTCGTGAAGATAAAACTGGAGAGTCTCTTTCACAGGAAGAGGCACTTGAAAATGCCGCTACTAAAAAATACGGTTATTTTAAACTTATTAAGTTTGTGGATTAGGAGGGACTCATGACTTTTAGCAATTTAAGAGCCTGGGAAATTGCCCAAGGATATAGAAATAAAGATTTCTCTTGTGAGGAAGTTACTAGAGAATTTTTAGATAATATAAAAGAAAAAGATGGCGAAATAAATGCCTACATCACTGTTACTGAAGAAATGGCAATGAAAAAGGCTAAAGACGTTGATGAAAAATTTCACAACAGAGAAGAAGTATCTCCCCTTGCTGGTGTGCCAATTTCTATAAAGGACAATATTTCTGTTAAGGATGTAAAGATGACTTGTGCATCAAGAATGTTAGAAAATTATATTTCACCCTATGATGCAACTTTAGTTAAAAAAATAAAAAATAATGACGGAGTAATCCTTGGCAAGGTAAACATGGACGAATTTGCCATGGGTGCAACAACTAGAACTTCTTATTTTGGAGTTACAAAAAACCCACTTGATACTAGAAGAGTTTCTGGAGGATCATCAGGTGGATCTGCAGCTTCAGTTAGTGCAAATATGGCAGCAATTTCTATAGGAACAGATACAGGTGGATCAGTTAGACAACCTTCAAGTTTTTGTAAAACTGTTGGTATGAAACCAACTTATGGTTCTATTTCAAGATTTGGCGTGGCATCAATGGCAAATACTTTTGACCAAGCAGGTGTTATTGCCAATGATGTAAGAGACCTTGCTATGATGTTTAATGTTATAGAAGGTCGTGACGAAAAAGATGCAACTTCTGTTGGTAATCCTGGACTAAAATTTGATTTTGATTTTTCTGAAGATGCAATAAAAAATCTTGAGGGCAAAAAATTTGCTATACCTCAAACTTATTTAGATATGGATTTAAATAAAAGAGTAAGAGGAGAACTTGATAAGGCAATTGAAATTTTAAGGGACAATGGAGCAAAAGTAGAAGCCTACGATATTGATTCACTTAATTACACTATTGAAACTTATAATATTTTAGTAAATGGCGAAATTGCATCTAACTTGGCTAGATTTGATTCCATTCGTTACGGTCATAGGACAGACAAAAATTTTGATACAGTTGAAGAAATGTATCGTGCATCAAGAAGAGAGGGCTTTGGCGAAGAAGTTAAGAGAAGAATAATGATTGGAACTCACATACTTTCCATGGAAAATGCCGATGAATTTTATTATAAGGCCCTAAAAGTTAGAGGACTTATAAAGAGGGATATGGATAGAATGTTTAAGGACTATGACTTTATGATTTGTCCAACTTTCCCAGTTCTTCCTTTTAATATTGATGATGACATGAGTCCAATAGAAATGTATCAAGCAGATTTATTTACAATTCCTGCAAATATGGTTGGATCACCATCAATTTCACTTCCAATGCCAGCTGGGGATGACGGACTTTCTGTTGGAATTGAATTTACAGCAAAAAGATTTAAGGATAAAGATTTACTTCAAGCATCACTTGCTTTCGAAAGGAGTTTAAATAAATGAAATATA